>Ga0247774_1000301_pt1 | contig 23949 bp, 18 predicted proteins | sample UWRJL001104B6_FD_179933 | JGI IMG/M metagenome (GOLD analysis project Ga0247774, IMG submission 179933) | Plant litter microbial communities from Arlington Agricultural Research Station in Wisconsin, United States - UWRJ-L001-104B-6 | ecosystem: Environmental > Terrestrial > Plant litter >... | reverse complement strand
TTTTGTGGGCAGTCAATCGATTTTAGATTTTAGATTTTAGATTTTAGATTGACCCCACGGATAAATGCGGGGGCTTGAGGATTTTCGATTTTCGATTTGGGATTGATTCCACGGATAAATCCGGGGGCCTGTACCATCAAGAAATTCTTGGTCAGTATCATCTGGAGGTTGAAGGGGAAGATTTTTATATTGATTTATTGTTTTATCATTTACGCTTACGCTGTTTTGTGGTAATTGATTTGAAGGTGGAAGCGTTTAAGCCGGAGTTTTCTGGGAAGATGAGTTTTTACGTTTCGGCGGTGGATGATTTGCTGAAACACCGGGATGATATGCCGACTATTGGGATAATTTTATGTAAAAATAAAAAGCAGAAGATTGTCGAATATGCTTTGCGGGATATGAATAAACCGATCGGCGTTTCGACTTATCAATTGCGGGCAGCTTTGCCGGAGAAGTTACAGGGAAGTTTGCCGACTGTTGAGCAGTTGGAAGCTGAGTTAGAGGCAGTAGAAATTGAAATTGACGAGGAATGATAAAAGGCGATTCCTAGATTAAACCCCTAGATTAATATTAAAAATAGGCTTAAATGCTATAGCAATCCTAAATCATTTATGAATTTCTTACTCCCTCCCCTTACCAAGGGGAGGGTTGGGGTGGGGTAAAAAATTTACGACTCCTGCAAGGATTGCTATAGCGGTTCTCAAGAAAGTGAGGTATGCCCTATGCCCTATGCCCTATGCCCTATGCCCTATGCCCTATGAGCACCTCATGTTACTGAGAAAGGCTATATATCAAAACAATTTTTAGTAAATTTGTAAAGTAGGTTCTTGAATAACGCACCCTACAAATTTACAAATCAGTTCAAGGATGCAAAAACTCTAAATGGTTTCCTGAAATCGATCGCAATTTTGCAGCCGACCCTTGCATTTTCAACCTGCCGCGTTCTAACATGATAATCCAATCGGCGCGATCGATCACTCGCGGCCTGTGACTGATAAAAATCGTAGTTTTCCCCTGCCGGTACATCAACAATTGTTCTAAAACTTCCGCTTCGCTTGCGGGGTCAAGCCCTGCGGTAGATTCGTCTAAAATCAATACGGGCGGGTTGTTGACAATGGCGCGGGCGATCGCCAATCTCTGTCTTTGTCCGCCAGAAATATTCGCACCAAACTCTCCTAAAACTGTTTGATATTTATCAGGCAATTGGCTAATAAATTCATCCGCCCCCGCAATTTTACACGCTTTCACAATCTGTTCAAAGCTGATATCTGGACTGCCCAACCGAAAATTATCCATAATCGATCGGCTCCAAAAATGCGCTTCTTGAGGAACCAAAACCACCTGCTGTCTGAGACTGTCGAGAGACAAATCCTGCAAGTTGTAACCGCCAATTCTAATATTACCAGATTGCAGCGGATACAGACCAGCAATTACTTTAGCTAGGGTACTTTTTCCGCAGCCGGAATAGCCGATTAAAGCAATTGCTTGACCGCCGGGAAACGTGACAGAAAAATTTTCCAGCAAGTCCAGTCTGCCGGGGTAGTGAAAACTAACACCGTTGCAAACAATACTGTCGCGGTCCTGAATGGTTACAAAAGGTTTATTCGTATCGTTTTTAGTTTCCGGTGCAGCGTCGATGACTTCGGACAGGCGTTGAGTTGCTGTCTGGACGCGAGTCATGTCATCAGTAAATCCGACTAAGGAAGTCACCCAAGTAGTAACGTTTTGATTCATGCTAATAAACGCTAGCAACTGACCGATACTCAATACCTTGTCAATCACCAAACCGCTGCCCAACCACAGCAGAGTAATGCTGCCCGCAGAGGCAATAAAACCAGAAAATATATTGTTGAGAATGCCAATTTGGGTAGTGCGGAAAGTCAGCTTTGCTAAGCGGCCGAAGCGGCTTTGAAATTCTTCCCAAAGTTGCTGGGCGCTGCTGGTAGTTTTGACAGTCAGCGCGCCTTTAAAAGTTTCTACTAAAACGCCTTGAGTTTCTGCTTCCAGGACCAATAAACTGCGCGTTTTGTGCTGCAAGGCGGGCAGAAATACCACTGTAGAGGCAGTCATTAACAGAGCTATAACTGTAGCTGCCAGCGTCAGTTCCTTGCTGTAGAATAGCATAAACACAAAAGAAACTACAGCTATAAAAAATTGACTGGGCAAGCTGATAGCGACTTGAGAAACTAATTTATTTATTTCTTGGATATCTTGTAATCTACTGATAATTTCGCCGCTGCGTCTGGTTTCGTAAAAACTCAAAGGCAATCGCAGGAATTTGCGCGCGAATTCCATGACTAATCCCAACTCTAAACGCTGGGAAAACTGAGCAATTAAGTTCGACTGTACTAATCCTAAACTGCTGCTAAAAAGGTTGATAACTATAACTGCGATCGCCACACTGGCCAGGAGTTGTGTGTCGCCCCGCACCAGAATGTCGTCGGTGAGCAGTTGAACTAGAAAAGGCGAAGCAATCGACAGCAAACCCAACACCATATTCAGCAAAAATGCTTCTATTAAAATCTGGCGGTAAATCCCAATCCGGCGCATCCATTTTTCTAAGGAATTGGCGGGCGGTTGACCCTCGGCTGCGGCAAAAAACCGCTCCGCATCGGGTTCTACTAGCAAGCACAGCCAATCTGTCCAAGCTGCTGCTAATTCTGCTTTAGAAACATAGCGCATACCGACGGCTGGATCGCCGATCGCATATTTGTTGCCCTGCTTACCGTACAAAACAACCCAGTGATAGCCGTTCCAGTGAATAATCGCCGGTAAAGGCGCTTCCTCAATTTGATCTAAAATAGCAGCCGCGGCTCGCACGGAGCGAGCATTAAAGCCGATCGCCTCACCGCCTTGCTTCAAGCCCAGTAAAGTCGTCCCTTGCTGGCCGGTACCCACCAATTCTCGCAAACGGCTAATTGTAAAATTCTGTCCGTAAAATTTGGCGATCGAAGCCAGACAAGCCGCCCCGCAATCTTCTTCGCTTTGCTGGAGAACAACCTGATATTTCCGAGAATTATTGATTTTTCCGTAGAATGATATTCCTGGGAAAAATGGGATGTTTTTTAGCATTTTTTCAAATGAGTAGAGCCTAAAGAACAATACCCACCGCCGCCTGGCCAATCAGCACAAAGCACCCATAAATTTATGGGTGCTGGCTTTCTTCACATTTCTCTAACTGGGTTAACCTGAGATGTTGCACCATTCTCAATAAGCTTTTTATGGACAGGCAAGATGCCTGTTCCACCAGAAAATTCACTCTTTGTGGAACAGGCAAGATGCCTGTTCTTGAGAATGGTGCAAGATGTGAGTTAAGGGAACTTTAAGAAAATATGAGATCGAGCTCGGGGAAGGGCTAGGGCGTGTTTACTTGCCTCGTTGTATTTTAGATTGAAGCGAACTCAGGCAGGTGTATTTCTGCCAAAATCCCCGCAACATTAAACAGCACAACGTCTTCAAACCGATTGCAGCCAGAGGAAAGACTTTTGTACATTGGTGTTTTGGCTTCAAACTCCATCTGGTTTGCCCTGATGTTAAGTATTGTTAAGTTTCCTTATAAAAATAAAATTCTTTTAAAGTCCCACGGGGTAAAGAATACAGCCCCTTAAGGGGGAGTTCCGGAAAAAAAAATTTTGTTACCCCCCTTGCGTAAATAAGGTTCAGTATGTTTCTATATTTTCAACGCACAAGTATACCGCTACACAATCCGCAGCTAGCCAACTTAGACGTGTGAATGTCTGTCATCCTAAGTTCGCTCATCGGGCTATAGGATTGTGCAGCACAATAACTAATCCCTAGGTTTCTAGGAACTGCGCTGATAAAATTTTTCAATGATTAAAAATCAAACAGCCTGCCTATCATTACCTTGCTTTCAAGGTGAAAAAGCAGGTATCAATCAATAGGTGTAAAAAAACTACTCTATGCTGATTACTGTTTGGAATACGTTTAAATGCTAGATACATTAAGTACGGTCTCCCAGGGAGATAGTAGTATTTGTATTGCCGTTTTGGATGGTCCTGTTGACCAAAATCATCCTTGCTTCCAAGGCGCCGACTTAACGTTTCTTCCCACCTTGGTTAAAGCCGAGGCCCAGGTCGGTGGCAATATGTCCATCCACGGAACCCACGTTGCCAGCATTATCTTTGGGCAACCGGGCAGTTCGGTGGAGGGGATAGCTCCCAAATGTAAGGGAATAATTGTCCCAGTCTTCGCCGACGATCGCCTCAGAACTTCCCAGCTAGATTTGGCTAGGGGAATCGAGCAAGCAGTCAATGCCGGCGCCCACGTGATCAACCTCAGTGGCGGTCAACTGACCGACTATGGCGAGGCCGATGGCTGGTTAAAGAATGCAGTTCGTCTGTGCCGAGAGAACAACGTCTTGCTCGTCGCTGCAGCTGGCAACAATAGTTGCGATTGCTTGCACGTACCCGCTGCCTTGCCTGCGGTGCTAGCGGTCGGAGCGATGGATGCTAATGGCAAACCCCTGGACTTTAGCAACTGGGGCGAAGCCTACAAAGACCAAGGCATCCTTGCCCCTGGCAAGGACATCCTGGGAGCTAAACCCGGTGGTGGCACCCACCGCCTGAGTGGTACGAGCTTGGCCACTCCGATTGTCACAGGTGTAGCAGCCGTGCTGCTGAGTCTTCAGCGGGAGCAGGGAGAAACCCCCGACCCCCAAAAAATTCGTCAAGTGTTGTTGCAGAGTGCCTTACCCTGCGACCCTGACTTGCCAGAAGAAACCCGTCGGTGTCTGGCGGGCAGACTGAACATCTCTGGAGCCATAACGTTATTAAGAAAAGGAGGAAATATGGCTGAGAATTTCGCATCAGTGGGTGCATCAGAAGTAGAAGCCGCAGGCTGCGGTTGTGATGGCGGCTTAACCAAGGCCAGTGAAGCGATGCCTAATCAAGGGCAACCGGCTCCTAGCTTGGTTGCTGCTGCCGCCAAGCCAGGAGCGGCTGAGGCTGTCCCTAGCAACACCCCCAACTTGCAGAACTTGATGCAATCGTTTCCTACAACTGTAACCCAACAACAAATGATGCCCAACTTAACTGCTAACTCCGTCACCGCCAGCCAAGCCCCCAGCGAACTTCCAGCTCTCGGTCAGATTGTTTATGCCCTAGGAACCCTCGGCTATGACTTCGGAACCGAAGCCCGCCGGGACTCGTTCAAGCAACTGATGCCACCGTTTGACATAGGGGGAGGAGTGATGGTGCCAGCGAACCCCTACGACGCGCGACAGATGGTGGATTACCTGGACGCCAATATTTCTGAGGCGCGATCGCTCATTTGGACGCTGAACATTGAACTGACTCCCGTCTATGCGATCGACCCCACCGGTCCCTTCGGCGCCGAGTCCTACCGCGCTCTCCACGAACTGCTATCCGGTCAAATCCAACCAGAAAACAATGCCGAATACGTTGAGCGCGTCAGCATACCGGGCATCTTGACCGGGCGCAAAGTCAAGCTCTTCTCGGGTCAAGTTATTCCGGTGGTTGAACCCCAAAGCACCCGCGGCATCTACGGTTGGAAAGTCAACAGCTTGGTGAGAGCGGCGATGGCAGCGGTTCAAGCTGAAGACGGCACTGCTGACGAAGGTCGCATCCGCAACACCTTAGATGGCTTCCTCAACCGCATCTACTACGACCTCCGCAACTTGGGAACCACCTCCCAAGACCGCGCCCTCAACTTCTCCGTCACCAACGCCTTCCAAGCCGCTCAAACCTTCAGCGAAGCGGTTGCCGTTGGCATGGAACTCGACAGCATTACTGTTGAGAAAAGTCCCTTCTGTCGCATGGATAGCGACTGCTGGGATGTGAAGTTGAAGTTCTTCGACCCTGAAAACAACCGCCGTGCCAAGAAGATTTTCCGCTTCACCATTGATGTCAGCGATCTGATTCCGGTCACATTGGGCGAAGTTCGTTCTTGGTCTTCACCGTATTAAAGGGCAATACAATTGGGGTGAGAGTGCCACAACAAAATGGACTCTCGCCAAGACATCTAGATTTGTTCACCCTATCTATACGGAGAATCCTGAACCATGCGACTTCCTGTATTGTCTCCCCCCGTCAAACGGCCTCATTTCATCCAGCCTGCGCTGTGCGTGGATGTGGAAGATGGTCTTACCGAGGATTTGGTGCATATTCGGATGGATCTGCTCCATGGCGCCAACTATAACGATCCTTCAGCCTATGCCAACCGCAGTTTCAACCAAGTGATGCACTCTAGTGCCAGCCAGAGTGCAGCCAGCCAGGGCTGGGGCGGCTTTGGGGGCATGGGACGATTTTATTAACGGGCCACTGATAAGCCCCTAATCACCATGCCTCAGCAAACTGAAACCCTATGGCAAATTGGTCAAGCTGGTAAAGGAGGTCAGGAGTTTTCGGAGGTAGGCGGCTGGCAAGAGGAATTTACCTACGTTGTTGGGTCAGATCCAGACCCGATTAACCAGCCCCAGATGCCATCGTTGCTCGTGGTTCCCGGTCGCAAGACCAAACCAAAGAGCAAAGGAAAGCAGCTTTTTTCCACCGACAAACTGAATATCCAATTCAGCCTTGCCCAAAGCTACAGCACAGGCGAACTTACGCTCTTTTACAACTTTTTTGGCTCTCAAGTTGACACCCTCTGGGTTGATGGTGAGCCAGTGACCGAACTCGTCGGGGTCGGGTCAGGCAAGCCAACCAAAACCCAGATTCCCTTGCCAGCCCTCAGCGCTGGGCAACATACCCTGACCCTGACCACTGCTGGTGGGTTGGGAGATGGGGCACACCGGATCGACTACCTCAAGCTAGAGGGGGTTGTGGTTCCCCAGCAACCGCAAACTCTCCAAACACCCCAAACACCCAAGGAAACTAAGGAAACTAAGGAAACTATGGCTAATGAGAAAAAGGAAACGGTGGCTAAGGAGACTACAGAAGTAACACCCTCGGAAGTCTCCTCCCCCCCAGAAGAGAAAAAATCTTACGTGCCGACTTCCCAGACCGGGCTGCAAGATTATTCCTACTGGTGGGACTACGCCAAGAAGCAAGCCAAGGAGTCAAAGAGACACCCTAAACCCTTCCGCCGGGGCCGCATCTGGACCTAATCCCTAGCCTGTCTTGTTATCGTCCACTTAATGACTGACTGTTCGCTCTATGCAATCCACCACACTCCTCCAAATTAAGCCGCACTTTCATGTCGAGGCGATCGAGCCAAACCAAGTCTACCTCCTTGCTGAACAGAGCAACCACGCCCTCACCGGGCAACTCTACTGCCAAATCGTGCCTCTGCTGAATGGGCAACACACCCGGGAGCAGATTGTCGAAAAATTTGATGGGGCAGTCCCAGCGGAACACATTGACTATGTGCTCGATCGCCTTGCAGAGAAGGGCTACCTCACCGAGGCTGCCCCGGAACTATCCTCGGAAGTGGCTGCATTTTGGAGCGAGTTAGGGATTGCACCCGCGGTGGCGGCGCAGGGGCTACAGCAGCCGGTCACGCTGACAACGGTGGGCGATAACATCAGTGAAGTCACGGTTGCTGCCCTCGCAACTGCCCTGCGGGACATGGGCATTCCGGTGCAAAACCCCACAGACCCGGATTCCTCAGCGGCGCTCAACATCGTCTTGACTGATGACTATTTGCAGCCGGAACTAGCCACCATCAACAAGCAGGCTCTGGAGCGCCAACAAACTTGGCTGCTGATCAAGCCTGTGGGCAGTGTCCTGTGGTTGGGCCCAGTGTTTGTTCCCGGAAAGACAGGGTGTTGGGGCTGTCTGGCTCATCGGCTGGGGGGCAACCGCGAAGTTGAGTCGTCGGTCTTGCGGCAAAAACAAGCCCAGCAAGAGCGCAATGGTCAGAACGGGCGTGTAGTAGGCTGCTTGCCCACGGCACGGGCGACGCTGCCTTCGACCCTGCAAACGGGGTTACAGTTTGCCGCGACTGAGATTGCCAAGTGGATTGTCAAGCAACACGTCAATGCCACTGCGCCGGGAACGGCACGCTTCCCCACCCTAGACGGCAAGGTTATCACCTTCAACCAGACAATTCTGGACTTGAAAAGCCATATCTTGATTAAGCGGCCGCAATGTCCGACCTGTGGGGACTCGGGAATTTTGCAGCGGCGAGGGTTTGAACCGCTAAAGCTAGAATCGCGCCGCAAGCAGTTCACCCGTGATGGCGGTCATCGCGCCACCACTCCAGAACAGACGGTGCAGAAATATCAGCACTTGATCAGTCCAGTGACGGGCGTGGTGACGGAACTGGTGCGGATTACCGATCCGGCTAATCCGTTGGTACATACCTACCGAGCGGGGCATAGCTTCGGCAGTGCCACCTCCTTACGGGGTCTACGCAATACCCTCAAACACAAGAGTTCGGGCAAGGGCAAGACCGATAGCCAATCGCGGGCCAGTGGCTTATGTGAAGCAGTGGAGCGCTATTCTGGCATCTTTCAAGGGGACGAACCTCGCAAACCGGCAACCCTTGCGGAACTAGGAGATTTGGCAATTCATCCAGAACAGTGTTTGTACTTTAGCGATGAGCAGTATGCCAATCGGGAAGCCCTGAACGCTCAGGGTACAGAGGCAGCCTATCGCTGGATTCCCCATCGGTTTGATGCAAGTCAAGCAATTGACTGGACACCGGTGTGGTCGTTGACCGCACAGACGCACAAATATCTACCCACTGCCTTTTGCTACTACCACTACACCATGCCGGAAGCTTATCGCTTCTGTAAAGCCGATTCCAACGGTAACGCAGCGGGCAACACCCTGGAAGAGGCAATATTGCAAGGGTTCATGGAACTGGTGGAGCGTGACTGTGTAGCCCTATGGTGGTACAACCGTCTGAGGCGTCCGGGGGTGGATCTCAGTAGCTTTGAGGAGCCGTATTTTGTCCAGTTGCAGCAGTTCTACCGGGAACTGAACCGGGAACTATGGGTGCTGGATTTGACAGCTGACCTGGGGATTCCGGCGTTTGTCGGCGTATCGTATCGCACGGTGGGAAGTTCAGAGCGGATAATTGTTGGTTTTGGGGCGCACCTTGACCCGACCATTGCCATTCTTCGCACCCTCACAGAGGTTAACCAAATTGGGCTGGAGCTCGACAAATTTCCCGACGAGCAGCTCAAGGGTGAGTCGAAAGACTGGCTGGTAGGAGTGACTCGCGAAAGTCATCCTTGTTTAGTCCCAGATGCCTCGCAGCCGCTGAAGACTGCCAATGATTACCCGAAGCGCTGGAGTGATGACATCTATACAGATGTGATGACCTGTGTGGGGATTGCCCAAGCCGTAGGGCTAGAAACCTTGGTGCTAGACCAGACGCGACCGGACATTGGCTTGAACGTGGTCAAAGTGATTATACCGGGAATGCGAACCTTTTGGTCGCGGTTAGGTCCAGGGCGGCTTTATGACGTGCCTGTGAAGTTGGGGTGGCGAACTGTGCCCCTGCCTGAGGCAGAGATGAATCCCACCAATATACCGTTTTAAGTCTTTTTAAAGTTTGCGGGCGACAGGCTTCGCTACATACCAGATGTCGCCCTACTAGGCTTCTTCCCAACGAAGAAGAGGATTGACCCACCTCAACGGGTCAACAAACCAAACAACAAAATGAGGACATTACTCATGGCTAAGAAGAACATTCTGCCCCAACCAGGCAAACCCGTGATGCGGAGCACCACTGGTAAACTCCCCAGCTACTTGGCTGAACTCTCTGAGGAAGCTCTCGGTGGTAATGGTGTGGGCGCATCTGTACCTGCCACCATCTGCTCCTATGATGGTGCGGAAGCATCTGTACCTGCCACCATCTGCTCCTATGATGGTGCGGAAGCATCTGTACCTGCCACCATCTGCTCCTATGATGGTGCGGAAGCATCTGTACCTGCCACCATCTGCGCCTACGAATAAGGACATATAGCCTAGCTCACTTTAGTGGCACGACAGTGAACCTCTAGTTGCCATCGCAGTGATTTACTAGGCTGTATGCTGTTGACGAGGTTAAAGATGTCGATTTGCGATCAAAACTTGACTTTATCCTGAGTTTTATGAGCTTTCTTCATCTACCTCGTCTTCATTCGTATAGTGCTGCGAGCTACCTTACTACGATGATGACCCTAACTTCTATGCTTCAAAATAATCGTCTCAAAAACCGTCGTCTTCAGTTTATGCGTGTCCATCAAGATGCTTTCGACGTGGAACCAACGTTTATTCTTTCGTTCTTTGAAGAGGCAGTACTTGGACTGGAAGGAACTTGTGGTGTTGAACCCACGTGTCATGTTCAAAAAGACCAGTTGTTTGCAGTTGACTTTCAAGTTTCTAATGAAGAACACACATGGCCTAGAAGCTGGATCGATGCTGTAAAGTTTTTAGATAAAGTTGACAGTCAAGTAGGTGTTCGACTCAATCGTAATTTGCTTGAGCAGTTTGTAGCAATACACATGGGTTCCCATAAAATAGTAAACAACACGATAGGAATTGACCTACGACCGAGACTTGAGGATTCTTGCATAAAGGTATATATGCATATTGAACTTGAAGAAGATCCTGAAGAATTAGTGAGGACAGCGCTAGAACTTGATGGTGGTAGCTATTCAGATGAGCTGCTACAGGTATTACTCAAAAGTACTATTGCAATTGGGTTTAATATTTTTTTGAATGGCTACAGCGATGTTGAGTTCTTGGTCGCTACTGTGGGAGATCAATATGGAAGCCATAAATTGAATCGAGGCAAATATTTAAAAGATTATATTCAAAAAAAGTTTTCACCAAAAGTCAACTATCTATTAAAAGAATCGGCTATCTTGGCAGTCAGTTTTTCTCAAGCAAAGAAGGTAGAGCCACTTCTGAGTTTTCATTATGAGGATATTAAAAACATACGAAAATATTTCTCGTTCAACAGTTTAGGTGATAGGGTCTACAGCTTTTGTCAGAGTCAAGATTGCATTACTTATTCGGGTGTGATTGTCACAGAGCGGGAACTAGAAAAAGATCGATTGGAAAAATTCAGTATTTTTTATAATAAACGTGATAAATGTCAACATTTGCCCTTCTTTTCAACTCCCGCTCCCGATGAATAATTAATGCGTGAGGGTGGCCATCAATGCTGTGTAGACTTACCAGCACTACCTCCCGCTATTTTTTAGTTTCATCGAACTCGCGTTACTTTACGGCGTTACCTTACTAAGATGATGGGAGTAATTTCTATACTTCAACATAATCATCTGTGTGATTTTGTCAGAATCAAACACTAAAATGAAATCCCTAAAATAACACTACATATTAATCTCCCTGTCAATCATCTGTAGCAAACACTCTACTGTCATTGACTTACCCACATAATCATGTTTTGTAACTATCCATCGCCATGAACAATCACCCCTTCGCTCTTTCCCTCAACCCTTTTGTCCAAGTCAAAAGCACCGAAGACTACTACACCCTGCAATCGGCAGAATCCGATCCGACCGCTTTGCTAACCCTGGCCACAACGCCCGGAATCAGTATGGCTCTTGAGAGTCTCAAGGCAGGTAACACCACCACTGAATCACTTGTGCAAGGGTTAGCCGAACTCGATGGTCGCGCAGCCGGGGAACAGTTTGCCCAGATGCTACAACAATTGGATGAGCGGGGTTGGCTCAATTACGCTGTGTTGCCACTGGCAGTAGCGGTTCCGATGGTGGAATCTGCCGAATTGAATCTGACCGAACCCTACTGGACACAAACCCGTCTGGGCCTCTCCCGCTTCGCCTATCAACATTCCTACGAAGGTACAATGGTGCTGGAGTCCCCCCTCTCCAAGTTTCGGGTCAAGCTCCTCGACTGGCGAGCAAGTGCGCTCCTGGCTCAACTCGCCCAGCCCCAAACTTTAGGAACACTGACGCCACCGCCCTCCCTGGGACCAGAAACCGCCTATCAGTTCCTCAATTTGCTGTGGGCAGCAGGGTTTCTGACGGCTGACCCCGAACCCCCCTCGCTTGAGCTTTGGGCCTTTCATAACCTGCTTTTCCACAGCCGTAGCCGACTCGGTCGCCATGACTACCCACCCATAGACAATGTCCTTGACCGATGGTCGGATTTCCCGATAGTGAAGCCGCCCATGAGCGACCGGATTGTGCCGCTGCCGCATCCGAATTTGGGCGCTTTGAGGTGTAACGATGCCACGCTCACTGAAGCGATCGAAGCACGAAAATCGGTTCGAGAATATGACGATAACCATCCGATCTCGATCGAGCAACTAAGCGAACTACTGTATCGCACCGCTCGTATTAAGGAATTACTTGACTCAGAAGAGTGGTTCGGTGACTTTTGGCGAAAAAACCCAGATTATCAACTAGGTTTTGACTATGGCGAGTTGAGCCGACGGTCTTATCCCGGTGGCGGGGCAATGTATGAATTAGAAATTTATCCGGTGGTACGGCATTGTCAAGGCTTGAACTCAGGGGTGTATCACTATGACCCTCTCAATCACCAGCTAGAGCAGGTAGAGGAATTAGGGGAGGATATTTTAGTTCGGTTAGGTTATAGTTGGGTCGAAGATACGGTGCATCCACGTCCACAAGTGATGTTGGTAATTACAGCACGGTTCGGTCGCATATTTCGTCGCTATCACGCTATCGCTTATGCGACGGTGCTTAAGAATGTTGGGGTGCTCTATCAAAACTTTTACTTGGTGGCAACCAATATGGGTCTGGCTCCCTGTGCAGTGGGGGCTGGGAATAGCGATGCTTTTGGTGGGGCGATAGGCCTAAACTATCTGGAAGAGTCGGCTGTCGGAGAATTTTTGCTCGGGTCGTTGCCCAACCGCAATGTTGAAGCAAGTGGACTGGAGTCGATTGAGGTTGATAGCTCAGAATATCAGACTGAGCCTATGGTCTCGGCCAGTGAGACTGAATTAGACGGAGTTGAGGCTGAGTTTGAGCCTGGTGAGACAGAAGTATTGGGAAGTCAGATTCAGCCAGTTGGGCTAGTGGCAGGAATTCAGTCGGCTGAGGTGTGGGAAAGTCCTGAAAATACCGCCGCCCAAGTTGAGGACACGGGGGCAGAGGCTGTTGAATTGGCTCCTTCAAATGCGATCGCCGGGACTCCAGATTCATCCAGTGTCGCTGAAGGAGAAAGCGAGTCGGCAACGGTTTCAGCCAGTGAAGTTGAGAGTTCTGCAACCAAACTAAAGGTGGCACTCCACCCCCATGACCTGGACGATCGCATCCCCGGACTAGCTGAACTCCACAACCAAACCCTCGGCGACCCCCGCATCACGATTGTAATTCTAGACGGCAACCCAGATCACACATTATCCTGCTTTGCCGGAGCCAATGTTTCTAAGGTTGTTCCCTACTGGCACGAACCAGCAGATCCAATCAGCCCAGAAGATTATGCCACTTTCCAAGCAATCCGAGACCAGGGACTAAAGGGTAAAGAGAAACAAGAGGCACTTGAAAGTGCTATACCCGACACCATAAATCGCGTTGAACTCAATGACCATGCTTGTCATGTCACTAGCATCATCGTCGGTCAAGAACATAGCCCTGTTTTTGGCTTGGCTCCTCGCTGTCGGATCATCAATATGCCTCACGATGCCGTACTTACTAGCGACGATGGCATAGCTCTAAGTGGCTATAACGAGTTGATATCTCCCCTTAATATGGCTCGTGCCTTCGACTTAGCCTTAGAGTTGGGTGCAAATATTATCCACTGCGGTTTTTGTCGCCCCACTCAAACCGGTGAAGGGGAAGAGATCCTTGTCCAAGCGATTAAAAAATGTCAAGACAACAACGTCTTGATCGTCTCGCCAACGGGGAATAACTTAGGCGAATGCTGGTGTATGCCTGCTGTACTGCCAGGGACGCTGGCTGTCGGAGCCGCAAAAGTCGATGGGACACCGTGCCACTTTAGCAACTGGGGCGACAACAACACCAAAGAAGGCATCCTCGCTCCGGGTGAAGATATTCTAGGGGCGCAACCCTGCACCGAAAAACCCGTGCGCCTAACAGGAACGAGCATGGCAGCCCCCGTGATGACGGGCATTTCTGCGCTGCTGATGAGTTTGCAACTGCAAGAAGGCAAACCCGTCGATGCCGAAGCCGTCCGAACAGCACTCCTCAACACCGCGATTCCCTGCGATCCAAAGGTTGTCGCAGAACCGGAACGCTGTTTGCGCGGCTTTGTCAATATCCCGGGCGCAATGAGAGTGCTGTTTGGGCAACCCTCCCTCACCATTTCCTTCGCGGGCGATCGAGTGATCCGCACCGAACGGGCAGGCTATGCCGCCCCCGTCGCCAGTCATGCCTCCCCCAGTACCCAAGAGGTTGTTGCCAGTGCAGCGATGCCTGCTGTCTTGCCCGCCACTCCTGCCGAGGAACCCGTCACCGCCGCCGCGACTCCCGCAGACACAGGCACTGTCGAAGCCAGCACCGCCTTCTCTGGCAACGTTTACGCCCTAGGGACGATCGGCTACGACTTTGGGGATGAAACCCGCCGCGACACTTTCCAACAACAGATGGCTCCCGCCGAAGTAAACGGCATCATGGTGCCAGCAGACCCCTACGATGCTCGCCAGATGGTCGAACACCTCGATCGCAATCCAGATGAAAGCCGTTCCCTGATCTGGACCTTGAACCTCGATGGAGACACGATATATGCCCTAGAGTCAACCGCCGGGGATGTCTACGAGATGTTTGTGCTGATGTTGGCGGGGCAACTCGAGCCAGAAGCCAGCGATGAATTTGTCGAGCGGGTCAGCATACCCGCCCGACGCACCAACCGCACGGTGGAACTCTCCTCCGGTGAAGTTGTGCCTGTAGTGACAATACCTTACCCGCGGGGAATGTACGGCTGGAAAGTCAATACCCTGGTGAACTCCGCGATGGCGGCAATCTCCCGTCAGGTGGACGAAGCCCAAGAACCCCTGGTGCGACAGGCTCTGACAGCCTTCCTCAACCGAGTCTACAACGATCTTCGCAATGTGGGGCAGACTTCGCGCGATCGCGCCCTCAACTTCGCAGCCACCAACATCTTCCAAGCGGCTGTGACCTTTGCTCGGGCGATCGCTGAAGGTCGGCAACTCGACACCATCAACGTCGAAAAAAGCCCGTTCTGTCGCATCAACAGTGACTGTTGGGATGTCAAGCTTGAGTTCTACGACCCAAACAATAGTCGTCGGGGGCGCAAGGTCTTCCGCTTTACCCTTGACGTGGTGCTTCTGATGCCGGTGACTTTGGGTGAGGTGAGAAGCTGGTCACTCCCTAGTAAAGAGAGTTGAACGCACCGGTGACGGACTCATATCCGGTCGATTAGCCGAAATCAGGTAGGGGCGGGTAAACCTGCCAATATTTGCCAATAATATCAATTCCGGCTGCGCCGGAATGATATAGAGGACACGGCAGTGCCGTTTCCCTACCCGGATTAATTGTAGGGAAACGGCACTGCCGTGTCCTGGTTTCGGGTAATATTAATTCCGATGCAACCGGAAATGATATAATCTCCAATCTCAAAAACCCGCCCGGCCGGGATATTATGGTCGATCGATCGTCCCTGATGCTGTTGCTCGAAACCCGGTCGATCGCGATCGACATCTACATGGAAGAGGCTGTAATATGATGTCCGGTCGATTACCCGAAATTTAACTGGTTTTAACTGGTTCCCTGGCTCTGCCTGGGAACCGATGTCCAGAGGCTCTGCCTCGGCCCAGACTATGGAGGCAGAGCCTCCGGATATGCGTTACCAGGCAGAGCCTGGTAACGAGTATAATCATTTAGGATTGCTATAATACCTTTGCGCGACTTAAGTTAAAGAGTTTTTATGAACAGGTATCTTGTCTGTTCTACAATTTGTATTACTAAAGCTCAATCCGTAAAAACATGGGAATAGAATTTAACCATTTATATGTTACTCTCGACACAGAAACGCTAGAGTCAATAGCCAAATCAGAGTTCATTAGCCAAGAATTTTGCACAATATCCAGAGATACCGTAGAAACTGATAAAGAGAGTTGGGCGGGAACTTATCTCAGGGGAAAACATAGCTATATTGAGCTTTTTGCTCCAGGGGGTGTGGAAGGGTTTAGGGAAGGTTTTTCGGGTATAGGTTTCAATAGTAAACAAGCAGGACAGATTGATATTGTAGATGAAAAGCTAAAATCCTTAGTAGCCCAAGAAACGTTTTCTAGTTTGCAAGTTCGTCAAACCGAAGATAGAAAAGTGCCCTGGTTTCATTATTTGGCGCTTAAATCAGAGACAGAACCCTTCAATGCGTGGTTGATGGAATTCCATCAGGATTATTTAGACTATAAAAACATCAAGCTTACCAGTCCTGGTTGCTTTGACCGTGCTGCTTATCTGAAAAACCTTGCTACTTCCGAAACTTCTTTATTTGACGACATTTCAGAAGTTCATCTTGAATTGACTTTAGCCGAACATGAGGAACTAGCATTACTACTTCGAGTCTTTGGCTATGAGTCATCTGGCGTAGGAGATATTACTACCTATCGTTCTGATAGTTTTACTTTACAAGTATCTCAGAAAGTAGCTCCCAGTTATCGAATTCGCAAGGTTTTTTGCACGATGAAGGGTCAAGCTCATCAGGAAAGAAAGTTCACTTTCGGTGATAATGCACAGTTAAATGTGGGTGGAGATTTCGCAATTTGGCAGTTTGGATAACTGAGCTCGGTTTATAAATTAGTTTCGATCGAGGTTAATTCCATTTCAGCCAATTAGTAAGGTAGACTGAAAACTCCAAAAAATATCTGAATTTGAAAGAAATTTTCAAATTTTAAAACCATAAGTCAGAACCATTTCAGGCGACCCAGAAAGTTCTGAAATTTATGCTGTAGGACTTACAAAATGGATATAAATAAGCACCCATAAGTTTATGGGTGCTTTATTAATTCATATCGTTTCTGGTTGCATGGGAATGATAAAGTCTAGGTCAATAATTCTACATTCCCCGACTCCCGGCTCCCAACGGACCACTCCCCATCATTCCGGTAACACCGGAATTGATATCATATTGTTTCCGGTTACATCGGAATGATATAGAGGACACGGCAGTGCCGTGTCCCTACAATTAATGAGGGTAGGGACACGGCACTGCCGTGTCCTGACTGTGAGTAATATTAATTCCGATGCTACCGGAGTTGATATCACATCAATAGATCGAGTCCAATTGACAGCACTAAACCTTACCAGTAGCGGTACACCACTCTGAAGGAGCCGTCGCAATTCCGGCGGTACACGACGTGACGGGTCGGACGGTAACAGTTTCGCTTGGAATAGTGACCGCCGTTGACGCTAGCTGATTCTTCAGGGGTGAGTTCAGCAAACAGTGAATCGTCCTTTGTTTCTTTCATGATTTGACTGCGTTTAACTTAATAAAATTGAAGGCAAACTAGAAATATTATTTAATTTCTAGAGCCTCGTTTAAATACTGACAACTACTTCGGGTAGTGCTGTGCCATCTCCGGAATATTACAGACTTGTTTCAAGCCCAGTAAAGTCGTCCCTTGCTGACCCGTACCGACCAATTCTCGCAAGCGGCTAATTGTAAAATTATGTCCGTAAAATTTGGCGGTCGAAGCCAGACAAGCCGCGCCGCAATCTTCTTCGCTCTGCTGGAAACCTGATATTTCATCAACCTGCTTACTTGTCCGAAGAAAGGCATTTCTCGGATAAAAGGAATGTTTTTTAACATTTGGCAAAATGAATAATCAGTAGAGCCTAATGAACATTACCCCTCACCGAGTAGCCAATCAGAAAAAAGCACCCATAAGTTTATGGGTGCTTTATTAATTCACATCTATAGATCGAGCTTAATTGACAGCACTAAACCTTACCAGTAGCGGTACACTGCTCTGAAGGAGCCGTCGCAATTCCGGCGGTACACGACGTGACGCGTCGGACGGTAACATCTTCGATAGGAATAGTGACCGCCGTTGACGCTAGCTGATTCTTCAGGGGTGATTTCAGCAAACAGTGAATCGTCCTGTGTTTCTTTCATGATTTGACTCCGTTTAACTTAATAAAAGTGAAGGGAAACTAGAAATCTTATCTAATTCCTAGAGCATCGTTTAAATACTGAGTAATACTTCGGGTAGTGCTGTGCGACCTCCGGAATATTACGGATAAATGTTCAAAATTTACCCGATCGCACAACCAGACTCAGCGATCTAAACCACTAGGGTTTTGTAAGGGCGGTTGCGGCTCGGATCGTAGAGATAAAACTGGCTCGGCTGCTGCAGGAAAAACAGCATAGTGGCGCCATCGCGGCTGCTGTTCTCGGTTTGGCTGTTGCAGTTAGCGCCGCTGACACCGCTGGTAATGCTGCCACCGCTGACAGTAGCAGATTCTCGATCGGTTAGTTCGGTGAACAATGAATGTGGTTGATTTTTTGGCATGAAGAACTCCTATTAATACCTATGTACTTACTTACTACCTACGCATACAGGAAAAACCCGGTAACAGCGCCACAACTCTTTGCTGAAACGCCATATTTTCATAAGTGTTGCCCCCTGGCTTCACTCCTGTTGATGTTTCGGGAAGTTTGGGGGTGGTAACAGCAAAGCTGTACGGATTTTTCATTTACCCTGTGAATTTTGATTGAGACTTCTAAACATATTCTTGGTTTCCGGAAAGCTGATAATAAAGGTGGCAAAAGAAATAAGCGATCGAGCTCTCCGTCTCCCCCAACTCAAAACTCCAAACTCAAAACGATTCCCCTCTCCCCCTTGCCGCCATGTCTCTGACTCCCGAACCCACACCCGCTGAAATTTTTGATAACGACCAGTTTTTGCCCCCTGTCAGCCGCTGGACGACTTTGGGGGGCATTTTGATGGTGGCCACCTTTGGCGGGGCGATCGCCCTCGCTAGCGTCACCAAATACAGCGCTACAGTCAAAGCAGACGCGATCGTCCGTCCCGCGGGAGAAGTGCGCCTCGTGCAAGCAGCCACCGAAGGAACCGTGGAAAGCATTGCTGTCAGCGAGAATCAGACAGTAAAAGAAGGAGATGCGATCGCAGTTGTAGACGCTTCGCGTTTGGACGCTCAAAAAAAGCAGTTACAAGAAATAATTAATCAGTCTCAAACATCAGCACAGCAAATCAACCAGCAACTGGGGGACTTAGAAAATCAAATTTTGGCCAGCGCCCAATTTAAAGGCATCCCAAGTGAAAGTTCCGCCCAACAGGAATTAATCGAATCCGCTTTAGTAAAATTCGCCACATCGCAGCCGGATGTCGCCGAAAGACTCGGCCGAAGTCGGCGGGTTTTGCTCGTCAAGCGATCGTCCATTCAACAACAATTGATTCAAGCTAAAAAAGAGGTAAATCAAATTGAGTTAAAACTCGAAAATAGCGTGATCCGCGCGCCCGCTGATGGTACAATTCTGAGATTGGAAGTACGAAATACTGGTCAAACCGTACAAGCCGGCAGCGCGATCGCCCAAATCGTCCCCAGCGACGTACCCCTGGTAGTAAAAGCCAAAGTGACATCCCAAGACATCGCTCGCATCCAAATCGGTCAACCCGTACAGATCAGGATTTCGGCTTTGCCTTTCCCCGATTACGGCACATTAAAAGGAACCGTCAGCGAAATCGCCCCAGATGCGATCGCCACTCAAAATCCCACTAATAATTTAGGTACAGCTTATTACGAAGTAGGAATTAAGCCCCAACAAACTTATTTAACAAAACTCAAATCCGCCAGCGGCCAATTCTTCGGCAACCCCCAGGCTAATCTACCCCGCCAGTATTCGATTCAATCGGGAATGGAGGGCAGAGCCGATATTATTACCGGCGAAGAAACTGTTCTGACATTTGTTCTACGCAAAGCAAGGTTGCTGACAGATTGGTAAGGAGTCAACAGTCATTGGGCATTAGCCTGTATAGTGCGTCAGTCTTGAGGTTAGTCTGAAAAATTTGGATTTTACCGACTGACGCACCTTACTTTATATTTGTTCTTTGTTTGACATTTGGCGATGGTAGGTATATTGTAGATTGTAGTAGATGCCACTGTCAACTATCTTAATCCACAAATCCAAAAGTTAATCTAACGTCATCAAAAAATTGGGCGCAGCGTAGCGGAGGGTTGCGGAGGGTTGAAACCCCGTCCTTCTAGGACGGCTTTGTATTAGCATCTAGATGGTCACGCTCCCCACTGTCCGTCGATGGATTCAGACAGCCTAACGAGCGAAGTCCAGTTTGACTGGCGGCGCAGACAGATCGGTAGACCGGGAAAAGAGGATAGGGCAATGGCAAACATCCCTAGAATCAAAACAATACATAAGAATTCCTTTTGGGGTTTTCGACACATCAGAACCGCAGGGCTTGCGGGCATAGTCTGTGGAGCGAACGTAAGACCAATGCTCCTTGAGGGTGGAGGCAGTTGCTTTCGAAGCAGAAACCTAAATTGTGAGGTTTAGGAATCACCGCACATTCAGGTCGGTGAGGATGTCAAAAGCTGGTAACTAACCACTAACCAACTCGCAACCAATGGGGAAGTACAGGCGACCTAGAATTAATTTCGTTTTGGATGAGGATATTAGAGACGACTTAACGGTATGGGCTAAGGAGGAAGGACGCACTATGAGCAATCTTGTAGAGCGAATTGTGACAGCCGCAGTTCAAGGAAAGCGGAACAGTCACCCAAACCAAAACCCGCTCATCCAGCAAGATCGAGCGGAAAAAGGAGGCACTAGCAAATAGATCAACAGGTGTCTAGTATTTAAAACAGTGACAAACCTAGTAGAACCAGAACCGTCAGAACCAGAAAACATACACAGCGCTACTGACCCGGAGAAGTGCCGGGATATGGGGCGCAAGTACAGATAGAGGTTGAAGCGTATGGAACAAACAAACGATCGCATTCTCAAGGTCAATTGCGTGTTTTATGGCGAACAAACCTCTTTTGAGGACAGTCGTTTTGGAGATACCGACGATGAGTCAGGAACCTCAGCCTAAAGGCATGAGGCTTGCGGGAGAAATCCAGTAAGCCATTCTGACCAGCCAAGCGTCTTAATTGACTACATTTCGAGAGTCAGGACACCCTTAGATGCGTGCTAGTCTTCTGCTCTGTCGTTAACAATTAAACAGTTCTAAGGTCACTGGAGCAGTGTTGTTAACCTAACAAGCTCTCGAAATATTGGCGAAGCAAACATTACCCCGCAAGGGAGAATTTCATGCAAAATTACACATTTGTACTTGATACCAATAAGCGCCCGCTAGATCCTGTTCATCCTGCCATGGCTAGAAAATTACTCTCCAATGGCGAAGCTGCGGTCTTCCGTAGATACCCGTTTACCATCATTCTTAAACGCGGTGTTGATACCCCTACCCAATTGATCGAGATCAAACTAGATCCTGGTAGTAAAACTACAGGAATTGCGCTACTCAAAGGCGAAAAGCTTATCTTTGTAGCCGAGCTAAATCACAGAGGACAAGCAATTAAAGCTAGTTTGGATTCTCGCCGTGCTATCCGTCGATGTCGTCGAGCTAGACATACCCGCTACCGTCAAGCGCGTTTCCTGAATCGCACTCGCCCCAATAGCTGGCTAGCTCCTAGCTTGAAACACAGAGTAGATACGACCTTGACTTGGGTTAACAAATTCATCAGATTTGCACCCGTAAATAGTATTGCGATGGAGTTGGTTCGATTCGATTTTCAGCAACTAGAGAAGCCCGAAATCTCTGGGGTCGAATATCAGCAAGGCGAATTACTTGGGTACGAGATCAGAGAATATCTGCTTAACAAATGGGACAGAAAGTGTACTTATTGCAATACTGAAAACATCCCCTTGCAGGTAGAACACATTCATCCCAAGGCAAAAGGAGGTAGCAATCGTATCTCTAATCTGTGTCTAGCTTGCGAAAAATGTAATCTCAAGAAAGGCACTCAAGATATTAAGGATTTCCTCTCGAAGAAGCCAGACTTACTCAAGCAAATCATGGTACAAGTCAAACGACCACTCAAAGATGCCACCGCCGTCAATTCAACCCGCTGGGCATTGTTGAACCAACTCAAGCTAACGGAATTACCTGTTACGACAGGCTCCGGCGGGCAGACAAAATACAATCGCACTCGATTAGAGTTGCCCAAAACTCATTATTTTGACGCTGCTTGTGTTGCCAAGGTTGATAAATTAGTTGTGTTAACCGCTCAGCCATTGCTAATCAAAGCTAACGGTCATGGCACTCGGCAAATCTGTCGCACTGATAAATTTGGTTTTCCATCTCGTTACGTACCTCGCGACAAATTTGTTAAAGGTTTTCAAACTGGCGACATTGTGAAAGCAGTGGTAACCAGTGGAAAGAAAATTGGTGAATATGTTGGTAGACTAGCTGTTCGCAGCAGCGGTTATTTCAATATATCAGCGAAAGAATTGGTACAGGGTATTAACCATAAATACTGTCAGATTATCCATAGAAAAGATGGGTATTCGTACCAGTTCTAGTTTAAGTAAAGCCGTCTTGAAAGACGGGGTTTCTACCCATAATTTTGATGAAACTTGGATAGTCTTTAAAGCTGAATCACTCTGGGCCCATGGCTGGGAAGAACTCAAGCTACTGCCCGTCGGTGGCCTGACCGATATTTTGGCAACAGAGTGGGACTTTTCGGGGAAATTGCCTCAAATCGGCGATCGCGTGCGAGAGTATGCAAACCTCGAAGATCCCGGCAACGGAATCACCCACGGTCGAGATGGAAACTGGATTGTTAAGAGTATCCACCAGTTCTCTTCGAGCGACACAAACCTGTGCATCGCGGTATGTTATTGCGCTTATGAACCCGTTGAGTCTAAATGGGTTGAATTAAAACGAGGAAAGCCTGTTAATGAGATTTTGCAACCCGCTGAAATTGGGTAGAAATCTCAGTCTTTCTGATTAATTATCTTAAGTCCGCGAAGGCGGACTTTGTTTGATAATACGGGGTTTAAACCGCGCCAGTCAATCGATTTTAGATTTTAGATTTTAGATTTTAGATTGACCCCACGGATAAATGCGGGGGCTTGAGGATTTTCGATTTGAGATTTTGGATTGATTCCACGGATAAATCCGGAGGCTTGTACCACCTTTGAAATTCTTGGTCATCAAGGCGGTAACTGCAATTGCAAATCTCAAATCTCCCATCTCAAATTTCCAATCTGTATACCAGTATTCCAAGTAAAAAGAGCCGTTATTTGGCAGAATCGTCCCTGCGCCGAAGCGATATAGATTCCCGAATTACCCGAATTTTTTGTAAATTTTAACGAAGAGGCTCTGAAATTGAAATAACGTGTCAATATAGAAATGTGAGTTCAATTCTATTCTTTCCTCATGGGCAAACAGCGTGTTCTTTCTGGAGTTCAGCCAACAGGCAATCTTCACCTCGGCAATTATCTCGGTGCCATTCGCAACTGGGTAGAAGGTCAAAGTCAGTACGAAAATTACTTCTGCGTAGTCGATTTGCACGCAATTACCGCACCGCACAATCCAGCAACTCTAGCCTCCGACACTTACACGATCGCCGCACTCTATTTAGCTTGCGGCATCGACTTAGAATATTCTACTATTTTCGTGCAATCCCACGTCTCGGCGCACACAGAACTAGCATGGCTGCTCAACTGTATTACGCCGATTAACTGGCTCGAAGATATGATTCAGTTTAAAGAAAAAGCAGTTAAACAAGGTGAAAATGTCAACGCCGGTTTGCTAAATTATCCCGTGTTAATGGCAGCAGACATTTTGCTTTACGATGCTGACAAAGTGCCAGTGGGAGAAGACCAAAAACAGCATTTGGAACTCACCCGCGATATTGTCATCCGATTAAATCATCAATTCGGCACACCCGAAAAGCCAGTATTGAAACTTCCCGAACCGTTAATTCGGACTGACGGTGCCAGGGTGATGAGTTTGACAGATGGCACGCGCAAAATGTCGAAATCTGACCCTTCCGAACAAAGTCGAATTAATTTATTGGATTCGCCAGATACGATCGCCAAAAAAATCAAGCGCTGC
>Ga0247774_1000299_pt1 | contig 24023 bp, 18 predicted proteins | sample UWRJL001104B6_FD_179933 | JGI IMG/M metagenome (GOLD analysis project Ga0247774, IMG submission 179933) | Plant litter microbial communities from Arlington Agricultural Research Station in Wisconsin, United States - UWRJ-L001-104B-6 | ecosystem: Environmental > Terrestrial > Plant litter >... | reverse complement strand
AAAAAAAAAAAAAGTAATCGTAACACAGATTTGATCTTTTTGTTATTTATTATCTCAAGGAGCGTGTTTGTTGGTCGCAATCGTCCTGCGTAGCGCCAACGTAAGCTTCGGGTTTGTGTTTTGTCAGGGTTTGGGATTTGGTCGCGACTGTCAGAGCATGCCGATTTCTGATCATCGGTCGTCTGATCGGTTCCAACACTAGAAGGCTGCTGAACCCAGAAATGGCAGGCTCGATCCCGCGGGGAAAACTCGGCCCGAGATTTACTAAGCATTTCGTCCTTAGTTATGAAGCCTCCTGTTTCGGGAAACGGGAGCGCTGATATAATCTCGTGCCGTTAAATATTGGTACTCTAGACTCGACGAGATACGATCGTAACTCATGTTCAATATTATTGCTTTATACAGAGGTAGAAAGCAATGCATGCTACAATTATGGTCCAAGAATGGCTTACCTTTCTACGGTTGAAAACCCCTCCACCGATTGCCTCGATATACGATTGTTTACGACAAATACCTTTCTACGTCGAGCTTCGCTTCTACCTTTCCCTTCTCCCTTGCTTCTCCTTGCCCTTTCGTTCCTTTAATTTCCTCTGGCTTCGATCGTACGTATTCTAGCTAATGGCAATTCCTGTCGAGAGCTTAAACATGTAACGCAACGCCACGCTACACTCGCGATGCGGCCTGTGAGGGGCCACACCAGAGTTTCAGTTGTGAACACGAGGCTTAGCTAAAACTAAGTCTCCTTGCAAGCATCCCTAACGAGTATATCGAGCCATGTCTAGAGACGCCTCGCTATTCTGTGGTTCGAAAATATTTGATTCACAACTTTCCCCAAACCATGCAAGAGCAACGCTTGACCAAGTTTGAAATCCGCCGGCTGGTAAAAGAGCTAGTTCCTCAGCTAGGGAGAGGAGGTGGTCGCTACCAAATAGAAGAGGGCTTTTAAAGCCCATCCTCCACAGTTGGATCGAATGCCTGAGCATGGCACGTGGCCTTGTCGCGCGACAGGAAGAATCACTATTCAGATAGCAGGCAGACAGGTTGCGACCCAGACGGAGCGTTAAGCCTGGCGGCCCAGCGCCAGCCACTCGAACTTTCCAAGTTTTGGACAAACTTTTAGCAGCACGACAAAGGAGAATCCATCAGCCCAAAACATCTACGGCCAGAAGGCTATCCATTCCGGCTTTTGTGGTTGCTCTTTCAGCTCAAAGTCAAGGATGTGAGAAAAATAGAACTTCTTGAGTATTAATGAGGCTTTCGTCGCAGTACGAGCGTCAGTCCTATTCATCAAGTCATGGTCGTGAACGTAACCGCATTCCATTTTAAGCCATCTCTGCAATTTATTGAGCAGATCAGCGTCATCTCGTGTCTCCCCAACGGCGAAAGTTGGTCTTTCAGTCTCTCTCAAAAGAAGAGTGGCTCATGCGCCCCGCTGAGTACGTCCGTGAAACGATGCCGCCCTCCACGTTTGCACCGAAGACATCCACCAAACATGAATGCCTGGCTAAACGGCCTGCAAGCAAGCTTGGCTATCACAACATGGCCATGTAGAACCACCCTAGGATGCATACAAGGTCAGCGAGGAACATCACTAACGAGGACTGTGTCTCGGAAGGACGAGCGGGAAGGCGGTGGCACCACATAGGTTGCTCTCAAAGCCCAATATTCACCGGTCCTGTGTGGCCTGGTTCCCCAACCGAGCGGGCTCCCGAAATTCTTCAGTCCTGCCGTCCAGTTGGAGAAATTCGTGGACGACTTCGCGCCGCATCTCTCTGCGTGAACTATGGCGCCAATGCACCTCTCTAAACCATGCCCCTCGTACACACCCAACGTCACTTCGCGGATCAACAAGTTGGGGTTAGGCGGATATTAGTCTTTCTTGGCCACACCTGATCAACCACTACCTCGTATAGCACAACGTCAAGCTCCCGACCAGATAACGTCACAAAGAAACCCTGCAGATGGTCAGCCAAAATTATGTCGGCCTCTAACAGAATGCACGTGGTCATTCTGCTTACTCCGTACATGAGCGGGATCGGAATCCAGAGCTCGGGAATCTCCATCTCGGTCAAGACAGAAAGCTGTGGCTTGTGGAAAGCGCGTTCGTCTAGCTATACGGATAGGCAATGTCAGTGATGGTTCAACATTTCTGGTAGGGCAGCTGTCGGTGAGCAAGGAAAGCCTTACAAACTGGCCAGCCTTCTCGGTCATGAGCTGGTGCAGCTGAGCTTCAAGACTCTCTAGCACCCCCTGGTCGAATTCGTGAATGATTTTGGGCTGTAGACGCTCTAAAATATCCTTGTTCTGGTGCATTTGCGCTAGGTCGTAGGCTGTTTTCCGAGCGTCATCAAACGACTTCACCGTCTCTATTGCGGATTTGTTAGACTCTAGTGTACCGCAGCGGACGGGGAACGCCATAGCTAACGCACTCCAAACTTCTTGCTGGCAAGCCCCGTCGATAAGGCGCTGCCAGCATTTAAACCTCTCCTTCTCTTCAGCAGGGGGAGGCGGCTTGCTAGCCAAAATGTGAAGCAGGGTCAAGTTATCATTGACAAGCTCTTGTCCGTCCTCTAAAATGGACAATGTAAGTTGTTAGCCATGCCGGAGGACACCTGCGTAGCAACTATTCTCTGCTTAGCTATTGAGTTTACTTACCTGCCAATTTCCCCACATTGTACCAGTCTCTTCTCTTCCAGTCATACTCCTCGCGCAGGACCTTTTCGGCATCCTTCCAGTTCTCCTCTCGTATCATTGTCTGCCACCGAATACGCTTTTCTGCATAATGCTGGGGATAGCACCTCTTCAGAGCGCCACCGAGCCAGGTCGCCACGTTCTTTGAGCGGCTCTCGGCCAAGCGACCGTCAACCGTGACATGGATCCCATCCACGTCCCGAAGCTGCTGCATTGCTTGATTCTGCAGCGCTCGATAACCCTCCGCATCCCCGGGGGCGTGCTTCTCGGCGATGGCGGCACAAACTTCAAACTTCGACGCCGACACGGCCCGCAGGAAACACTGCCGCTGCTTCTCCTTCGCCCCCGTGTCCGAGGCGTGCTCCATGCCATGGTCCCGGTTCGCGTTCATCATGACCACCACGAGCTTCTCGTAGGGCCTGCCGTCGACCTCTTCGCTTGTTATGGAGAGGAGATGGAAAAAAGGACCGCGGAGAAGGATTTCCTTTTCCCCGTGGGGTGAGATGTGGCCGACAGGCATGGCGCATATTGAGGTGACGACGCTATCCGGGTAGAGGGCCCGATACTCTCTAAGCAATGCCGGATCAACTCCGTGGATATGAATTGTCAGATGCAGCCGTATTGGTCTCTTCTCGTCGTTGTGAGAAGATTTGGAGAACTCCTCCATGATTTTCTTGTCCGTAGAGCTAGACAGGAGACCTAGCGGCACCGAAAAGTTGCGTTTCGCCAGCTCGGGGCGGGCCAGGATGGCTCTATACTCCTTCAACTCTTCCTGGGTGACGGAAAGCCCTCGGAACGTCACGCCTTCAAAGTTTTCGTACATGGGGTGGCCAATTTGCGAAAGACGGAGGTTGTAGAGATCGATGGTCAACAGCTCCACGAGGGCGGCCACCACCTCTAGCTCGACCCCGCTCGGCTCCTCGTTTCGCAGCGCCTTCGTGATGATGCTGTACAGGTGATCGAAGCTCTTCTCGGCAGTATACAGCTCAATGGCGTCGAATTGCTCCACCGGGGGCTTCTGGGGGCGGCCCATGTCCAGATCGCCGTAGTCACGGAACCCCTCAAGCAGCCTTGCAAATGAATCTTTGACATCATCGGGGATATCGGATTGGCGGAAGTAAACACGAATTTTCCCCATCAATATTCTGTACTCCTCATTGGACATCCATGCCTTGCGAATCTTCTCGATGTAGGGCCGGATGGCCTTCATGCGAAGAGTTTCATGGTCCCCGCCGTAAGCGGTTCTTAGAGATACAGAATCCGGCAGGGACTGGAAGAACCTCGACTTTGAAGCCATTTCATGCTATAGCAAAACAACCCCCCCAAAAAAGCTGAGTGCGTGTATTCCTCGGGCTCTATTGCAGGTGAGGAGGTAACTGTAAATGAGAAACGCGCGAGAAAAATGCCGGGAGTCGCACGTGCCCTGACCACGGTAACAGGGAGCCACCAACCCCTCACCTTGTACTAGATTAGGCAGCCTTTGTTCGCAGCCTGGTCAAGATAACGGTGATTCTTCCCTGCATTGTGCATGAGCGCGTTGCAGAACTCCCGCCAAGGCCGGAGACGGCGTCCGGGACTGGCTGAGCTAACGCAGCCTGGTGTCAATGTCGCATCTCGAGCATACCGAAGTTCATTTACCTCCACTCCGTTGGTCCAATACCTTTCTGGGATTGTACTTGTACTTTTGGTTGTGCTGCGGCCGGAAAAGCCAAGACTTGAATTATCGGTGTTATATAGACCAACGACATGGCGGTGACACGGACCGTAGCGTGGAAAATCGGTCACTATTTTGTTTTTTGTCGTTTTTAATGCAGGTCTTCTCTCCCGAACTGTATCAGAATCAAACGACAAATCAACGCAGGAGGCCAAGGGTTGGAAAATCCGCTCCAGAAACATCGCACCTGTTAAAATGGCCGAGATCATCGGCGCCATCGGCATTGCCACAGAGTCGGCGTCTTTGTGTGTTAAGGCTATTAGCGCGCTGAAGAGGTTCACGAAGGACATGAGGTCAGCGGAGAGCGATCTGGCCGAGGTGCTGACGCGCGTGCAGAGATCGCACAACCTCCTAGACATCATCCGCGCCGCGCTTATCGAGATTAAGAACAGCAATGTCGAAGAATTTGACGTCGTCATATCCGTGGACGGCTTCAGGCACACCCTGGACGACATTTTGAAGCTTACCAAGGACGTAGTCAAGAGGCACGCCCGCCTGAGCGTGGTGCGCAAGGTGACCTGGTCGCTGCAGAGGTCGCGATCGGTGAAACTTGTCGAGCGCCTCAAGGATCATGAGGAGGAGCTGGTCAACTTGATCACGGCTATTAACGTGTGAGTTCATTTATAGACCCATTGGCGGTTTCTGTTCATCATATGTGGTCCCTCAGTTATTGAAACCGAAGCGGCCTGGGACGATCCTAGCCTGGCATTTTATTGATTGCGTACAGGATCGCGCATCTTCGTTCGCAGAGCGGCATGGAAGAAATGATCCGCAAGGCAACGGCTCGAGCGGAGCTGCGGGATGCGTTTTCCGAAATCACGCTGGTCAATGATGAGGAAAATGAGAAAGGCAACGAGGATATGATCCGGACGTGGCTCGGACACTTGCATACCGATGACGACCAATTGCCCGAAGGTTATTGCCAGCTGAGACATGAGTTTTCCGAGGCTGCTTTCTTCGGGAGCTGGCTAAAGGTGTGGGAGATCCTGGAGGAAGCGAGAGACCGCTTCGACGAATCCTGGGTTAACGCAATTCGGATGAGTAAGGCCAGCTAGCACTGCGAGGCGGACAATGTGCTGATTCGAAATTCCCCAGAGCCGCATGCGGAAGCAGACCGAATGTCCTTTTGGACGCCGTTGCATCAAGCTGTCTATATGAGCGCGCCTGTCACCGTCGTGCAGAGGCTCATCAACATGGGAGCATTCCGTACGTTGATGTAGCTAGTTAGCGCCGTTCAGTACAGGAACTGATATGTCATCCTCACCAGGTACTCTCCGGACGAATTGGACTGAGTTTGCGCGCTTGGACGTAACGCCTCTCGAACTAGCATACGACTTGGAAGAGACACACCTCCACGAGATACTCTGTCCCGTCATCCGCAACCCCGTACCTACCGCGACTCTCGCCCAGATCCAGCTCAGTTTTCATGACCTAATTCGAAGGGAAGTGAACGACCTCGTGGACGCCAGTAGGCTTTATCTCCCGCTTCTGCAGCCCTTGACAGAGCTCAACATGGCAGCCGTCTGGTTTCCAATTCGATGCGAGAATCCGGGAGCCGGCTATTTGTATAGACTTGACGGCCGGGATCTCCTGGTTCAGTCGAGGAATATCACGGCCGTGGACCAGGAATTTACGTACCGAGTGACGGATAGCGAAATATTTGATGTCACGGAAAATGCTGTGGCTTTTGTGGATTGAAAGTGAATGCATTACGTCCGGGATATATAAGAGATTCTAGAGCTTGAATAACAACTAGCGTGCATTTCTCGTGTACCCATGTATTTGCGTCTAACGCCTTGCAGCCGCTCCGTTCTCCCCCCCATCTCTCTCTCTCCTTTTTTTTTTGCCAACTTTTTAACTCGTAGCGCTCCTATGGGAAGAGCCCAGCAGTGAAAGCTCCAAAAATGACGGGGCTGACCGCCACCATCTGGGCCACGCATCCGGAATACCACATCTGCCGCCACATCATTTGCTGGCTTATCAAGTCCCCGTCGGTCGTACGGCAGCGAAGCGGAAAGATGTGGAAGCCATTGACGTTACCAAGTTCCATGAACCAAACCGTTGTGAAAAAGTAGAGAGCACTGAAGGTTGACTCGCAGTGCTCCTTGCTCAGGTTCCATAGCTCGGACACGTACTCGTCGATAGACGTGGGAGACTTGCCCAGCGCTATCGAGAACGCCGGGGGCGGGTGGCTAAAGTTCAATGCCTCCTCTTCGACGGGGATGTCGAATATGGCGTACACGTAGGTCGCGGCCTCTCGGTAACCTTCTAAACCAGGACGATACCCAACCGTGTGATCGGGGTCCTGGCCCGCGACGGAAATGTCTGCGCCGGTGCGACTACCCAGCCGAAGTCGGCCGAGTTTTGACCTTGTCCCCTCATCCAGCGCCCGCTGCGACATGAACACGAGGTATTCGGCGTGGCAGAGCGCATACATAAGATCCCGTCCAATGAGGTGGACCCCGGGCGCGCGGCTGCACGATATCGAACGAACCTTTGCATCCACGCGCGACTTGTCCACGTAGATCCAGTCCGCAAGCAGCCGCGCGTGCCCCGGCGACAGGACGGCCCGCTGCCTGAACCGCGCCATGGTTTTCCGCAGGCGTTCCAGCGGCTCGCCGGGCATCCAGCGGCCGGACCGCATGTGCTGGAACAGAAGCATGATCTCGTCGTCGGCCTCAAGATGCTCGTTTGCAATTTTGGGGGACCAGACAGCTTCAAATCCCGTGTCGGCGTTGGGGAGCTGGTACACCGTCCCCTCGTGATGAGACGTGGGGAGAACAATCCTGAGCATGTCGTCCGAGTAGCTGTGGGGGGCCTTGTTATACGGATGTGGCGGAGCCCCGCCGAAAAAGAAGATAACCAGAGCTGCGATGTTCAGTATTCCCCTGGTTCTCGTAGCCAATTCCTGTCCCAACACCACCGTCAGGATGGAGAGCACACCCACGACAATCCAGGTTATCATGACGAGGATCCAGTAGAAAGTACCGCCGATGCCAGATGCCCAATCGAACGGGTCCCGGAGTTGGATTGACCGCCACAGATGCGGCGTGTTTCCAACCCGAGCACGTCGGCTCGCAGACAGCCATTTCGGGAGCCAAAGAACAAAAATGATCTGGGTCAGCAGGGGTGCTTCCACGGCGACGAGAAGACTGCGCGGCATGCGGAAGTCCACCCCATTCCAAGTGAGTATCACAGGCGCAGTCTCGGAAGCCTGGCCCTGGTATGCTCGGTGGAAGGCCGATGCCGTCCAGACCGTTGAAGTGATTCCCACAACCAAGGCTGCAGCTGCGTCGGTCGAGAGACCTCGGCTGCGCAGAACGAAGCCCTGGTTGACTAGCATCCGGTGCAGGAGCAACCAGGAGGTGCAAGCAACGAGGCTGCAGGTATTCTACAAGCAAATAGAGTTAGCAGCCTACAAAATTAGGGGCCTGTCGGTGGCCTATCGCACCAAGAAATTGTTATCTATTTTGGTTGACATCCTGGAGTGTCTCTCCTATGTTTGCGAGAGTGGCACAATTGTGAGGCGTATCTATTCCGATATCTCTTTCAGCGCCATTTTCGTCTTGTGTTGAGGAAGTCCCCTCAACAGGTGGCAGGCGGCTGGCACTTCGTGGTACATATTTTTCATATGTGTATACCTAGGCTTAGGGTTTGATGCGGTTAAACTGCGACACTGTTGCCCGTACTAAAAACGAGAGTTTACTTGATTTAACCCCAATTCCATCTTCTTTGGGAGCGAAGTGACCGGCATAATGCTTCAGTTTCGCAACTTGCAGAATGGGCCTTACAAACATCCGCCCCACGGAGATGAACAAGCTCGTAATGGTCCGCAGCGTCGTGAGCACCATCCTATCAAAGGCGCCGACCGCGGTGGTGTTTTTAAGTTTAAGCAGATTTAGGTCGAAAAAAAGCTTCGTTTAAATAGCCTAGACTTTAGAATCTCTACATCAAGCGGAAGAAGTCGCACACGCCCAACAAGCCGCGCAAGTCAGATTACACCGATAAACTCGCCATGGTTTGGCTGATGCCTTAGGTTGTAAGAATTCATCATCCTGCATTAGTTTTATGGTGTGCAGCTGCGCGAGCACTGCCCGCTAAGCTCATGGTTGAACATCTGCCCGAGCCCGCCCGAGGTTTCCAGGCAGACACATCATTCAAGAGCTCCAGACGTTCCACGCGGCATCGGAAAACAAACTTCTTTAACTGTCACTCTCAATGACTTAACACCACCTCTAGATTTGTCCGGTGGTTTTTCATTTCTTTGCAGTATATATGCCATCTGCCATTTGATTTGATACTTGGCTTTTTTAACTCTGAGGTTGGCACCGCAACCTGACAAGATACAACCGCGAAATCCATACATTCGTCAAGGCGTTAGTATGGGTTGCACCTGGAGCCGCCAAACAAACCAACTCCCGCAAAATAAAAGAGCCAAAAACGATGTGGGACAGGGTGTTGTAAACGATGTAGGACAGGGTGTTGTAAACGATGTGGGACAGGGTGTTGTAAATGATGTGGGACAGGATGTTCTAAACGATGTGGGACAGGATATTCTAAACGATGTGGGACAGGGCGTTGTAAACGATGTTCCCACGGACGAGGCAGTCACCACTACTACGGTATCAGCCGATGCCGTCGGGAAAGCCGATTGCAGAAATGCGGAAGCTCACCCAGTTCCCAATCATGAACTAACACGATATTCTCCTGTGTACCACGCCGATAAACCGTCTTCTCGAACGGCTCAAAGCATCCCTCCCACGATATTAGCTCCCCACCGCAAACCTCCCTACACGCACCGGCAACTTCAAGATCTGAGGAAAGGGCACTTCCGTCTTCTGCAATTCACCCACATCAATGGCATAACATGGTACTCGCCAATCCATTGCTCGCTAACAGCCTACGAGTTGGAAGACGGCAAGCACCCAGAGTTCGCGGCCCTAAGCCATGGCCAGATAGGGGAAGCGAGAAATATACCGATCCTCGTTGACGGGCAGGAGATGCGCATCGCCGCAAGCCTTGACCAAGCCCTTCGACAACTACGGGAATTCCAGATGGCAGGGACACTCCAGGCGGCGTACTGGTGGGCCGACGAGATCTGCATTGATCAGGACAACCCAGAAGAAACGACAGCTAGGACCAAGATCATGGATGTGTTTTCCCAGGCCCTCTACACCGTCGCTTGGCTTGGCCCGGCGGATGCCTGGTGTGACAAAGCATCCGAGGCCATTCGGCAGAGAAAATTTGGTGAGCTGCACTTGACAGCCTTGGATGCCTTCTTAAAGAGGCCGTATTGGAAGCAAGTATGGATCTTGCAGGAACTAAGCCCCTCCCACAACATCCAAATTGCCTTTGGCGACAATCTCGTCTCATGGGGAGAGCTCGAAGACTTCTTCAGCGCGTACAAATATAGCTCGAAGCGCCCTAATCCCCATTTCGCGTCCGCCACAATGAGAATCAGGAAGATATTCCGACAAGAGCCCGTTTATTCAGGTGCTGCCCTTTCGAAGACGAGGACATTAGCCGAGTTCATAAGAGAATCGTACCTTCATCACGCAAGCGACAACCGGGACAAGGTATACGCCCTTCTTGGGCTCGCCAGGGATGGATGCGGAGGGCAGATCCAGCCGGACTACACCGTACCTGACTGTGGGGCCTTTAGCAAAGCGATCCGTGCCATGTGGATGGACTATGAAAGCGGTAAGCCGGTAACCTCGATCTCGCTTGGCGAGCTCCGTTCGTTGAAGACGCGAATGACGAGGCACCCGCATAACCCTTTTAATGTCGACATTGAATGGAGGCGTCAGTTGCATGAAAGTTATAATGGCTACTGTACCGTTTACGCCATGTATCTTAGCGTGGCCTGTGGCCATTGGGATAGCGTGTCATCAGTCGTCTTTGATATGCCCCCGGGTGGATGTGTGGATTCCGGGCGTTGAAATCGGCTCTCAATAGTGACTGATTGTGAGAAATTGAACACCTCTAACCATAGCCCTGTCCGTATTATATCCAATTTTTATCCTATAGTTTTCCCTAAGTAGATTCTTCTTGTGAGTTCACATATGATTGCGTTACTCCGATAGAGTCTATGCACCCTGTCGAGCTAGGACCTATGCCGGGTCAGTTATCGGGTCAGCCTGTCAGCCGTAAGACCATCTGGACCTTGCGACTCGGGCATTAATTTACTCCTTTCTCATCTCTCTCTATTTGGCTCTATTATTCCAATCTTAGCCATCCAGATTACAGTTCCAACTAAATTTCTACGAGACAGTCGAAGATAAGACGGGAAGCGGCCCAACCGAAGTTGCCTTTACTCACCAAAAATCAGATAGGGCTATTGCTCTGGTGGTCAACATACACCGCTTCGAAACCGACGTCGTGACGGCCCCAATTAGTTGAGGACTTCAACATCATCTAGTGTCGAGAAAAGGGCAAGTCCAGCTGCTTCAGGCGGATTTTCGTGCCAACTTTGTCTGCGAAAGTAGAAGTTCTCGCTCGTCCACCGTCATCCAAGTCCTCGTTTTCTGGGGGGCACCCGGGTTTTAACGGCTTTGAAGTTTGGGAGTTCATTTCCATTCTTCCTACACCTGGCTATAGTGGCATTAGGGCGGTAGCCAACAGCTAACTCGAGAGGGACGTGCGGAAGGGCGGTATCCCTCGTCAGTAGGAAGACGTATGGTACGAAACGGTGCACGATAGTTTGTATGGACATGCTTTGTAAGGCTCGTCATTAAATTGTCCCTCACCGCCATCGCCTTTGCCGTAGCTATGATTTAATCAGTTGCGAACCTCGTCCAGGATCTGTCTTATGCCGCCTTGCCATAACCACACAAAGACCGAAGAAAGCCGTCGTTTCTTTTTCTGGTTCTTTATGACCTTATGGCCTTTTCTTTTTCTTTCTGGTCTAGTCTCTACTTACCCGGGCCCTAGCGTCGGATGCTAGAAGTCCAGGCAAGGGAAGCATCTTAACTTTATGTCGAGACTATTATTGCGTTGCTTCGGAAATTGGTAATGTTGACTATGGCGATGCTGCCATCCGCGGCAATCTCCCGCATTTCGGTCACCGGCTGCGAACAAGAATCATTCGCATCCGGGAATGCCCCGAATTAGTCGATGCACTCGTTCATCTTGTCCACGGCCGCGCGACGGCGTATCAACGCCAGGGCTTCTGCCACCCACCTTGGGCCTTCCGCAGCGGAGTGGATCAGTTCCGTCCAATCCAGTCTTGCATCCATTTCAATAGGGACGCGTTCTTCAAGCGACTTTAGTAGAGAATCAAATATATTTTCCCTAGAGTGTTTGCCAAGAAGACGGCCACGTATATAAATGTAGGGCCGATTCGGGAAGGTGTTAACAGCCTTCTGCCCTGAACACGCACGCAGAGAAATATGGTATAAGAAGTGGAAACACCTACACTCCCCATCCTCGGCCTAGGTTTTTAGATCACAGACGATCAGCCACCAGAATTTTTTGCTGAATCTGCATGTCTTCTCAGCAGGCAAATGTCAAAGTCCACCAGAGTCGATCTTCGGAACTTCTTAGCCGGGTTGGCGGCTTTGGCTCTTGGGGGCCAATGTGTCAGCTCATGTCAATTTATTGCTGGAGTCTCTGCTGTCTAACCGAAAATCGCTCAGTAGCCACAACGTGAAACCCCTCGACTGTGGACAGACGATGGACTTGTGGACTTTGTGGCCATTACCACTATTCGTGATGGTTGGGTCCGAATACGTGCCATCGGCACGGAGGCTGCATAGTATAGGTTAGCAATAGATCGTACCAGAATACCTGAGGCGCTTAGAAGGACTGTGCGATGTACCTCGACAGCAAAGACAGCAAAACGGGAAACTGGGTTGATCATCTATGGTGCAGCACCCATTTGCGGGACGAGAAGACGGCGTCTTCTTCCGGCATCTTGGCGAATTACCCCAACCTTGTTATCCTCCACCTGCTTCGCTGGACCACCTGCGATCCTGGTAACCAAGTTCTCTGCCCGGCATTCCTATTCTTGAGAAGATAGCCCGAAGCACATACGTGCCATTCGTCGATACACACTCCGATGCGGTAAAACTCGGGCCAAACGGCCATGAGCATGATAATGTTGGTGAGAGGCTTCAGGGCCTCGTTAAACGAGCGCTCCCAGCTTCGTCGATTCAAAAAGTTAGTTCTCAGCCTCGTCGCTGTTTGTCGACTATCCTTAAACAAATGAGTGCCACACAAGACCGCTCGGCCAAGAAATCTGAATGGGATGATCTGAGTCCGAGTCCCTTCGCATATTTAGTGATGGCCTCTGGTCATTTATGCTCGTTATTTCCTATCTCGTACCCAGCTTGGTTGAGCTGAGAGTATGACCAAATAGGTACTTTCATGTCTCTAGAACCCGTGGCAAAATAGCCTCCTTTCGGACTAGCAGCGACAGAGAGTACCGAGTTCTAGTAGGCCTTCAATATAAGCTGGCTCACCCCAGTTCGTGGGTCCCAGAACTGAACATGGCAATCCTCGGAGCCTGATATTACCCACTGAGCATCTGGGTTGAAGGTAGCTGACAAGACATAATCTTCGTGTCCTACAAACGTTCGCATAAACGGCAGTGGATTTTGAGGAACACTAAGACGGCGTGTCGAGCTCCCGTAGCTTGATAGGTTTGTCTAACATACCACTGATGGCGGCCTTGCTGTCGGGGCGAAAGAATCGACGGGCTTTGTCAATGGATACACGAGGTCCTCACTGGGGAAAACGATCACATTGTTTTGCTCTGGGTACTCGCCAACTTCTACAGCTCGACTTGGATGTGGAAGCCCGATTTGACGAGCTCCCTGACAACCAACGCCCGCCGTGCACGGCCATGTCGTGGATCATTGTCCCCGCGCTCTTTGTGCACCAGGGTGTTTGCTGGATGTTCTATGACTCAACCCAGCCAGATAAGCCCGGCCAGTGGGGCCAATACTTCACAGGTAACGAGAAGGCATTGCCCATGCATACCGCGTGAGAGGAACTAACATATTAGGTCTCGACGTGTTTACATTATCAAGGGCCACGCCCAGTCTCTATTGGCGAAACCATGATGCAGCCGTGCCTCAATTCTTTCCCTATCAATGGCGAAATAATCCACCCCTTCGAAGAGCCATCTTCAGTTCTCCCAATGCCTACTGTCGAGGCTTCTATTCTGCTTCTCAGTTCGGAAATCCGAGAACGAAGGTTCTCACTACCACCACATGCCCACACACCTGGCAAGCTAAGCCCTCTTCCGGTACGATTCGAGATATCAATGGACGCGCTGATTGCATTCCCGTCAAGTCTAATCGAAGCGGCGGTCGATAAGACCCAGGAACATGCGCCAAATGGTAGTTTTCAACCGCCGAACGACTTCGACCTTCTGTCGAGGAATGAGCTTCCCGAATCCAATTGTTCGTCGTCTCCCAAGAAAAACACCACCGCTATCCTAAAATCCACTGCCACCTCAGCTAGCTCGAGCCAGGGCAAGCTGCAATGCAGCTATCCCAATTACTAACACGAGCCGTTTGAAACTCCCAGCAACTTTCAGTAAGTATAGATGACTGTATTTTTTGTGGATTTTTTGGAAATGTGTTGATCATTTGTTGGCGTGCTATGCTCATACTTGAAGTAGAAAGCACTTGGATCGTCACACTCGCCCCTTCTCCTGTTCGACATGCGACCGCCACTTCGAGGCCAAGAGAGACCTCGAGCGACATCAACAGACTCAACACGTCAGAGACACCAAATTCGTCTATCCAGAGGCAGGATACAAAAGAGCCATTCGGCCCCCCGACCGTCGAGATAACTTAGCGAGATACTTGTAGCGTGTCCACAAGGTTCTCTCGCTGCAGACGGAGACTCTGAATTCCGGATCCGCCCGGGCAGCCGCCCCAATGGTAGTGGCAGGAGAAGTTCCTAGGGTAAATGCTTCTGGCAAAGCATATTCGCGCAAGCGGAGGAGGTCTGGTGATGATGATGATGATGATGATGATGATGATGATGATGATTGGGAGCTTACACAAGAACACCTCGTTCGCCGATTGCGCGCTGAGACAGAGAGGGTGGATCGGATTCGCGCGGAGCTGGAGGAGAAGGTCCAGAACCTGGAAGTAGAATTTGGAGAAAAGAGGGAGAGATCTCGTTGGAATGAGGAGATGTTATGGAGGATAGTCGAGGAGAAACAGGCCTGTCCAATCCCGGCAGCTAGCATCACGAGTTAAGGGAGCTCACCACCAAGTTTTGATGTCACCATCTCCGTAAGCCAACCCTGTCTTTCGAAACGAGGTCACCATATTGCGCAGCTGGCCTACCTACGACATAGCTATCCTTACCAGACATTCGCCCTTCTCTTGGTAGAGCCTCAAACAATTTACATCAGGTATTACACCCAAATAGGGACGCAAGAGGCAGGAAATAAATTTTTCTAGTAACGACGAACGGTTATTCTAGTATGGTATGTAAGGCAAGCTCTTCCGAACGCTTTTAAGACCTGCCACGCGATCGACAGAAGTCCCTACTTCTTGGATCCCAGCCATGACCGTCACCGACTATAACCCTAAGCGGAAGTCGAATCCTGAGAAGGGAGTTCATTCAGTTCTCCGAATCAAACCTACTGAGAATGAGTTAATTTGGCGAGGGTAAATACTCGAGATATATAAGTGCCTGCGGCGATTAGAGGGGCAGCTGTCCTTAATCCCAGTAATTGAGAGCCAGTACCTTCGACACAGGAACAATCTTGAAACATCTTGCGGTTCTATTGCACGGCATCCCTAACTGCGCTACACCAATAAACGACCGAATAAAGCATCTAGATCTACCTCTGTAGATCCACGCAGACCTTTTTCTACTCGATTGGTGCGTGAAGAATCCAGCAAGTCCGACTATAACCTTCAATTACCCCCGATTGGTGCCTACTACCTAGCCTCAATATTTCTCCGATGGCCTCAGACAGCCTTCTCTTCTACCACAATAGATGGCACCTGCACCGACTCCCTTCTCACCGGCGTCAGCCGCGCATGCAACGGCCCCTTCTCATAGAGCAAAAACGTCCTCTGCACATGCCAAGCCTCACTATCCGGCATCAGCTCAAAATCAAAGTTCCACACCAGCCTCGCCAAAATAAGCCTCGTCTCCACCTGGGCGAGGTGTCTCCCGATGCAGTTCCTCGGCCCGAGGCTGAACGGCTGGAACACGTCCCGGTTGTCATCCGCATAGCGCTCCTCGCCGAGCCACCGCTCCGGCACAAACCGGTCCGGATCCCGAAAGTTGGACCGCGACCGGTACGCGGCGAACTGCGAGATGGCAAGGTTGGTCCCGCCCGGCACGAAGCGGCCGTCGATGGTGGCCCCCGGGTGGGGCACGAAGCGGGGTATGCTCAAGGGGATGGGCGGCTGGATGCGCAGGGACTCGCTGATGACGGCCACGAGGTAGGGGAGCTTGGAGACGGTGGCAAAGTCGATCTCGGCCTCGGACGCGAAGGCGGTGCGGACCTCGGCCTGGAGCCTTCGGAGCTTGTCCGGATTCTTCATGAGGTAGTAGGCCATGACGGCCAGGAGGGTCGCGGACGTCTCGGATCCGGCCATGACGAGGATCTGCGCGTTGGCGTAGAGCTCACCGACCGAGAGGCCGTCGGGCTGCTCGACCTTCGGGAGAATGTGCGTCATGAAGTCTTGGCGGCCCGTCTTCGCCTTGCGGCGGCGGTTGACCTTTTCTATGGTCAGGGCAACGTGCCAGGCAATGTCGTCCTTGATCCGTTGGGGCATGAGCTTCTTCGCAATCACCCCGATGATGCCCATTCCCATAATTACTTGGCCGTACAGCATCATCCGGAGTCGGGTGATGATGAAGTGAATCCAGGGGTGAAACTTCGACTCCTCTAGACAGTCAAAAGGCTCCCCGAAAGCTAAGTCCCCGATGATGTCAAAGGTGGCAAAGTGAAACCAGGCGCACAAGTCAATGGTCTTCCCGGCATTCTCGCGCATGCGTTGCACGAGAAGGTTGACGTACTTGGAGATAATAGGCACCTGTTCCTTCAACGACTTGTTCGAAAAGGCTGGCGTGAGGACATTGCGGTGCCGGGCGTGCTCCGCGAGGTTAACCTGCCAGAGGGTGCTGTATGCCCCGAAATGGTCCATCTCAACCTGGCCGTACATGGGATTCAGGGGCAGCGGGTCGATGCCCTTGTGGCTGGTGTGGATTTCTTTCCAGGCCTGGGCCGAGATGTAGGACAGCTCCGAAGGGGCGATGCGGACGACGCTGCCATATTTTTCGTGAAGCTGGTGCGTCCAGGTAATGTCGTTGCCAGATATGAGCTGGAAGAGTTTGGGGATGTCGGAGCCACGGTAGAGGAGGGGGCCTGGGTAGGCAGAGAGGGGATGGAAGTAGACATTGTAGATGAAGGAGATGGTTTGGAGGATGCCGATCTGAGATGTGTTAGTTTGTGCCAAGATGAGATGGTCTGGAAGACGCGTAGTGATTTACGACTCCCTAACATGGATCGGCGGAGCCATCGCTCTTACCAGGATTGTAGCAAAGGCACCGATCTCTAGCCAGGAAAGATTCCGCACCGACGGCAACTCTAGCGAGATCATTTTGACGTTTGGATACACTTTTAAACTGAGAAAGAACCAAGTTTTTGTTTTCTTGACGAGCGGAGAGTAAAAACTTGGCAAGACGTAGCCAGACAGCACAAAGAAGGGTATGCGTGCTCACTCAGGCCGAGTGGGAGTGGGCGCTACCCCGAATTTCAGAACTTTGTAAGACCTCCTGGCCAAAGCACCAAGAGGTGATCGTCGGCGAGCCTCACACCCAACACACCCCAAACGTCCCTCCCATCCGTAGATTGTTTCGGGTAGGGATCTCACTCGCACTCTTTCCTTCGATGGGCAGCTTGCCCAATCCGACTTCGCGATTTTGGACCGCCACGGTTTCCGACGCCGGTGCCATCCCATTCCCGGCGGGCGGGTTGAAAGTTCAACGCTCGAGCTAAACTGTTTGCTGTGGCCCTTGCCTGATGTATCCTGCGGACCTCGCGCAAAACCGCAAAAGAATACGTTTCGTGGCTCTTTGCTGCCCAATGAACGAGGCGGGGTTTTGGTCTTCTACAACCGCAGTGCATAATCTTCATCCGCCTGCATGGCGAGTGAGGAGCTGGAGTCGAGGGTCCACTTTCGGGTTACCGTTTAGGGTTGCTAATTCCACATGCGAGCTGGGACAAAATATCTGGCACGTCGTTTTGCCGAATGTCAAATAGCTAAGGATTTTCTCCTTTCTCCCGGATTTATACCGTGGAAACGCATTGGGCAGGGTTTATCTAGGTAAACCCGGGACTACTTCGTCCCGATTGATGTTCATTGGTTCTGATCAAGCTGACATGCTGGAATTGATGGGCACCGAGTCTCGATTGCGCAGGGCATCTGCTCCGGAGAAGAAAGGAACCCGGTGAGGGAGCCACAAGATGCAGAACTCAAACTCGGCATCCTAAAGTGGGGCCGGTTTGTTTCCCCGGATCGAATGAACGACAGCCGCGATAGCCGCTTCGGCCCAAAGTGCAGACTCGAAATCGCCCGGCCGGATGTTGGGGGTTCAACCCGGTGCATTGTGCCAATTGAAATCATGATTGCATGGATAGGTGGATCCGTGCATATGAATGCCAGTAGAGTGTGTCATGTGTCGAGTTCGGGGAGGATCCAAGGTCAATCGCCAACCAGGAAGAGAAATCCGGTGAGAAGCATCAAGGACGTGTCACGAGCAGCTCACCATGTCTTTACCCTAGATGCATTCTTACGCGCGTATTGATAATAGCACTATTAGGAACTGGGGCTCCCAAATCAATGGTAAGCTTCTAGCTTCCTGATCGGCAAGAAATGCACGGGAGTGCCTTAGTTTCCGTCGCGCCGCCCGCGGCTAACATGGATTTCTCTAAGCCATCATAGGCCCTATATTTCCCGAGCGCCATGGCGTGTTATAGCTCCTATATCCGGATTGACCGGGGTTGTGGGAATCCCAACTGATGGCATTAGATAAAGCTAACCATGTACGACAATAACCATCGACGTAAACCTGGGAATAATCTTGAAGTCGCCGGGTGAATACCGTACGAAATATAGGAAGCTAAGCCCGTTGTCCAAGAAGCTAAGCCTATTTCAATGCCCAGAACATCGCTGCGAGCCAATGTCGTACAAGATTCATCTCTACTTGGGTGCAGACATGCATGCAGGCCTACGAATGCATGCACGTTGCATTCCTCCCATCGCAGGCGGCGCGTTTCTCCACCATGTCGACAGCGGCTCTCTTGGATACTTCAGTGGCGGCTACGTGCGGGGTCAAGACCATACATCTTCGACCATTCTGGTCCTCTAGCTCAATCTTGCTCCATTTAACGAGTGCTCCTGATGGGAATCACAACACGGGTGTTCGAACGGTGAAGTCAGGACCCACAGCCGTGGCATCGGTCTTGATCTCGAGCTCGGCCTCGTGTACGGCGAGTGGCAAGCGTTGGACTAGCGGGCATACTTCGAATCGGGCTCCGAAGAGACTCAACGCAGCGACCATGGAGCTCCACCTATATATTCGCCTCTCTCTTCTGCCGAGAAAAACCGAGAGTTTCGGGCATCCGTCACCTCTGATCTCTATCTTCCAGAGTTGAGCCCCTTAACTTGTCATATCAATCGGCTCCAATCTACCCCTCTCAAGGTTACAATAGTCCTGGATACATTCTTGGCCTGAACGAACCGAAGAAAGAAAAGCTTTCAGGATGCCGCCGTCAAATAATAAGGTGCACGCCAAGTTCATCGCTGAGATGCAAGGCCAGACAATGCACGTCCCAAACATGCTAGCCATGTTCCGCAACTGGCCTCACTGTGGCCGGAACAAGTACTACTGGCGGCTCAAGGCAAAGCTCGACGAGGTTATGGAAAAGTATGGTCTCCCTCTCCGCCATCTGGCCAACCTGTCCCTTGACAACATATGTTTCCACCTACATGCTAACCCAACTCACTGTCAAAAGCGTCTATCCCGACCCGGTCAAGCGGCGACGAGCCATGAAGAATGACTTTGCCCTCCTCGCCTCCATGTGAGTTTTTTTCCTTTCCTCGACCACCCCTCCGGCCCCTCATACTCGTATCCTTCCCCTTCCCCCCGGTCCTAGTGCTAGTCCCACGGCTAACACCCACTGATTTCCCAAAACAGCTGGTACCCCGAAGCCGACTGGGAACATGTCTATGCCGCCGGCGTCTTCTGCTTCTGGATCTTCTTCTGCGACGACTACATGGACGAAAACGAGGACCAGGTCCCGCTGGACCTTGATGCCTCGTGCCAGTTCCGCGAGCAGGTCCTCGCCTACACGCGGTACTGGCTCGGACTGGAGCTGGTTACTACGAAGCCGGCCGCCGCGCCAAGTACCAGCCGATTCTCCTGGCTGTCCCTAGGCAGTGGCGGTGATGCTTCGGCGAGCGAGGACAGGGAGTGGACGTACGCCTTTTTGGCGGGACTGGGCTACAAGAGGCAGCGCGAGCCGACGTGTCCGAACTTGCCTTGCGGCACCTTCAAGGAGTTTGGGAAATTGGTGCAGAGGGACTTCAGCAAAGGTTTGTGTGGAATCCGTTCTCCCTCCCTATGCGGGCCCCCGTCATCCCCCCCCCCCCCCCTGGCTGTATTGGGTTACCTCTTTTTTTGCTCATACTCTGTTGCTGGGGCAGTCTTCCGCGAAAGGTTCTGGCAGGAGCTCAAGGACTACCTTGACCACAGCGAGATTAAACAGAGGGAGCGTCTAACGGGACAGTTCTCGGACAGCTTTGAGAGCTATGTGGCGATTCGGTCTTACACGTCTGCGGTTCCGGTCTACTGCTTCATCACACAGTACGCTTTCCATGGAGCAAACCCGAACCCTAGTTTAGGACAAAACACGCTGATATTTCCTTGCGTAGAATCGCCTTCGGCGCAGAGATCCCAATCTGGCTCCTGGAAACTCCTGAGATGAAGAAGCTGTGGCGAGACGTGGATGTAAACATCATCATGTTAGACCTCCCCACAAACGGGTGACGACCATTCAGGTTTGCGTCTGAATCCTACTGATCTGGAACTCCTAGTGGGAATGACATTCTGTCAGCGAAGAAAGAGTTGGTGAGTGCCCCCCCTTTGTTCTTTGCGACCTTTATCACTTTATCCTCGCCCTCTGGGAGTAATTGACTGACCCCGTTCCAAAGAACGGCGGCTGCGTCCACAATGCCATCCCTGTGATGTACCACGCTGGTAAACCCCTCGACGTCATCATCCCTGAGCTCATCAGGAAGCTAGCCGCCGTGCGGGATGAGTTCGACGAGACAGCCCAGAAGGTGCAAAAATTGGCAGTCAAGTGCACCCCCAAGGTCCGCAAGGATCTTGATCAGTATATTGACGGGCTGCGGACGATTGCGACGGGCACCATCGAGTTCTGGTATGGGTTGCTTTTCCAATCCATCGTCCCCCAATAGTAGCTGACATGAAGCAAATAGTAAAATCACCGATCGGTATGGACTTGAAGAGTATTTCAACGATGATGGGACCATGGATGTTGTGCTGTGATGGGGCGAGGGAATGGGAAAGAAGGGATTGACGCGAGGACGTTTAGGGTCCCTTGGGGTTGAGATCGGGACACAGGGAGTGTAAGGATATCCTCTCGGGCAAATTTTCTTGGAAGCCTGATGAAAGCGTTGGAGCCAGGCCGTTGGGATACAGGAGTCAATTGGGCTTTTGAAATTTGGACTGACAGCTAGGAAGTTCCAAACACGATAACGACACGTAGGCGCGGAACTTTGCCTCTTCTCTTCCATCTCGGGATTCTCCTCCATTCATGCGCCCCCCCCACCTCCGAGCCTCGGACACCGAAATCTTCATCATAGCAACGCTGCTCACGTGATACACGCCTCGAGTATCTGTGCTCCTAGAGGACCGTCGTTGCGACGAGAAGACGTGTGTAATAGCATTTGGGGTGTGCAAGCATGTGGTGGTCTGGGCCGGCGGTTTCTGCAATTTCGTCCGTCTTGCAGCGTACCCGAAACGTCTTGTGTGCGTTGGCAGTGGGCACTTTTGCGTCCGCTTCCCGCTGCATGCGCTCCGCTCTTGGGACGAATCTGCTGCCTGTCTGGGTACGGCATCCTGGCAGATTGACAGGGGAGAGGAAAGCGCCGACTCCGACGGATGGCGAAAGATACGGGTTGCCAAATGACACGTCCGGGTATCAGCAGCTGAGCTATTCCGCATTGGATGAACGGCGGCGGAACAACGCAGCCAGGCAACGCCGCTCGCTGCAAGCGAGGAATCTTGTTCATGATGCTATTTGTGAACGCTAGGTGAAAGAATCCTTCGCGCGAGGTTGGTTCTCGAGTTCTAGACCTGGCGCACCTAGAATTGCCATAATTAATGCGGGCCAGTGGCCTTAGGCCTGGGAAAAGAAGGTGGATTCAAATTGTTGCCGACGGATAGGACGGCAATTGAGCAGATGAACGCTGGGCGCGACTGCAATGGGAAGGGATCAGTGACATGGGTGGCGGGAGTTCCAGAAGGAGCGGGCGTGCGATTGAGACACTTGATGGGAAATCATGAACCCCCCTTGCCCCTTGTATCCTAGAGTGCTTTCCGTCATAGTTATGGCGCCATCTGAGTCCTGGTCACAGTGAAAATCGAAGGGAAGAGAGGACAGATATGGTAAGATGCTGCGGGATGGATGGGATCCGGCAGTTTGGGTCCCTTCCGCGCCAGCCGACCCCGAAACCGCCGGGACTCCTCCCGCAAAAACCCCCCCCTCCCTTTCCCGCTAAGCATGGCACTCCCGACGGACCATTTCGATGGATCCCCTCCCGTGCTTCCATAACAATATGAGCAGCATTATCAATCGATGCGGATATTACAGCAGAAAATGAATTGATGAAAAGAAGCAGGCGATTAATCTCTCGCCAGCATTTTTTATTATTATCCACGTTTCTTTTCTGAAGACAAATTTGGACCAAGCTGTCGGTGATAGCAAGCCGATGCACAGATGCAGTCGGTTTCTACACTAGCACGCAGTCCTTCACCGCTCCACGCCACGCCTCTGGCCAGCCAGGCACTCCACATTTTCGCAGCACTCCACATTCCGGGAGTACACCACAACGCACTTTCAGCACCCTAAGCAAGCCACATTCTTAGCGACCCATCCAGTGGGCGCCGCCGACCCCAACCCAATTGCTCCAAACGAAACACGCAGTCGGAGTAACGAACCCCCAGCGTCCCAAGGGAGCGGCATTGGTTGCACCTTTTCGGGACACACCGCTGAGCCCACAAGAGTCTCTCCATCATTTTCTCGAACCCAAATTCCCGGGTTCCTGCTGGCTCGGCCCCGTTTCGGTTTTCTCAGTTCCCCACCACCATGGCACCGGGCCAGGGATGGACTCTCTTCAACTGGTCTAGGTTGCCTGGCCCCAGTCGTCCTCCATTATCTAGCCGGACGCGCTTGAACCCAAATTTTACTTTTTGGGGGGTGGTGATACTCCATTCAGGGCCTATCGGGGACGTTCCGACATCTTTCTGCTAGTCTTGAGCTTAATCACCAAATCACCTCATCTTTCTTCAATTCCCTTGCCCTCCTACCGCTCCTTTGCTTTTTGTTCATCCTTAGTTCTGCCCTGTATCCCTCGATCGACGTGGGTTTTGCCGTGAATAAGGTTTTGATCGCTCATGAATCTGTAACTGTGGCTATGAAAACCTGGGACTGTTCTAGGAGGATAGCACATAGTCGACGATCCCCCGCCGGCTCTGTCGACACGGGCAATAATCATCACCGAAGCCATGGATCCTCCGAATTCGTCGCAGCGGTCGTCGGGCGAACTCTCGAGCAACCACGAATTTACGTTTGAATTTTTTCTCGACCAAGATCAACAGATTGAGGTTGATGTAAGTCCCGCGTGAACGGTTGTGTTACAAACCTAACTTGGATCATTTTACTCACTGCTTCCTAATAGCCAAACATGTAGGTATCCCATATCTCGGATTTATAGTCCTTGTTCTTTGTCCCACTCAACCTCGTTGGAAATAAAAAATGAGAATAGCTGGCTATAGCCTCTAGGAGCGAAACGACATCTTTGACTGCGAGCATATTTGAGTATCAAAAAGAGAATGGGCGGACGTACCATGCATACCATGCCGGCTGTAGGTCAATTCCATTCACATGACGGAAACTTGATCCGCTAGGACTTTACCGTTCTCGCTATCCTGCAACCTATATCCTTTTCCTACGCATTGGGACTCAATGTGAGGTTGCTGACGAGCCGAGCTACGGCAGCTTACTATTTCCCGAACGACAACCTGGAAGTGGAGCGCATGAACCTCCAGTACGAGGTGATCCACATGTTGCTCGACGAGCGGCTCTACCTCGCGCCCCTGTCGCAAGAGAACCCGCCGCGGAAGATTCTCGACGTCGCAACGGGCACCGGCCGCTGGGCCATCGAGATGGCGGACGAGTTCCCCGACGCGAAGGTTATTGGGACCGACCTCTCGCCCATACAGGACACTGTTGTACCCCCGAACCTGGATTTTATCATTGACGATGGGTTTGTGTCCATGCTCCCCACCGAACATCCTCGGCGACCAGGCAGCCCTCTCACATGCC
>Ga0247774_1000296_pt1 | contig 24050 bp, 15 predicted proteins | sample UWRJL001104B6_FD_179933 | JGI IMG/M metagenome (GOLD analysis project Ga0247774, IMG submission 179933) | Plant litter microbial communities from Arlington Agricultural Research Station in Wisconsin, United States - UWRJ-L001-104B-6 | ecosystem: Environmental > Terrestrial > Plant litter >... | reverse complement strand
CGGAGAGGCTGCAGGATAAGTATGCTGCTACCCCGCTGCCCCACGCGGAGGGGACGTGGCCGTTTAGCGGAGTGGAGTATGAAGATGCGATTCAGGTTGATGTTCAGCCTGGGCCTGGCACGGGATACGATGAGATTTTCGTTGAGAACTAGAGACGTGCCGTTCATTCTATTTACTTCGCAGTCAAGGATCAAGGTGTTAATGCTTAATATCATAATATATATCCCAGATCCCCAGTCCCTATCAGCTTTTTTATGTCCGAAACGCGTCTTCATATTTCGAAGCCGGTTTTCCAGGCAACAGCACATTAAAGGAAATATCGAGCTCGCTCCACCATCCCAATTGTAGGTGAAATTACCTAGAAACGGCCACAAGGTAGTTGCCTTCATATAGACGCGAGTGAAATTGTTTCTGTATCTCCGGTGTGGTATCTGTATGGGCTCTCGATTTTCAATTCAGGTTTAACCAAACAGCCGACGTTGATTTATTATTATATTAGCTATAGGTTCCTCACTACCTTGTACATGTGTAGAGTATTCGTTCATTTGTAAGCGTTATTGTTTACGAGGAAGACCACTGGCCTTATGAAGATTTATTTAGCTAAGGTGAAGCTTGAATAACTTTTATTCCGTGAGATACCTCGATGCGGCAAATCTGAAATACCTACACCGTGGGTAAGATCAGGGAGGTAGCGTGGACAAGTTATGAAGGCTATAGATGAATTGCACGATAAAAGATAGAATTATAGGAAACCCGGGGCACGGATCAGACTGAGAAATATCTTCCACGAGGGCGATAGCGTTTTTTCAATTCTTGTTCTCTCAATATCACGGCCTCTGGAAATTAAGCTACAATATTCGCTGAGTATCGTTAGTTTATGGTAACGGATGATTCTCTCTCTGGAAACTTCTATAGAGATACATCTTATAGAAACGATTATCTAGAACGCCGCAAATACGTATTTTAAGATTGGGTGAGTGCTAGTGCCAATTTTGGTGGCTATGTTGCTAAGAATAGCTAGTGCAGAGAGAAGTGTTTTAATTCAATATAACTTCTACCTGCCAGGCCTGAAATGGGTAAGTTAATATGATTATTCTTGCTTACAAAGAGGAGATTCCACACAATATACCGTCCTCTTAGAAGTTGCACGCAATATTTCCGAGCTCGCTAACCAAAATGAAGGGCCAAGGAGCGTGATTCGAGGAGCAGAGCCTATGGTAATGCTGCCGTGGCATTATCCGCTACGCTGTAGGTACGGGATATTCTGGATCTGTAAGATTTTATGTAATATTGAGACTTCTGCGGCAATTAATGTCCTGGATAAGGTGTGACGATGTCAGGATCAGGAGATTCATTTGGGCATTGGAGAAGATGGGCAAGGAACACGATGAGGTCGTGGAGCAATGATTTACGCCTCGAATTAGTTCTGAATAATGAAATAGAGATTTCTGCCGATGATATTGGAGCCACGTTCCAGCTGTTACAGCGTTAGGTTATCATCGCCAGGCTTTGAAATTGAACTTGGAAAGGCCACTAGCAGACAAGCCACCAATTCGGGCGCATTCAGCCAAGAAGCTCAAAGCCTTACATTCATAGCTGAAGCAAATTGATCTGAATACGTTCGTAGCCGGTGAGGCATTGGAATGATCGACAACCCTCTCTGCACCCGAATGAACATCCATGATGACGTCAAAATTGGCAACCTTGCCAATCAGAGCATGACGGGCCTTGGCATTATATAAACTTATGAAATTGATACAAACAAGAGGCCTGTGCTCTTTTGATTCTCAAGCTATTAGTTCAAAAGAAAGGGGAAACATCCCATAGTTCGCGACTTCTGGAGATCGAAGATAGCACCAAAAAGAGCGGGCTAACCCGTTTGATAGATCCCACGAATCGATTTGAGATTCGTGTCCAGTGTGAGAAAATGTTGGGCGTAAACTTCTAGGGTTATGTGTTGGTCATACAGTGCACAACGAAATGTTGATATTGCTGATCCTTCAAACATTGAAAAAGGCAGAACGTGCAGCGAGTAAATTTTGCCCAAGACAGCAGCGCGTGAATATCTAACCAGTCCTCTGGGTCTAACTAGTCCTCCGGGTATTAAAAGGAGGCAGGATCCTCTAATAGAATAAAAAAAAACACGCCAAAAAGCATGGTGGAAGCAACATGAAACGATGTTTGTACATGAAGTAGACGCGGACACCTCCCCATGGATCGGATTCTGAAACCCACTTGATTTAGACATACATGACTGCCGCCAAACGCTGTCTCTCCTCCTGCCGGCCTTCAATTGTCAAGAATCCCCCGGTTGAAGAATGGTGGATTTGCCTACTCAGTTGGAGATGCTTAAAGTCCTGCCCCTCGAAGCTGGTTTCAGTGATGGCCTCCGTGTCCGTGTTCCATCTTCGAGTCCAGTCCTAGCTTGTACTCCATTGCTACTATGTCGTCATTGCGCTCGGCACGCTTGATGCAGAGGTTTGTCATGATCTTCTCGAACGACACAACTGCAACACGAATGGCAAAATTAGTGGGGGTTTTCATCTTCAATGCAGGTGCGCGAGGCGAGGTCAAGACGTACCGAAGATGAGGGAGAATAAAAGCGTCGGGAGGAGCACTCCGCTGTCAATGTATTTCACGACTTGTTGGCTCATCATGCCCATGAGGGCCAGGAAGCCCAATGTCAGGCCAATGACGATGCGCATCCCAATCATGATCTCGTCGTAGCGGTCCCGGGCGCCGATGCTCATCTTGCGGAAGACACCCGTGAATATCATGATCAGGCCCGCGCAGACGAAGAAGTAGATAAAGATCATGCGGAACACGGCAAAGTAGGCGTCTAGCTGGGCTGTGCCTGACCCGTTGGCGGCCTTGACTTGCACGTCGGGGACGTACAGGCTGTTTGCCCGGAACTGCTCGTTCTGCACCAGCGACACCAGCTCCGTGTAGTAGAACTTCAGCGCTTCCGTCTTGGTCGGAGTCCCATCGACGCCGGGAACGGTCGTGTTGCCCAAAATGGTGGGGTCGTCGCTCCACGTCATGTTGAGGCTCGTCAGGGCCTTTTGAATGTAGTTGGGGCTTCCAGCCTTCATTTCGAATTTAAACGAGTTGATAGTGTCGTTCAAGCTATTGACAATGTCGGAACCCTGCTTCGAGGAAAAGTCGTCGAGGTTGTTGACATCTGGCGTCTCACCTACGACCTTGTCGAGGTAGCCATAGATCTTCTGGAAGTTGTACTGCACGTTGTCGATGATTGTCCACGTCCGGAGGCCCTCTAGTGTCAGGGCTAGAGCAAGGTGGAATGGAAGATGGAGCATCGTGTAAAGCTGCTGGCGAGCCGCGCGAAATTGGCGAGCCCGCTCGATGCCCGAGTTTCCAAAGTACAGGCAGTAAATGAAGTACTGGGTGACGACGCTTATCAGTAACAGGAACATTATCCAAGGGGGAGGAGGGGTCTCGACTAACAATGCTTAGGATGACACAGAGGGCCTGGCCAAAGGTATTGGCTGTCCAACCAGTCTTCGAGCTGATCTTGGCAAATGTGAAGGCGCACACAATGATTCCCTCGCCCAAGATCATCAAGGTCAGCACCATGGTCCGTTTGTGAAGGTGCGTATCCGTGAAGCTGATGCAGCTGTACTTCGAGTTGATGTATGACAAGACAAAAAGCTCGAAGGCAATGATAGCGTAGTATCCGTAGAAGCTCTGGGTCTCGCCGAAGTCGAGCAGGAAGAACTTGAGAAGCATGCCGTAGACAAAGCTGACAAAGGCGTACATGGCTGAAGTGGCGGCCAGCGGAATAAGCGCAGGTCGGTGCTTGCGGCCGACAAGAACGGCTGCGACGCCATACTGGATCGAGAAGATGACGCGAGTAACTATCATGAGGACATTCAGCGACTCAAAGCCCGACAGATCGGATCCAATCTTCTCCTTGGACGGGTTCATGTCCAGGCACCCCGTGGCAGAAGCAAAGCCGATGAAGGCAACAAAGTGGGTGGCCTTCGTGAAGCGCTCAAACAGCGAGTCGAATCCAAAACGGACGTCGTAGAGAGAGATCTGCAGCCACGAGGCCCAGATGACGCCAAAATAGACGGCATATGACGACAGCGCCTCGTTGCTGTTGATCTCGTGGTTCTTGGTAAAGGTGCTGAAGATGGCGACGAAGAACAAGTCGAAGAACAGCTCGATGTTGCGGGCATCCTCGTGCTCGTGGTACCGCAGCTCCTTCTCATCGGCGTGCTCGACCAATTCGCCAAAGAAGGGCAGATTCTCCTCCTGACGTCGGTGGAGGATCATGGCCTTCTTCGTGAGGGGATCCATCTTTTTGTCAGAGCCGTGGCCCTCGACATGTTCGTATGTGGCGCCCATGATTGGCGGCTGGGCTGGGGAATTTGGTTTGTTGTTTTGTTCAAAGTGAGTAGGGAAACAGAAATACGGAAGCCACCTCCAGGGCGGTATCGCGAGAAAGTGGTAAGGGTGGTGACGCCGGGTCCAACAAGAAAGGATATAAACGGGTCCCAAAAATACGACCGTCGAGGTCTCGAAGCGAATAAATGAATGTTGTCGTGTCCTACGTGTCAATCATGAGGTTCGAAATCGCCGTTCCGACTTCCGGATCCAAAGCCTCCAACAGCGAGATTCTTCGCACAAGAAACAAACGAAAGAAAGTGAAGATACACTATAAATCCGAACTTAGAGGTAGACCCGTGACCGCAAGGTGGTGGACAAAGCCATCACGACTCGAGGTAGATCGGCATGGCGTTTTCTTTATAAGACCCGCGAGAATGGGTATCACGGCATCCAGCAATTATCCTCCATGTCGAAGATCCCCCCCGTGCGTCCTAATTGCCGCAGTCCCAGAGTCGTAGAGCCCCTTCCTCTTCGGGCCGTGCGATGGATTGGAGGCTGGCAGGTTTCAACGAGCAAAACAAGTGAAGAGAGCCAGAAGGCCATTCCTCCGGCTTCATCTTTCTTGTTTCAAGAAAGACCATTCACTTTGCAGGAACGATCATCATCACCTTCAGGTTTGAAAGGCTGCGGGATGAAGTACGCAGTCCATGTTGGGCTAGACCTCTGGTAATACCAGCCAATGAGAAGACGTGGGATGCCGGCTTGGCGGGAACTTCCCAACCCGGCCCGCTCGTAGGGCTCCTTCCTGGCCTAGCACTGGACCGCATGTTAAGGTTTAGGATAAGCTTACTTGCATGCCGCTAGGAGGAAGCGAGAGAGGTTTGGGGACCCCTGCGACACGCAGATGGGCCCATGGGGTGGTGAGGAGTTGGTGGTTTTGCCGCGCTTGGGCCAGGCCAGCCCACGGCCGCCTCCGTGGGGTGAGAAGCCCTCCGGGCCGAGCTTATCCCGCAGCCGCATTCCAGGCTGGCAGAGCCTGTACTAGCAGATTCTTCCCCTGAGTCGATTCGTGATCGGCCAGAACTGCTCGACTCTGCGCATCTTATAGCCGTCTTAGCCGGTCGTGCTACGATCAGCAGAAATGGGTCTTTTCCTCTCATCATTTCTTGGCGCAATCGAAGCTACCGGAGAAGTCTTTAGCACAAGGATTTTGCGACTCGTGTTCCCCCTCTTCTGTGGAATGGGGTTTTTTGGTTACGTATATTCGTTGAGAGTGCACCGAAAGGCAGTTAAAGCTCGGACATTTGTCTGGAGCACGACTCCGGTAAGCTTATCATGTTACAAACACCCCTGGAGGAAGCCGAGGAGTCAGGGGTGGTTCAGCGTGTTTCAGGTACCCGATTTTCCGGGACTCGTGTGCCAAGACGCCAATGCCCCACAAAGAACACCAAATCTCGGTGCCGGGGATCCGACTTCATTCGCATCTTAAGGACCTGACTCGAATTTTTCTGTGGAACTTTCGCGCATCAACAGCTGTACGCAAGACCGCAGTGATGGGATCTATGTATCGGCGCTGGATCGAAGACGCATGCGACAACTGTCGGGCTTTCCTTTGGCTGCCCGTGCGTCCAGTTCGTCAAGACACGAATCCTTGGGTAGCATCACGAAGTCTTGGAATTTGGGTCCCTTGAGATGCCAGAACAGTCCACACCACCTGGACGCTTATCGTCCGATCGATACTACTTGGCACGTAGATCTGGGAAAGGCAGTTCATTCGTTTTTCCCACGATCTAAGGGGTTTCAGCGAGTGAGGAGCACCTGTCAGGGTCTTGGCGAACCAGTAGGAACATTCAAAACTCCAAGCATCAGCTCGTTTACCACAAGTCCAATTGGCTAGAAACCAATGACAGTTTTTCTTGCTCTCCCCGCTCGGATGCAGCGCAGACCGTGGCTACCTCGATACCGTCGCGAGGTGCTTCATGCTTGTCGTGGGCTGGATTCTTCCGCCTCCCGGCCGTCGATGGTGTGGTTGCTCGATAAAAGCCGACGCACGGGGACGGCTGTCCGGCACGCCGTCAGGACCAACGCCACTGTGCCAAAGCACCATCTGCGAAATCGTCCACGTTCCTCGCATTTGGAATCACTTGAACCGAATCGTACGTGGGTTTTAATAAGGTAGAAAAAAAAAGGGAAGGTGAGAGAGATCGATGAGAAATGAGAACCAAGTCAAAGACCCAGCCAGCCCACCAGTCAGATGAGATCCAGCGAAAATCGAGTGGCAGCAAGGACCAGGCTGGGGTCTGGCATGTTGCATTTTCTCCGCGCCACCAAGTACCGTAAAGGGTGTCGCCGCGTGCAACCTACGACCGCGGCCGTGCTGCAATGCCTGCAGCCCTTCCCACGGTTGTAACGAGAATGCCACGCATTTGCACCTTAAATGATGCTTAAATTCGGGCTCTTTCCCTCGTGCTTCCAAATTCTCCGCGAAGGGTGCGTGTAGTTTAAATTTCTTAATCTGCGGCAATTTTTGATCTTATCTAGCATAATTCTACGAGGCTTAATCGGCATACTTTAGGTTGCGGCGGCGCAAAATTTGCTATCTAGGCATGGAATTTGAAGCTAAATGGTTACTTCGCCTGCCGCGCTATTCGACTGGATTTAACGCTGAAGGACTCACTAGGCTCGTGTTTGACGCTAGAATAAATGAAACTGGAGAAAGGAACAACGGTCAAACCCAGAACTTCTTTTCAAAAGTTTGTCAAGCTAGCTACCTCCTGATAGTATCCCATGCGGGGGTAATTGTGAAAACAAATACCGGTTTGAAGAAAAGATGCGCGACCTCTTCTGGTTTCAACGGTATCTGAGTCTTCTGTATTTACGCAGAGCTCAATGAAGATAGCCAGGCTTCTCTCGTTACCGGCTACGATGATAATCACGCCATCACTCGAGAGCAACACAGTGACATGTTTCATTTTCTCGTAATGCTTAACTGTCACGTATAAGGTGTTCCGCTTGATCCGATTGTGCTTAGGGTTACGGTAAGAATCTAATGCCATGAAAGTGCAGATCTTTCTTCTCTTCCATGCAACTGACCTTGATCGTCGGAATCAAGTCACCACCGGAAGCAGGCCCATTTGGTCGTAGCAATACATCTCGCCAGGGCTACTTCTCTAGTAAAATTTGCTGGCGGTAAATGACCTTTAGTGCGATGCTTCATATGCCGGCCTTTATGGTTCAATATCCGTTCTGTCCGTTCGCGGGAATCATTAATCTTCGCGCTCACGGAAAAAGCCATGGCAAGCTACTCTAGCAACTAGTGTTGTCCCCCAAAGTGAGTCAATCAAGAGCAATTCTTGAACTCCTAACCCTAAGAACATCAAACCGCAACAATCATAAAACTCTAAACTTTTCTGGGCCTTTTCACAACTTCATCTAAGGTGCTCTGCTTTGCCTCCCTCTTTGCCGGTATATGCACAGTAGATGTTTTGTTGTTATCATCTCCCTCGTTTGCCTTGTTCCCATCAGCGTTGTCAAGTACAGTCGTTGCCTCAACAGCCCCATTTCCACCGACGAACAACTCGCGCCAGGACCCGTCCAGCACACGCTCATCATTTCCGTATAGCCCAACATCATATGATCTTTTCATCGAAGCCATGCAAATGCGCCTCCGCTCATTGAAGTCAAACATTGGCTTCGGGTACGTCCCTTTTTCCCGCTCGCCCAACCCATCTCCGTGGACCCTAATCCCTGCCCTTTTGAGATCCGCCACGGGTGCTTTCCACGGCTCGTATATATACTTTGCATCCAGCTTCCTCAGCTCCGGTACCCACCGTCGGATCAAGTCGCCATTTAGGTCCCACTTCTGCCCAAACGCCACGGGCGAGTAGCACCGAAAATACTGCGAAAAGAAGGCCGTGCAGCTCAGCCATTGCCAGTTCCCGGCGTTGCAAGCCGGCTCGTGGTCGAGGAGAAGTTCCTCAAAGACCTCGGCGCCGCGTTCCCAGTGCACGTAGCAGCCTCCGCGGGTAAGGAAACACGCCACCGAATGCCGGCCTAGGTGGTGGATCCAGCCCTCTTCGCGGAGCTGGCGCATGAGCGCGTCGATCCAGGGAAAGCCCGTCACGCCCGCCTTCCACCTCTGGAACCACGTTTCTGCCTCGACACTGTCGACTTCATACTCAAACGTGGCGAGGTGCGTTTCCGGGTCCAACTTTGACGGTAGGTGCCAGGGGATGAATCGGCAGTGGGGGTTGTGGGCGGCTTGCGAGAAGGTGGCGCCGATGGCGGCCTGGGCGGCAAAGTACATGTCGCGGAAGAAGAGCTGGCCAGTCAGGTTTTCGGGTGGATTTGAGGCAGAATTACCTTTCTTTGAGTATTCAGTTACAGTGTCTTGTACGCGCCAATAAAACAAACGGACAGAAAGGGCCCCGAAGTGAAGGAAAGGCGATAACAGTGTTGTGGACTGGGGCTCGAAGGCGGAGGGGCTGGTTTGTGGTTTTCTGAAGGTTGCCGTGTATGTCTCGTCCTTTACGATCTTATCAAGCATCTCAAGAGCCACGCTCTCACCTCCTCGATGCGGTGTGGTGGCATTCGGATATCCGAGCTCTTCAAGAGTCTCGATTGCGAAGTCGCCATTTGGCCCAGCAATGTCAGTGTAGGCCGTTTCTCCTTTCTCACGCCATTTGCCGTTAGCGTCGGCCTGAGCATCCGGGACGGTCTGTTCAAAGTCGATCGGAACATTCCCTGGATCGGGCAAATTTTTGGGAGCGGGAATGGGCCTGAGAATATGGCCGATTTCCTTCCCTGCTGCTTGCAGTTGCTTCGTCGACAATGTAGGCTTTCCATCGCGCTTCGCAACAATCTCGTCGCTGTCCCACAAAGTACGTCCGTATTTGGTGATGACGTCAACACCAGCCTCTTTTGCCGCTTTCCTGATGACTTCATCACGCTTGCGGGCATAAGAATCGGTATCCTTCTCAAAGACAAGGTGCGTGGCGTTCCATGCTTTGAACAGCTTCGGGAAGAGCGTCTGGGGCGCCTCACGGAGGACAAATAGCTTGGAATTGGAATTTATTTTGGTGATGCTCGCTGATAAGTCATTCTGACAGTCCAGTCTGGATCTCGGATTGAACCGCGGTTAGCATTGGAAAGCTGAGGCTACTGTGCTTGGAGCGCATCGCACGTTTTCCTACATACAAGAATTTCCATCTGTTCAAACCACCTCTAGCTCTGTAGACGTAGTGAGGGTCCCACGTGAAAATGGGCCAGAGGACCTCCGGGTCGAGCTCAAGAGCTGCCGTGAGCGCCGGGGAATCATGAAGCCGCAAGTCGGTACGGAACCAATAAATTACTCGCGGCTTGCCCATTTTCTTTTTCACAACTGATGAAATAATGTGCAGTTTGGGTTAATAGAGTCCACAGAGAAATACCGAATAAGAGAGAAGGGCTTTTATTGATAGCATGTCGATCTTGGGCGGCACGATTCAACAGGCGCCAATTTTTAGCGCGAGCTCTAGCGCCGATTCAAGCCTTGGCGCAGCACTGATCAAGATCGATCGATCGAGATCTGTATTGCTGCACAAGTTTAACCCTAACTATTCAACTGGCAGCCAGCCATCGAGTCCTCTAAGTTGAGAGAAGGTGTGACGTCAAGAAATTCGGAAGCAAATTATTCCCCAGAGTTAGAGCGAGGAAAGTTTGTCAGGATATCTGAAAAAGTGCCCCCACACCGCTGATTTTAGTCAGTCATCTAGTGCACTTAATGGGTCACGTTTTTCAATCCTGTCTTACCTGTGTCTTAATTCTTTAGTAAATCTAACATTTCACCGCTTGGCACCGCTAATTCCCTCAACAGAGTTCTTGAAGTCGTGCGATATCGCTGTCACGCATTCTCTCCTTTGCGTCATAATTTTGGGGCTTTCATTATATTCCTTTGGAACATCCAAATTGGCCTAGGCTTCAAAGTCTCCTTATTCCCGACGGAAGTTGGAGTAAGCCCAAACGGGTAACCCTAAATTCTGATCGGGAAGTTGCAACGGCGGGTTGCGGTTCTGACATTCGGTGACTTTTGTTCTAGGAGACGGACAAAAATGTAGTGGGCGAACCTCTACTTTCAACCAACGACGCCTTGTGTAACCCCTAGGTTTACTGTCAGCTCGCCTATGGTTGATGGTACTAGAGAATACCCATCGCTTTAGGTAAAATTTCTTAACGGATAAGACTCTGCAGCTCTTGAAGTGGCACAAGTCTGTGATTTTGAGGTGAGATTTCACTAAAAAGAAGCCCATAGTAAGTGCAATGCTGCCTAAGCTAACTTTGAACTCTGCTTATATTTCATGCTCAATGAAAAATCGAACAAGCACTCTGAGACGGAATCCGCTCTCGTCAATTATGTTCGGCATGGGCGATTGGCTGATTCGTCAATGTTGTCAAACTGCGAGCCGATACCGAGCATGTCCGCATCTTGCATTTTTTTGACGTATTTCAAGCTGACGTAGATCTCATTATGAACGGTATTGCCAGGTTTGGGAAGACCGATATACCCTGCGTGTCTGGACCTCGACGGAACACGAGCGCTGACAGCGATCTGCAGCAACCGATCTGGTACATTACTAAAATCGGTGACAAAGCGATCCATTGAACTTCAGGATCGAAAGTTTGTTTAGATTATCGTCACGTGGAAATCTTCGTCTAAGTTAGCACCATAAGTGGCATAATAGCACCCATTATATGTTATAATGTTTAAGCTGCTTGGCGCGAGCACTTACAGGCCGGGGGAGATACTGAGACTGCCTTATCACGTGCAGCATAGTAGTAGGTTTTGAAAAAAGTAGAGATACCAAGGCTTTGGGATCCGATGAGTTATGATCGAAAGATAGCCATGGACTGTCCTGTTGATAAAATCTGGGATAGAGCAGCGAGGATTTAGATTCGGTGCTTGATCTTTATTCCTATTTATACCGTTGACGACATGCTCTTTCTTCGTTTACCTACGACATGCGATATTCTAGTTTGAGCTTCCGTCCCGAGTTCAATCTTAAAGCATCTTTGCGAATTTCTATTGCTTGCATTTTTTTTAGTCTCGCCCAATTCCTACAAAGTTACCGCGCGTGACGAGACGATTAATTGAGGGCGAGCGTGACGATCTTTACCATTTCGAGTGAGGAATTTCATAGATTGTCATGGATAAATTTTCTTTAGCAGACTAATGCCGGGGTAGCGACCAACTCATAAATGGAGCCGGCGCAGGCTGCCAGGTCGTCCTGAATTCCTCCAGCCTGCATCTGGCGCGTTATTATTAACCCTCCGGAAGCATTGCTGAGGACACGGGCAAGTTGGGCTCGGCACGAAGCTAGCGCGGGGCAAAGAGGTACCCCAAATTTCTCCTACATAAATTACCGCGCGCTTTCCAGATTTGCTATGAATCCTTTGATACTGAGACACTAGGAAGCCTCGCGAGAGGACGCGAGGAGGTACATTGCTGCGCAGAATTCCTCGCGCTTACATGAGTCAGGCGACTTCCGATGGCTGTCTCAAATTCCTACCACCTGCATGCCCGCAGCGACTGGTGCACTTCGAACTCAGAGGAGCGGCCAATCGCAGCACGGTCAGTTCCTGGTATCTGAAGTGAAATGCGGGCACATGGATTATTTAATAACGCAAGGAGGGAGTCGCAGGGTTCAGCGGGGGCTGGTGTGGATTGACTGGACACTTGCGGGAAAGTCATGCGTAGCCGACTGCTTGATGCAGAGTAGTTCCCGCACACCGAAACCGCTGAACAATCTGTGTCACCCATTTCACGCGCCCCGCTTCTATGTATTGTGAGTTTGGAGAGTGGCTCGACTTTGTCTGTCATTAGTTCGGCCAAGTAAAGTCGATTCCTACGGCCCGCAGGACAGTACCAATCAGGACCTTCGACTTGGCACGCTACTTCGCGGATCTCCACAATAGCCCGCTGGAGAGAACCCACCCACCTTTTCCAAAGGCGGTCTCAGACACTCTATTTCTATATTCAAGCCCCCCATCCTTCTTTCCCCAACGCAGTCTTTTGCCTTTCTAGATTCAGATACGGAGCACAATCCGTCTCGCAGGTAATTCTCCACGGATTATGCAACTTTCCACAGGATGTGTCCAGAAAACTGGTGTCGTACGTGTGCCCCAAGGCTGGCCTTGCGTGCTTCACAAAATCCAATCCATGACAAGCACGGCACTAATATCTCCGGCGAGACGGAATTGGATCCAGTCTGCAGGCTACCTCTCCCGGTCGAAGGGATAGACTCCCCTCCGCCCGAGCATGACATTTATATGTCAAGCGCCGGCCTCCCCCAGTTCGACCACCCTCTTGCATTCCGGGCGGACAGTTTTCCCTCCAGAGACGGCTCTTCCCTACCCGGCGTGGGCCTTTTACCATCCGAGCACAACCCATCCGAGCGCCCATCTGGCGACAACTCATCTCTAGATCGTCGCTCGAAAAACTATCTTCCTCCTAGCTTCCACTTCCATTACACCGAAGCCTTCACAGAGTATGTCACCGGAGCCAAACATCTTGATGACTTGTATAGGTAGCGTGACACTGACATGTTCAACCATAGCCACAGAGTTCTCAATGCGACGTCAGTCGGTGACGGGATATTTGTGGATCTCAACGGACCCTTGCCTACAGTATCCGAAGGAACTTTGTTCCACTTATCTAAGAACTGGACTAAACGCGAAATAGAGATTCACTTTTTCGACCAGGACCTACTCCATACCATCCAAAACCTGCTTTCGGAAAACAAGCCGACTGAAGCTACTAGTTTTGACTTCCGGGTAATCATTTCTATTTATGATCAGCTTCTGGCATGGACCCTGGATGCTCATGTCCTCGAGACACCTGCTTCTATCGCCGGAACCGGGATGATCCTGAATGGAATCCTTTTTAACATGGATATATACGCCGGAGTGGGACTGGAAATCTACAAAGACAGTGCTTCACAAGCTTTCTTGACTCGCATTCGCCAGATTGCGGTCGATCGCGGCCTCGACGACCTCAGTCAGTGCTTTGCACTTGGGATGCTACCAGAAATTATTGACGATAGCTATCTAACAAAACTGGATGCGGAAATCAGAACTCGAGCCCTCTCCGGCACTCTAGCTAGTCTTCGCGAGCTTTGTGGTCCCATTATTGCCTCACAACGTATCACCCTGGGAATCTCACCATCTCTTCTAAAGGAGCTGCTTTTACGCCGGCGGTATGCATCGTTCCATTACTACTTGATTTCCACCCGAACGAGCATACGACAAACAACATCATTTCCTGGAGGCGTCGATGATATCTCCTATAATCCTCTATATGTCTCCATTCGACTCGGGTTCCCAGACGCTGTGAGGCGTTTTATGAATTCAGACTTCTCCTTTCGAGGAAGGGATTACGAGCATCAGGGATTCCGGAAGCTGCTATGTCCCATCCGCGGCTGTACCCATTACCAACGTCCCGTTCCGGACTTACCTATCCTAACGCCACTAACAGCTGCGGCGCACTGGGGCAGGCCCGACATTCTTCGCATACTGTTAGAAAACTCCGGCGAATCCATTGAGAAAGGCCGCCTGGTAGACTATTTTTGGACACGAGGCAGCCGTGTGTATCCAGAGATCCTCCAAGTATTGATTCAAGAGCAAATTGCACCAGAACGCATCTCCGCCCTTATAGAGCGAGCGAAGAGCCGAGAAATTATACTGACGGAAAATTTCAACGTTCCAAGAAGAGTCACAAAGCACATTCCCATCTGGAACAACGTTTACTCTAACACGCTGATCGGTCATATCGAGCGAGGACATCACGACGAGCTCCTGAGAAAATTGCCCTTAAATTTTTGGGTCGACACTAGCCTTAGAAAAGCCATCCAAGGCCAGGATCAGGAGGGTCTAAAACAGGCACTAAGAAGATTCGAGCAGTGGTATTCCCGGGATACTTTCTTAATCGTGTATTACATGATTCACTTCACAGAACTCCGCGATCAAGACGCTTGGATATTTCGAGATGGGCCCGTTTACACTTTGGGGCACTATACATACATTCCCGAGGGATTGACGCGTAGTTTGAAACAAGGACGTGTATGGTGGTTGGACGAAACCATTGTCGGGGAACTTCGGGACACCTTGGCCGAGTTGAAGAGAGCCTGGCTGCCATTCCACTGCCTTTCTTCCCCCATAGCTGCATCGAAACCGACAAAGGACATCGATAACGACGACAAGGAACCTAATAATTGCGCAGCCGATAGGATCTTGTCAATGGTTCTCAGCAATCCGGCTTCACAGGCTCGACGGTCGAAGAGGAGGAAACTAGGCATCAAGATGGTAGAAATCCTCCAAGAAGTGTGTGCGGCTACGTCGTCCGTCTTGCAAAACTGGCCAGCACACAGAGCGGTCGATAGACTACATTTTACGGATCCTGTTCGACTTTCGGTCAAATTTCGAAGTTGGAAGCAAGTTCGAATTCGCGCGGATTTCTTGCTGCGAAGGCTATTCAAGACCAACACGAAAGCCCCAAAAACGGTCGGGGATGTTTTCAACATCTTGCTCTATTCGTGGGCAATATGCAAGGGTGGCAACGTCAACCCCGGCGTGACACCAACTGAGTGAGAACCTTGGTTTTACAGCGAGCACCAGATCATATCAGGACTGACCTCGATTGGTATAGGTTCATTCGTGATCTTAATCGTTGGCGATACTTTCTCGTTGATGAGGGGGATCAAGGCCTATTCGATCACGTCGCTAGGCATATCTGGGACTTCATCCCTGATCCAGAATGGGCGAACCCCCCGGGAGACGATCTCCTAGACGAATTCAGGACTTGGGCAGAAAAGCTTTTCCCATTTTCCACACAATCGAAGAGCTCATCCTTCATCGACCCAGGACCTATAACGATGAGTGTAGAGCTCCCGAACTCTTCGCAAAAATGCCTCGAACGTTCATGGGGAAATCTGCATGAGCTACAACTTCGTCATAGGGAGTTAAAACCACCACCCAGTCACCTACCCGGGATACAGCCACCAGATGCGCTGTCATCATACCCACCTCAATCTTCAGAGGTGGCCGAGGATTCCGATGGCTTCACAATTCCCTCTTGGGGTGACAACGAAGATGCGTACCAAGTTGAGAACATGGCCCAAAATCCGGAGACAATTGGAACGTTGTCCGGAGAGACCTTTATCCCAGTTGATTCCTTATCTCAGCAAATGCCATCTGTGCCCGTCAATGGAAAACTATCGTGTCGTTATCATCAGAAAGCGCCACGTATAACAGGAAACACAGGGGGTCGACGTGCTTCACAGGGGCAGTCACTCCAAACCGCTTATCCGACTGCAGAAAGCCCTGAAATCCCGGCTCGTCTGGATCTAGCGAGCTTGAATTTCCTGGCGTCAGCTGCTGTGGCAATTTTTGTTATTAGCATTGCATGTATGTGTTTGATCCCTATCCCGAAAATGTTGGAACCGCTTCCGACGATTCTAACTTCTAAGCTAACAATACCGGCGGTCACAGTTTTTCGCAATTCGCAATGGATAGATCTCTCCTGCGCTTCATATTTTGCGGTGTTTCTCACACTCCACAGTGGCTCATACTCTACAGGAAGGGGCTTTTTCGTTTTCGCCAATGATCTCTGGCTTGATTCTGTTCAACCTCCTCGGTGCAGCGTTTGCAATTTGCCCTTCGAGAATCCCCAAGTGCGAGACAATCACAAGGAAAGATGGCACACCAGTGTCGAAAGCGGAACCGATTCAATCATCCGAGACACTGCAAAGTGGTACTTGCATCAATCGGAGCGACTGCGTACGATCCCTGTTGACATCCCCGCGGCTGACGTCCACCTCGTGGATGGTCACTCAACGGTTGACTCCGAGATCCGCGACCCTTGCTCGCCCGTTGTTGCTGCCTCATTCCCGGAACAACAGCAACATAGCGAAGCCGGGGTCGGGGTCGGGGCCGTAACTGTCCCTCGCTGCAAAGGCTGCGGCAAAGTCTTTCAAAAGGAGTGCGCGAAAAATAAACACGAGCGGGAGGTGTGCGACAGGCTTCCTGGGACACGGAGACATCAATGCCTCAACGAAGGCTGTCCACAGAAGTCGTCATCAATATGGAACTTAGAGAAGCATATGCTCACTTGTCGGTACCAGAGTGTCGAAGCAGCAATGAACCGTCAGAGACGGACGCGGAAGAAGCGGGCCTACAGACAGAAACAATGCTTGATTCCTGCTTCGCCGACTGGCACGGACCCGGTCAGTCAGGAATATCGCGGTTGACGGGATTACGATATTCATCTGCAGAGTACGAAGTAGAGTAGTTCTTGCTAGATTTTCCACGATGTTAGGTGTATGTCTCGCTTGAAGAGATGGCATTTGTAGACCGTGGATTAAGATTGCACACCGGGTGGCTTTGTTTGGACTTAAGCTGTTATCTACGCTTCTACCTATAACTTGGTGAGCATTTTGCTAGTTATTGGTTTGTTTAGTAGCAAGGCGACACAGTGATTGGCACATTCGACGTTTATATACAGACCTGAAGCTATGAGTACCAGGTTTGCGGTAATATCGTTCAATAGCGCCGTTTCGTTAAGAGCAATGGTTGCTGTCGGCGAAAAGTTGGGCGCTACTCAATGCTTCGTCATTAGATAGGTCAGGCGACATGAAAGGAGGTAAAAATAGAGCTCATGAGATTAAATAAATATTCTTCGAATTCACAAACATGAAAAAATATAAAGCTCTTTCTATCTTCACTTTTAGCTGCAATCATATCTAAATGCGACCTTCCAACTCGGTATTTCATTGTTCGGTAGTCAGTAGACACATCTGCGGTACAGCAAGATAACATCATTTTCTATTTTCGAGTCAGGGCCCCGGGCACTACTCTATCAGAATAGGCAACTACCCTCCCCGGACTGTTAAATCAGGCTCCTCAAAACCCACCGCCTCCAAGATGGCTCCGTCACGTTCTCCCTCGTCATGCAGTCTTACACACTCGAAACCCCACCGAACGTCCCTACAAAGCCATCTCCCTGGAGATTAGATAGTCCTGGATGCCGAGGTCCGTGTCCCATTCACATTGATAAATGTCCAAGTCCGTGTTCCGTCCGCATTGATAGAGATAACCTCAGCATAAACCAAAATATGCGCCAGATTTTGAGCCATTTCGTCCCTTACATGAAGTGATTCATCTAGATCGACTCTATCTGTATCAATGAAACCGATGAACTGGAGAAGGTCAAGTGATTACTGCTCATGGCGAAAATCTACCAATCAACGAAAGAAGTTGTCGCTATTCCTAGTGATGGTGAGAATGCAGACATGACATTAAATTCTTCTTGATGTGTGCCCAGTCGAATGCTACAAGAAAGCACGACACAGTGTGGGCTTTGCTGGGCATCTCGGGAGGCCTTGCCGTTCCGGGGCTGGAGCCAACTTACGACATCCCCGAGATGGAACTCTACCCGCGGGGGCAAGTCAAGATTCACCGTGCTGGGAATTGCGAGATCTAACGTTCCACTGGAGGAAAGTGATCCGATTCAAAGTGCTCAAGCGACGACCTCGCTACCCCAGCGGGCGTGGCCATCGTGGGTGCCACACTTCGCCGGAAATCCCAAGCTATATCCTCTTGGCAATGCCAGTGCCCGTACAAAAGCGGCATGTCTCTGCGGTCAGACATCGAGCTCCCGACTGACGACAAGCTGGTAGCCAAGGGGCTGCTTCTTGACAAGGTCCATGAGGTTGACCAATCCAATCCTTTTATCCGCTGGGTCGAGGGCTACCTAGATACGGAAGAGCGATCGATGGTCGAAGGGCTGATTTCATGTGGCAATCACGACGGCAGCCCGAGTGGGTGCAGAGCGTGAGGTAGCAGACCCTAGAGCGGTGCTGAGACCTAGAACTATCAACCACGGTCTATCGCAGGACTCACACCAACGGTCAGACAATATTTTTGGAGGCTATTTTACGGACGCTTACTGGCGGCTACGACAATTTGAGCTTCCCGGCCCTGCAGGAGACTGTGGTCGCAATTGGCCTTTCTCTTGGAATGTCTGGCCTCATGTTCAGTGAGAAAACGACCCTTATGCCAGTGGAGATAATAACTTCTCGGAAGCAGCGTCAGAGCTTCTGAAATTGGGGGGGGGGGAACCAGAGCTACAAGAGCCATGTACGCCATGGCGATGGCCTTGGACAAGGACGGAATCTCTGATGCAGAGGTCGATCGCAGGGACAGGGAAGATAAGGACGAGGCTGGGGTTCATGCTTCAGGTTCCCAGCGACGCAAAACAAGGGGACGTTGTTGGCTTCTTTGCCGGAGAAAAGGTGGCTTACTTGCTTCGCCCGAACCCCAGCAGTGTTTTCAAGCTTGTTAGAGAGTGTTATGTGTATAGTTTATAGATAGAGAGAGATGAAAGAAGCAATCTAAGAGTCGACAGCAACAGACCCTGCGAAGCTAGATGGATTACATTCATTCAAATATCATATGAATCTCTCTCAATTCTACGGCATCTATCTTCAATTATTTCTTCGGTTTTAGTGTCTAAATCAAATTTCAAATAGTCTGTCAACGGATGACGCGGCTTTCTTTCAAGGGATTCTACAGCCCTTTTAGCAATTTCGGCAGCAACACCTCATTAAACTCCCACAACACGGTCGTAAATTGCATTGACCAGGCTGCCCCTGTATACCACGTGGATCTCAACCCTTGTAATGCATATTGATCTTGAATGAACCCCTTCTTCAGTTCCTCCGTCCCAACATGCAGATGCATCGGCCCATGGTCCATAAAGGCCACAAGCGTCACGTCCTCATCCCGCTCCTCATCAGTCTTCAGCATGCGCTTTACCGTCGAGTCCATCTGGTTGAGCGACTTCCACTCGTTGTACGCCTTGTCGCCCACCATCAGAATCCGGAAGTAATCCTGCCCCATCCAGTCGTACCGCGCCACAAACGGCATCTTGGGCAGCTCGAGGTAGTTTCTCGGCGCGGCCGCTTGCGGCGTGTTGTCGAGGCTTACTCCGACGGGCAGGGACGAATGCTTCACGATGCCGCACTGGACGTCGGTCCACTCCCACTTGTTGAAAACGGCCATCTCCTGGTCGTCCGTATCGAGAAAATTCATGTTGGACGAGACGGGCTCAAAGGCGATGAGTAGCCGCTTCGCCTTGACGAGCGTGGCGGTCTGGGAAATCAGGTCGATGACCACGAGCTCCACGCCGTCGTCGGAGCGCCGGGAGTCCCCGATGATGGAGTTGAGGCGGACGTCGGCGCCCAGGAGCTTTTCAATCTTTTGGTAAAGCTCCATGTTGTTCCCCGATATCGGGTTAAAGCTCCCGGAGCCTTGAATCGGCGCGCCAAACGCTTGCATCACATACATGGTCGGTACGGGCATCGGGTCGCCCAATCCCATGACGGTGATTTCGAAGATGGCGGGGACCATGGCCTCGAGTTTGTATTTTGCCACAAAATCGGAGAAGGGCATGGAGAGATCTTCGGGGATGTCGCCGGGTTCCGGAAAATTCCAAAACCCCGGGGCGAGATAGTCGGCGTACTGCCTGGCGAGCTCTGTATACTTGTTGAGGGCGGCCGAGGAATCGTTCGTGGGCGGGGGGATGTAGTCCTTAACCACCTTGCCGGTCTCAAAGTCAACGTACGTCCTATTCAGGGATACCCTTGGCAGTGTCCCCGTCGTGATGTTGAAGCGCTCCACAAATTTCCTCGCGCCACCATAGTCAATGAATGTTTGGATGCCAAAGTTGTAAAAAGCGCCAGATTTCTCGTCTTGGTATGTCGCTGTGTGTCCGCCCTGAATATTCTTGATTAGCCCCTTACTGGATTTGAATGCTGCCCATAGTTGTATGGGGACCAACCATCCGCCCCATTTTCTCCACTACCAAGACGCTCTTTCCAAAGTCTTCCCTTAACCGCACCGCTGCGTGCGACCCCGACGCCCCGCCACCGGCAACTACCACATCCCTCTCGAGAATCTGATCAGGCTTGAAGTCGTAGTCAAACCAATCGTGGCCCGCCCAACCCGCCGCAGCGACGGCCTGCGCAAGCACGAGCGCGCCAAGGAATCGACGGGCGATCGCGAGGCTCGGCGTCGATCTCGTCCCCATGATTGCCGATGGGTTGGGGTAGAGCTTGAAAAAACAAAAAGCAAACGCTGCGGCCCAGTGTAGATCTTAAGAGGAATCGCAGGATGGGTACGGAGGCGCAGGTGCCTTTTATCCTGAACCCACTCGGAGCGGGGAAATGGAGCTCTCTCTGTAGCTCCAATTGAGGCGGGAGGTCGGACCTTGCACGACAGGGCAGATTGACGGGGTACGAAATTTCCCGGCTCGCTTGTCGTATTAGCAGGGGAGAATGCATCTGAGGAACTGCCGAAATGATCCGGTCAATTGTGGCCGCTGGCAGGGCACTTTACGGCACGTGGTTCCGCCCACGTTCGGCCACCCGGAGGTTGCCTTCCAGAGAGGCACGGCTTATTTTTAACGGCCTTTGCATATTGGTTGCGTGCCGTACTGGACTCAGTGTGGGGCATCGATGCTGGGGTTGGGATCCTCGACTAATCCTTCCAGAACCTTTGTAAGCCTCCATTAGAGCAACAATGCTCAGGTACCGGCATTGAAGTATTGTAGGCGTGCTGACCTAATTCCAAAGTACCATGAATTTGAGGATTCGATCATGCAGCTAGATTTGTCGACTTCAAGGACGATTTGTGAATGCCATATCAAGACATTGTGATCAGAATTCGACTTTCAGTTGCAGGTAGGAATTGGTACTCCTGTCACACTCCGAACTCGTATAGATTTGGCATCGTGTACTATCTATGCTCCAATATTGCCCCTGGATATCGATTTCGTTACCGTAAACACCAGCCGACCACCCATTTCTATAGTCATTATACATTCCCAGTCCTAAACCTGATGCAAGATACCCCCTGCCCCTTCCATGCGTAAAATTCTTACCGGTGGATTATAATCTCCTTTGTGCACAAGATACCGTCATGCTGCTTCATATGTTGGCTTGACCTCTCCGAGTAGTCCCCGCTATCACTCTCTGGGTATCCGTAGTAGGATATGTGCACGCTCTTGTTGAAGTATTCCGCCTGTGACGTTACCTGTCCCCTTTCCAGATCCTGTCTCGGCGGGAAAGAATCGCTTCGTGTCAGAGCGAAGTCTGTTTGATTCACAGATGGCGGGATCGAGAATGGGCCGAGGATGCGAGGCCGTTGCTTTGAGCTCTTGGAATGTTTGTACGGACCCGAACTGTTGTCGCTGCTGTTCAGTCTGAGCGCCCGACCAACAAGCGGCTTCAGTGTCGGTGCACAGGCGGCAATGATACCGGTTGTGATTTGAAGGCTACAAAAAAAAAACTCAGTTAGAATTGACGGTTGCGAGCGTTGGCATGAAGAAGGGAAGCGGATTCTGCGTACTGTCCGAAGAGATCCACCCAGTCGTAGTACATTCCTTCCCCTGGCAACTTTCCCAGCTGGGCCAAGGCCTTCATGACTCCGAATGCAACTGCGAAGTATCCAAGACTGAGGACACCGATGAGATAGAGGCGGATTCGTTTTCTCATATGCAATTTCCAGATAACGGGGATCGGAAAAGTTGCGAATAGGACATCGGTGGTGATGTTGGCAGCTAATTTTGGTTAGCCGAGCCATCATTCCTGTCTAACAATTTCTCGTCGGCTCGGGGACCGAAACTCACAAGTATTAAACAAGGCAAACCGAATGAATATATCCGGACCATAGCAACTGCCGCCCTTTATACTTTTGTCCCAGCTGAACTGAATTGGCACACAGAGGGTGAGGAAGGACATCCAACCAACAATGGTGTAGAGTGCCACAAATACTATTGGATTGTTAAATTTACTGCCCAACTGCGAGTTCGCATTGAGTTGTAACGTACCCATAGTTCCCCAGATGGCCCATTTCAATCGGGACTGCGAGACCAGTCGAAGCAAATGCGCGCCGACAGAGAGCTTGAGAAAGCAGAGTGAGCCGGCAGCATGGATCATGGACTTGAACCATGATGCCTGCCTGAAGACCATCGACTGGTCTTTTGAGACGGTTTGGGCGTGCTTCCCCATGCCATTGAGTGCCATGATGACAAAACATGCTTGTCCGCCAAGCGTAAATATCTGAGAGTATATCCGTTAGCGTCCTCGTTCATCTGGAGGCATTCCAGCTACATGGCATACCATTGCAGTTGACATTAGCCAGTCATCCCATCCCACGGACTTCACCAGGCGTATCCTGGTGTATATCCTCAAGCTGACCATCAGCAGTGCAAGAAACGTGAATGTGCCCATGACACTGAGAAGGGTTTCGGTGTTGCTCTCTGCCGCCGTCGCCGGGTCAAGCGGCGGCAGAGTCCGCGTGTTGTTTGAAACCATATTGGCAGTCGTTTTTTTTCCCTCGGTTTCCGGTAAATATTTTGTCTTTACGAGAACAAGTCTCGCTGGATACAAAATCACACCTGGATGTTTTAGGATGAAAATGAAAAGACTTCCAGAAGAGCTCCCAGCAGTCAACTCGCGGCACAGGGGTTCGATCCGTTTTTAATCATCTTTATCTTCCCCGGCACCAATTATCGATACAGGTCCCTCCATTCTCCTCCGCAAGTTGAAGAACAAAAAAAACGCCTGCAGTTCATGCGGCACCGTGCCGCGAGGTGCTCCCCTAGCCATGCGGCACAGAACCTAGCATTGGTCTTGCCATTGTCGGGCATGAAGGACAGGAGCTTGCCGATGGGTCAAAATCAAACATAGCAGGGTGCAGCGGGTGGCTGAGTTAGCAACCAGGGAGAGGTCAAATTCGACGACCCCGCTGAACCAAAGAAATATTTAGTGCAGCAATGCAGCCTTCTAGAATGCGGTTCCTCGCTTAGGAGGGAGAGGCCACTAAAATCAAAGCTTCAGCGGTAACACCATCCCGCTTGCGACCTAAAAATTGTCAGCGCCGTGCGGATGGGTGGGTGAGCGGTCCCGAGCTCCTATTTGCCCTGATTGCTGACCGTCCCGTGCTCCTGCATGGGGAACAGTCAGCGATTGAGTGCTTCCGCCGAATGCTGAAGGCGGCGCGGCATTTGTCGGCCGAAGAGGCCCATCCAACAAGCGAGGCGCAGCTCAGGGACGGGACTGGCTTGGGGCGGTGCGGCGTTGGGCGCAATTTGGGACAGGCTGACTGGATGAATTTGTCTGGGGATCAGTGCTCCAAGTCCGCTCGACTGGGAGCCGGGACTGGTCAGGTTAGATCGGCGCACGCCAACTGGCAAGTCTCGCGCCAGATGTCGAGGAATATTTCTTCCCTTCAAGGAACTCACGATTCAATGAAACAAGGTTTGCCAGTGTCGATATTTCGATTACGGCAAAGTTTTTAGCGTCGAAGGCACATGTTACACAGCGGATGTGAAGGGTACGGATATAGCTTTCATTCCCCCGACGTTAGTTTCGCCAGACTCCCGCCCAGAATCCCCGTTCCAAATTAGACTCAGTCTTCGACTCCCCCTTGGCACCGTTGCAGACTCAATATTTCGTATCTCGATATTTTGACGTTATTTCTCCAAAAAAAAAAAAAAAATTCGCTCAAACTCGCAGTAATTTGGCATTCCAGACAGCAACGCTCTTTTAGCAAGCACAGGAGCCATGCCCACTCAGCTACCCCAGCTATTGACTTTTATAGCTTGTCTC
>Ga0247774_1000295_pt1 | contig 24091 bp, 15 predicted proteins | sample UWRJL001104B6_FD_179933 | JGI IMG/M metagenome (GOLD analysis project Ga0247774, IMG submission 179933) | Plant litter microbial communities from Arlington Agricultural Research Station in Wisconsin, United States - UWRJ-L001-104B-6 | ecosystem: Environmental > Terrestrial > Plant litter >... | reverse complement strand
CTGAAACACGCTGGCTGCACCGACGGGAGGGGCTGAGCGCATGCGCTTTTGAGGTTGACAGGGGAAATGGACCAGGGTTTGCCGTGATGCGATGATGTTGGGGAGATTGAGTTGAAGATCGGGGCTGTAAATATCTGGGGAGGAAGGATCTGGCTTGCGATTTGTTGTGTGGATGAGAGGGCGGTGATGGCAGATGAGGTACATTCGTCGACTGTTTGGGTTGACGGTAAAGGACGGGCGCGAACTCATTTTTCTCTCGCGACTGCAGGAAGCTGGGTAAGCCTCCGAAACTTTTGATGAGCATAATTGGGAGCTGGAATAAAAGAATGGCAGTGTTTTGATTGATCGGCTTGCTATCAAGATCCTGCTTGATGGCGCAGAACGGAGAGGCTTTGCCTTACCCGTAATTGCGATTAATGAGGCAAACATCTACCACCTCCAATCGACTCACGCCCAAGCTCCAACAGTAACGTCCCTAATACATTTGCTAGGTAAAGTTCAAAACCCAGTTTTTTATCGACGAGCGTTCTTGTGCTTGGGGAGGCAGCCCAAAACCCGCAAACAACCGGCTGAAACCACAAGAGCCCTCCGAGGGTAGTATATGGACCTGGATGGACCATGCCCATGTTTCCCAGCTTGTCGAAACGAAACAGCAATCACCACGAGACGCAACTCTCCGCGATGATACAAGCCACGCCTCCATACATTTTGAAACATATACGTTGCCTGAGTGTCCTCCGTTTCCCGATCCATTCACAAGATTGGGGCGAGTTTACCAAGTACTCGCCAACTAGCTACCTTCCCCGTTCTTTTCCAAACCCCACCGCCTCATCCCCTCCCTAACGGCATCCGCAAATACCTTGTCAAAATTCTCCCCGTCTTTTTCATAGGACCCGCTACCCAAGTTCCAGTCCAGCCACTTTTCGGCCCGGACTCCCTCGGGCGCCCTTAAAACTCCGACCATGACGTCGAGCTGGAGTTCTCCGTCCTCAAAGGTTTTGCCGGCCGTGGTGTAGAAGACGGACGCGCCGCAGACGGAGCAGAATGCGCGGAGGACGCCCGGGCTGGATTGGTAGGTCTTGGCGGTGCCGATTTGAAGGCTTGGGGGGATGCGGGGGGAGGTCGCCGAGGCGGCGACAAAGGTCCAGGCGGTAATGTGAGTGCCCGTTTGGAGGCGGCATTCGTCGCAAAAATCGATCGAGGCGCGGTACTTGGCCGGGTCCCGGGCCGAGGGGATCTTCTGCAACGGTTCGTGGAGGGCGAGTTTGGAGGGGTCGGGACGGGAGATTGTGAAGGAGATGCCGCCGCAGTGGCACTGGGCGAGGAGCCGGTCTTCGCCGTCTCTACCTTTGACTGGTTCCGGAGGTGGAGGAGCTTGGGGTGTGGGTTCGCCAGGAGGATCGAGGTTGATGTGCTTCATCGTCTTCCCTCCGATCTCGGGGAGCCAAACTGCTAGGCCGCCGTCGCGGGTGGAATTCTCGTCTGCGTAGATGTGGCTTCCAAAGTCCCAGACTCGGTCCCCCGAGTCGCCGGAGGGCTCGAAGATGCTGCTTGAGATTACCCATTCGTCTTTACCCTCGTTGTCTGAGTCGCCGATGTGGCATCCGCAGGTAGAGCAGAAGTAGCGGAGAGCGTTCCGGGTTGGGTAGGCTGTTAGATTGTCTTTCGAGGAGGGAGAGACGAAATCAGGGTGGATGCCAGAGGGAAGAGGGGCGTGAAAACAACAGAGCATGCCGTGAACGTGGCGGCAGACGGAGCAGTGGCAAAGGTGGGTTTTGAGAGGTAAGGATGAGGTGGGGAGCGTGAGGGTGAAGTGGATTGATTTGCAATAGCATTGGGCTGTGAGGGTTTTGGTAGCCATGGCTGATGAGGTCGACGTATCCATGCTGATTCATTTGTCGTATGTCAGTGCATCTGGCTTGGCGCATCACCACTTCCATTGACGTGTGAGGAAGAAAGAATGAGGAGAGGCAGAAAGGCGAGGCCAGTATTTGAATCGTGGGTCCGAACTTCGATCACTGATCAATCGAGTGGGGCTAGGTTAAACATGCAGTCTGATACGGCGGATATGCTCCTCCAATGCCATGATAGAGCCTATTCCATGACGAAGCATTTTAGGCTTGTCGCGGGCCATACCCCGCTTATTTTCAGCCGAGACGCGATCTCATTGCGAAGTCAGGTGATTCGGATTGATTTTCTAATCACCCAGCTTTATCTTCAATAGTAGTCGAAGGATATCAAGGATGCCCCCCTATCTTGTAGGTCTCTGTAATATCCTCTACAACGGGCGGGGCGTCTTTTCGCAGTTTGCGGTGAATTCTGGACTCCGCCGAGTCTGCGTATCGCTAAAGTGCTTGCAGGAGAGCCGAGCTCTGCGAGATTATAAAGGTACCAGTACTTCTACTATCCTATTAATACTAGCCTGCCGATATTGTCTGACCATGGGAATCGCCATTACAGTGTTTCGATATTGGTTTAGTGACGCCGCATTATCTTGATCTATTCTGGACCTGTTCTGAACAGTCGACCGTGCAAGAGATCAGGTAAGCCGAGATAGCATCTTGAATTTTGGGGTCAAAAGAGAATGAATTCTTTGTGTTGGGGATCACGATGCACTTGGGCTGAAAACCGGCTTCCAGAGCAAGGACGACTGCGCTTGAGCCACTGAGCTTTGGAGCTGGACCTGCTGGTCAATACTGGTGGCAAAAAGCAACGAACATCACAGTGTAGGTAAATCAGTTCAACACTGTATTCTTATAAGTATTTGTGGTGATTTAGACAGTAACTATACATAATAAACACTGTATGGTGTGGCGTCGTGGCGGATCACATGATGCCGTGGCTTCAAAGAACTGCCCCGCCTTTTGGTCTTGGAGGCAACCACGCCTTCTATGACGTCCCTGCCTGATGTGTTCCGCTCCAGTTCTTTATTGACGTCGACTGAGCAACCCGACTTGCTCGCCTCTTCCCGTTTGCAAACGCAAACTTTCCAACGGACTCCAGCGCCGTTGCGTGTTTACACTTTCTGATTACCATAAAGGAATTCACGCTCCGGCTAGGAGTATTTAGGGACTTTTTCCTGGCTCTTTACAGACAACAGCTTCCCGACATATCAGCAATATGTTCGTGCTTCGAAATGGTAAGTACAGAGGCCCCGCCGATAAGACCGTGTCAACTCCAGCAGCCCCCACGACTCGCCCGACCCCCTGATACACGACAAAGAAAGGGCTCGGAAGAACTCGCCTACCATTCGTTTGCCTGAATCGTTTGGGAACGCTTTTACTAACACCTCATCAGTTGGCAAGCTGATTTTTGGCTCGGGTAGTCAGGAAGCGATCATCGAGCTTCCCCAAGGCCAACTTTACCTCGTTCGACCCCTATCGCCCAAGGGATACTCTGAACTCATCTTCAAAGATTCGGCAATCCGGATTCGACGCACTGCTCAAGACTTCCAGTATCAACTTGTTGTCCAGCGCGCATACGAGGAAGGCGAGGAGGAGCTGCTTGCCGAAGAGCAAGGTGACGACGCCGAGCTCGACGCGCTTGCTGCCGAACGTGACGAGAAGACTTTCCTCCTCGACGAGGCTCTACATTTCCGAGTTGAGCGACGAGACGGCGGCTCTACTGGTGTGCTTGCATGGCGGGACCTGAGCGGTGACACCGGTGACGTCTACGAATTTGTGTGCGACGACTCGGTTGCCTCGAAGCAGGTCGATCAGTTCCTTGAGGTGGCAAAGCATTGCCAGTACGAACGCAAGTACAGAAAGCCACACACGACAGCGTCGGACGAAGATCTCGGCCACTTCACCTTTGAGGACGAACACCCCATTCCTCCTGCGAGCCCCCTCCACAGCCCGACCTTGACCAGGTCGATAGAATCGTCCGACTCGATGTTTTCGTCGTCGAAGAACGCTGCAAATAGCAGCTCCAAACGAGACATTACCCCTGGCGGCACACCGACCAAAGCCGCTGCTCGCCAGGAACAAAAGTTGGGCCCCCCCAAGGCTGCATCGGCACCCTCTGCCCTGACCACATATGCAAGCGAGATTGCGGAGCTCCACTTCTACGACTTCCCGTCGGGTACCTTTGTCCAGCAAGATGCCAGTGTGGTGGCTACCGTGACGGAGACGGGCAAGTGGCAATACTGGCTCCAGATTGATGGAAAGGATCGGTCCTGGCTAGGGATCCCCGTTGTTGCTGACATCAACCCCGTCTTCAACTTTGAGTTCCTGTCATTTATCTTCAATCAATTCACGCAAGATGGACAGGCTTTCTCGTGGCTCTTGCGCTTCAAGGACCAGCCCACCATGGAGCGATTCCAGGAGGCCCTCCTCCGATGTCTCTGGGAGCAACTGAACGAAACCAAGTGGGAGAAGGTTAAGGAGATGGAGCAGCAGTATGTCATGGACGCCTTTGCTGATATGACTATGAAGGATGACGAGCGCGAAGAGCTTGAGCAGGTCCTTGAAGAGGAAGAGGAAGACGAGTCGGAAGAAGAGGATGAAGCTCCCCGAAGCGAACACTACGACACAGACGAATCTGAAGACGATACGCCGCAGCAGGAAAGAGATCGTAATGTGAACTCTCAACTCGCTGTTGGCTATAAGCACGACCGCTCATTTGTCGTTCGCGGATCTAAGATTGGCGTGTTCAAGCACACGCCTAGCAACAAGCTCGAGTTTGCTACGAGCATCTCTCGGGTGCAGACACCCAACGGCAAGCTGTTCAGCCCCAAGAAGGTAATGCTGCACAACGAGGACCGCGACATGATTTTGCAGCACAGCACCGATCCCAGCAAGCTCTACCGGATGGATCTCGAGTACGGCAAGGTTGTGGATGAGTGGAACGTCCATGACGATATTCCCGTGACCACGTTTGCACCAAAGTCGAAGTATTCGCAAATGACGGGCGAGCAGACTTTCCTGGGCATCTCGCACAATGCTCTCTTCCGAGTTGACCCTCGTTTGTCGGGCCAGAAGCTGGTCGATGCCGACCTGAAGCAATATGCGTCCAAGAACGACTTTTCGGCCCTCGCCACGACAGACAAGGGCTACGTCGCCGTGGCGAGCAACAAGGGAGACATTCGACTGTTCAACAAGCTCGGCATGAATGCTAAGACGCATATTCCCGCGCTCGGCGAGCCTATTATTGGCATGGACGTCTCGGCCAACGGACGATGGATCCTGGCCACCTGTCGTACCTATCTCCTCCTCATTGATGCCCAGCAGAGTGAAGACGGAGCCAATGCCGGCAAGCTCGGGTTCGAAAAAGCGTTCCCCAAGGACAGCAAACCAACACCAAGACGATTGGCTCTCACACCCGAGCACGTGGCTCAATTCAACCACGAGACGGGCAAGGGCGTTGCCTTTACGCCAGCCAGGTTCAACACGGGTATCAACTCAGAGGAGACGAGCATCATCACGGCTACAGGTCCGTACATTGTCGAGTGGAGCCTGACCAAGGTGCTGAAGGGCGCCAAGGCCCCGTACCTTATCAAGCGGTACACGGAGGACATCAAGGCGGACGACTTCAAGTTCGGTACCGACAAGAACGTGATTGTGGCTCTTCCCAACGAGGTCAACATGGTAGGCAAACAAGCACTCAAGCGACCGACTCGGGAGTCCATCGCGGGCAACTTTCAGCGTTTGAGCACGCCGAGGCGAAGCTCCGGACGCATCGGTACGCGAGAGTCTGGGCGGTACAAGCTAGGGAAGGACGACGTTGTCGACACCTATTGAAGAGCGGGATTCTGGACGGAGATTGAAGCTGGTAGGACGGCAGTTCGCTAATTTTTTGTCTGGCTTGTATTTGCCACTTGATATTTTGACACGGCTTTCCGTCGCGAGGCGGCGTTTGCTCAGAGCTCAGAGCAGGCGATTGAGGGACACGAAATTACTGACAGGGGGGATGTAGAGGGTTTGGTACGGCCTTGTTACGACACAATTGGTGCTTGGGGTTTCTTTTATTGGTATTCATTTCCTCCGTGTTCTTGTTGCGAGATACCTACTGCTTGAAGGAGATGGGCGTTCGTAGACATAGAATCTGCGTCCGTCATGACATTTGTAGATGAGGCTGCCCTGCCTCCTAGGAGTCTAATTAGTACTTATTGACAGAAAATCATCTTGACACCGTCACAGTGACTTGCTCAGTGTGGACAAATTGGAACGGGTCGCTCTTAAAGTGTGTGCATATCTTGCGGGGACTTGTGAAAGGCAGAGTCTAACAGGTACGACCCCCCCTGGCAATAAAGCGTATGAATCATAGAAGGGGGCGTTCATGGTAGAGAAGACGAGGCCCCACTTAGGACACTGGACCTCTTCCCCGGAATTGAGGCGCCACGGTCTCCACTAAGCCTTCTAGGATGTACGAACAATTGAGTGGAATCCGTTAACTTCGTAAAGAGCTGACAGGGGAACAGTCATCAATCAATTTTGATTCTTTGCAAGGGAACTCGAAAGGGTCTTCTCTGCGTGCCAGGTTTATGTCGAGAGATGACAATCAGGAAAGAACAAGGGCAGATTTGGTTCAGATTCGGGAGGGGGCATATCGCCATATCCTACCTCTTTATCTTTCCTAAATCTGTTCTTGCCTTCACTCGTTACTCTTTTCTCTTCTTGTTAACAGTCTTTGCGGCTCTGAATTAAGACAAGAAATGCGATGGCGACACCGTCTTATTTGTACTCAAACAAACGTCAAGCATTTGATTGTTCGGCACTTGTCGTACCTAGCCCCCCCGGTCGGCGTCGTTCATCTCAATCTCCACAGTCCCGGCTGAGACTCCACTCGCCTTCTCCACATCTTCGGGGCCATGAGCCTGAGGCATATTCCGACGCGTCTTGCGACGCGTTCGTGACGAGACATCTTTCTTCCGCTCTGGAACCCTCGGGCAAGAATTAGCCCAGGCATTTGGATATTGCAAGGTTCGGCCAACTCATTCATTTCACCATTCCCCTTGAGCGAAGGATCTCAGTAGAGCCCGTCCTTTTGTTCGCAAGTCTCGGCGTGGAGAAACGATCACCTCTTACCCTCGTACATGTCGACAACGAGGGCCAACGATCCGAATTAGGAAGGGGTCGGTCGACGGGATCGAGGAGGCAGGAAATATCTTCGGAGGCGAAGAAGGCATCGATGGGGAATTCCCCCACTCCACAAGAGTCGACGACCAAAAACTACTGACTCGAAGATGGCAAGAAGAAAGTCTGCTGGTGGTGTGGTCACCGGCAAAGACAAGACCAAGAAGAGTGTTTCGGCACCCTTATCGTCATCGAAAGCTAGCAAGGTGTCGAGACCGGCACCGGAGGACCTGAAATATGTCATGTTCGAGCAGAGGATGAAGTCTCTGAGGGTTCATGATGGATTGGCTAATGCGAAGAAGACGAAGGTGGTAGTAGCAATGGCTAGTTCGTCCAAAGATGTCCCGCCAGAGACCACGCCTGCTGAGGAGAGCAAGACGAGGAAGAGGAAGAGAAAAACAGTCAATGCAGAATCCGCAGAACCGCCGATCAACACGGAAGCGAAGTCGAGCTCCTCACCCGCTGCCGGCACTACAAGGTCACCTGACGAAGTGACGAGGGAGCAGAAGAAGGGAAAGAAAAGGGTTCTGCTAGATCTACCTGTCGAAGAGGAAACCGTGAGCACACTCACAACCAGGACGGTTGAGCATGCGACGAGACACAAGCACGAAGCGGCAGCGGCCAAAAATATGAAGAGCAAGGAGAAGAAAAAAAGAAAAAAAAAGAAGGATTTGTTCGAACAGGACGATGAGAAGAGACAGGAAAGGAAGCTCAGGAAGGAACAGAGGAAGGCGAGAAGGGAGAAGAAAGAGCGGAGGAGGCTGGAACGCATGACTGCAGCAGCATCATGCGAAGCCAGTAAAGACTTGGAGATGTTACCTAAAGAGGGAGCGATATTGCCTGAGGGCATGGATGGGTCGGCTGTCCACCTCGGCAGGCCGTGTTTGTCACCAAACGATCCAACACCGACCCCTGTTGAGAATGATCTAAAACCCGAAGTCGAGTTACCGGGCGTACCAAACGAGGATACGGCCGATCGGTTTGACCAGGAGAGCGCGCCGTTGGTAGCTAGGGAGTCCGTCGCAGAACATGCCGAAGAATCCGCCGATGAGTCGAACTCTCAAGTCGCCTCGGACGGGGACACACCAAACACGTCACTCAAAGACGACACTCCAAGCTCACCTGCCAAGAAGCCAGAGACCATCGACTGGTCTACACTGACTCTGGAGCAGCGCCGAACTTGTGATATGATCCACAATTTGCCCTGGAACGATGAGTACGAAAATATGCTTAAGGCGCAGATGCGCACGATCTTCGCGGAGGGCAAGGCCCGCGAGATCACCGTCCAAGGTGTGAGGGAACAGACAGAGGAGGTGAATTGTCTTCATGCGGGTCTGTTTGGCTGCAATTATACATTGAGGAAGCAGAGTCGGAAAGTGATTCGTCGATTTGCGGTACGTTCATATCTATGCGCATTCCCCTCCGTGCGTGGTCAGTTAGAACGAGTTTGGCTAATGTGTTGGTGGCACGGATAGGCCGAGTTGGAGAAATTTGACGTTCGGAATATGGGAAGAGACGACCATGACGGGGCGGCGATGCAGGAAGACTATCGAGCGTTCTTGAAGATGGAGTTTGGTCTGGAGATAGAGGGTCCTGGGATGAAGGAAGAGAAGGAACTTGAGACGAGTGATAATCCCATTGATGGAGGGGCGAACCCCGGAACCCTCACAGCTCCGACGACACAAGAAATTCAAAATGCCTTATCAGCGCCGCAGGAAGTAGAGGGCATATCGGATTGGTCGGCTGAAGATGACATGATTTTCGGTGAAGACATAATCAACGAGCATACAGCACCGATAAAGGCAGAGGTTGTCGAGAGCATTAATTTGGGATGGAGGTCTGCCCACGAAAACGACGAGCCAGAAGAGAAGAGCGACGAACTATCTGAGCTTGCACACTCGATTCTTCCGTTTAAGAGGAAGTCTGACCTTCTAAATCCTGCTTCCAGGCCTGCCCCGCCCATCCAGAGCACGGAGGTGATTGAAATTTCTTCGGGGTCGGAATCTGACTCGTTTGAGGAGGAAGAGAAAGAGACCAAAACGCAGTCGCGTCTAACACCACCCGACGAAGTTCTCCAGAAGGAGCTGCTGGCGAACCGTAGCGAGTCGGATGCAAGTAGCCCATCTCCAGCCGACGTTCCATGCCCGGAATACAAGGTCATCCCAGGCACCCAAGACGGCGACCACAAAAGTGTACCGCCACATCGCGCCGCTTCAGTCGGCCTGGTTCCCGAAACGCAGTCTTCAGAGCAAGCAGGCGAGTTGGACTCGTTGGTGCAGGATCTTGTCACCGTCGAGCGACGGTACCAGACCACGGGTGTGGTCCCGAATAGCCAGGATTTCTCAGGAGACGAGTCTGTTGCTGGATCCCAGGGCTCCGAGGCTGATGAGGAGCCGAAAGGTCGCCAACAATGTCAGCCATCACCGCCTATCATGCTGGCCCCGTCAATGCTGCGCTCCGGTGCCACGTACTTCGACAACTGCACTCAAACCAAACCAATCCCGGGCCTGCCGCCCTTGTTTCCTGAACGGCCCCCCTTCTGTACCTCGACCGTAGAGCCCAAATTGCAGCCCGCGAACGCGACATTTACGGCCAGCCAGGGGCTTGTACCGCCGTCGCTGAACACTGACATCAGCCGCACCAGCTCCCGCATGCTCACGCCTGCCACATCTTCGGCGTCCCCTACCATCGGTCCTCAGCGGATCGCTCACGGTAACGGTAGTACGAAGCGTAAGCAGGCGGGCGATCAATACGATATCGAGAACATCGCCACGCCCCAGCAGAATACGATAAAAAGGCACCGGTCGTCTTCAGGTGCAGGGGGTTCCACGTCCGCTGTGGGTTGCGGAAGCAATCAGTTCTTGTTCCGTGTGGGGATTACAGGGCCGAGAGAAGATATTGAGACCTCGACGGATGGGGAAGATCTGGAGACGTCGCAACTTGCTCCATCTCTAAGTACTGCTGTTGTTGCAGTTGATGGGAGTGAACAGAAGCCGCCTGGCACGGTCGAGAAGACCGAGCTACTGATTACGACGCAGGAGCTGGAGAGGTATTTCTCGTCACCGATTAAGAATGACTGGGATGACCCGGGGGCTTTCGTTGAGCCAGTGGGGAACAAGCCAGTTCCCCCAATGATCTCGCCGGCAAGGCGCCCTGAGAAGAAGTCTACTATCACCTACAAGGCGAACCGGACCATGGCGAAAGCAGCGCCTGTCCGGGGGACCGACTTTGCGACGGCACGGACTGTGCATGAGGAGATGATTGCTGCGGATACGGTACCAACTGTGGTAGAGACCAAAGCACTAGCGGATACTGCTGCTCAGATGGTTAGCAGTGCGGCGGATCAAAGCCCTCAGGTGTTCAAGCCTTTCAAGAGGATTGTAAGCACTTTGCCTCAAGGCCGCACGCCAACGAATACCAGCACCGTAGGCCCATCACCTGCCAGCCAATCTATCTCGGATGCGCGGTCGGGGCGAAGGACTCAAAACGAAACCCGCGTCCCACTGCCCACATATGCGACTACTTCTTCAGCCCATCGATTTCAAACCACTCCCAGTAGTTCCACCACTTCGGCAACTCCTCGGCAACTCCCAACCCGGACGCTTGCTAACCACCCGAGAGCCGTGGAGACACCAGGACTGCTAAGAAAGCCAAGGCCGGGGCTCGTTTCTAAGAGACTTACCTCCACCACTTCCGTCCTGCCTCCTAAGTTAAAGGCAAAGCAGCGGCCGAGGATCAGTGCCGTGGCGCAAAGTTCTATGAATGGGTATGTCAGTCGTCATCCCTCATCAAGCTGTGAGGATTCGCGTGAAGTTCCTTGTCCAGTAAAGCCTTCCGGGACCAAGTCCGCTCCGGCCACGCCTCTTGCTTCTGCAGCTGCAGGTCCTCGCACCATCGTGCCGGTGCCTATCCCGGCTCTGGGAAAGTCGATGGACGCGCCCCCGAAGCCTACTGTTCGGGGTGACGGCCATTCTCCTTCCCCAGGGCGGGTTAGGTTTTCTTCCCCACTAGAGGAGGCCATGCGGGCTCCGCCGAGCACGTCCCCGCCGGTAATGGCTGGTGAGAGCAAGCAGAAATCGAATGCCGGCTATCACCTGCCGGGGAAGTGCACGCCAGTGCCACTTCCTGCTTACGCGATGAGGTTTGGATTGTCCAATAAGCCGTGAACTGAGGACAGGAGACTTGAGTTGGGCTTCGGTGGCCTAGGGATGGGGGAGGGAATCAGGACTAGATTGTTTTGGAAGTAGGTGCTTGCAAGGAGTATGAAGGTCTTGAGTGCGCAGGACTAGGTTGCTTTTTATTGTTGCCTGACAGACTAGGGAGTTGGAATTTTGAGTTTGCCTGGAAAAGGAGCTTGAACTGGAACGCTAGGAGAAGGGAGTGGGGCGCAGCGGGGTAAATTAACTAGTTGTACAGATATTGGTAGCTTAGCTTTTTGGCCTGGATCGGTATTAGAATAGTAGAATGCTTCACGGCATGGAAGAAGATATGTTTAGCGTCACTATATTGAGGGGAATGTGAGCAGCCGTTGTCTAATTCAGTCTGCTCAATTTTCAGGGAGATGTTCGAGACCAGGCACGTATTGGTTCATAGGCGAGCTTGCGAGGCTTTAGATACTGGGAAGGAGTACGGACGCAGGGCTGGCGTTCCTGAGGGATCTCGCCTCCAAACCGTTAGTCATTTGCATCTCCTCAACGTCCGCATTCTAAATTCAACCAATGTCTAGAACAGGAACCGCAGCCACTACAAACCATTTAAATGCTACAAAATGTTTACGGATATCGCAATATGCCATCTAAACATCCTAAACATCGCTACCTGTGCTTCGAATAGCGAGCATTAAAAGCCTTGGCTCGAATTCAAACAACGAGACCGTAACCCTAGAGCATTGACTCAGACATAAGTGAGACCTGCAGCAACGAGCTAAAAATATGGTTGGCTGGGTCTCGATCCTGGTCGAGAAGCTGCCGATTCATTGGGCATTCAAAAGCCAGATGCCCCACTTGAGGCGGCATACTATTCGCCCGGGCTTGCTCTAAGCGCGAGCCGCAACCGCATCCCGCGCTGCCATTGGGGGATGAAGGGAAACCAAGGACTGAGTGGCAGATGGTGCTGCGAGGTGCTGGGGTGACAGACCCCACTCGTGGCCCGAGGCGCACCCAAGCACCCTTTGTGAAGGGACGGAGAAGTAGATTGTTCAGAGAAGAGGGAAGGAGAAGGTGCGACCAACGACCTTCCCACACCGAAAAAGGTAACGAAGGATCGAAGAAGAAGTTCTCGACGATATCTTTCTTCGCCGGCCATTTTTTTGACCTCACAGGCATTGTTCGCGGGTCTTTGGCAGAGCCGCCTTGAAGTTTGTTTTAATTTTAGCTCGTTGTTTTCGGTCGGCGCTTGTACTGAACTGGTTGGTTGGGCTCGAAAGCGGCGGCAGCCGAAGGACAAGCATCGTGACGACCAACTCAACGATATGCTTCTCCTGTGAGAGAGCTCCCTCTGCTGACGTCGCAGCTCTTGCGCCTTTGAACAGAGGGTCGGTCGACCACCGAAAAACCCATCGCCGATCTGACAGTCATACCGCTTCCGCTGATCAAGTCGTTAACGGCCGCAGCATCGTGCGCCGTCTGGGCTTAGCTCAAGGACTCCATCGCGACTCATCGAGTGATAACCACTGCTCGACACGAATCCTCAGTAACGACGCTTGAACTCACCCACGATGTATCAAGCAGGGCAGCGCGACCCGTCGCGGCCCTTCCAGGTGCCTCCGCCACCACCCATGTCTCCGCCGATGCAACAGGGCATGCAGGGCATGATGACGCTCCCGCCTCCTCCACCGCGATATCCATCCGCGCCGCAACCAGGCAACGTGATGATACCTCCTCCTCCCGGACCACCGCCGGGAGGTCCCGGAGGCGGTGCGTGGAACAACGTGCTGTCGCGGATGTACGATCGAGGAGCTGTTGTCAATATCCCCCCTCCGCCGGGCGGCCCCGTCCAGGCCTATAATCCCCGACTCCACGCGCAGATGGCGCCAGGCCAGACACTGACCACGATACCACCCCCACCACCTCCGAACGAACAGATGTCGGCGACGTACATACCACAAGGTGACACATACGGCGAGGGAGTGGGTATCCCCGCCTTCGGGCTGGATGACACCGCGACCTGGAGCGCCGTCTCGTCGCAGGCTTCGTGGCAAGCCATCTCGAGCCAAGAGAGCACCAGCACCAACATGACTACCCCCATGGACGAAGCGGCCGGGCGCGGGGACAGAATGTACGCCAATGCCATGCAGCAGCAGCGCATGCTGTCCAACGCGTCGACGGCGACGCAGATGCAGTCCAGCATCCCGCCCGAGCTGACGGCGCAGTGGACGCCCGACCGGGTGCTCATGTGGCTGCAGGCCAACAAGTTCTCCAAGGACTGGCAGGAGACGTTCAAGGCGCTCAGCCTGCACGGCGCGCAGTTTCTGGAGCTCGGCAGCGGCCGCGGCGGACGGGGAAACTGGGGCATGATGCACCAACAAGTGTACCCCAGGCTGGCGACCCAGTGCTATAGTAGTGGCACGGGGTGGAACCAGGCAAACGAACGGGAGGAAGGGAAGCGGATGAGGAGGTTGATAAGAGGGTTACTGAAGGTGGAAAATATGGAGGGTCCGTCGAAGCAGGGTGGTGGTGGGCATGCGCGTCAGGGCTCGGTGAATGGGGGGCCCATGAGTGCTGGGCCGGACGCTGATTCACCAAATGTAGGTTTTTTTTTTATCTCTGGTATTCTGTCCATTTTGCTAACGGATTCACCACGCTAGACGCCGCTGCATGCGGCCGGTCCTGGCTTTGCTTCCCGGAGATTCTCGAACACGAGATCGACCACGATGCCGACACTGAACAATAGCACCATGTCCTCGGACGCGAACCACAGGACCATTCTCAAGCATATTGAGACGGAAGGTCGTCGGCAGAGTCCCGGTGCCAGTGACTCGGGTGATGGCTTCGTTGCACCACGCGGTGCCGACAGTCCCCGATTGAGTCCTAATCCGGCAGCGCAGGAGGGCTTCGGGCCGCCTTCGAGCCAGCCTCCCATGTCGGCATCGCCTCGCGCTGCTAAGTTTGGTCACCGGTCGCGGGACAGCACCGATTCGGCTTCATCAAATGCGGCCATCTACGGAAGCGGAGTGCCGGCTGGTGCCAACCACCTCAACATTGGCGAGATGATCATGGCGAGCCGGAACCAGGGGGGACAAAGGGGCTCGCCGCAAGACTCCACGCCGGGGACGGAGCCACCATCGGCCAAGGACTCGAAGGGCCTACTGAGTTTCCTGTCACGGAAGAAGAGGCAGGACGGCTTCTCTCCTGACGACATCGAGTCACCCGAGTCGCCAGCTTTGACGTTCCAGCCGCGCTCTCTAGATTCAAGAATGGGCAACGGAGAATCGACATTGGAACAGGCGAGGGCGGGCGGCTTCATGATGCCGCCTCAAAACAAGCGGCCGGGTGGGGCGAGGACGTACGTCTTGGCCACCATGGACGGGTGGAACTACAGGATGTGTGATATTACCGACTATGAATCCGCCGTCGAGCTGCGCCAGATCATCTGCGCCAACATGGGCGTTCCCGACTTTGAGCATACCGACATTTTCCTTACCGATCTAGGCAGGCAGGAGCACGAGGAGGTACTCGATGACCAGAAGCTCCTGACCAACAAGAGGGTCAAGGCCGACTCGTCGGGCAGTTTGAAGCTCTTCATCCGCCCACAGGCTGGCATGCCCGGCCAGTATATTCCCACTTCATCCTATCTTTCACCATCACAACTGCCACCTGGCACAACAGTGGATGAAGATCTTTACGCCAAACTGAACGGCGCGCGGCCGAGGTCGTCCTCGACGCCGCCAACCTCGAGGCAGAACACACTCCAGGCGGAGAAGGTGGACGACAAACAGTCCATGCAGGAGTCGAGCGAATACAGGGCGACGCTGGAGAAGAAGCAACGCGAATACCTGGCCAAGAGGAAGCAAACGACGCAGAAGGAGCCAACCGCCGCCACTACCGAGACGGCCGGCTACGGTGCCATTGTCGGCAAGCCCGTCGACTTTGACCAGCCGCGAACGTCGCCATTTGAAGAAAGAGCACCGGAGAAGCTGTTCCCCGTCCGGAAACCGCCCGCGCCGCCGAGCGACCCGTCCGCAACCCTCACCAAGGTCAACTCTCTCAGGAAACCACCCGGGCCGGGCCACGCCATGCGATCTTCTCAGGGCAGTATGGATGGGTTCCCCAGCCCGAGACGTCCTGCCACAGCCACGAACGAGTATGGCCACCGGAGGCAGAGTTCAGGCAACGCGCCTGGTGGCATCCACAGTGCTCTGGCGGGCATTGGCCGCAGTCTCGGCGCCGTGGGGCAGTCTAGCGCCAATGGACCTCGTCCTTCGACGCCGGGTCGTGTGGCTACGCAGCCTGTTACCCGCGGCGAGTTCGACCCATCCAAGAACGCCATGTCCACCGTCGACTTTTCAAGGTCCGAATCTGGTCGGACCAGTCCTCGGGCAGGTTCGCCTGGAACTGTGACGTGGAGCCGAGGCAATTTGCCGTTTGTAGTGCCCGACTACTCGCCTGGAGGCACGCCACGTCTGGAGATGTCGAAACCACAGAATGGTACTGTGGCCGGCTTGCGCGAAGCGGAGCGGAGAGCGCCATCACCTGGCGATGTCAGCCCGGGCTCTGCACGGCCTATTCGGCGGAAGAGCCACGGGCCTGATCTAGACTTCGAGGAGAATGAGGTCCGCTTTACAAGGTCCAACGGTGCACCGACGAACCAGGTTGACTACGACTCTGATGACGATTCGGACGACGGACTGTTCGCTGTGCCCATCCCGAATAAGACCGCTTCGGTTGAGAGCAAGCGGCCGAGCTTGACAGTCAACACCCAGCGCTCCAAGAAGAACCTGTCAGTGTCCTTCACATCGCCGCAGTCGATGGGAAGCGCAACTCCCGGATCCACGACCATCAAGACACCGGATATGGACGACGGGTACTCCAGCAGTGCTCGAAGCACGCGTAGCTCGCGCAGAGGTCAGGTTACACCATCTGAGGACTGGGAGTCCGCAAATGAGGACAGCAAGCTCAGCCGCCGGAAGTCCTTCGTGGAGAGGGACGTATGGGCCAACCGCCCCACGACCGACGCCCTCGTCAACAACCTCGACGACTTCTTCCCTAACCTGGATCTTGACCTGCCGGTATTTGAGGAGAACAACCAGGAGGCCAACGAGCATCAGGTGTCTCCCATTGCCGAGTTGGACGAGACGGGCGAGTCGCCGAGCAGCCATCCGACGCAGCCGACGGCCGCGGCTCTTGCCGCTCTGCCGGGCCATCGAGCCGCGAAGCTGTACAACGACAACGACACGCTCGGCTCGGACGAGTCAACCCTCAAAGCGCTTGAGCGACCACCTTCGATCCATAACGTCGCCCAGCGCAGCGTGCGCCGCTCTGGCGGCCTCAGCCGACTCAAGTCCATCCGTGAGGTGGCTCGAGGCGCCCACGAGGCCAACAAGCGCTTCACGTCAGCGTCGGCGAGCGGGGCGGCCGGTGGTGCTGGTCCGTCGGCACAGGCGGGCTCGTCGGCGCTTCTCCGACGGAAGAGCACAAAGATGTTCAACGCCCACATTGTGCAGATCAAGCCCCAGCGCGACAGCCTCATCATGCCGCAGATCCCGCAGGATACCTTGCCGAAACGGCAGACGACGTTCCGCTGGTTCAAGGGCCAACTCATCGGCAAGGGTACCTACGGCCGCGTATATCTCGGCATGAACGCCACCACGGGCGAGTTCTTGGCTGTCAAAGAAGTAGAGGTCAACCCCAAGGCAGCCGGCGGCGATAAGGCCAAGATGAAGGAGCTGGTTGCCGCCTTGGACCAGGAGATTGATACGATGCAGCACCTGGATCACGTCAACATCGTGCAGTACCTGGGGTGCGAACGCAAGGAGACTTCCATCTCCATCTTCCTGGAATACATTTCCGGTGGCTCAATCGGTTCATGTCTTCGCAAGCACGGCAAATTCGAAGAAGAAGTCGTTTCTTCGCTCACCCGCCAAACGCTTTCCGGTCTCGCCTACCTCCACCGCGAAGGTATTCTTCATCGTGACTTGAAGGCAGACAACATCCTCCTCGACCTCGACGGAACCTGCAAGATTTCCGATTTCGGTATCTCCAAGAAGACAGACAATATTTACGGGAATGACAAGACCAACAATATGCAAGGTTCGGTGTTTTGGATGGCCCCCGAGGTGATTCGATCCGAAGGAAAAGGCTACAGTGCCAAGGTCGATATTTGGAGTCTGGGATGTGTGGTGCTGGAGATGTTTTGCGGGAGACGGCCGTGGGCGAAGGAAGAGGCCATTGGGGCCATTTACAAGATTGCGAACGGAGAGACCCCGCCGATTCCGGATGACATCAACGAGACGATAAGTCCAGTTGCCATTGCTTTTATGCTGGATTGCTTCCAGGTGTAAGTTTTCCTCCCCTTTCCTCCTATTCTCGAGTGGAGCCAAGGCGCTGACGCATCTGCTCTTATAGTAAGCCTTATGAAAGGCCCACGGCAGAAAAGCTGCTTGCTGAGCATCCCTTCTGCGAGTTGGATCCTGGTTACAACTTCTTTGATACGCTGCTGTACAAGAAGATTAAGGGTCGTGATCTGACCTGAAAAGATTGGGGTGGCATCTGGTGAAGAAGGAAGGTGAAATGTCGATGGCGGAGAAAGATTTGTGATGAATATCGGCGGAAGTCTAGATACATGGCATGGGCATGTGAAGTACTTGGCAATTTCATGTTTCGTTGTCTTGAGCTTTGGCTGGGGAGATTCTGGGTTGTTTGCTTCTGTGATCTTGCTTTGGCAGCGTGTTGAAACTTGGATGAATTGCCAATAGTAGTACGGTTTATCGAGCCCTCATCTGTTCACTAATCCAGCGCTACTTGAGCAAATTAAGATCTCTGTGCTTGCACCGGCCGTAGTCCAATGCTGGTTATAAGCCATGCTTATCCTTGTCAACAACGCTACAGCACAGAGTGAGCGCAGCAGGCTAATATTACAAGCATTCGGTATCACGATTGGCAAGGCGACGCTTGACCACTGCACGTCCATTCTCAAAGCGTAGTCCTATCCTTTAGGATTTCGAGCTAAGCACCGAACAGATGCACGTGAACACTTTAGAAACACATTCGCAGCAATTGTGCCGGTAGATCCGGGTAAAAGGCTGAATACCCTGGCCCCGTTCCCAGAAGCTCAACCATATCCCGGCAGCGTCGCAGTCGAGTCGAGTTGCGATTTCTGGGGAAACGGGTCATGGGGGCCGGCAACGGCGGTGGTGGGTCCGTGGCTGGTGGCCTTGAAGAATGCATGCATGTGTAGGTTTTGGCCCCCATCGATAGAGTCCACTGTTCGATGTCAGACCGCTAATATTGGCAACCAAACGTCAGAATCCTGATTATTGACCTATTTCTGTTCGTAGAGCCACGATTCGTCTTGCGCAACTAGAAATATTGATCTTGGCTTCGAATGCGAAAGCACAGCGACAAAGGTCATATCTGGCTATGGGAATCTGTCGCCGCTACCTCTGGAGTCTGGACTGAGAAGGTTCCCCACACCAGCCACCAAAGCCCCTGGACGCAGCGGACCAATCCGCTGCCAGGAAGCCGCCAAGAAACCAAGAGGCTCCTGGCGTTTCTGACCTGCACGGCGCGGCACGGTCAGACGGCTTGGCTTGGCCTTTCTCCAAAAAGTTATCGTGGTGGCGACAGGTCCTTCCCCTCCCCTTCAGGCTTGGCAGCGTTTGCCCTTTTACGGTTCCCCTTTAAGCGAGATATGGCGGTCGCGCATAGGGGCCACCTCTCAGGGCATTACTGATGGATCTGATATTTCCTCAATTCTCATCTGTAAATCTGGTGATGCAATTTCTTGTCGAAACTTTGTAAAGCGGACATTCTTCGATACGATAATAGAGCTAGGGAGGATTCGGTCGCGAACAAGCTACTTAGCGACTTTGTGGCGGGTGGCTCCCACTCAAATTACTGATTGGTGTGTACCCCGGCATTGGTTCGACCTTTTCCGTGCCTAGATTGCTGCTCTCCGGAATGCCAAGGGATTTTCATGGCCGGCGTCAGCTCCTTTCGAGTCTTTCATTCTGACCTTCTTTTCTACATCACAGTTTATTCGATGTGCCGAAGACGCATCTCAGCAATGTCGTTCTCTCCGAAGCGATCCTAGCGAATACCGAAGCGCACTCGCGAACAACCTCGCGACCGGCGCGATCTTCTGGTCTCCTTGCCCCCCGAGGGCTAATTCTTGACGAGATAGCCTAATCTCGACCTCGCGACAGCTTTCGCGCAGCTGAAAATCGATCGCGCTTCGTTCATTCAGGCCCTCGAGGCCGCAAGACACCTCCGGGGGACCGCTTCCCGAGGGAGCGAGTCAATCCGGCCCACTCTACACGGTTTCTTTGGACGGGCCGAAAGGACGCTCGTGGCCTCTAAGCCCTTGAGACCCTGGAGGGAGGGAATACAGATCCTACAAGAGGAATAATCTTTTTCCCAATCCACCCACATCGTTCAAGATGCCGCGCCGGAAATACAGGGTGTTACTCCTCGCAGCTGCCATCGTGGTCCTCCTTATGTACCGCGCAGCTCACAGCTCAGAATGGGACCCAGCAACCTACACGAGCCTTGGCAAGAAGTTCCCCTCGTTCGACCATGGACGGCAACATCCACCAGCATCACCCGCTGCACCGGCGGCACCGGCGGCGCCTCCTCCGCCGCCTAAGTATGAACCGCCCAAGCATGAGCCGAACAAGATACCCCCGGCGCCTCTCCCCGGGAATGCGAAACCTGCACCGCCGAACGAGCGGCCTCTGCCAAAACCCGCGACCGGGGCTGGAACAGGAGGTGGAATAGGCCAAGACGAGAAGCCATCGCCAACACAAGAGGAAGAAGACTCCGAGCCGGCCGTGCGCCCCCCGACCAAGGTGTCCGACGGCTCCACGGATCTCACAACCCCCGCTCCGATCGATGCGGAGGGCATCCACGAGCTCTTCCCTCCCGCCAAGATTCCTGGCATTGACGAGCCGACGACGACGATTCACTGGACGAAGCAGCCCGAACACTTCCCCGTAGCTGAGGAATCGTACATTCTTCTCCCATCTGGCAAACCCTCACCCATCCCCAAGATTCAGTTTGCCTTCCCCCCCGAGACCCAAGAGCAGAAGCAAAAACGCGAGACGCGCCAGGCTGAAGTCAAGGCAGAGATGAAGCGCGCATGGGGCGGGTACAAGGAGTTTGCCTGGATGCACGACGAGCTGACACCCGTCAGTCAATTCTACAAGGATCCCTTTTGCGGGTGGGCGGCTACGTTGGTCGACGGGCTGGATACGCTGTGGATCATGGGCATGACGGAGGAGTTTGACGAGGCGGCCAAGGCGGTGAAGACCATTGATTTTACCTTTACGAAGAGGTATGACATTCCGGTCTTTGAGACGATCATCAGGTACCTGGGGGGTTTGGTGGCGGCCTACGACGTCAGCGGTGGGCACGGCGGAAGCTATCGCGTTCTGCTCGACAAGGCGGAGGAATTGGCGACGATCTTGATGGGGGTTTTTGATACGCCCAATCGGTTGCCGATTCTGTACTACCAGTGGCAGCCCGAGTCGGTGTCGCAGCCGCACCGGGCGGGCACGGTGGGCGTTGCGGAGTTGGGGTCGATGTCGATGGAGTTCACGAGGTTGGCGCAGCTGACGGGCAAGCCAAAGTATTATGATGCCGTGGCACGCATTACCAATGCGCTCGAGGACCTGCAGGACAAGGGGACGAACCTGCCGGGATTGTTCCCCGAGAATCTGGATGCGTCGGGGTGCAACCGGACGGCTACGAACTTGGTTCTTGCCGAGCAGTTGGCCGAGGACGAGACCGTGCTGACGGAGAGGGAACGGTATGAGAAGGAGCCGTGGCCGCCTGTTGCGAAGGAGGACCTTCAGCCGGATCCGGATCCGGAAAATCCGTATGAGGAGGTTAAGAAGACGTGGCAGGAACAGGCGGGGATTCCGAAGAGGCCTATGACGGTGCATGGGGTGGGAGATCCGGTTATGCCTCCAGCTAGAGACGAGGTTGAGCCCGAGACGGATGGGGAGGAGCGATCAGGTCTACGAAAACGAGACGCAGATCAAGACGCCGAGAATACCAAGAGGACGATTGAGCTGCCGACGAACTTTGGGAGCGGCAAGGTGTTGTGGGACCATGACTGCGTTCCTCAGGGGTTGATTTCTGGCGGGTGGGGATACGAATCGTACGGCATGGGTGGTAGCCAGGATTCTGCGTACGAATACTTCCCCAAGGTATGTTCATCCTTATTATCGCTCTCGTCGTTTGCCTGGCAATGACTGACTTTATCCCAGGAATACCTCCTTCTCGGCGGCCTCGAACCGAAGTACAAGAAGATGCACAAACGCGTCGTCGCTGCTGTCAAGAAGTGGCTGCTCTACCGGCCCATGGTCCCCGACGACCGCGACATTCTCTTCTCCGCCAAGGTGACGACCTCCAGCAACCCGGAGAAAGACGCGCAATACGAGTACGAGGTGACGCATCTCACTTGCTTCGTCGGCGGCATGTTTGGCTTGGGGGCCATGATATTTGACTCGCCCGAAGATCTCGAGATTGCAAAGAAGCTGACCGACGGTTGCGTCTGGGCTTACGAGTCGACCCCGTCCGGTATCATGCCCGAGGGAGCCACGATGGTGCCATGCCAGTCGGTTGACGAGTGTAAATGGAACCAGACCTTGTGGTACGCGCAGCTGGATCCTCAGGGGGAGATGCGCGACAAGCAGGTAGTGGAATGGGAGAAGAAGCAGAAGGAACTGAAAAGGCTGGCCGCAGAAGCCGAAGAAAAGGAGAGGGCGGAGAAATTGGAACGGCTAAAGCATGCGGGGCCTAACCACGGCGTTCCTGTCTCTGGGTCCGATGGTAACACCACCAATACCGAATCGCAGTATCTCCGCTCGTCGGACGAGTCGCCTCTGAAGCCTCCCCCGGCCGTCGAGGATGCATTCAAGACTTCCCACGAACAGACCCTTGACGAGAAGGAAACGACAGAGGATCCACCCTCTCTCGTCCCGTCCGCCAACGACCCGGATACTTACCCTCGGCCTGCCCCTGGATCGCAAAAGAGCAACGAGGAGAAAAAGATAAACAAGCGCGTGGTCGTCTCCTCGGGTCCGTACCAAGAAGACACGGCCCAGAATTTCGCCAACGCCAGAGCGAGGGGTGATCCCGTCTCCGATTCCGATCCCGCGAGCGACATGGGGAATTTGGACCTCAACTGGACACCCGGGGAGGGCCAGGTAGGCGGCCAGGTGACGACCATACCATGGTCGCAGACCGAGTTTGGGAAGCAACATCCCATGCCCATGTCGGAGGATACCAAGCCGTTGAGCCACAAGGAGTATGTGGAGCAGCGGATCAAGACCGAGAGGATTCCGGAGGGGTATGTTCGGGTTGGGCATCGGCAGTACATCCTTCGGTAAGTTTTCCCATTCTCCGTTTCTTCCCTTATCTCACTTGGCCCTCTGATCCGCGTAAACGAGCGCCACCTAACGTCTGACGAACAATAGACCCGAAGCTATCGAGTCGGTGTGGTACATGTACCGCATCACGGGCGATCCCATTTGGCAGGAGAAGGGGTGGAGGATGTGGCGCGCTATCATCAAAGCCACGAGGACGGATGTGGGCCACTCGGCCGTCCACGATGTCCTCTTCGAGCAGCCGCAGCAGTTGGATTCGATGGAGAGTTTTTGGGTGGCAGAGACGTTGAAGTATTTTTACCTGCTCTTTTCCACGCCGGATGTGATTAGTCTGGACGAGTGGGTATTGAACACGGAGGCGCATCCTTTCAAGAGGCCGGTTAAGGAGGTTGGAGATCAGAGCAGGGTTTTGTAGGTCATATATATATGCATATCGCGCGTGTGTGTTAGCATTTTTTGTTTGCTTTTGTAACTGCTATGGCTCTGGTGTTGAGGAGCGGGCATTTGTTACGCGATTTGATGATAGGCATTGATAGCTTCACCGGCTTTAGTTAGTTTTGTGTGTAAAAGAGTTTCTATCTTCTACCAGGCTGTCTGTGCTTTGAGGGGTTGATGCATTGGTGCAAAAGTACACAAAGATAACTCTTGCGTTGGTTCAAAATAAGACCTTGCAACCTTTGACAGAGCTTCACTTTATTGAAATTCCTAAAAGGCGATAGATATATAAGAACTCGAGATCACGAATCTGGAATCGAGGTGGGTGGCAAGTGTTGAATATGTTTGAACCATGGAAAGTCTATTCATTGCTCCCCCATACAGGAAAATCAGAACACAAGTTATAGCATGGTCTAAGACCTATGCCCATACATATGTCCCTCACTGGGGTATCCGTCACACGCTCCTTTCACACGCGGTACAACAATCCACTCCATGACCAGTGTACAGTCCATAACACATTATTCCCCCATAACACACTGTCTTCTTAACAACCACTACTACAGAAACCAGAGAGCAAAACAGCAAAAAACTCCGTACCCTTATGCTTCTCGAGGAGAATGAGAAAAATCGCTGGGTCTTTTCAAGCCTTGTCCTCTGACCATATATATCCCTACCACCTCTGCCCGTCTCATTGAAGAGATCCATCCCCGTGCGTAGCCAGTGTTTCAAAGATTGCATCATATCCATCATTGGGGAATAAACCCATCCATCTACAACAATCCGCACAAATGCCAATCAAATGACAAACAATCGCATTCCTCCTTCACTCCCTCCGTCTTCCGACTCCCTCTGCGTCTGCATTTTAACAATCTCCCCTCTCACACTCGCTCACCCTAGCCTTATCACCTCGCCATCTCCGCCAGTACCTGAATACTCAAAATCATCACCAACAACCCAATGGTGACGATAATTAGCAAGGTAAAGCTAAACCACCCCATGACCATAGCGCTGGTGCCTACCCCACTCCTAACGG
>Ga0247774_1000294_pt1 | contig 24130 bp, 26 predicted proteins | sample UWRJL001104B6_FD_179933 | JGI IMG/M metagenome (GOLD analysis project Ga0247774, IMG submission 179933) | Plant litter microbial communities from Arlington Agricultural Research Station in Wisconsin, United States - UWRJ-L001-104B-6 | ecosystem: Environmental > Terrestrial > Plant litter >... | reverse complement strand
ACTCACGACAAGCTCCATCACTACCTCACGGCGGTGACGGAGCAGCAGCCGATCGAGTCGAAGTTTTCGAAAAAGTTGGTGGACAATCTCAATGCCGAGATCAGCCTGGGCACGGTAACATCCATCGCAGAAGCTGTTCAGTGGATAGGATACTCGTACATGTTTGTCAGAATGCAAAGGAGCCCGCACTCATACGGCATCGAATGGTCTGAGATGCGAGATGATCCGAGACTGGTTCTTCGACGCCGTCAACTGGCTATAGAAGCAGCCCGGACATTGCAGCAGGCTCAGATGATCATCTTCAACGAACGAACCGAGGAGCTTCGTAGCAAGGACGTCGGTCGAATTGCTAGCCAGTACTATATTCTCCACGGCACCATCGAGATTTTCAATGCCATTCTGCAACCGTTCTCGACCGAGGCCGACATTTTCAAGCTGATTAGTATGAGTGGGGAATTCGACCATGTTCAGTCCCGAGACTCGGAGAGCGACGAGTTGACATACCTTCGATACGAAGTCTGCCACTGCGAGGTTGACGGCGGCATCGATACTCCGCAAGCCAAGACCAACATCCTCCTACAGGCATTCATTTCGAAAGCCCAGCTCAACGATTTTGCACTGGGAAACGACCTCAACTACGTTGCCACGCAGTCGGGCAGGATTTGCAGAGCTCTGTTTATGATTGCTCTGAACCGGAGATGGGGGTATCAGTGCCTGGTTCTCTTGACACTGGCTAAGGCGATTGAAAGACGAGTTTGGCCGACGCAACACCCTCTTCATCAATTCGAGCTTCCAACTATCATCTTGAAACATCTAGACGAAAAAAAATTCTTGACAGTAAACGCCATGATGGACATGTCGGCTGCCGAGATCGGGGCCTTTGTCAACAACAAGGGGGTTGGTCCGAAGATTGCCAGGATCGTGAAGAACTTTCCAATCGTGAGCGTGGAAGCGTCGATTGCGCCTCTAACCCCTGAAGTGCTAAGGGTCAAGCTGAACGTCACGGCCGATTTCACGTGGAACGACAACATTCATGGCAAGGCAGAGTCATATTACATTTGGGTTGAGAACTCTGAGACGTCAGAAATCTATCACCACGAGTACTTCATCCTTGGCAAAAAGAAGCTACACGAAGGCCACGAATTCAATTTCACAATCCCCCTCTCGGATCCCCTTCCAGCCCAGATCTATGTCCGTGCAGTCTCAGACAGATGGCTCGGGGCTGAATCGGTGACGCCTGTATCCTTCAAGCACCTAATCCGGCCTGACACGGCGAGCCTGTTTACCGACCTTCAGAAACTCCGACCGCTGCCCATCACCGCATTGAAGAATCCGGCCTTGGAAGAACTATACGCGAGGAGATTCCAGTTCTTCAACCCAATGCAGACCCAGGTGTTTTTCCCGCTCTACCACAGGCCGGGCAACGTTCTCCTTGGGTCTCCTACCGGCAGTGGTAAGACTGTGGCTGCTGAGTTGGCAATGTGGCGCGCCTTTAGGGAGGACCCTGGCTCGAAGGTGGTTTACATTGCACCTATGAAGGCATTGGTCAGAGAACGTGTCCAAGACTGGGGCAATCGACTAGCAAGGCCACTTGGTCTGAGGCTTGTCGAGCTTACGGGTGACAATACGCCGGATACCCGTACCATCCGTGATGCAAATATTATTGTCACGACGCCAGAAAAGTGGGACGGCATCTCCCGAAGCTGGCAGACTCGGGACTATGTCAGGAAAGTGAGCCTGGTGATCATAGACGAGATTCATCTGCTTGCCGGTGATCGGGGACCCGTTCTCGAGATCATTGTGTCTCGTAAGTATTCCTTTCCTCTTCCGACGTCCTGCCGACATCACGGACATCGCTAATAGCTCTTTAGGAATGAACTACATAGCCCGCTCAACGAGCAATCCTATCCGCATTCTTGGCATGTCTACTGCATGTTCCAATTCGCAGGACCTTGCGGATTGGCTCAATGTCGATCAACGAGGGCCATACCTCTTCAACTTCCGTCATTCGGTCCGCCCAGTACCCTTAGAGATCTTCATTGACGGCTTCCCCGAAACGAAAGGCTTCTGTCCGCTAATGCAGTCGATGAACCGGCCAACCTTCCTTGCCGTCAAGAACCACAGCCCTGAGAAGCCAGTCATCGTCTTCGTTCCGTCCAGGCGACAAACGCGCCTCACTGCTAGGGATCTCATCAATCTCTGCGGGATGGAGGATAATCCGCGCCGTTTCTTGCACATGGACGAAGATGACCTCCAGCTAAATCTCATGCGTGTTAAGGACGACGCACTAAAGGAGGCGATCAACTTCGGCATCGGGTTGCACCATGCCGGGCTTGTCGAATCGGACAGACAACTTGCCGAGGAGCTGTTCCTTAATAACAAGATCCAGATCCTTGTCGCCACGAGCACTCTTGCCTGGGGAGTTAATCTGCCTGCGCACCTGGTCGTCGTCAAGGGCACTCAGTTCTATGACGCAAAGACACAGGGGTACAAGGACATGGATCTCACCGACGTGCTGCAGATGTTAGGCCGAGCTGGCCGGCCCCAGTTCGACGACTCGGCCGTCGCGCGCATATTTACTCAAAGCTCCAAGAAGGACTTTTATAAGCACTTCTTGCACACAGGATTCCCCGTAGAGTCATCCCTGCATAAAGTCCTGGACGACCATCTTTGCGCCGAGATCTCTGCCACAACAATTGGCAACATGCAGGATGCCCTAGACTACTTGACGTGCACCTTCTTCTTCCGCAGACTGCACAAGAACCCATCTTACTACGGCCTCGAGATTTCGCCCGACGAGGACGAAGGGACCGCCCACCAAATTGGGAACCAATTCCTGTCCGACATGGTGACGAAGTCGGTGGAAGAACTAGCCACGTCGCAGTGCGTCGAGCTTCGAGATGGCTTCCACGTCAAGGCCACGCCCCTTGGCAAGATCATGAGCTACTACTACCTCTCGCACAAGACGATCCGCTACCTCTACCGCAACGCCACCAAGGAGCCCTCATTCCACGAGGTCCTGAGCTGGGTCTCTCGTGCAACCGAGTACGACGAGCTACCAGTGCGGCACAACGAAGAGCTCATCAACGCCGAGCTCTCCCGCAATCTGCCCTTGCCTCTTCCAACCTTTGGTCTCCCTATGTGGGATCCGCACGTCAAGGCCTTCCTGCTCCTTCAGGCTCACATGTCGCGCATCCCGCTGCCCATTTCCGACTATGTCGGCGACCAGACGAGCGTGTTGGATCAAGCCATCCGGATCATGCAGGCTAGCACCGATGTCGTGACCGAGATGGGGCACCTCAAGGCATCTCTGACAATGGTCCAGCTCCTCCAGTGCGTCAAGAGCGCTCGGTGGCCCGCCGACGCCCCGGCCCGCATCCTGCCGGGTGTCTCGGACGACTGCCGGGATGAGACACCCCTGAAGGCTATCGCGGCCATGACTCCCAAGCAGGTGGCTAAGCTCGCGGACAAGCTACGGATTCCACACGATCGCCAGGCCCAGTTTATGAAGGCGGCTAGCATGCTGCCTAACCTCGACGTCTCCGTCGAGTCCACCACGCCCCAGGCCGTTACGATTAGCCTCAAGAGGATCAACCCCCTTGTCGAGCGGGATGCCCGAATCTGGGCTCCCAAGTGGCCCAAGGCACAGACCGAAGGCTGGATCGTGATGCTAGCCGACAGCGAGGTCTCGAGTGCGGAAATACTGGCTTTGAAACGCGTTGGGTGGCTTGCACGCGATCGTAAGGGCGGACTCGGTGTGGGCGCGCGCCCGTCCGCTAGGGTAACTCTCAACCTACCGCGGGAGGCGAAGGGCAAGGTGGACGTCATTGTCGTCAGCGATGCATATATAGGGGTAGAATATAGGGTGGACGGGGTTCACGTGTAGGTTAGTGGCTGAAGTTAGTTTCCTGGAGTAGCAAGAGATATTCGGAAGAATCCTACTCTTTTTTCCGGATTTGTTATACCGGACCGTACTTGATTCGGAAGCTGGCGAGGAGATCGTACAAAAACAATCCAGCGGGAAAACTACCGCCCCCCTATTTCTATAGAAGCAAACGAAGAAGAAGCTTGTGCCTAATCCTCCTCCTCACTCTCCACAAAACAAGGCTCTCCGGCGCCATCCCCGTCTTCCTCCTCCTCGTCAACCTCCACTTCTTCCTCATCAACCTCCACCTCCACCTCCACATCAACCTCCTCATACTCGTCATCATCCTCATCAATCTCCGAGCCACCGTTTCCATCACCCCAAAACCCCACAATTTCGATCAATGTATCCTCCAAATCATCAGCGTCCAACTCGTCGAGGTCAAGGTCTAGTCCGTCTCCCTCCGAGTCCGAGTCCGAATACGCCCCGATTGGGCCTTGGTGGATATGGAACTCGAGGTTTTCGGCGTCCTCGTCCGAGACTTTCCAGAAGGCCGTTGGGCCGACGGGGCCGTGGCGGTCGAAATCGCTGTTGTTGTTGTCGTTTCTGTCAGTTCCGGAGCAAAGTTGCAAAGGATGAGGCGGTGCCTGATGATGTGTCACTTACACGTCGAACCAATTCCCAATGACGCCCCGTGCCGAGCGCCTACCGCCCAGCTGGATACACTCGCTCCGCCAGCGGGACTCGCCTCCAAATATGGAGAAGGTGGTCCAGCGCACCTCCCCTTCTTTCGTCATGCGAACGGACCCTTTGACTCGCGCAAAGAGTTAGCCGCTTCTCACACTATTGTCTACCATATTCGGCCCACGTGGACGAGGGAGAGGCATACCTTTGATTTCAGAGTGGGCATTCGGATCCCAGACATCCTGAAGAGATCTAGCGGTCCCAGTAAAGTGGACGATCGGGAACCCATTTCCATCCTCCTCGCTGGGCTCCGAAAGGCGAGTAGCCTTGACGCTCATAACAATCAACCTCGTCTCCTGCCGATCAAATATCCTGGCCTGATGAGACCCTCTCCATGGCAACATCGCATGCGGAAAGTTGTAATTGTGCAGGTCCGTCCAGTCCATGAAGCTTACAATCCGCAACCACGTCCCCGACACGCCGTACGGATCCCTCGCGTCAAGGTCCTTCTGGTCCTCCCTTTCGTTTCCGTCGTCGTCGCTGCTGCAACCTGTGCTCCTACTCGGCCCCTCTTCGTTGACGGCCTTCTTCTTGTGCAGGTGGTTACGATCCGGCGCCACATAACTCCCCGGCCAACACCCCTGGAACGGCAGCCCGTCAAACAACCCCGCAACCTCGAACCGCCTCCGCGCCTCAATGTTCGTCGCCAGCACCACCATTATGGCCTCTACTTTCTCCCAGTCCACGTCGCCCGACCCGTCCGCCTTGAAGGGCCCCCACAGGCTCTCGTTCGTGTACTGGTCCAACGCGTACACCCGCGCCGAGGCCGCGTGGAACGGGGAGGCGAGGCTCCATGCCGGCGAGGAAGGGTGCTGCGACTGCAAAACCGGGCGCCCAAAGAGGCAATGGAGTTTGGCGCTCTGCTGGTTCATCGGGGTCGAGCTGCCGGAGCCGCGCAGGACGCGCCGGCCAGGAGCCCCGCCGTGGAGGCCGTACTTGCTGTGGTACAGGGAAGACTGGCAGAGGAAGCGTAACTGCGCCTTCTTGCTCGAGAGGCAGTTGGCGAGGAAGGAGGCATTTAGAGACGTGCGACACGTGAGCGATCTGTTGGTCGGAGGCGAGGTCTCGGAGGCGTTGCTGAGGAGCCGGAGGGCGGTGTCGCAGACGAAAGGAACATCTGGGTTCTAGGTAGGGGGGTTAGCACGAGGATCAAATAGGAAGACTATTGTCAGCTTTCCTGAGGGATATCACCTACCCTGTCGTTCTCCCTGCAAATCTTCACTAGTTTGGCGGCGTCTTTGACATCCCGTATCCAATCTATCTTTTCGGCATTCGGAGGGACATCCTAAAAGTTCGACCGTTAGTTTAAATCGATCCTGCAACGGCGCATAATCCATGTTTTCAGGTGCCCCTTACCAGATTCAATAGATAGACCTCCCGGAATAATGCCTTATTGTTCCCGACGAAGCCATGAAGCTGGCGGCATGTTCGGGGTAGGTGGCCCAGGTCCTGCAACCCGAGCCATTGGAAGATGTTGTGCAAAATCTCCGGCGGGAGCGTCGTAAGGTGGAGCATTTCGTTTCGTGGTCTTCCGGAGGTATTCATTGAGCTTCCAGCTATGGAGAGGTTAGATACGAAGAAACAGATGACAGTTTCCTCCGCTGGAAGCTATCTAATCGAGCCTTTATCGATGTTGATGGTGGCAAATCGGTTGGGTGGATACGGTGCAGCTGCTTCAACCTTCTAGACGCGGGGTATTTCGGAGTTTGGCGGACCTCTGCTAGTGATGCCTTGGTGGGGCTAAAGTCCGTCGCACGGGCTTACTTAAGGCACGACCAGCGGGCTCGCGAGTCAAAGGCGAGAGAGTATGATTGCACTAACACTGGAGGCTCATACCAGATCTCCTCGCGGTTTTTCGTTCGTTCGACATTGACTATCCACGGCGCCGATGATTCAGATCCAATTTTTCTGCGATATCCCGCTGGGTGCTTTTGGCTTTTCACGCTGGGACCTTAGTATGTACTCAGGCTGGCAACCAGTGGCCAATCGCGCAAAGTTCTTCCCATGAAGCTCACTTGACCAGAAAAGCATGGCTGCAATCTTTGTAATTCCAACTCTAGCCGTGGTACTGCACCACTCATAATTAACTGCTGAGTAGTTTGGACTTAGATGCTTGGCAACAAACTCTTCTCGAGTTCGATAACCCTACAGCTAACCTTAACCGTGGTCAACTCGAGTGGCACCTTATTCCGAGCTCTCAACTTTCTACGCTGCACGCAAAGGCATATCATGACAAAGCACTCGGGTATTTTACCTGATACCACTCATGTGTGAACGGGCAGTATCCCCATCCCAGCCAGGCGACAGCATCCAAGACGTCAGCTTCACCGAGCATTGATATTGTTCTCCATCAAGATTCATCAACAGCACATAAGAAGTACCTTGCATATGCAGCTGCTTCGCCTTGGCCGCGAACAGCCCAAACTTCCCTTCTCGCCCCCCACTCGTGCCGTTGCTCTCCATTCTGCGGTGTTGACCCCCCACCTATGTACAAAGACAGCCACCTTTGTGTGGGTTTAGGCTTGAATGGCCAAGTTTTAGAAGGCGTTCATGCGTTCCGTCGGAACCGGACGCGTCGGTGGTGGCAAATATTTTTTGCGTTCTTTTTTCCCCTTCCCTATCTTGGGCTGCGGCCGGCAATTCGCAGGAGCCCTGTCAGAGTGTTGCTAGCCAGCCACCAGCGTCGCTTTCAGCTATCTTGCAACAGGAGCAAATCGCTCTCACCTTATGGAGGTACCTTTACATGGCACAGAGGTCGCGTATTAGAAAAGACGGCACAGTACCAGTCCAACTCGTGATAAGGCCGCTACTAGAACCGCGTTTGCGTCCCTTGTCGCTGAATCCTTGTGTGGCCCCCCACGCCCGCCTTCATGCCTGCCCAGCGGGCCAGAAGCAAGTGCCGTCGCCTACGCACGGCGGTTGAATTCTGAGCACCGGGTTTGACCACGGTACTTTTCCGCTTCGTTCCATAGTGCCAGGCAACTAGCTAGCTCCAACGAAACCGTCCAGACTCCCCACGTGCCACGGCAACGCAAATCCCTCTTCCTCCCCCGTCCCCCACCACTTCCCGAGTCTACGGATCGGACGAAACCCTCAGCCGAAGTACCCAAATGGGCGCAAAGAAGACCATTTAGTCAGCGTGAGAGGGTCCCCAGTTTGGCCGCCGAGTGGGAAACATGCCCAAAAACGACACGAGTCGAGGCTGACGGAGCCTAGTAGTATCGTGAAAGATTTGGGACAGCCAATGGGGTTGGCAAATTTTGGGATGCTCCGGCAGGGAGCAGGGCATGAGAGCATCGTTGTGGAGAGCGGCATGAGGATGTACAGGCTTATTGAATTGTTTCCTCGTAGACGTCTACAGAAGAGAAGTTGAACAACAACGAACTCGCCTTTTGAGAAGAATCCGAGATTGATAATACGTATAATCGTCGTACTATAGTAGTACGATTCCGTGCAACTTTCAATTTGCATGTTGCTAAGGACCGCAGCAATACTACGAAGTGCACACTACACATGAAGCGTGACATGGGATATACATTGCCAGCAAGTTATGTGAGGACTTGATGAGGCCATGACTTACTGTTGCCGCTACTATTATCCAAGCTGTCTCCTCGCACTTTGGGGGCAATGCCTCCGGCCAACGTGTGCCTCATATTTTCCGCCCAATTCCAATTGATTAACAGTACACCTTCCTGGTCCCCCTTTTTTCTAATATGAGAACAAAACGACGGATCTCTTATAGTCGATATCATCCGTGGATAAATGTACCACCTCTCAACTTTTACAATGTTCCCCACGTCGCTCTTCCTCGCTTTTACCACTCCATCGCCACCCGTGTCTACCGATGTACCACCACATGAGACGCCAGCGGAATGTGGGCGAGAAAGCATGCTTCGATTACACGGGCAAGAACAATGTCCAGATTGGGCATAGGAGATGGTCAGAAATTATTGGTATCATTCCAAAAAAGCCTAATCAACTCTTTTCTTCTAAACCACACGTATTCACTCCGGGTATTTTTTTCTCGACTTGCTCGCAGGCAGAAAAAAGGAAACAAAAAAGGGAGAAAAAAGCAACCGAAGAACTGTACAAGCGAAAGCAGTCCGTTCCAAAATCCCTTCAAAGGATCCTGTTAACCAAAGATGCCTTCCCGAAAATGCTAATCGTCCGTCGTAACTAGTTATATACTCCAATTCCGTTGAGCAGCGTCAGGTGGGATTCACCTAAATTAGCACCAATGACGCTAGTAGTTCCACAATCCATCGTTTCATCCTAATGTGTTCTGTCCAGCATTGAGGCTGATGCAGTTCTTCAATAGAATCGCACCCTCGTGGAGAAGTGCCCATCGCGTGGTTTCAAATGAGTCTCGAAGCACCATGAGCATGGCGGTGTTCTCGTTAATACCTTTCTGTGTCTTGAGGTCATCCGGAGTCGATCCGCCGCTGTACTTGACTAGGTAATCTTGCATCATCCGTACTTTCTCAGATTGCGTCAGGGAGCCAGGCGGGGGGTTTTGGCACGGGCCTTCGAGCGCGAAGCCGTAGCACCAAACGACAAGGGCGGCAAAGTAGAGCACCCACGGCCTGTTCAGAAGGACGTCGTCGCGGGCCGAGTAAGGCTCGTCCGGGTTGTAGCCTTCGGCACCGGAGATGCCGTCGGCCATGAGCACCGAGCGAAGGAACTTGAGGGCATAATAAGTGGCATCGCGTGCCTTGGCCGATGGCGCCCAGATGTCCCTCATCCTCCTCTGCGCACTCTGAAGATCCTGCGGGCCAATCGCCCGTCCGAGCAGCCGCTTCGCCCGTGCGAAAATCTGGCAGTCGATAATGTCGACATGCATGGCCATGTGGGCTAAATGATGCAACACAATTCGGCTCTCGAAAACAACGTTGATGTCGGGTCTCCTCGAGGAGGCATTGTACCGGTACGGGTCGTTGGTCGACCCCTCGTGGCGTAGCGACTTGTCAAAGTCGTCCTTCCATGTATCGAATGCCCGGTTCAGAGTTCCCTTCCACTTGTCGCGCCCACCAAGCGCCTGCGACACGCCATTTCCCAGGACGCCTATCTGCAGATCTCTCTGGTTCATGTGCCATGTAACGCTCAACAAGCCCGCCATTAGAATGGTCCGGCCGAACGAGTTGGTGTGTACCTCCTGCCCGCTGAGCGTCCTCTTCAGACCTTCGAGGAAAGCGATGGGCTTCATTCCTTGCGCCGCCAGGTTCGTATCAAGCCTCGATACCTCGGCACCGCTCGTAGCTTTCCAAAGCGACTCGTCGCACGGCAGCGGCAAGCGCATCTCGTGCGTGACCATAACGGTATTATGGCCAAACATGGTTGCGTGGATCGAGTCGATGACGAAGGCAGCGAACGCGGTTCGGCGCGTCGCCTCGTTGGTAATCCAGTGATTCCACCACTCGTCCTGCGTGTGCATGCCCGATGTCGACGAATGCCGAGATCCGTTCACGCCGGCCCGGTCATTATGACTTGGTGGCGACTCTACAAATGATTTGCCTACTAACGATCTCCCGCGACGCATCAGCGTAATCGTGGTAGCGTGATGTATGTGCGCACGCTCGTGAAGTTCGCGTGTGGCAAACATCTTCTCATACAGCTCCAGAAGCAACAGTGTTTGGAAGACCCACAGCTTGGATGGCGGCCGGAATGCGGGATCCATGAAGATCTCCCATCTCAGATGCCAAGCCAAGAAGTTGGATAGCTGCGACCCGGCCTTTGTAACTTCGGTCCCATGCGTTTTCTTGTCCAGGCAGGCAGCTCCGATGGTCATCATGGCGATGAGAAGAAGGTTTTGCGTCTTGTCGGGGGAAAGTGTGGGCCTGTGTAGGATAGGCACTTGGTCGCTGAAGTGAAGCCAGTACGATCCAATGTACGCCTGCATCATCCTCTTGCTGAGCATGTGGTCGTCTTGAGTTCGATCGCCCTCTAGTATCTGCTCCCTCTGGCGTTCTATTGGCGTCTGTCCGTTCTCATGGAAACGGTCCTTGATCAGGTCGTAAATCTCGGCACTTTTGTCATCCGATATCGTGGCCTCAGGGAGATTTTGATCAACGATGCTGGCGACTGCCATGACCTGCTGGTGAGCTGCTGGGAAATAGCCTGTCGGTATTCCCTCGCTGCCCATGTAGGGCACGCTGTAGTTGCTCAGGTCGGCGTAGCTATGGGGCGGTCAGTTAGCATCTTGCTCTTAATATTAACAGGGGAAATCAGGGGAAAACCAACTTTGGAGGATAACCACCCTGGCTCATCATCTGACCCATCGGTGAACCGTCCATCGAGTTTTGGTTGAACAGAAAGGCCACAAAGTCTTCTGGAATGGCTACGTATGGTGACTTGTTCAACATTGTGTCGCCACCAAATACGGGCAGCGTCTGCTGGTTCATTTGCATCGAATCGAGCATCATCAGTTCGCTAGGCTGCTGGTGATTTTGATCCGTATACTCGCCCGAAGTCGTAGGGGCATATCTTTGCTCCGACTCGCGATGGTTCCCCTCATTCGGGAAGTTGGAAGACGGGGGAAGGTTAAAGGGCGGGAAGTTCTGCTGAGCTACAAAGGACACCGATTGCGGCGTATTCGTGTGTTGGCTGTGGAAGCCCGGCTGCGTGGATACTGGAGATAGAACGCCATAAGCACCGACGTTAGTTTGAATAGACGGCCGTGCGGCGCCGTTTGGCGATTGTTGCGGAGGACCTGGTCGGTATCCCGCCTCGTGATGCAGATATCCGTTTGGCCCTGCACCGTTCGGAAATGCGGTAGGCGGGGTGCTTGTAACCGGCGTCCCATACGGACTGCCCATGTGGTCTTTTGGCGACTGGTACTGGTGCTGCCCTGCCCGGATCTGACCGGGATAGCCGGAGCCGGGTCGGTTGGTCTCCGGAGACACGGATCCCGCATGAAGGCCTTGCCGGTCACCAGCCGTTGGCGAGTGCTGCGCCAGCGAATCCTTACGGTTCAGCGACGAGCCCTTCGCCGAGTGGCGTTCCTTGTGCCGGAGGCTCAAGTCCAGTCGCACAAAAGTCCGCGTGCAGTCGGGGTAGTCGCATGTGTAAATTTGCTTCGGGTTATGATTCAGTTGATGCCGGTACCTGTGACACGGTTAGACAGAGGAGCTGGTGACCCCGACAATGGCCCAAGCTCGGGTACGTACAGATGCTCCGCTCTTGAATAGCTCTTCCCGCAACCTTCATGTGGACAATCAAACTTCTTATCCAGTACCTTTCGAGTCCTCTTCCGCTTCCGAGCTGGGCCGTCCGAATTTGAAGAACCGGCGCGCTGGCCATCGCCGCCCTCGCCATCCTCGTCATGGTCGTCATGGTCGTCATGGTCGTCGTCTCCCTTTTCTGGCGACCGGCTACGCCGCCGTCCACGTTCTGCCCCTTGTTCCAATTTTATTTCGCGTGGTGGTGTTGACTTGGACTCGTTAGGTGCCATGGTGGATGAGCTGGCGGGCGAGACGGGGAGAGATGGCTTGACATCCTCGATCGGCCGAGTTGCGACTGCAGCCATGATCTAAGACCCGAATCCAAATCACGCTAGATATCTAGAACTGGGTCACGGAGGGCGCGGGGGCCGCTGCGTGGCGAGCAAGCCCGAAGCAACTCGCTGCGACAGAGTTGCGCGACTTAACGACCGGCAGCGAAATTGATGAGGCGGAACGACTGTCGTGCCCGCTATGGGACTGTGGCTTGATGCCAGCCTCGTTCCGTCCAAACAAGCTGCAGAACAAAAATCCCGACAGGAAAGGCCGGGCAAAGCTTAATATGGTTGGTTTCGAGTCAGTCGTGGTGAAGTTCGGACTTCGCAATACCACTCGTCCCTTTCAACCTCTCCAAGCCAATTGGAGGGCGTCCTCAGGACATGTCTGCTAAGCCGACGGAACACGGCGTCGGAGGGAAGCGGAGTCGCTTGTCGCTGCAAATGTCGCAGCCGGTCAGTAGTCGGTCGCTTCGGTGCTCGACGATCGGGATTCCGACGCACTTCGTAGGCTAGGCGAGGTGAGGTTATGTGGTAAAAGGAAATGCTAAATTTCGACGTCAATACGCAAAGGGCACCAAGGTGGAATGCCTGGAGTATTAAAGACAGTAGCCCAGACAGGAGTGGACCGCACCACCAGGAGACAAGACTGGTCTAGTGGCGTGTTGGGCCGCCTGGTGCGGTAAAATGAATTGGTCTAGTGCATAAAAATGAGGAGGGGGTCAAGAGACGGCTGGTTTGCAGCGTAGACCGCACATGAACCTTGGAAGTCCGGGGGAGCCTGGCCGATGGTCAATTGGTGGGTGTACCTCCAACTGGAAGGTACTCCACACCAAGTCAAGCCAGATCCAGGTAGCCGACAGGTACACCTGTGATTAAGGGCTGGTGGGAAGTGGCAGGTGGACTTGGGAGGTACGGCGGTGGATCAGAGAACGGTGGAGGCTCGGAGTACTCCGCTCCCGCAAAATCGTCCTCGGCCAAGACTCCAGGGAAGCAGAAAACAAAGTTCGCCGACGCCCGGGGTTGTGACGTACGACAGTCCAAGCATTAGCACTAGTTGGGGCCGATGAAGCTACTGTATTTGCAGATTGTTGAGGACGCACGCATTTGAAGTCGAGAAGATGGAAAAGAAAAGGTTAGAATCAAACAACTAGCTTGCTTGCCCATCTACCAGCTGGGCTTCTGGAAATCCGACAATACAAGGCTCTTGTTGATGATGCTCGGCTTTGAAGAGTCCAGGCGCACTGTGCCATGTACTACCGAGCCCACAGCCAAGTTTATGAGCTGTGGGCGATGCACCGCGCGGGGCGCGAGGCCGGGGGAGGGGTTCATCACGGAACAGCCACTGAGGAGGGAGACAAATAGGTTGACACTGCAACAGGAAATGTGACCCCCCAGGTTGGCCAACCTCAATGGCCGAACACGGGAGTATAGCTTGTGGTGGCCAATGGTCCGCTCAAGTCCCTCAAAGAGGGATTTTCTCTTGCTGGTTTCTAGGTATGTACAAGCAGAAGCCTGACCGGTTGGAAGTGTGGTATTGTGGAGTGACTGCAACTGTAACATTGTTCAAGAGGCCTTGCAATTTGTATGCATGTGGCATCCCACATCTCCCCGTCTGCACCAGGTTGGCGGCGGTGGTAGGGCTCTGGTCTACCTGCAACCCGTCTCCGGCTCAGTCCCATACCTGAGAATAGACTGGGTAATATGGACATGATCGGCATGAGTGCCTGCAATCCGAGGAAAGACGATGGTCCGGGTTGCGGCGCGACTAACGCTTGCATGATGTCCCGTGGGGATCGCAGGCTAACGACGAAGACGGAAGCAAGGGAAGAGGCAAGGCGGCAAAGAAGAAGAATGACAAGCTACATCAGGTGGCGCAAAAAAAAAAAAAAAAATCTGGCTTACCCCAGAGGCTGCTCTTGTTGCGATATTTCACCCGCACGCTCCAGCAAGCTGCGGGATGGACAAGGAAAAGGCGCAGAGCATGCAGTCTGCACCTTCTGCAGGGGAAAGCGGGGAAGGGTTTCCCGGATCGAAATATCGAGCGCGAAACGTTGGCTGGTCTGGGAACTTGCTCGATCGTAAAAAGAAACAAAAGAGGCCCAGAATCTAGAGATGGAGCGAAAGGGAGTACCTCAGCCAAAACCTGGGGAAGACTGAAATTCAGGCCCGAAGAATGGGGGGTTCACTCGGCGTGGGGACTGTCGTGGGACTGTGAACTTCCGAAGGGCTGAGAGGCTTCGCTGAAACTTTTTAGCTCAGATCAGAAAGTGGACGTGGGAGGTGGTGGAGTTCTTGCGAAGAGGTCGGAACAGTCTTGGAAGGTGCTGAATCGTGGGGGTCTTATTCGAGTGGAGCTACTGCAAGGAGTGCCAACTAGAGTTTCTAGGCAAGCTCCATAGGAGCATGGCAAAAAGTCCTCCGCATGCACATGCCGTTGACGATGGCTCTTGAAAACCCCACCTTTCTCTCGCCTTTTCGTGTTGCCAATACTTAGGCAGCGGATTGAAGCCTGTCCATTCAAGCTGCCCAGCAGGTCCATTTTTAGCTCGCTTCTTAGGGTGACAGCTTGGCGAGTTGGCAAAAGTGACTGCACGAAAGCAGACCGTTAGTTCAGACCCATCCGTGGCGTGTGATGTGCAGAAAAGCCACCTACGATGGAAAGTCTAGCGACGGCCAGTTATGGGGCACGGGGGTCGTAGTGGAACCGTGGGATGATCTGGTCAAGGTTGGGGCTCATTGGCTCGCCGTCACATTGCTTGTCCAAGGCGGGGGGGGGACCGAGATGGCACTAAGTACAGTACTTTCCATGCGAGCCTGGATGTCTCGACATGACGACTTCATGAACACAAGCCGGACATCTGGCGACTCTGCTGGATGCGGGAGCAATGGATTCACCTCAGATCCTTCAAGTACAGACCGGAAGACTTCGTGGGTTTCGTTAATGAAGCGCCTCTTGACGGACGTTGAACAGAGTAAAACACGGCGCAAATGGCTAGTAACTGTCACATTGGGGGCTGTATCAACCGTGCTATGGGGATGAATACGCTTTCCGAGTCGACTCTGCGTCCTCGCTTCGAGGTGTTGGGTTTCACTGGGAAGTCCGCGCCATTTTGGCTGGGGCCGTCCTCCTAGGGAGAAGGGCTCTTTTGACCGTATTACCCCCAACTCATCCTGCTTTCGTCATACGCCAGGATGACACCACAGTATGGCAGGCGTCTTACGAAGTATGAGTACTGCAGCGGAACCTCGCCGATGATATTTGTCACCTGATTTCTGCTCGACGTTTCCCAAGTTTACCATTGAAGTTTGGTTTACCTCTGGATACTGTGTGCGAATAATAAACTCTCCTTCGCACATGACGAAGGCGTGCCTCGTTCAAGGCCACAGAAATCTCGACTGAACAGTCTACCAAGTAAACCACCGACTTTGACGGTCTCCGCAATGAACCTTACTACCAGCAGGCAAGGCAGAACAACAGACAGGCCTCGGTGTACCAGGTCTTTTATTTGTGATGAATATTTGATCCTAGTCTCTCATTCTAGGCAGTTTTGGCTTATTAGTCTACCAGAAAAGGAATATGAGCACACGACCTCCAATGCTCTTCACTTTGTTCGGTTTTCGGAATTCTAGCACTGTTGTGTAATAGCCGGGTCTCTTACTGGTCATATGCATCATTCATCATTAGATCCTCCCGGATTTCGTAATAGATTCACCATGGCCGTCATCGTCACCGACAGCCGGGTGGCTCGAGAGCCCGCGTCATACTTTGCCGTGAAGCTGAGTATTCTCGAAATTCGGCGATCAAAGAGGCGAGATGCATTGCGAAGGACTCGGGCCTCTGTCAGCGGTGACTCTTGAGCTTGGTGAACTTTTAACTTCGCTCATTGACTGGGCAGCGGTGCTTGTCCCTGCTGCTGCTCTTCCGTACCGGCCAGCCGGCTCGTACTGAAGATTGCGAGATCGGTACCATTGCAACGGAGAACATGGTACGACCGGGCCAGTCACTAGCAATTACTAAACCACTACCAGCCGTCTGGAAGTCTTTTTGATGCCGGGTTTTCTTTTTCCGACCTGGGACTGGCTGCCCTGACGAAGCCTCATTTGGCTTGACACATCAATTGCCAAATACCAATAGATCTGGAACCAATTGCTAATGTCAGGGACGTTTTCATTCAAAAAAGAACGACCATCTCTCTGAGCATTCAGATGCGAGCAAAGGCGCAAGCGAGAACCAAAGATGCCATGCCGGGGCTGCATCTGCCAGGGCAGTCGAGGGACGCCCTCTTGTGCTGGATCCTAGAAGGAGTAAGTCCATCCAGGCTGGGGGTGGCGTTTGCAAAGCCAGTGGAGCAACTTGCTTGCCACGAAACATGGCTGACAGCTTGCAGGGATCCCAACGGTCGATATGACCAGCCAGGGGCCTCGAACGAGAATCCTCGATCATTATGGTTGGCGTAGGTTAACGATGACTTTAAGACATTGGACTGCCCGGTGAATGGAGTTAATGCCTTTGTGGTTGTGACGTGTGTGCAGAGTACTCCGTAGTAGGCACACTTGCCATCTAGCTAACAAACTTTCGCAGATGGGCTGCTCGTATAGAGCTACTCAGCACCTCAGGAACAGGACATCTCCACCTGGCCATTAGTGCTCGCCCCGTAATAGATCAACTCGCGTGTACCTCCGTACATCTCCTCGGCATCATTCTCGCCGAGAAACGAGAAGGCATTTTTACTTCCTGCTCATGATCAAGCTTACCCTATACAACCCGGCAATTCCCACAGTTTGACGTTGCACAGAGATGAAAACATGCACAAATTTGCAAGGTGACGGTGATCGGGATGTGCGCCGGCGCCTTTTTCAAGACTCTGGCATCTGCACTTCTGGATGGTCGGCGTAGTGAGGGATTAAAAGCCCTCAACGCCCCGACGTTTGGGAGCCATTTCGTGAAGGGCCACCTGACCATGTTTGACATGGTTTGATTTGACGCCTCTCTTCATCGAGACCTTCGCGCACAAAAGCAATCAAGAAACCTGCCACGTTAGCGTGTGCCGCCCCTTCCTGCAACTCGATTGAAAAGGAGGTTTACTCGGCATTTTCCATCCAAGCCGGGGGGCGCTGGAGCCTTTAAAAAAAAATTTGTCGCCAGCCAGGTAGATCCTCTCGAGCTGCCTTGTTGGGCATGGCACCTCACTGTTGAAGTGAAGGCACTATTCTCCTGAGAGGCGAAACTGTTGGGGTCCTTCAAGGTTCTTCCCCAGGCGTCCCAGTCTGATGGTATCACGCGGGGGCAAACAACCCAGGGAACCTGTCCAACCAGACTCCGGTGACCACTTCCAGCCTGTCGGGTCCGCCACATTGGGGGAACCACCAGGCCAGCAGGGCCTTCGTAGGAGCCACTGAACCTTTTTTCACCGGCCTTCACCGAAAGCGCCTACCTGACACGTCTGGAAACGCCACTTCATCATCGAAGTTTGCCAAAAGCCCTGAAGGCTTTTTTTCTTCAACGCCGCTTGCAGAAAATACGTCAGTCCTTCGCCAGACGTGATTTCGAGCCGCTGTCGATGAACTACGCTTGATACCGGGAGCCGCTGTGTCCTCTGGCTGGTGCTCTATCAATTATTGGAGTGGACGGAGCTAGGCGGTGCTCTTCCGGGCATTGCAACATGAAGTTTACGGGCAAATACAGTGTGAGTGGTGACTGCTACTGTATTGCCTTTGTACCATTTCATCTGCTGGCGAAGGACTTCCAGCCGTCACGAAGCGGCACGCTAGGTACCGTCGTACTTACTTTTCTAGTCTTGGCACCTGGCGGCACGAGCTGCGGAGCTAGCAAAGACAATGATCATCAACTCCGCGTCTAGTAGAACCCAATTCCTGAGAGTCAATTAAAAGATTGCATTTTGCTGTTCGGTTGAAGTAAGTATTCATTACTCCGGAATCCGGCTCAAAGTCGTCCTGGACTCGGCACAGGAAATGAACATCAAGAACTACATCTCCGTGGTCAATCTCATCGTACGGAGTGCTCTACGGATATGTAGGTAGGTACCATCCGAGTGTTGATCATCCCTGCTCGCGGTGCAGAGAGCTTCCTGCAGGTTATTCCACAAAGGGTAAAGAGACCACCGATTGAAAGCCGGGCGGCTCGGCCAGCTGAAATAGCCCGTGAAGCCAAGCTATGAACTTGGACCGAATGTCACGGTTGGACGGAAAGCAAATAATAATTTCTATCGCGGTGGTAATGGGGTGTTTGACAGCATCGAGTTTTTTGTCGTTCGTGCTGAGGAACAATGACCTCGATATTGCGGCTCAACCGGTTTCGAACGACTTCAGAGACACGTTTGAGCGGGCCTCGTATGAGAAGAAGTCACGTTCTTAGATGGACCTCCTCGTCAGTTAAGCGTAGGTGCGTGGGCTGCCCAACAAGACGCAAGTAGAATCCCTCGACTTCAAACTAGTTAGTGACTTCCTGGAAAGCCATATTCTCCTCACCATTCTCATCCTTCATCATTGTCCATCCACGCTTGGTATGCTTGTTGAAGTTCACTTGGTGCACCCGCTGGAGGTAGTACGTTGAAGTGAACCCCATCCATCTGCATCAACTCCGTACTCCATGTTTCGTGAAACGAATGAATCTGCTTGCCTGTCGTTACATCCCGGCAATAGCCTTTAACTGCCGCTTTCTGGCAAACTCTGCTCGTACCAGCCTAAGTTAGCCTCTGCCTTTGTACCTGGGGGCTAAACCAGAGTAATCGACCTTATAGACATGGAGTGAGGCTAGAAGTGGATAGAACAAGCCGCGACATGCACTTGGAGTTTGACCATCCCACGTCGACAATTCGGGTAGATATTGACCCTCAGGGGTCGGCGTGGGAGTCAAGAGATTCAACTGCTGCACAGAATCCTCCCAGAGTGCGGGGTTCGAGCTTAGACCAGTCCCGTGGCGGGTGGCTGGCGTCACCGGCTGCCGCGTCTCCACAATGCGACAACCGCATGATTGCTAATTTTGCTCTCCGTAGGTTCTACCCCCAAGGCTCCAACCTTGGTTGCCGAACACCGTGTCGCTCTTTTGGCCGTCTCCTTTCTCCGATTCCGCATTTGACAAAGATGTAATCGAATGAGCTTCTCAGCATTCGTTCTTACCTCTGCGTCTCGAATTGACCGTTGACCTACTGCCAAGCTGGACACACCAGCGTCACAGCTTCCAACAGCGCAATGCCGCCCGCAAAGTCGCGAAACGCACACGACGACCCCAAGTCGGACGTGAAGGATAAGGACAAGAGCCACGGCGGAGCCTCCCAGCAGTCCAATGGCAAGGCACGACGGCAGGCGACCCAGGCGAACAATGGCCGCGGCGAAGCATCCGCAGCGACCGCCGCAGAGAAGACCGCCGCGGGAGGAGGCCAAAACCCGGTGACTGTAAGTGGCCTGGCGTCGCGTTCCCAACTTGCTCGGAAACAGAAAGGGGGGCTGACATCTCTTCTCGCAGGTTCAATGGAGCGCCATCGATCGAGGTATCCTCCACAAGTACCGACGCGAACACCGGCTCGCGACGCCCAGGACGTTCTGCCACTCGTACCACCACTACGTCTTCCACCAGACTGGCGGCGTGGGCCAATACTCCCCGACAATGCAACGCCGGAAAGCTCAACAGAGGCAGACGAGGGAGCAGCTTGCGTCGGCCGTGCGGAAGCACTTTAATAGCATGGGTGTGGTGGAGAACGACATCATCGCGGAGCTTCTCTTCTCCGTGAGGCACAAAGGATCGATTCCACCGAAATCAAAACCAGAAGACGCACAGCCTGCAGAAGGAGAGCGGTGATAGAGGCCGCCTGGGCAGGAGGGGCGAGCAGGAACGGCGATGGCCCTTCAGAGGCTTGGCCGGCCGGATAATGCGGATACTTTTTAGTTCATAAGAGTATATGAGGAGTGCATGGCGTTGGGGAGGGGGCGAGCGCTACTGCGGTCCCCCGATTAGAGAGTTATTGTACATTATCCTATTCGCGATGAGTAGGCTGCCTCGTGGGCTGCGGAGGAAGATAGGATGTAAGGCATGGGGGTTTGGGTGCTGTATCCTTTGTACAGGCGCATGCTAGCGACTGAAAGAGCAACTACGCTCTTATATAGACATGAATACATATACCCGTTTTGAGTCTAAAACATATACGTCCGGCTTCATCTTTCATGCTTCCTAACCAGATTTTTTCCCGACTCATAGGAAGGACGAAGACTCACGAGCCATCCTCAATTAACCTTCTGTAGAAGTTAGCGATACAGAAAGAAATTAGCGTTTAAAAGAAGAAACTAGCATAAGAATGCTCCCTTCCCCTTTTTTCCCCGTTTCTCGTTTCCCTCTTATTTCATACCATAAACGGAGTGGCAGTGGTTAGGGTTAGGGCTCGGGCTCTCGGCAAGCCGCGGCGATGCCTGAGGCAGTGGTGGCTTGACGCGGGAGGTGCCAGAAAAAAAGTTGTCGATCGCGAAGAAATTTTGCCCATTCTCCTGATAACTACCTTTTCGATGAATTCGTAATTCGCCATGAACTCGAGCCTCTTCGCCAAAGCCGGCCTTCCGAGACGGCTCTTGACACAGGGCCAGGCAGGGCCACAACTTCGAAAATGCATTTGCTTCGGGGCGCAGATGCAACGATACTCGACTAGTCGTAGCTCGAACCGGACACGGCCGAGGACATCGTCACGTTCACCTACTGCGAGGAGGGTACGTATGGAGTCTCTGGAAACATTCGACCATTTTTTTTTGACAAGACGTGATGCAGGCTTTCCATGCTACTAGTAGCAATCTTGCGGCGGCAAAGAACCCTTACAATGCCTTGGGTGTCAAGAAGACCGCATCGGCGGCAGAGATCAAAAAAGCCTACTACGGTCTCGCCAAGAAGTTCCACCCCGATACAAACAAGGATCCGTCGGCGAAGGATCAGTTTGCCGAGATTCAGTCTGCGTATGAGATATTATCGGATCCCAAGAAGCGGGAGCAGTACGATCAATTCGGCGCTGCAGGGTTCGATCCGAATGCGGCCGGTCCTGGCGGCAACCCGTTCGCCGGAGGTGGAAATCCGTTTGCGGGGTTTGGCGGTGCACGTGGTGCCGCAGGTGGCTTCGGTGGAGGCGGGTTCAACTTCGAGGACATCTTTTCGGCCTTTACCGGCGGCAAAGGGTCCCCGTTTGGGCGGCACAATCCGTTCCAGGAAGATATACTAGTGGGCGACAATATAGAGGTCCAGGCTAGCATATCTTTCATGGAAGCTGCCAAGGGAACGAAGCGGCCCATCGTCATTACGCCGTACGCCACATGCGGGACTTGCTCGGGGAGCGGATTGAAGACAGGAACGCAGCGCAAGACCTGCTCGACCTGCGGCGGAACCGGCACGAGGGTGCACTTCGCGCAGGGTGGGTTCCAGATGGCATCTACGTGTAGCACGTGCAACGGCTCAGGATATTCTATACCTCGGGGGTCTGAGTGTTCGCCATGCGGTGGAGAGGGTGTGGTACGGCAACGAAAGACAATAACCGTGGATATTCCTGCTGGCGTAGAGGATGGCATGCGATTGCGGATTGACGGAGCTGGCGATGCGCCTCCAACCGGTCAAGCTGCGCCTGGCACTAGGGGAAAACGAGGCGATCTCTTTGTCTTCGTTCGGGTGGCTTCGGATCCCAATTTCCGGAGATCTGGCTCGGATATTTACCACACGGCAACTATCCCGTTGACGACAGCCATTCTCGGCGGCGAGGTCGTGGTGCCAACCTTGTCTGGAGACGTCAGGATCAAGGTGGCAACTGGTACCAACACGGGCGACCGCGTCACGCTCGGTGGGATGGGTATGAAGAGACTCAGCGGGCGAGGTAGCCATGGAGACTTGAAGGTTGATTTCCGGGTCAACATGCCAAAGTATCTCTCCTCGAACCAGCGAGTCCTTGCCGAGATGCTCGCGGATGAGATTGGGGACAAAACGGCGAAACGGATCATGAACGTGTCCTCCAAGTGAGTAGTTGCCTTAATGACGCTGAATTCTGAGCATTTTTTCTGACAAGGAGACGATAGATCCGACCAGTCGCCCCATAAGGATGAGGGCTTCCTCAAGACATTCTGGCATACAATTACCAACCATCCGGCCCACAAAGAGACGGAATCCAGCTCTGCCGACAACAAGGCTCCCACCGATGACAAGCCCACTACCGAAAAGAAGACTGAAGACGAGCCAAAGAAGCAATCTGGTTCTGGAAGCGGCTGATTGTTCCAGCAGGTCTGTCAACTGGTTGGCGATAAGCGAAGATTGAATTTCGGAGTAATGGTGAACCAAAATACCCAAGACTGATATAGAGGACGAGGCTACTTATGCATGGACGAGGTGTTTGAGAACAAGTCATTTTTATGCCTTGTTTGTTTTGTTTCGCTTGCTTCTGTAGTACTACTGGCGTCGGAAACTAGAGGTCTCATCTCTCATTGCACGGATCCAACACCAGCTGATACAGCTCGTACCAAGTGGGCTATTACCTACTTGGGCTGGGTCATACAGAGTCGCAAAGTTGTTGCCGGACTTTTTGCATATTCTGTATATCATGTCTGCTGCTTAGAGAGAGACGCGATGGGTCCGCATATTACCCCAACCCTGCTCTTACCATATATCTAGATGTAACTTGTACATTCGTACTAATGAAATTCCCATGGATATATTGTTCCCGAAGCCCGCAGGAAACAAACGTTATGACATCCCAAGGCGCGTACGAAGGGGCATTATCCGCCAACATGTGCGCGTTTTGGGAAAAGCTTGGATGAGCTTGGACACGGGCCACCACTCAACTTGTGTGATTGCAGCCCACGAAGGAGGGGTAGGAGCTTGGCGATGTTCCTAGGAGGGAAAAACTGTGTAGAATGCATGTATGGAACCTTGTCAAAGGCGCGTGTTGGGATGGAAGGATATTTTAAAGTAGCGCCGAGGATTTTTCTTGGTGTTAGCCGGCCAGCAGGCCTGGGTCTCGAGATGGGCCCGCGGCGGCAGCGAAGCGTTGAAGATCTACTGCAATGGTCTTTGTGCTTGAAGGATTCGGGCGGGCCGTCCAGCGCGAGGGGCTATCTTTTTTAGGAATTGTGATATAATGGATTGCACTTTCCAACTACTACAGTACAGAAAGTATCAATATTTAATCGTTCTTACCCTGTCTATTGTGAGGGAAGGATGGCCCCCAGTGGGTGGATATCTTATGTGAGGCTTGATACTTCTCAGGATTAACTAAAGGCTCCAAAAACTCCCATCTAAGGGGTGACAGGCGCAGAGCGTATTACATTCCGCCCGCCGATACCGCGAAGAAAAAGACCACTCTAAACGCGAAATTCGTGTCGAACAAAAAGGAAGTAAGAAGCCGCCGCTCGACGAGGCAGAATCTCCTGTCCTCTTTCCAGGGCTGGCCAATGGGCGGCTCGGGGGGCACCTTTGACAGCTCTGAGTGGTGGTTGGAACCTGCAGGAGATGCCGCCATCATTCTTCCTAGCGCCAGAGATTTGGACAGAGCCGCAGGACCCCCGCGGTTCGTATTGGCCCCCAGAATTCGGATTTTCATTCTTTCCAAGGTTATGAGTTTCGTCAATGGCTTGGGGGCGTTTCTGCGCGCGGTTTGCACGAGGAAGAAGTTCCTTCGCCGGATATCATACGAATAGAATTCATAGATAAGCGCATGTGAGATCCTTGCGAGTGGGGATCATCTCCCAAAGGCAAGAGGCTTCAGAAAGTATTCTGGTATCTAAACATCAGCCACTCTTCTTCAAGATAAAAAATTAAAATGGCTCCGCGTTTGAGGGGAAGTAGAACAGAAAAAAATGATGTGAAATATTAAAAACTGATTGGTGACTGTGAGATTCGAACTCACGCCTCTCTCGAGACCCGAATACGCCTAAACAGGCAAGCTGGATGGCAGCTTGAGTCGGGCGCCTTAGACCGCTCGGCCAAATCACCAACGATATTATCCAGTGCGGTTAATTTTTTTGTTGTAGCTTAGAGAGATGGGAGGGCCGGAAAA
>Ga0247774_1000293_pt1 | contig 24198 bp, 8 predicted proteins | sample UWRJL001104B6_FD_179933 | JGI IMG/M metagenome (GOLD analysis project Ga0247774, IMG submission 179933) | Plant litter microbial communities from Arlington Agricultural Research Station in Wisconsin, United States - UWRJ-L001-104B-6 | ecosystem: Environmental > Terrestrial > Plant litter >... | reverse complement strand
TGCCGGATCGCCATCGTAGGGAATGAAGAGATCTTCATCGTCGTCGATGTTGCACATGGCCTCGCCCTCGTCCCTTTCTAATTCTAACCTCTTCTTATAGAACTCATCCATGTCTTCTGACTCTTCACCGTCCTTCTTGTCACCGCGCATACCGGCTCGTTCGATATCGGGTTCAGCGTCGGGCGTTTCGTTCTCGGCGTCGGGCTCATCCTGAGGATGAAGATGATGATGGACAGTGATGGCTTGGGTAGTGTCCTTGCCACTACTCTGCTGCTTTTCCGTTTCCGTGCTGTGAGGTGAGGGGCTCTGGGGACTGGGAGGGGTTGGAGTCCTTGCTCCTGGGGCAGTGAAAGTGGAAGTGGAAGATTGCTGTGAATGAGTTGTGGATGAGGATGCACGCGAGGAATCGTGTAGGCCACGTGGGAGGGAAGACACTCGTCGTGGCCAGCAAGATGGTAGTGGAATCAACGCTGGGTAAGACGCACCATCCTCAATTGAGGGAGAACTTGAGATGCCACCATTCATGTCGTCGTCCATGCCGTCGTCGGCATCCACGTCGTCTAGGTCGCTGTCGTCCTGCATGCCTCCGTTCTGCGCGACGGCGAGGGCATCTTGTTGTTCCATATTCCCGTCTCCGTAGCCGTTCTGCTGCGCGTTGAAAGAGTCGGTCACGCCAGCAGTCAGGTGCTCGGCGTATTGCTGCAAATCGCCGACGCTGTCTCCGTTTGTCCAAGACACACGAGGACTCCGCAGCTTTTCTTCGGCCGTCTCCTGTGCCACTTCCCTGAGCGTCTCAGCCTGATGAGAGCCCAAGCCCGACACGCCGTGTGTATGATTGGATCGCGAGTGATCTTGGGCCGAAGGCTGTTCGGGATCTTGTAGATCGATCGAGTCTAATCGTAGTAAAATAGACAATATGTTAGCCAGGGCACTGGGTGCCAGATGCGGAGCGGGTCGTTGTGTGGAACGCGAGGCGGGAAATGAGGGCAAGAAACAAGCGAAAATTGAGATACTATGGAGAAAATTGATCGACGAGTTTGGGGAAGCGAGGGGAAAATGTTGATAGATGCGGTGGGGGACGAAGAAACAATGTGGGCGGTGGGTAATGGGGCAATGTGGTTAAGATCTGGAAGCAAGCAGATGTCTCAACGAAGGGCGAGACATCAAACAGTCCGAGATCCAGATCAGGCTGTGGTTAAAAAGTTTGGAGGTATGTTGTGTACGTACCGGCACGAACTATGTGTGGTCTCGTCATATTGGTTTGCTGTTGGGCGGCATAAAGAATTCAAAGGAAAAATATGTCGTGGGCAACAATATCAGGCGCAGTAATGGCGTCTCTACCAGTGCCGCTATCGTCAGCAGCGCCTTCTTCCACCTGGTTCGCCCTTTTTTTCTTCTTTTTTTTATCCCACTTCTTTGTCCTTGCTGACCGGTCTGGTCCCGCTCGCCAACGAGATATTTAGTGGTCTCCCCTCCTTTGTTCTTTTCTCCGCCTGACGAATTTGATCAAGCGCTCCCTCGGGATTGGAGCCGTGTCAACCGGTGGCATGAAGCTGTTGAGTAGCCGTCCCTTCTTTTCCGTCTCAACTGGTGATGTGGGGAAAGCTAGGCGATTTTCCGAGGAGAGCAACCCAGAATTCGGTCCCAAAGGATGCGATAATGGGTCGCTCGATTTGGTAGAATAACAGCGACTGTTCCGTTTGTGGCAGGCCTTCAAAATCGTCCGCCGTTCGCTGGCGAGGGCTCGTTGATGGGCATTGGGTTTCCGGCTGAATGGCAGGCAAAGGAGGATTTTCCGCAGTACCAGGTGTGATCTTCAGCCAGGATTGCTGGGAAGCGAGGGAATGCGTAGTGATTGCAAGGCGGCGCGCACCGGGAATTCACGGTGTAGGCGTTTGTTCACGCGGATTATCTAGTAAAGAGCGTTGATGTTTCTTTGTTCTTGCCGTCGAGGTTTGCGATCGCGATGGAGTTCTCTGAAAGGGTTAAAGAATGTCGATAGAATGTCGAAGGGAGGGAGAAAAAACACTGGCGCAGGAAAAAGTGGCTGCAAAAGGTGGTTGGTCCCCACTATGAATAGAAACGCAACCAGAGGTGGCAAACGGGATTGTACAGAGTACTGTGCGGCGATAGGCTACGCGAAGCTTGGGGTCGACTGACTATGGCTTCCAGGTCGGCCTACCCGTGGTTTTCAATAATTAGTCTTGAGTATGCGACATTTAATACTATTGTCTGACTTTTACAGGCATGGTTGTCGGATTTTCTTGTCAAATTGACTGATGCGTCAAATCTTTATTACCAACCGGCAGGAATTGAGTTGGCTGCTGGGTTATGTTGAAACCTCGCAACTTCTGAAGGTCAAGCCCCACACGCGCAGGGGCAGGAGCGAGCGGATATTTCATGTTCCTGGCACCTCTTTCCCATTCTGGCCAAGCCGTTGGTGCGTCTCTGCCCAGCACACATTGGTGGAGTAATGGACGAGTCCGCCGCCAATGTGCCGCACGCTTGCGAAGGCCAGCGCAAACTGAAAGAGACGTGTGGTCTGGGCGCTCTGGGTAGGACGAAACCTGAAACAAATCACCGACATGAGCTGGTTCGCAACTGGCTCGTAGCAGATGCCGCCTCCCACCATGAGCAGTGCACGGGACCAAAAAATTAACCAACTGATTCTCTCCCTCTTTCCCCCCCCTCAGATACATCGATGACCTCACTCCCCTTTGAACACTTTTGTCAAAGAGTTGCATGGAAACGGCGAAGAAATATGGCCAGCAAGCTACTGCTTTGCCCACTGTGCAATTGAAAACCGAGTTGGCGTTCCGTGGATTTGGATATTGTCTGCCAGGGCAGGCTTTGATGACTGACAAGCTGTAAACAGGTAGCCTTGTAGTGGTCGCTAGGAATAGACTTCGGTTTGAGATGTAAAATGCCCTAGAGTCTGGTAGCGTTCTAACAGCACGACATGTTACTCCTGGCGTGCTCGCATCAACTCAATCCCAACGAGCCAACGGTTCGCGATAGCCACGCGCTTCCCTAGCTTATCACATATCAATGTTCCATATCTTGGAATCAAGCGGCACTCTCCATCGGCAGGTACCCTCTCTTCCCCAAATAGGCTCGCGTTTTGTTCTTCGGCCACGTCGTCCGTTGTAGTACCCTCCACAGAACAGCAGACCGTCATGCAGAGTACGAGTGCAATGGAAATTCGCTTGCAGTCTCGCAAAAGTCTCGAGCAGTGACACTTTTCCCCGAGCCTTGGACTGACTGCAAGGAAAACATCAATCTGGACTCCGGAGCTTGTTATCGAGACGCTTGCTTCTCGTTCATGCACGAAGCTGTCAAGAGCCAATATTTTCGACATGGTCCCGTGGTCAAGAGAAATTAACTCTCCAGAACCACCCACTCACCTAGTATTGATATATATATCGCTGTCCCTAGTGCAATAGCTGACCATCGATGAGCATGTCATGTCGCCTTACTCTGTCGCGTGCGAACAATCCTGCTCCGGTGTCCCATAGCCTTCGCGCTGTCTACGGATACACAATCCAAAAGCGACAAGCCATTCAAGATGCCGCCGCCACCCTGTGCGACTTGGTGGCGTTCAACTTGCCGCCTTCGGCCCGGCGCTTGCAGGCTGGAGATCGAGAAATCACCAATTCACATTTCAGAGCGTGACGCCAATGGTCGCGGCCCAAGAACTGCCTGAGCCTAGTGTGTTCCGAGCCTTTTCAAAGCGACCAAGACATGGACGTGAATCGAGAACGCATCTACGAAAGTGGATGTGTCGGAGCTCCAATTCCTGTCAAAGTTGACAGGGCTCCTTCCCGAGTGATGATCGACAATCTTCCCCCTTTTCCGCGTAATCGATGTGCCGCTCCCGAATGGAATGCGGTCCGTGCATATTGTGCAGGCGGTGCGCCGACAAGCACCCCCCATGTTCCTTCCTCACCACAGCTCGAGATGTTCGACGGTGCACGTAAGAAGTTATTGGTATGCGGGTTCTGCAACCGTAACTTACTAACCGCTACATGCTAGCCTCCATTTGAATATGCTTAAATGCAAGTTTTTGTTTTGCGCCCACCGTTTTCTTCCTGCTACCGAATGGATTTTCGGCATTCGGAACCTTGAGCTATTGAAATTTTGATGATAACCGCCCAACCTTGATACTAACCGAGATGCTGCAAACCAATATTTCAAACATGACTCGATGCCACCCAAGATACGAAATTTCTATATTTTTTGTTTTCACGATACTCCGGTCACCACCCGCCAAATCAAGATGCTCCACCTGCTAAATGATGGAAGATGGCTCGGTGGGTTCAAACAGGCGCGCCCTATCAAGTAGATGCATTGATCCTGGTCATTTGCTTGGACATGCTGGTAGGCAGAGCAGTTAGCTTCAATACGGAACCTTGGAGCTGAAGAATTAATAAAGCTTACAAGTCATAAAAGGCGAACTGGCTCGGTGCGCTGCCGTATTGGTACACGAACCGGCTAGCCAAGTAGCTTCCAAAGATGCTGCGGAGGTAGGCGTCCGGTACCCGTTGGATGATGGTGTCGAGGCCAATCTTTTCCAGCAGCAGCTTCGGCAGAGCATCGGCGAGCACGCCACGGCGGATCTGCTCGTTCGTCCACAGCTCCGAATGCTGCAACTCCTCATCTAACGTCGTAATGGCGACAGACAGGCTGTCGGAGAGAATGCTACGTGCCGTGCCAGTCTGCTCGTGCTCGCGCCAAATGGCCTCGAACTCGAGGCAGGCGTTCTCACAAATCTTGTCTTGCACGGCTTTGACGTAGTCCTTGTAGAACTGGGGCGCTTCGCCGGTTGCTTCGTCGACGCACATGTTCTTGACGAAGCCTTCGTCGTCAAAGCTCAGCGAAGCGAGGACCTCTAGAGAGCTGGATGTAACACCGCCCTTGTTAGCGCTGGCATCCTTGATGAGAATACAGCCGGCAGATTCGAGCCGAAGCTTGGCGTCCTGGGTGATGAACAGGTTGGCGCCTTCGACGAGATAGCTAATGGTAGAACGGCCGTCTTTGATGAGCTTCGTGACGGTGCTGAGATCGATAGACTCGGGCCGGCCACCACAGGGCACGAAGCAGTCGGTCAGGCCCGTATCGCGCAGGTGGTACGTGTTGCGGAAGGCCGTCCCGTTGGTGATGAACTCACCCGTGGGTAGGGTGACGTTGGAGTCGTCGCACAGGACACGGTATCCGTCCTCGGACAGCTTGGACAGGTCAAACTGGCTAATCATAACGCGATTCTTAGCGAGACGAACCAGCTCCTCCTTGTCTATGCCGTTGGGGTCGACCAGGACGCCTGATCCGTCAACAATGGCAGTGTACTTCTCGTTGCTGAGAAGAATCTCGTTGCTGCCTAGATCTCCGTCGGGGCCGCCCGTCTGCATCTTCTTGACCGTAGCCGGATCGAGGTTGAGCTTTCGGTAGATGCCTTTGACGTACTCGCGCACCGACAGGGTGGTCATACCATAGCTGTCGTGCGGAATACCTCCAAGCTTGGGCGACTTCCCGGTGAAGAACGACTTCCACCACGGTGCGCCTCGAGCGCGAGCGTGCTCGGTAGCCCAGTCGACGAGATCAGCCGTATTCTCGTCGGGGCCCATGAACAGAATCTCCTCTTTGCCGTACAGATCCACCAGCGGGTTCTTGATACCCGGCGTCCGTGCAGGTAGCAGCAGGTCAAGAATGCTATCAATGTACTTCTCAAACGCTTCCGTGGTCTTATCCTGCTGCTTTGCGTCCAGGAGGATAACCCCCTTGGAGCCGCCTTCGGGGATGTCCTTGTTCTTCCTCTGTTGGGTGCTAGCAAGGCCGTAGTTTTCGTCAAACAGCCTGCGGGCATTGAGACCGTATGCTTCCTTGCTTCGTGACTTGACGATGCGGATGCCACCGCGGGAAACGTCCTTGAAGCGCAGGTGAAAGCCACGAGATTCGGCGCTGATGACCAGGAACATGCCGTACAGACGGCGGGGATACTCGCTCTCCGGGAGGAAGTCGGGGTCGAGGCGGAAGCTGAGCGCCACCTTGGTGGGAGTGAAGTAGTTGGTCCTGAGGATGGCGTTGTTGAAGACGCGGAAGGATGTCATGACCATCTCGTCGTGCTCGCTAGTCACCGTCTTGGAGATGCGATCCTTGAGCCGCAGATCCGATAACACCTCGCCGACGGGCGTGGGGTTGACGTAGTGCTTCTCATAGCCCTCCCCGACTGCCAGATGGATGGCCGCAAACGAAGCGTACAAGTCTTTCACGAGGCTCGGGTACGACTTGATGATATCCAAGATGTAATCCGGCGTGAAGGTCTCGGTACGAAGACGCTTCTTGAGACGGGAGAGCAGGGCTGCTTGGGAGACCACGTTCAGGTCCAGGATTTCGGAAAGAGACTGGTACTCCGACCCCAGCCTGTTGAGGAAGTGTTGCACGAAGACCCAGACGCAGTGGCCGTAGACGGCCTCCTGGAGGCTCAGCTGGCCGGCAGCAAACAAGGAGTGAAGCTTGTTGTGGGGCAGGCAGTAGATGAGAGAAATCTCCTTGGTGATCTGGTGGATGGATTGTTCGAGCGGAGGGTAGTTGCCCTCGAGATTCATGGCCGGGCGAAGGTAGACGCACATGACGGTAATGCCGTTTGAGAACTGCTCTACATACTTTCGGGAGCTCGTAACTCCATACCAGTGGTAGAGATCGCTAAGGGCAGAGAACATTCCATGGGCCGATCTGGAGCGGAAGGCCAGCACGAGACGCTTCTCGACGTGGCCCTCGACCCCGAACACCTCGATGACAGGCCCGGTCCTAGCAACAGCGAGCTCGATGATCTCCTTGTAGATTTGCTTCGTGTTGTCGGTGGCCTTTTGCCAGAAGCCCGCATCGGAGATGAGCTCCAGGTTCGTCTCCTGGGGGTCTGTCATGCTGGGATGCTGCTTGAAGTTGCATTGGTAGACGAAGTAACAGCGGAGGGTCGACCTGGACGTCGGACTTGCGCCCAGAGCGCCAGGGGAGCGGAATGTCTCGACTCTGAACTTTGTGTTGCCAACATGGTCGAGGTATTTAGCCTCAAGTCTCGACTCGTACCTGGGACCGTCCAGGGCAGACTTGCCGGGCTCGCTCGTGTCGATGTAAATGGCGTGGTCGGCGGCTTCCATGTCCAGCCGAATCTCCTCGCGCTTATCCTCCCGGGAAAAGGCCGCCACCTTTGCGGCGTAAAGGGAAGTAATCTGGCCAGCGATGACCATGGGCGTCTCAATCTTGAAATAGACATCGTCGATGCCTAGCTTGTCGTAGAAGAACCCGATCTGTTCCTCGATCTGGGCTTCTGGGATCCACCTGGCAGTCAGAAGAATATCCCTGACTGCCCTCATCTGATCCAGCTTGCCAAGAAAGGTCGGTGCAACGTAGCCAACCGTTGCTGACCGGAGGATCCTCTGGCCATTGCCGTTGCTGGCTGACAGCAGAGGAACACTGAAGTGGACGGGCTGAGGAGAGGGACGCCGGCTCTCGGGCTCAGCGCTCTGGAGCTTGGCAACCGACTTATGAACTAGACTTGGTACAACTGTCATGGCGTCGGAATATTCGAACGAGTCGAATGGATCGATATAGTCTGGGAACCTATCCAGGAGCGGCACGTTAGTGTTCAGCCCCAAAGCCAAAGCTGCTGACGCCATCTTGACAGGTGTGAGAGCTGATGTAATAAACTGAATGTTTTCCAGGCCAGAGACTGCCCATAGAATGGGAGCGAGCTCCAATCTTCTCGACTCGTGTTGGGCGACTAGTTGAAGATATGAAATTGTTCTTGCCGTCCTCTCCTGCCAGCCACCTCATTTGGCCACTTCTGTCTGTTTCCATAGCGAGCGGATTATCGTATTCTGTCGCTTGGATGACTCAGAAAGGGTCACAGTGAGCGAGTTGATATCAAGATCCGAGAATCGGATCTTTGAGATATCTGGCCGGCAGGACGTTTGCTGTTGATCAACGACGGCGGCAAACCCCAAAAGGACAATCAAAGCAACATTCCGATCCATGTCATGCAGGGAAGTGTTATCTCGGGAGAGTTAGGAACAGTGAAGTGGAACGAATTGATGCCAGCACAGCAGGGAGGGCTCTCACCGCCGCTCCCGTCGTGCCCTGGCTTTGATAAGAGCGGGAACGCAAGAACGCATCTTAGTAATTGACCGACTTACCCGTACCACTAACGAAAGTGCTGCTTTGAACCGTTTTGCAGCTCAACGTGGCTACGGTGAGCAATCTTTCGACTTTCAACTCCCGCAGCTTGGAAGAAAACCGAAATGGGTGCACAGCAGTGTTGCCAAACTGATCTGAGTCGAAACAATGCCAAGGTTGAGAGAGAGAGCTAGAGCCAATGGTGTTAGTGGATTTGTAGAATAAACGAATGCAAAGAGAGTGAAGTTGCTATCGAAGCTAAGTACGAATGGCGGTAAAGGAAAACGATAACAGATAAAGTAGGAAGAAACAAAGAAATATGGGGTTCACAATCCCTAGGCTTGCAAGATGGCAAGATTCAACAGGAATGTGTATCGTTAGCGTGCTGTCGAGAGAAAAGATTGCTGCGACTTCATAAAAGGATATGGCCGGTCCTGTCTGGGCCGGAAGATTTAAACTCCAGATCTCTGCCAAGCGGGTTCGCCATCTGCCAGGATCGTGTTCTTCCGTTGTACGGCGACTGTAAGGAGTAGAAACGACTTCGTTGGGTTGGAGGGGGCTGTGATTTCATCGATTGGGATGCAAGTTCAGGGACAAGAAAACCGCCCCAGGGATTCCGTGGCATTCCTCCCATCATCAGCCAAATTAAGACATGCGATGACATGGGAATTGGCCCATCAGGAGGCTCAATCGGCAAGAGATAAGCAGCATATGGAGGGGCAGCAGGACTAACCTTGAAACTCGTCTATCGTATGCGTCCGGCTGGCGGCAACGCTTCTGCAGGAACTGCTTTTCTTAGCATCTTAGAAGCTGTAAAATGACCACCTGCTGATGGTGGGTAAGACTGCTGGCGGGCGACGCCGGGAATAGAGGAGGGCACGGAGCACCACTGATAAGAACTCACCACAAGTGGGCACCGCGTCACTGCGGCGAGCTGAGCCGCAGACTCTGCAGACAATTGTCGTCAAGATAAGATGACGAAAACAGAGGGCGGGGCAGCCCGCTGGCTTCAGAGGGCTGATAAAGCCAAAAGCCAACGAGAAGCTGAGGACAAAGATCTGAGAGAGGCGAAGGTAAGAGGGAATTTCGGTGTCTAAAGAGAATTGACTAGCGTCGACCGCTAATAAGAGAACTCAGAATCAGGGAGATTTCTGAAATATTGACGCCCGCCTGAAAGCTTCCTAATCCAGTTGGAAGAGTCGCTTTGGAGCTGGCCGTGAGTATACGGTCGGCTGAGAAGAGAGCTATCAGTAGACGAGGGCAGCCAAGATCAGGCGCCATGGTGTCCTTTTGTACCTTCGGCGGCAAGGTGAATCTGGAAGGCACCAAAGTACAAGACTACCAGTTGAAGCGGCAAGGAACGTTCGGCGCAACGTTTTCTTACAAGGACATTCCAGCTTTTGTTGACTCCCCATAGATGTTTCCAGTCAACCATGACCTCACGCCCCGAGAATGGGGGAAACATGCCCAGCGATTACAAAGAGTAACCAGCTAGTATGCAGCGGCGGAGGCGAGGCACTCAAACCCATTGGTCAGGAGGCTCAAAATTTTTAGAGCTTGGGCACGCTGAAAGCCAGTGGGCTTTTGTGGAAAGTACGGTCGCTTCAGGAAAGTACCTCCGGGAACTTGCCACTGTCTCTCTTGGTACCTGTACGGCATACTCCGCAGGCTTCCCAGCGGCATGGCGGTCTCCCAACTTTCGGGTACAGCGACCGTGGTATTCCTCACGTCACATGTCGCCAACCAATTCGTATTCATGTGTAGCTATTGTGACTCGTTTTGTCCCAAAACGTCGTGTGTTCCGGGCGTACGAAGCCGTTCTTTAGCTGAGCAAAACGGCGCCTGCGGCTATCATCGACTTTACCAGTTTGCAGAGGCGTTTGCCATTCTCGGGCACTTCTGACCTTTCTTCTCGAGGTCATGTTCGTCCAAACCCGTCCATCATCTGTGAAGGGCTGTAAAAGCACAAAAAGGCATACGAATGCATGCAAGGCCTGGCTCATGTAAATTCATCAACCAACCACGCTCGCGTGCTCGTCACCAAATTTCGTGCTTTCTAGGCACGAATGGCGTCAATGGTTGTCAAGGTGCATCTCGCTGCGTGTTGCAGTCGACAAATGCAATCGCATCGGACGCCTGTTCCCGGTCCGAGGCCCGAACCCCGCCATTGTCAAGACTACTGATCAGGAGAGGCGCTGGGCCGGAACCTGGAGATATCGGGAGCAATTGAGGCGTCAAGCTCCAACCTTTGGGGAAGTCTCGGCATCTCTCGTCATGATCATCTATCTATTCCTGCTGCTCGACGTTGCAACTTGCATGGCTTCTCGGAAACTTGATTTGTTGCGCCATTCCAACTCAACACGTCAACTCTCAGACCATCAGTTGTCTATCGGTAGCCGAAGGACATGATCCGACAGGCAAGGCAGGGCGACATTGACACCCCTGAGTTGACAACCACCTCAGGCTTTCGGATCCTTATCTCTCGCCAGCCGGCCGTGGATATTTCCCCCCAGCCCTCATCCTTCGCTGGCGCCAGATGGGCTGCCTGTGCATGGCCAGCTTACGCCGTGTGCGGAGTGCGGAAAATCAGATGGTAGCTCGTAGAGTATGCTCAACATTCAGCCAGCCTTGATGCCCCGTGGGGAGCATCAGCTCCGTGCGTCCCTAGCAGAGCCTTATCTGGCTGAGATGCCAATAAGGACCGGCGACTGGGCAACATGATCCTCATTCCTCACAAACCGTCGGCTTACCGCCATTTCCATTTCACGATGAAGCGACTCAGCGGCTTTGACAAGTAGACAATCCGACGTCGGCGCCAATGGCATCGAGCACTGAAGGTCACGATGCTGTCAATAAGGAGAGGTACAATTTCCCTGGCGGGAAAGGCAGCCTCGTGACTGGGGTGGGGAGCCCCTTGCAGCGCTGCCCAGCGCCAAATGGCAGCGCACAGAATGCTCCGTGGACGAACTAGCACACCGACATGGGCAAGGCCGCAAGCCTCATGGGCGGCTGACCAGATCAGGTCCGGACTAGTACCCCCGACCTGGACCAAAGGTACTCCGCACTCGCTCCCGCATTTTCCCTCCGCACCCGCACATGGCAGGCCGCTGTTCCGTCTTGACCAAGACGGCGGCTTGCCGACTCGGCGCCCTCCCCAGATATGCATCTTCAAGTTGTTATCCGTATCCGATACTACCGGGCCGGAATCCTTGTTTCTATTACCCCAGCATTACTTGAGAGCTGCGTTCGACGGGCGCTACGGGACAGTCCGACATGCCAACTAGGCTTCTTTGGCGACGTTGTTGAAACCTCTGACAAAGATTTCTATCCTCTGGTCGACTCTCGTGTATTCGGCTCAACTTCCAGTTGGCTAGCGCCTTGCATATTACCAAATCGCGCCGCCATTTGACGTCAACCACCCGTAGCCGCCAGTGCCCCTGACGATGTTTCGGCTCCATCACGGGACCTTCCAGGTAAGGCACAAAGGCTTTAGGCCCGCCTACTCAGCCTAGTGGCATTACGTACATGAACCGAGAGTGCATGCTGGCTAGTGTGGAGGTCGTGGAAAGCAATAAAAAATTCCCCCAAAAATTCGCCATCGACTTTGTTGAGCCCTGCTGGAGCGGAGCTAGTTGACATGGGGCCGTTTTCGTCACACGAATGTTGCGGTACGTCGAGGTACTTCAGGTACGTTCACCATCCTGTGAGTCGGCCTTGTAGCGCGGGCGGACAGAACATCGTGAGGTCTACAAGTGGAGTCGACGCCGCAGGCGCCATGCATGGTATGTTCCATTACATTTTCATTTCCCCTCCTCTAGGCTTCATCATCGAGAATTGCTTTCTCGGTTAATACTTGTCCATTTTCGATTGGAATGAGTGTCTCAATTCTGACTTGATGAAAACCTAGACAACCAACCGAAAAAGAAGCATCATGTACGGCAAACGCCGTGCTCTCCAAAACTCCATGCTTGATTCCACAAATGGTCGCGATCTAATCCTAACGCGCCGTCCCAACCGAGTATGTCCCGCCTCTGCCTACTGTCCCTTCAAATGCTATTGGAACTGACACGGCCGAAACACCACTGTATTGTCTCGCGTGTGGCACGCTATTCATGTCTCTCAGGGTTGGTGGCGCCGGAAATGTTGGAGCTCCACGAAGGGATGCCGGAGGGAGCCCTGTCACTGTGGGTATGGTGGGTGCTCTGTCCATCGGCATTCTCGCGAAGCTATCCCCGCTGTTCGTTCGTGTCGGCGGTTGCCACGGCTTTTCTCGAACGTTGAAGCCCTTCTTGTCCGGGGTCGAGCTTGTCGACGACCAAGGTCGCTCGGGATCGAGTTCGGTCTCATCCATCTTCTGCCACTTCTTCCATTTCTTGTGAAACGAGTATTTTTCTAGCGGCATGTTAGCAAGATGGGAGGCTTGTGCCAAGAAGCAACATTAGAGGATGAAGAAAGGAAGGCACTCACCATGGATGATCTGGATGAAGGAAAAGAGCGTAAGAGACGTTACGAAGATGGGCACCAGCTGGCCAAAAGATGCGGCCTCGTCCTCTGGGTTCTTCTGCCCGTCGTCCAACTGGAGCCACCCGGATTGGCCAACCCACATGCGGAGGTCGATGATATATCTGCCGGCAACGACGACGGTCCAGGCACTGATGGTGAAGCCGATGCCCCAATACAGGGCAAGGAAGGGCGCCTTGAGCTTCGGCTTCTTGGAAAAGACAGGCATGATGCGACGGGCCCGGCCGACCAGGTTCTGGCGCCATCCAGAATGATACCGACCCCGACCGACAAGACGGAACAGCTCGGCCACCATGACGGCGCCGTACCAAATGCCCATGACCAGAAAGTTGCTCCAGCCCTGGATGAAGTTTGCCGATGTCTCGCTGTTGAGCAGTGCATCAACAAAGTTCTGGCCGCTACTGGTAACGCTCGAGACCGACTTAGACAGGTGGGTGCCGCCCATGAAGCACGCAGCCGGCAAAAAGATGAGGGCATCCTCCGGGTGCTCCTTGCTGAAATCGGGCAGCTTGGTTGGGAACCCCTTGTCGACGTTTTGGTTGGAGAGTAGCAAGCCCGTGGCGAGGAAGACGCCCGTAATGACAAGAACGCGGAGGACCGCGAGGACGGGGTACTTCCAGTAGTTGCGCACCACCGTCACCGACATTAGATGCGTGGCGCAGGTGAGCAGCATCATGTTGGCGACGATGTTGTAGTGGTAGGCCGATACCTGGCAGCCCTTGTAGTAGCGGAGCGTCACTACGTAGGCGGCCCCCGTGAAGACCTGCTGGTCGCTGCAAGAGAGGATGAGGGACTCGTAGATGTCGGTGACGCTGACCCGTAACCGTCGACGTTTGTTGCTGTTGGTGGTGAGTTGATAGGTCTGAAAGGGAATAAAAACGGATGCTGGGGGCCTTACTATCTCGAATGTCGCTTCTTGATGCCAGAGTATTTGCACATTAACCAAACAATATCCAGGACGCTAATGAATAATGCAAACGTTGTTACTGCCATGAAAACAGCAACAATCTTTGGAAGTGTTCCCGTCAGCCTGCCTCTCGCGCGATAGCGAAGGTTGGGGAAATTCTCACTCCTATGCCAGCAATATCAGGGTCCGCGAGGAATTGACCTCTTTGGATATTCCCGACCTGTACCGTCCTATTATTCTGCACCGTCGGTCCATCACAATTGACCTTGATGCCGAAACTCGACTCGCAGTAGTCCTTGGAGATGTAGCTGCCCATCTTGGCCGCGGCCGCCGTGGGCCGTGTAAGTCGCGACCTGGTGGTGGTCTAGAACGGTTCCGACTCGACTCGACTCGATTCGAAAGGACCAAGGGCCGTTTATCGATTTATTCGCAAACTCTTCTTACCATTCTTTACTTTACAGTAAGGAGAAAGAAATCTATTTTATCGGAAATTTACTTGGCAACTATGGCCGCACATCAGAATGGCGCCCCTCGCACCCGAGTGTTTCGAGCACTCCCTCCGGTTATATCCCCCGCCTGCGCCGCCATCCCGTACACGACCTGGCCTCTGCAGCTTGGAAGGTGCTGCTTATCCGCAAATATGCAAAACCTGCCGTTGAAACGGCCCCACCGCAGAACCTTGCCCAGCTTCGTACCGGGGAATAGGCAGGTGAGGCAAGGCCAAGTAGAGGAGGGCTGGTAGTAGGCTGGTGGGCTAGGTTGTATGTTGGTGCTTGCCAAGCCAGTTGGTAACACTCTTTCCCATGCATGCATTCATGCAGCAGGGCGTCTGGGTCTTAAGTGGGAGTTGGTGCCAAAATTGGAAACCAGAGCCGACTTTGCTTGTTCAGCCGTGCAGTTCCCTCCGCGAACAAAGACCTTAAACATGATGCGATGGAGGATTATTACTATTATTATTATTTTATACCAATCGTTCCGAATACTTTTCTTCGATATTTTGGCTTTGATTTGATCTCTAGATTCTTTAGACGAGATGAATGAATATTCGAGATGGCCATGAAGAAAAGGCAGGTCGGTCCTAGCAGCGCTCGGATCTTTTTGGCATTTGGCCCCTGGACAGTTCTGACGCCTGCGGCGTGGGGAGAGGATCGACAATCTCAAACGCCGACGAGGGAGTTGTGACGCCCAGGCATGAACTCATACGCGGCCAGTGAAAGTCATGGTAAGCGGGAACGGCAACCGAAAGAGTCTGAAGCCTCTGTATTTGCCCCTTTTCTTCTCTCCGCTTTCATTCTCCTGTCTTGAGGACGGCCCTCTGTTGCTGTATAGTTGTCTGACTAGTTTATTGGCAGGCGTTGAGGGACGCTTTAGCAGCCGAACATCATGTTAGTTCTGGTCAAGAAACACTAATCTCACAGTAGCCACGTCAAGCAAACAATGGATTGCAATACGGAGGTGGTACGGGCTCAATTGGGGGCCCTAGGTCATCAGCTCCAGCCTTACCGGCACCATGAGTAGCCGTTGGAATTTTTAGAAAATTGCTGAGAATTAATTGCAAGACGTCGAAGATGGATGAGAGGGGGTTGGCGCGGCTGGCGGGGCTGTGAGCGGAGAGGCTGTACAATCTTAACTCTGCAGCTGCCAAATATTCCTGAAGCTGATCTCATTTTTATCCCATTCTGAGTGGATCTTTCCGGATCTTTGGTTCAAGGTTTTTGGACCGGCAACAGAACACGAGCAGGAGCGCAGAAGAGAACAAAAAAATGGTATTTTACTAACCCTGCTGTATGACGTCGAATTGGCACCCGATGCAAAAAATTTACTTCGGCACAACTACATAGTGACCATCAGGGCGGAAAGTCGCCTGCGATTCTTACGTCTTACCCTTCGATCGGAAAGCGGAAGCGGAAATCGGCGGCTATCAGCGCCTCTAATTTGGGTCTGTTCGGCATTTGACTTTCTCGGCGATTAGTCCAACTTTTGTTGTTGATTGCGTCGGAGTCTTGTAGCATAAAGTGAACGCAAAATGTCTCTTGTAAATATTTGATGGCACCATGTTGCTAGTGCTTCTCTGCGGGTTTCGTGGGAACAAAGACTTCATCAGAATAGCCTACAGGCTCGTCTTGAGAAACCCAACAAGTAGAAGACGCTGCACCCACCCACGCCACTGGCCTTATCGTCTTTTGCACACAGCCCAAATATATTGATTTCATTACTCTAACTCTAGCCAAGTTTGCGACATGTCCTCCCATTTCCGGTCCGAGGCCGTTGAACTTGACGGGAATGATAACCTTAACCTTCGGGATCAGTTTATAATTCCGACTAAGGTCGAGGCATGGAACACGTCCCTCCCCACTCAAGGTACGCTGTCAGTGGCCCCGTATCACCTATCACACAGCAACTAAATCTATTCCAGAAACAACGAATGGAAACGCTGAACCATGCACCTATCTCGTTGGTAACTCCCTCGGCCTTCAGCCGAAGAGGACGGCAACAAGGATACGGCAGCATCTCGACACTTGGGCAACCCAGGGTGTGCAGGGTCACTTCAAGACCCTGAAGGGCACGCCTCTTCCCACCTGGCTGGACGCCGATGAGAGAGCTGCTGAGATGATGGCACCCATCGTGGGCGCCCACAAGGACGAAGTTGCCATCATGCAGACGCTTACGGCCAACCTCCACTTCCTCATGTCGGCATTTTACAAGCCGGAGCCGCGAGGAGGCCGTCACAAGATCATACTGGAAGCAAAAGCTTTTCCAAGCGACCATTTCCTGGTCGAGACACAGATTCGACACCACGGTCTTAATACGGACTCGTCCATGGTCCTGATTGAGCCTCCTAGCCTGAAGAACCCGCTCATCAGCACCAAGCACATCCTCTCCGTCATTGAGGCCCATGCCGACACGACGGCCCTCATTCTCCTCCCCGGTATCCAGTACTATACGGGCCAACTCCTCGACATACCTACCATCACAGACTTTGCACGCAAACATGGCATCTTCATCATCTGGGATTTGGCTCATGCAGTCGGCAATGTCGACCTGTCGCTGCACGACTGGGACGTGGATGCGGCGGCATGGTGCACATACAAGTATCTAAACGCTGGCCCGGGAAGCATTGGCGGCCTGTTCGTGCATGGCCGGCACAGCCAGGTGACTACTAAGGTCGACGATGACGCCTCGGCCGACGGTTATCCCAATCGCCTGGCGGGCTGGTGGGGCAACGACAAGAAGACGCGCTTCGCCATGGCCAACAAGTTCCACCCGGCCGCCGGCGCAGGAGGATTCCAGATCAGTAATCCGTCGATCCTTGACATTACTTCGCTCTGTGCATCGCTCGAGGTGTTTGACCTCGCTGGCGGCATGCTTCCGCTACGCAACAAGTCGAGGCGGCTGACAGCCTTTCTGGAGAGCCTTTTGGACAAGATGCCAGACGAGGTCAAGGCAAGGTTTAGCATCATCACGTCGTCGGACCCTGACGAACGAGGTGCGCAGCTGAGCCTCATGCTCGAGGGAGGCTTATTGGACGGCGTCATGGAGCAGCTTGAAAAGAGGGGCATATTTGTCGATGATCGGAAGCCTAACGTAATTCGCGTTGCGCCGGCGCCACTATATAATACGTTCGAAGATTGCGTCAACTTTGCGGAGGCCTTCGAAGAGGCTTTGTTAAAGTCTCCGGCCAAATAGACTAATGCAGTAAGCCTTTGACTAGGGAAGGAAAAGAAAAAAGGGAGATGAAAGAACAGTGTAAATACATTTTAAAAAAACATTGGTCTGAGCCAGGAGCAGCTTCTGGTCCGCCTACATCCTACGAATAAGGGCCGTCGCAATTGATGGAGACTCAGATGACCATAACCTCGTTTTATACGCCCCAACACCTGCATCCCTATTCTCAAAGGCGTTGACCAAAAAAGAGGTATATAAATCTACATACAAACAGAACCAACCAGCTCCATGCTATCCGCGCCGCCGGTACCCTGATTTGTTTTAGGTCGCCCCCCGCTCCTCGCTGCAACCTGCGCTGAAGCTAAAGAAAAAATAATACCGAATTTACATACCACCTGTTCGCAGAGGAGAGCCACGAACCAGCATATCCATTGCCCTTGTTTGTTGATACAGTAGCCTCTATTCCTTCTTGCAGTCTTCTTCACCCTTCGCCGGTCGGTATTTCACCCCTTTCTTCATCCCTCTGTCTGGACCTGCAAACGTTTGTGTCTTGAGGCTTTTCTCCCTCATTCTGCCACCCTTCACTTCTTATCAGTCTTCACTTCATCGCCGCCTCCTCCGATCCTTCTCCAAATCTGCCGGATCCGATATGCTCCTCTGCCGTTCTGTCCTCGCCTCATCCCCACTCGAGCTATCCTGAGCCCCATCTTCCTCTTCCTTCTCGTCCTCCCCGCCCCCCTCGTCAAACACAATCTTCCTCAACACGCTCTTGTGAAACAGCTCCGTCACCACTTTTCGGATCGGCAGCCGGTAGTGGTTGTATTCCAGCATGGACATAACACGGCGGAAGAGCTTGACCGAGACGAAGCCGCCTTTCCTGGTTTGACGGAGCTTGATAAGCTCGTTCATGGCTTGCTTGAAGAGAACCGTGTTGCAGAGGTCGACTACTACGTCGACGACGCGTTGGTTGATGGCGTTTTCGTCGCTGTCGTCTCGGAGGCCCTCTTGTGGTTCCAGGGGCGGGCGGGCCGCGGATGCCGGCGGCGGAGTGCGCTCCGTCTTTTGGGTGTCCGGCAAGCGGATAGAGACGACGCGCTCGGTCGGCCAGGGCTGGAGCGAGAACAGCCTGGACAACTCCGTAGGCAGACAAAAGCCGAGCGAGTTGCCGTTGGGCGTGCAGTTGGCATCCCACCCTTGCTCCGACAGAATCTCCAGGCCGTGAAGCGACCTCGAGATGAGCCCCAGGACGAAAAAGGCCGTGCCTCGCATGCTGAGGACTTGGTGCCCCTGGGCAATCTTGACAACTTGCTCTACCACGTCGCACGACTCCAGGAACGGCGCGCCGAGCTCCATGGAGCCAACATTGCCGACGGCCCAGAGGCTGCCTTTCACCTTGGTCATGGTCTCTGCATCTTCGCACTCCATGCCGTGCTCGCGGATGGTGGCGGCAAACTCGTCAAAGTGGCCCTTTTCGCTGAGGAGCTTGCAGCCCTCTTGGGTTCGCGTCAATTCGCGGTAGAAATGAGGCGGCACGTGGCTCTCGTGGTCGTCGCTCGCCTCGGCGTCGTCAAACAGCACCATTCTGTTGCTGTGATCGTGGGGCGGGTCCATGAAGGCCCTTGCCAAGCTAGCCTCGATAAGGTCGACGTACGTATCGTTCCTGCCAAGGAACCAGTCGTCCATTTCGTTGCTGATGTAGTCCAGACCATCAAGGTACTTGTACCCGATCGAGGTGGACAGGAAGCGAAGCAAAAGGGGTGCGCCAATTTCGCCCAAATGGTCCAGGCTCGGGCGGCACTGGACGATATACTCGAGGAAGGATTTGCGATTGCAGGCCTTCTCCAAAATCTTGACGGCCGTCGCGCAGACATCTATCTCAGGATCGTAAAGCTGACAGACGAGGTTTTCAATGGCCCACTTTGCGTCGCCTACGCTGTCCTGGGACGGAACATCCGTAACGGGTCTGACGGCGTATTTTCGGAGTGTATTCGTCGCGTGGATACGGATGTCGACAGTGCCGCCCGTAAGAGCCTTCCCGAGGAGGATTCGGGGGTGGCCGTTGATAGAGTAGTCAAAGTTGGAGAGGATGAGCTTGATGAGGTCGGGTCGCTGCTTGAGTTCAATGATGTGATACATCATGTTGAACATGCGCCACCGCTCAAGAAGCTGAAGGCCCTTGGGGTCGCTACTAAGCACTCCTACCATGGGGAGATACCCACCGCACAGCGTATCCATGAGTCTGTCCTTGGAAAACATGGGAAACTGTGCGCCGATTCCACTCGACTACCATCCGAGTTAGTCTTCCTGCTTGCGACGTCCTTGCTGGGGTAAGAAACTTACGGGGTCGCACTGGGCCAGACACTCGGCAATCTGCCTCAGCAGTTTACTGTCGGCCAAGAATCGGGTTCCCTCGTTTGACTGGATCATGGAGTGCATGAGTGCACATCCCGCCCGGACATACTTTTGCGTGTTTCTGGTGGATTTGATCTCGGCAAACTTGTACTTAAATGGCCGATAAAAGCTCATAATCCGCTTGAGGAATTTGGACGCCTTTGCCGCCTCGTCGAGTCGTTTCCCGATTTGGAGCGGCCCTTCGATGATCTTCATGATGACATCCCAGTTCCACTTAGAGTGGTTCGAGCTATGGAGCACGCCCGAGTCCAGGAGCATCTGCCGCCATGTTGCATCGTCAGCGAGGATTGCCGTACTGGCTTTGGGGTGGTCGTCGTCTAGCTGGTTCGCCCCGGCTGACGCCCCGGCTGACATGATGGCGGGTGAGCTGCGATATAATGTGCGACTGACGCTGCTGATTTGGTAGACAGTTGCCGAGGCGTTGAATCGGTCTTCATTCCCAAACTCAGCAGCCGCGGCGAAAAGCTCAGGAAGGAGCTGGATATCGCTACTCCAACTAGGAGGCAACAGTCGACTTGCCAGTTTCAGCACTTCGCCGAGAAGGAGAGTGGTCTTCCGCTTCTGCGTCGGGTTGTCGGTTGTATGGTTGACTCGAAGGAGAGTGGGTAGAAGCCCGGCCTTGATGAAGATTGCGAGGAGGAGAGCCGTGTAGTGCTCAACAAAATTTTGCTCCACCATGTCCTCCTCGTTGGAAGCCGCATTCTGTTTCGTGGGCGATGATTTTAGCGTCGCCGCTCGTCCATATGTAGTTAATCGTCGGCCGGCAACAAATGACTGAGCCCAGCCAGGCGACTTAATGCGGAGTAGCGAGTAGAGAAGGTCGATAACGGTTTCCCTGACACTGGGATGAGGCAGAAGCATGCTCTCTATGAGAGCCTTGATCGTTCGGAAGTCGTACATGCATAGGGTCATGAGGCCGGCCCAGTTCTTCAACGCTCCGGCTATCGCCTTGGCATTTTGCTTGAGCAGGCTCTGATTCTCCAGCAGCTGGTCCGTAAAGGGACTAAAGAGAGACTCGATGCCATATCCGGGCTGCAGGTATTTCCTTTTTCGGGGTTTGTCAAGAAGGAAGAGAAAAGCGGATGTTAGCCCTTCGGGGGCTTTGTATGTGCCTTCCGAGAACGCCTCGGCCAGCGGTGCCAGGCCGCCAGAGGCGACGAGGAGAGCGGGATCTCGAGACAGAATTTCGGCAAGCGTCTCGATGCATATGGGACGCAACCGGTCCTCTCGCTCCACTATGGTCTCAATTGCTGGCCTGCCTCCATGGCGATCTTCGCCGTGTTCCGCCAGGGCAGCTATTGTCCGAACGACTGCACGAGACACCTCTTTGACGCCATCTTTGACATCCAGAAAAGCCCTGACAAGCTTGAGAGCCTGTTCTCTCTCCACGTCCGCCTTGCGATCTTTGATCAGAGACCTAAACAATGTCAGACACGATAACTCTGAAGCCTAATTCACCGGCCGCAAACTCACGTAGCGATCAAGTAATCCGTGTTGAGGGCCCGTATCTTCTTCAATGAAGAAACATCCGAGATGGCATAGCGAGTCATCCTGTATCCAGCAGCAACCACCTCTCTGCTCTCGCTCAGAAGCATGACCTGCATCCGCAACCCAAAAACCGCCCAAACCAGATCGTACTTCAACGTCGGGTGACGCTTGAACAGGTCAACCAGACTGTTAGCCCGGCTGACGTAGTATTCCGGCGTCATGCCTTCCACCTCAAGAGCCTGAAGCAGTTCCGCAAGAGCAAAGGTCGGGGACTCGGTCTGCTGTTCTTCGACATCCGAGTTGGCGCCGCTCCGCGAAGCACTACGAGGCGACCGCAGGCCATTGCTCTGAAAGAGTGTCTCGGTCGTCCGATTCCTGGTCGGCGTCGTCGGGAGGACGGCCCGTGTCCGCTGGGCTTCTGAGATCTTGTTTCGAAGTTCCTTTATCTTGTGATTGGACGCGTTCAGCTCGGCCTCCACCCGAGCTCGATACTCCTTCGACTGCTTGGCCTTCTTGTTGTTCAGCGCCTCTAGCATGTTCTCGGAGCCCTCCTTTATCTTCACCTCCCGGTTCAAGGCTTCCCGCAGCCCCGTCAGGGTCTGCACCGCCTGCAGGTCCTCATCCTCCTCGGCTTTATCCCTCGCGTATATTTCGGCTCTCGATGGTGCGCGCTGGGTCGACGGTACCTGACTCCGCAGCTCGGAGCTGAAGCTACCGGGTCCGGTAATGGGGTTGAGCGACGATCCTCTCGGCGCGAATGTCATGGTCGAGCTCGACAGATTCCGCGGGTTCGGTGCGGGGAGCTGGAGGCCATTGCTGCCGCCATCTCGCTCCAGACTCCCTCGGGTGCCGAGGGCATTGGCGAGCGACGACGACTGTTGAGGCTGAAAGGCCTTTTGTGTGGGGGTTGCCGAGGCGCTCAACATTGTGGACGACTGACCAGCCTAGAGTCCACCGTCCACGGCGTTGCTCTTGGCCGGAGTCGTCTCCTTCGACATTCGCTCGGCTACCGCATTCGTGGGCGGATCAAGGGACAGAAACAAGCTTCGATGAGAGAATGATCGGGGTCAATGAAGGCACTCGTCGTCGGGACGGCCGGTGGTCGATTGCGGTAATTCGCGATGCGATGTGGCAGCTGAAGTCTGGATCAGTCAGAAGGGGCTTCTTGTGAGTGGTGGAATCGGTGTTTTGGCTGGCCTCGAGGCTGAGGTGGCGCTCGTCGGGTCGGAGAGTTTGCCTTGGCTCTAGGCACGGCCAAACGCTTGTCGAAATCCTTGTTCCTACCAGGCAGTGGCTCGTGACGACTTCGCGACGGATTCAAGGTCGCAAAACTATGATGATCAAGAGGGGCCCTGGGACGGCTGATGCGCAAAGGTGCCAGGTTCCAATCACTGTCGAAATGTGTGATCATCAGCGAAGGTGGCAGCTGGAGAGTTTAGCGTAAGGCAACCTGTACAGAGTGCCAGACTCAGATGCGGAATGCACTAACAATATGCACTAACAAGGGGCCAGGTACCAACCTCTTGTGCCGCTGTTGTGTTCCGCATTCCAGCGTCGACTGTGCTGGTTGGTCAGTACCCGGCCCTGTCATTGAATTCGTTCCGGCGAATCTAAAAATGCAACCCTCTTCTGGCAAGATCCGCCAGTAATTCAATGAATCAATTGTTCTTGAAGGCCCCTCGGAGAAGCAACATATTTTCGGAATGCGGGTCTATGGTTTTCGGTCACGTCTACCTCACCCAAAACTGCTGTGTGCTTTGCATTGAATTTTGTATACTCCGCTCTTATTATATCTAGACGGATTCCAATTCAAGAAGATATGGGCCCCTGCAGAACAAGCAAGAACTTGATCACATCGAAAATAGGTAAAGAGATAACTGGTATTTGGCAGGCTATGAATCATTCACATACCAATACTTCCGACAAGGCCAAGCAGTTGCCATCGAAACAGAATAAAAATAATTTGCCAGTCATTTAGTACACGAAGGGCTTTGGTATGTTAGATAGCGGTTTCGTTGAATTCGTCTACCTTTGTAAATGTCGAAAGAAGCATCTTCGGAGTCGGGAACACTGGCTCGCCTACGCCATCATTATTCTGCTCTTCCATCCGAAATGCCCGCTTGCTTTCTCATCACCATACATGCTGGATGGGAGTTGCATGCCTTTCATAGTGAAGAGCCTCCAAGAGCTTTCATTCATGCCAAACCAATCTCCATTCCGCGTACACTTGAAGGCATCAAAAAGGTATAAAAAAAAGCCCATGCTCGGCCCGTAATTGATCGGACTACGCCCTGCACCGCCAGCGAACTGCGGGGCACTTCCGGGCTAAAGCGCCAAGAGAGGACGGATTGCGGGGTTAAGATGGGGGCAATCGTGCACCAGACCTACCTATGGCTCGCCACCTGCTGGAATGCTTCAGGACACAGATAAGCAACAACAGCATGGTATCACACTTCAGTTCCTAATAATGATGATGGAAGCAACGACAGCTATTCAATTGCGGGCCGAGCAATCAATTATCAAGCTGCATGCTATTCGCAGTGCGTTTTCACCAACTTCATGTGCGACAATTTTGGACTTCCGTGCACTATGACGCAAGCGCCGTGGGAGGTTCCGTGTAGGATTCGGCCTCCGCTCTCTGGTCATCCCGATAATCAGGATATCGGCGGGCTCCGGTCACATTGGCACCATAGCCGAAACGGCGGCCCTGATTTCTCTCTATCTACTCTTCCTATCTTCGGCTTTCGGGTTCATTGCCTATTGGCCATTTGAAGCTCTAGTTGCAAGCAAGCACTGTTGAAACGTCAAGTGACGCCGCTATCTCGCGCTTTTTGCTCGGTCTGGCTTGCCCATGGTTCATCTTTCCAGACTGCTTCTCCAAGCCGTCGGGCCTCCGCTCCCTTCCCTCGCCCATTGATGATCGATCGAACTCCGATAGGGCGAGAGAAGAGGATCAAGGAGGGGCAAAAGCAAAGCCTCAACGCGATCCTCAAAGTATAAATCTTTTCCCAATCCCCTTCTCGGTACGGAATTAT
>Ga0247774_1000292_pt1 | contig 24259 bp, 21 predicted proteins | sample UWRJL001104B6_FD_179933 | JGI IMG/M metagenome (GOLD analysis project Ga0247774, IMG submission 179933) | Plant litter microbial communities from Arlington Agricultural Research Station in Wisconsin, United States - UWRJ-L001-104B-6 | ecosystem: Environmental > Terrestrial > Plant litter >... | reverse complement strand
GTCGAGCACGATCCGGTCCGTGCGCTGGGGGAACATCGTCGCGTACACGGCCCCGGCGTAGGTCCCGTACGACACGCCCCAGGCCGAGATCTTCGCCTCGCCCAGCGCCGCGCGGATCCGGTCGATGTCCCTGGCCTCGTTCGGGGTGCTGAGGCTGCGGAGGACGTCGCCGCCGTTCGCCAGGCACGCCTGCGCGATCCGGCGTGCGGTCACGACGTTCCCGGTGATGCCTCCGTCCGGCGCGGGCCACGGCCGCTGCTGTGACGGCGCCAGGTCCCCGTGTTCCAGGTCACAGCCGACCGGCGTGCTCTGGCCGACACCGCGGGGAGCGAAGCCCACGAGGTCGTACGCGTCGCGTACCGCCGCCGGCAGCTTCGCCCCGGCGGTGGACGGCTTGTCCAGGCTGGAGCCGCCGGGACCGCCGGGGATCAGCAGCAGGACACCCCGCCGGTGTCCCGGCGTGCGGACGCGGGAGACCTCGAGCGCGATCTGCCGCCCGCCGGGCCGGGCGTAGTCCAACGGCACCGACAGCGTCGCGCACTCCTGGCGTGGATCCAGGCCCGTTCCCGCGCACGTTCCCCAGCGGACCGGCGCGGCTCCGGCGGCCTGGGGGGCGAGAACGGACGCACCGATGGCCACCGCGGCGGCGGCGAAGATCGGCTTGTGACTGATTGTTCGCATGGAGATCAGCCTTGTGACCCAGGCCCTTCGTGCCCAGGGGGACAACCGGTCGGTACGGCCTGGGGCCACCCCCAGTGCAACCGGAGCGGACCCGCCGGGGTTCAACCACCGCTCTACGAAAGGAACCCCATGAACACTGGCAGCACACCACTGGCGGGCAAGGTCGCGTTGGTCACGGGCGGGAGCCGCGGCATCGGCCGGGCGATCGCCCGGCGGCTGGCCGAGGACGGCGCCGACGTCGCGTTCACGTACGTGCGTTCGGCGGACCAGGCGGACGCGGCGGTCAAGGAGATCGAGACGGCGGGCGGACGCGGGCTGGCCGTACGGGCCGACGCGGCCGACGCGCGGGCGGTCACCGAGGCGGTCGGCCGTACCGTCGCCGAGCTCGGCCGGCTCGACATTCTGGTGAACAACGCCGGCGCCGGCGTCCTCGGGCCGTTGGAGGAACTGTCGCTGGCGCAGGTCGATGAGGTCCTGGCCGTGAACGTACGGTCGGCGTTCTTGATGGCGCAGGCGGCGGCCGTGCATCTGAGCGCCGGCGGGCGGATCGTCAACATCGGCAGCTGCATGGCCGAGCGGGTGCCCGGACCGGGCGGGACCCTGTACGCGCTGAGCAAGTCGGCGCTGACCGGGCTCACCAAGGCGCTGGCCCGCGAGCTGGGCGGCCGGGGCATCACCGCCAACCTGGTGCATCCCGGGCCGATCGACACCGAGATGAACCCGGCCGACGGCCCGACGGCCGACGGGCAGCGCGCCGGCACCGCGCTGGGCCACTACGGCGAGGGCGCGGACGTCGCCGGGATGGTCGCCTACCTCGCCGGCGCGGAGGCGCGCTACGTCACCGGCGCCAGCCTGGCGGTCGACGGCGGCCACGCCGCTTGATCACGCGACTCGCGGTCCCTGGTCCGGGGCCGCGAGCACCCGCCGTACGCCCGGCGGGTACGTTGCCGGATACGGGATCGGGCAAGACGCGGAGGGGTACATGGAGCTGGTGCATTCCGGCAAGGTCCGGGACGTCTACGCCGATGACGGCGAGCTGATCCTCGTGGCGTCGGACCGCGTGAGCGTGTACGACGTCGTCCTGCCGACGCCGATCCCGGACAAGGGCGCGATCCTCACCCAGCTGTCGCTGTGGTGGTTCGACCAGCTGGCCGACGTCGCGCCGAACCATGTGATCTCCGAGGACGTGCCCGCCGAGTGGGCCGGGCGGGCGATCCGGTGCCGGCGGCTGGAGATGTTCCCGGTGGAGTTCATCGCCCGGGGATACCTGGCCGGCCTCGGGCTGAAGGAGTACGAGAAGCAGGGCACGGTGTCCGGGGTGCCGCTGCCGCCGGGACTGGTCGAGGGCTCGCGGCTGCCGGAGCCGGTCTTCACGCCGACCACGAAGGCGACGGTCGGGCACGACGAGTTCATCACCTTCGAGGACGTGGTGCGCGAGATCGGCGCCGAGACCGCCGGGCGGCTGCGCGACCTCACCTTGGAGGTCTACCGCCGCGGCGCCGCGCTGGCCGGCGAGCGCGGCATCATCATCGCCGACACCAAGCTGGAGTTCGGACGGGCCCAGGACGGCACCGTCGTGCTGGCCGACGAGGTGCTGACTCCGGACTCGTCGCGGTTCTGGCCGGCCGACAGCTGGACGCCGGGCCGGCCACAGCACTCGCTCGACAAGCAGTTCGTCCGCGACTGGTCCTCCTCGGTCCCCGGCTGGGACCGTACGCCGCCCGGCCCGCCGATCCCCGATGACATCGTGGCGGCCACCCGTGCCCGCTACACCGAGGTCTACGAGCGGATCACCGGCTCGCCGTGGCGGTCCTGAGCGGCCAGCTGTGCAGCGTCTCGTAGCGCACCTCGGCGCCGAGGTGGCTCCGGACGAGATGGATCCGGTCGGCGTCCCACGGCGTGCCCTCGTACGGCTCCAGCGCCTCGACGACCGGCCGCAGGTCGAGCGGCGTACGGGCGCGGGCGACCGTGAGGTGCGGGTGGAAGCGCAGGTGAGACCCGGTGTCGAGGCCCTCGCGCCGGGCGGCCGCCAGGCACGAGTCGGCGAGGCGCCGCAGGTCGGCGTGGACGCCGGCCCAGAGCGTACGAGCCGACCGCGCCTTCGGGAACGCGCCCGCCCCGGCGAAGGTCAGGTCGCGCCGCGGGTGGCGGCCGGCGGCGCGTTCGAGGCGTGGCAGCAGCCGCGCGACGGCCGCGTCGTCCACCTCGCCGTAGAAGGCGAGCGTCACGTGCCAGGTCTCACGCCGGGTCCAGCGCAGCCCCGGCTCCTGGTGGTACGGCGCGAAGGCCGCCTCGATCTCGTCCATGACGTGCTCGGGCGGGATGAGGGCGACGAAGAGTCTCACTCCGTCAGGGTCTCACCCCGTCAGGGGCTCACTCCGCCTCGCCGAACCCCTTGGCCAGGCGGCCTGGGCGTACGGCATCCAGGGCGGTGCGCGGGGCCATGACGGCGACGACACCCAGCACGGCGGTGAGGGACACGACGCCGCCGATGACCAGCCCGGAGCGCGGCCCGAAGACCTCGGCGAGCCAGCCGAGCAGCGGCGCGCCGATCGGTGAGCTGCCGGCGAAGACGAGCATGTAGAGACCCATGACCCGGCCGCGCATCCCGGCCGGCACGCTCAGCTGCATGACGGCGTTGGCGGTCGTGTTGAAGGTCAGCAGCGCGAGGCCGGTCGGCACGAGCGTCACGAGGAACAGGGTGTAGTTCGGCATCACTCCGCTGACGATCTCCAGCACCCCGAAGAAGGCGGCGGCGATGAGCATCAGCCGCATGCGCGGGCGCCTGCGGCGCGCGGCGAGCAGCGAGCCGAACACCGCGCCGACCGCGAGCACGGTCGAGGCGAGGCCGAAGCTGGAGGCGCCGCTGTGGAACACCTCGCGGCTCATCAGCGCGGTCGTCATCTGGAAGTTCATGCCGAACGCGGCGACGAAGAACACGATGATCAGGAGCATGACGAGGTCACGGCGCTCGCGTACGTAGCGCAGCCCCTCACGGAGCTGGCCCTTCGCCCGCGGCACGCGTGCCCGCGTGTGCAGCTCCTCGTCGCGCATGAGGTAGAGGCCGAGCAGCACGGCGCCGAACGAGGCGGCGTTGACCATGAAGACCGGCCCGGTGCCGATCGCGGCGATCAGCACGCCCGCGATGGCCGGCCCGACGATCCGGGCCGTGTTGAAGATCGCACTGTTGAGCGCGATGGCGTTGGACAGGTCGTTCGGCCCCACCATCTCGACGGCGAACGTCTGCCGCGTCGGATTGTCCACCACCGTGGCGACACCCAGCCCGAACGCCAGGGCGTACACGTGCCACACCTGGGCCGTGCCGGTGACCGCGAGAATGCCGAGCACGAGTGCGAGCACCCCCATGAACGCCTGGGTGATCATGAGGATGCGGCGCTTGGGGAACCGGTCGGCGAGCACGCCGCCGTACAGGCCGAAGAGCAGGAGGGGCAGGAACTGCAGGCCGGTGGTGATGCCGAGCGCGGTGCCGCTGCCGTGGGTGAGGCTCAGGACCAGCCAGTCCTGGGCCACCCGCTGCATCCAGGTGCCGCTGTTGGAGACCACCTGCCCGGTCGCGAACAGCCGGTAGTTGCGGTTGCGCAGCGACCGGAAGAGCGTCAGCCCTTGCTGAGACGCTCCAGAATCGGCGCCGCCTGCCGCAGGATCGCCCGCTCCTCCGGGGTGAGCTCCCCCAGTTGTTGCACCAGCCAGTTCTCCTTGCGGCGACGTTCCTCCTTCAGGAGTTTGTCGCCCGCCTCGGTGAGGCTCAGGACCACCTGCCGCCGGTCCGTCGGATGCGGACTGCGGGTCAGCAGCCCCTTCTCCTCCAGGTGCGCGATCACTCGCGTCATCGAGGGCGGCTGAACCTTTTCGTGCTCGGCGAGCTCGCCAGGCGTGAGGGCGTCGTGCCGGGCCACTGCGCCGAGCGCCGCGATCTGGGTGGCGCTCAGGGAGTGCCCGCCCTCCGCGCGCATGCGGCGTGACAGTCGCGAGATCGAGACGCGCAGAGCCGCCGCCAGGCCCGCACGGCTTCTGGTCTGTGACGTTTGCATGTTCGTTAGCTGAAGTCATTACTCTTGCTAACGATATACGCGATGACGACATTCCGCCAGTTCGTTAGCGAGGCGTACGACCTCGACTCTCTCCTTCTCGTGGGGGACGACGGCGCGCTCTCATGATCGCCGGACGGAACCCGCGCACCACCGGGCCACCCGACGCCGGCCGGTCCGCCACGGTCACGGCGACGCGGGTCTGTCGGCTTTGGAACGACGTCCGACACTCATCCGCACGCCGTTTCACGCACCGGGCGCCGTACGACGCGGCGGTGCCGGGACGGCCGGCTCGCCGACCACACCGGACACCACCGATCATTTTACCGGTCACGTATGGCGACGAAGCGCCATCTATCCCCCGAGACTTCTCCAGCGTATGCCGAGGAACCCGCCGATCGGGGACTAGAACTCACCGAGCGCTTCGAGCACGCCGGCCGCAGCCGCCGCGACGCGCCGCGGCGGACAGACCTGCCGCTCCGAGCGGTATCCGCGCAGCCCCAACGGCCCCAACGCCCGCTCGGCCCGCTTGGACGTCCGCCGCGCCGCCACGAGCGTGGCCACCGTCCCGGCCCCGGGATCGCTCCGATGGATCAGGTCACTGCCCATCCGGTACGTCTGCCCGGCCGAGACCTTGTCCTCGTGCTCGCCGACGACGCGAACCACGGTCTCCGTGGCCCGGATGTCATCGACCGCACCGTCTCCATGGATCTCGAAGATCCGATGCGTGGGCGCGCCGGCGTCCTCCACGACGGAGACGACGACGTTCCGCAGCTCGCCGCAGATGACATAGCTGGTCATGTCCCAGGTGTGATCGTGCATCGGCGAGACCTCACCGACGCCGGACGGCCCGGCCTTTTCCCCACTGGGCCAGATATGAAGACGAAGCGCGGCATCCGTCATTCGCAACAGTGGCAGGTAGATGAACCCCAGGGGATGCGCGAAGGCGGCACACGAGCGACCCTGCGCAATTTCACGGAGCACACTCACCGCTTCCTTGCGCAGGGCCACTTCGTGATGGGACTGTGTGAGGAGCCGATAGGTCCCGGCGAGCGCCGCTTCACTCTCAAGCACCAGCAGAGGGTAGCCAGACAGAGAGGACGACTCACCGCGGTTGGAATAACCATTAGGGTTTACGGGCCTTCGTATGGATTGCCGGGTGCGTGAAGTGCCTTGTTGATGATCGTTTGTACCGCTTCATCATCGTAAGACTGGTTCAGCCGCAGGCCGAGTGCGGTGAAGAGCTCGCGCACCTCGTCGCACGTCGGAAACAGGCCGAGGGCGGGCGCGTGGTCCAGAGACACCTGGTACGTCTGGTCGAAGCTGATCCTGAGGTCGGTCTCCCAGTACCGATAGAACAGTTTCTCGGACTGGATGCGATAGGCCGGATATTCCTTGTCCCGTACGGTCATCAGCAGACAGCTGGGCGTCAGGTCGTATCGAAAATTCGACCATGACGACGACAGACCCAGCCTGATCTTCAAGAGCCCGTATTCAGCGGCGTACCAGCACGCCGCCAAAATGGTTGCGTAGACCGCTTTCTGCACGAGATCACGTGTCCACGGGCTGCCATTGTCCGGCCATACGTCGGCCGAATGCCGATGCCGCGCGTAACTCGCGCACAGTTCATCGTTCCTGGGGTCGATCACCTGGATGTCCAGATTGGTGATGCGGTTCTTCTTCCGAGACGATGTGGCCAGCGCGGGCAGTGTGACGGAGCGGAGATAGGTTCCCGTCCCGCCGCAGAACATCCACCAGCTCGCGTTGCGGCGCGCGTTCTCGAACGCCACGGCGATGAGCGAGTCGGTCAGCACCTGCATCTCGGCGGAGCCGTCCAGCTCGGTTCGCATCGCCGCCACGTCCCTGCTGACGTCGCCGATGTGGTGAAACTGCGCGGGAAAATCACGAAGGCCCAGCTCAAGAGCGCTCAGGTTCGCGCTCAGCGACTGCTCGGCCACTTCTCGGCGCAGCCGCTCACGGATGAAAGAGAACGACAGCACGGCGAGAGTCGCGAGGATCCCGTTGGCGAGCGCCTCCCCGGAGGCGAGATGGATGAAGCTGAGAGCACTGAAGATAATCGCGAGAAATAGGACGACGATGGTGTCGAGGTGCTCTCGCACGCGGGTCAGGGTTCCTACCATTCGCACCCCCTCGGCTCCGCAGGGACCAAAGACGCTGCGGCGTCGGCGGCTATATACCCAGTTCAGACAATCAATCGATCACCACGATCCAAGAATGTAGCCGCCCAGATAGGGTAACGAACTGCGAAACGGGCATGCTGATTGACTCACCTGCCGGAATTGCTGGAACAAGTTGCCGCCCAGTTTCGAGACCGCATATTCGCCTCAATAAGCCAACGCAGTCACCCGCGTGAGCTCCCGCCACATCATGACGGATATAAGGACGCGTTGTTATACGGGCGAAGCCGTGACACTAAAAGTCAGTTGACGCCGAGAATGGCCTTGATCGGGACGATGGCGTAGTAGGCCACGAACAGGATGGCCACCAGCCACAGCAGCGGATGCACCTCGCGGGCCTTGCCGCGGACCGTCTTGATGACCGCGTACGAGATGAAGCCGGCGCCCATGCCGTTCGTGATGGAGTACGTGAACGGCATGATGACCATCGTCAGGAAGGCCGGGATGGCGATCTCGTAGTCGCTGAAGTCGATCCGCCGGATCTGCGTCATCATCAGGAAGCCCACGACGACCAGGGCGGGCGTGGCGGCCTCGAACGGGACGATCTGCACGATCGGGGCCAGGAACATCGCCAGCAGGAACAGCGTGCCCGTCACGACGTTCGCCAGGCCCGTGCGGGCGCCCTCGCCCACACCCGCGGCCGACTCCACGTACCCCGTCGCCGACGACGCCGATGCCGCGCCGCCCGCCGCCGCGGCGACGCCGTCCACGAACAGGATCGTGCCGATGTTCGGCGGTGTGCCCCGCTCGTCCAGCAGGCCGGCCTCGCTGCCGATGCCGACCACGGTGCCCATGGCGTCGAAGAAGTCGGCCAGGATCAGGGTGAACGCGAACAGTACGGCGGCCAGCACGCCGACCCGGACGAACGCCCCGTACAGCGAGAAGTGGCCGACCAGTGACAGGTCCGGTGTGCCGGCGATGTGGTGGATTCCCGGGAGCTTCGGGACGTTCAGGCTCCAGCCCTTGTCGTTGATCACGCCCGGCTTCACGACCGTGGGCCCGGCCTTGGCCAGCCACTCCACGATGATCGCCAGGATGGTCGTGCCGACGATGCCGATGAGGATGGCGCCCTTGACCCGGCGGGCGACGAGGACGGCGGTCACCAGCAGGCCGACCACGAACACCAGTGCCGGCCAGCTCCGCAGGTTGTTCTGGATGCCCAGCTGCACCGGGACCGTGGTGCCCGCCTCGTTCGGCACCCGGCGTACGAAGCCGCCGTCCACGAAGCCGATCAGTGCGATGAACAGCCCGATCCCCACGCCGATCGCGGCCTTCAGGCCCTCGGGTACCGCGCGGAAGATCGCGGTACGGAAGCCGGTGAGGACGAGGATCGCGATGACGATGCCCTCGATCACGACGAGGCCCATCGCCTCCGGCCACGTCATCGAGGGTGCCAGCGCGGTGGCCACGAAGGCGTTCAGGCCGAGGCCCGTGGCGATCGCCAGCGGAAAACGTCCGGCGACGCCCATCAGGATCGTCATGACGCCCGCCACGAGCGCGGTGGCGGCGGCGACCTTCGGGATGCCGAGCACGGCGCCCGTCTTGTCCGGGACAGTGCCGATGATCAGGGGGTTCAGCACCACGATGTAGGCCATGGTGAAGAACGTCGCCAGGCCACCGCGGATCTCACGGCCGACGGTCGAGCCGCGTTCGGAGATCCGGAAGTACCGATCCAGGCCGTTGCGCGGCTCGGCGCCGACTGTGGTCGTCGTCACGTGCGATCTCTCCTCGTCCCAGGCCCCGAGCCCGAAAATGCTGTACGCAGAGTGACAGATCAAGCAACACAGACGGAAGCCCCATTCGACGTGATCTGCGGCTCTGTCGTCACGTCACACGCGCCGGATACTCTGATCCCATGACGCGGCACCCGGAACCGCCCCCGCTGGAGACCAACGACGTCCTCGTCTCCGCCGTCGGCGCCGTCGCCTTCGCGCTCGCGTTCGTCGTGCTGCTGATCGTCCCGCTGGACGCCGATCAGCACTGGTGGCGCTGGGTCTGCGTCACCGGCTTCGCGATGGGCGTCTTCGGCTGCTGGTACATCCCGCGCCTGCACCGGGGCCGCGCCGCCGCCGCCGAACGCCACGCCGCCGCCAAGAAGACCGCTGAACCTTAGTCGAAGGCCGCCTCCGCGAGCAGCGCCGGTAGCCGTTCCGGGTCGCGTAGTACCGCCTCGGCCTCCATCCGGTGACCCCAGCGCCCGCACGCCCACGCGGCGCCGCGGGCCAGGCCCGCCGGGCCGCTCGCGTGCACGGTCCCGTCGTCGTACCACCACGGGATCTCCTCGCCGTCCACGACGAGCCGATCGTGATGGACGTACGACTCCGGCGCCGACGGCAGCACCGCGCGCAGCACCTCGGGGACGGGCCGCCGAGTGCCCGCCGAGGAGACCACGCCGGGCACCTCCTCGCTGCCGAGCGCCAGCTCCAGCGCGTCCGCCACCTCCTCGGGCACGAACAGCAGCGGCTGTGCGGCGAGCAAGGGCAGCAGGTCGGGCCGGTCCACCACGATGGCGTCCCCGGCCGGCACCACCTCGGGCTCGCCCGCCACGAACGCACGCACCCGCTCCGGTGCCGCGACGTCGAGATCGGCCGCCGACAGCGCCGCCCAGAGCGAGCCCAGCCGGTCGGCGGAAAGCGTGCGGGACGGGTCGGCCAGCCGGTCCAGCAGCTCGGCGGCTCCCTCCGGCGTATCGAGCAGTGCCCGCAAGGTCGTGCGTACGCCGAGCGCCCGGACGATCTCCGGGTCAAGACCGGACGGGGCCGGGTCGTACAGGCCCTCGAGGTCGCCGGGCACGCACAGCTCGCCGGGCCGCCGTCCGTCCAGCACCGGATGCCGCCGCAGCCACCAGGCGGTGTACGACGGCACGGTCGCCCGCCGTCCGTCCGCGAGCATGACGGCCACCGGCCGGGTGAGCGCCTCCCGCAGCGAAGGCTCCCCGAGCAGCGCGAACGCTCCGGCCCAGTCGGCCACGAACTCCAGGTCGCGCACCGCGGTGAACTCCGGCACGACGAAGCCGTCGCCGAGCTCGTCCGCCCATTCCTCCTCGCCGTCCAGGTGCAGGGCGGGCTCGGTGACGTCCTCGGCCCGTACGAGCGCGAACGTCCGCAGCACCCCTGCCGCCTCGAGCGTCGAGGCGCCGTACCGCGCGACGAGCGCGGGGTCGACGGTCCCGAACGGCGCGTCGTCCGCCATCACGGCGGCCAGCGGCGCTCCGGGCAGGAGCAGCTCACCGGCCGGGTAGAACTCGCCGTCGTCGCCGGGCAACGCCAGCTCGGCCAGCCACGGCTCCTCGCCCGGCCGCAGGTGGGCGGCGGCGACCAGGGTGAGCACGGCGTGCCCGATCGGCGACGGGTCCTCCTCGTCGTACGAGGCGCCCACCGCGGCGCGCGTGGCCGGATCGGTGAGGACGGCGCGTGGTCCGGCCTCCACCGCGCCGAGGCGGGACAGCAGCGGGTGGACGGCCCCGGGATGGACGACCCGCAGGCCGAGCGCGTCGAGCCCGGCCGGGTCGGTGATCAGCAGGCCACGCGGCCCGCGCACCGTACGGCCGTCGGCGAGAGGCACGGGCAGGCCGGTCAGCGCCTCGCGGTCGGCGCCCTCCAGCGCGGCGTACAGGCGCCGCCACCAGGCCGGTTCGCTCTCCAGCCCGGCCAGGGCGTCGACCACCTCGGTGACGCTCAGCCGGCGTACGCCGAGCGCCTCCAGGGCCGGATGCCGGGCGGGCCAGTCCGCCGGCAGCAGACCGGGCAGCACCTCGGCGAGGACGCCCGGCAGCCCCGGCGGCCCGTCCACCGCGACCGTGTCACGGCCCCGTACGAGGAGGGTCTCCTCGCCGGGCTCGGCGGCGCGGTCTTCAGGGACGGGCAGGAGCGGCGTGTCGGGCAGGCGCCCGAGGATCGCCCGGCGGATCCGGGCGTCCAGCTCGCCCTTGGCGACCGGCCCGGGAACGAGGTCGAGTAGCTGCGGCCCGGCCGGCAGCAGGGCGAGATAGGCCTCGGCCGCGCGTTCGACCAGGAAGTCGGTCAGCGGCCCCGGCGCGACGTGCCGCCGGTCGGGCGCGAGCGGGAAGGACGCGAGCAGGAGTGCGGGCAGGCCGAGCGGCTCGTCGCTGGGCGTGGGCGCGTGGACCACGGCCGGGACGTCCGAGGGCTTGTCCGCCATCGCCCAGCGCACCTGCCAGTGCGCGCGCTCCTCGACCGGCCGGTCGGCGAGCAGGGCGGGGTCGGCCCGCCCATGCGTCTCCGCCGTACGCCAGGTCGTGCCGTCGATCACCACCGAGCCGAGGGAGACACCGTCCTTGTCGTCCGTACGGGCCCAGCCGGCGCTGAGCGTACGGACCGGACCGGTGTCGATGACGACCTCGGCGAGCGCGGGGAGTGCGAGCATCAGCGCCGGCCCCGCCTCGTCGAGCAGCCGCCGTACGAGCGCCTCGGCGTCGTCGTCACGCAGGGGCAGCCGCACGACGGTGTCGAACCCCTCGGGCGGCTGCGCCGACCAGGGGAAGGGCAGGCGCAGAAGCGGCACGTCACCGCCGCGGCGGTCCAGTTCCTCGGTCAGGGCGGGAAGCGCGGACACCAGGGCCCGCGTCCTGGCCGCCGACCAGGCGATCCCACGCTCCTCGGCGTGGACGCGGGAGGCGATGGAGGGTTCGTCGGTCACCGCCACGACGGCGGCGAAGCCGACGCCGAAGCGACCCGTCGAGGCCGTTTCGTCGCGTTTGGCCGATGCACGCAGGGTGCTGAGGGCCTCCACCCCGGCCGCGTCCAGGGGTGCGCCGGTGTTCGCGGCGGTCAGGACCCCGTCCCGCAGGGTGAAGCGGATCCGGCCCGGCACGGCGGCACGCGCCGCGGCGTCGGCGGCGTTCTGCGCGAGCTCGATGATCACACGGTCGCGGTAGCCGCCCCGGGCGTGGTCCTCTTCGGTGTTCGCGTCCTCGCGGAACCGGGACGGCGAGGCCGACCAGGCCGCCAAGACACGCTCGCGGATCGCTGCGGTGCCGTACGGGTCCTCCATCGCGTGCCTTTCCGAGGGGCGTTCCTGTCACCGTCCGCGAGGTCGCGCGGAAACGGCTTCGTACACCGTCGGCGAAGCCGACTACCCGGCCAGGGAACCCCACGGAGGCGACCACGGCCCGGCCACAACGGTCAGCTGTGGCCGAGAGCCTCCTCGTCGGTCAGCGACGCGGACGGGACGACGTCGTAGCCCATCTCGTCCACGATCGGCGGAGCCGACTCGACCGCCCCCGAGACGACGACCGCCTCGGAGTGGGCGCCGCACCCGTGATCCAGCGAGACGACTCTGCCGTCGTCCGGCGCGTACTCGTTGGCGCACACGCCGAAAACCTGCCGCAGCGAGCCCGCCAGGGGTACGAAGAAAGCGCAGGTGGCGCAGTGCGCCGGGGCGGAGCGGGCCATCGGCGTCGCCGGGCCGGCGTCGCCGGCGTGCCAGCGCGTCGCGGCCTGGTCGCGGCCCTCGGCGGACAGCACCCGGTGGCGGCCGAGGCCCAGCTCCCAGAAGAGCTCCTCGTCCGTCTCACCCCCGGTGTCGGTGAACCCGGGTACGAGCCGCGGGTCGTCGGCCTGGGTCGGCAGCAGGTCACCGGGGCCCAGGTCACCGGGGCGCAGCCGGTCACTCCACGGCACCCAGGCGGGCGAGAGCATCGCGTCGTCGCCGGGGAGCAGGACGCTCTCACTCACGGTGACGTTCTTGGCACGCGACGCGCGGACGAGCGAAACCGCCCACCGCCACCCGTGGTAGGCCGGATCAAGGCAGACGAAGTAGTGGGTGACGATCCGATCCCCCTCGGGGAGCAGACCCAGATGCTCACCGACGTAGTCAGGGGATGAGATGTCCTCGGCTGCGGCACGGGCGAGGTCGACGGCCGCGGCGGCGGCGGTGTCGGCCACGGACGTACGGCTCCGCCTCGCGGCGGCCGGACTGCTAGAACGCACTGGACTCACATAAACGATTGTCGCCCATACAGGGGCATGGGTTTGCCCCGAAGAGGCAGACTTACGCTATGACTTTGCGGGCACGGACGGGCGACGCCGGGCGGGCGGTGCGCACGATGACGCGGAGCATGGCCCGTGTGACCCGCCGGGCCACCCATGCCGGTGGGGCGGGACGGTCGGGCCTGGGCAACCTGATCGAGCTCGGCGCCGTGAACAGCGCGGGTGACGCGCTCATCGCCGTGGCGCTCGCGGGCACGATGTTCTTCAATCTGGACGTCAAGCAGGCACAAGGCCAGGTAGCCCTCTACCTGCTGGTCACGATGGCCCCGTTCGCTCTGGTCGCCCCGCTGATCGGGCCCGCGCTCGACCACATGCGCCACGTACGGCGCATCGCCATCGCCGGCACCATGCTGGCCCGTGGCCTGCTCTGCTGGGGCATGGCCGGCGCCGTCCTGCACCAGGATCCGGTCACGCTGATGCCCGCCGCGTTCGGCGCGCTCGTGCTCTCCAAGGCCTTCGGCGTCTCCCGAAGTGCGGTGACGCCGCGCGTTCTGCCCGAGGGTCTCAATCTGGTCACGGCCAACGCCCGCGCGTCGTTCTGCGGGCTCGTCGCCGCCGCGATCGTGGCCCCGCTCGGCATCGGGGTGATCGCGGTCACCAACGCGGGCTGGGCGCTGCGGATCGCCACGCTCGTCTTCATCGCCGGCGCGTTCCTGGGGCTGAGGCTGCCGGCCCACGTGGACACCCCCGAGACGGCCCCGGATCCGGAGCAGGTCCCGGAGTCCTCCCCCGCTCCCGGCTCGGGCCGCTGGCGGACCCTGCTGCGCGTCGGCCCGGTCGTCGGCGAGGCGATGCGCGCCAACGCCGCGCTGCGGGCGCTGTCGGGGTTCCTGATCCTCTATCTGGCGTTCCTGCTGCGGACCAAGGGGTTCGTCCATCCCGTCTCGCCCAACGTCGCGCTCGGTCTGCTGGCCGCCTCGGCCGGCCTCGGCGGACTCGTCGGCACGGCCCTGGGCGCGCTCCTCAAGGCGCGCGCGCCGCTGGGCATCGTGTTCAGCACGCTCGCCGTCGCGACCGTGACGGCCGCGGTGTGCGCGCTGTTCTTCGGGCTCATCGCGGCGCTGGTGGTCGCCTTCGTCGGCGCGCTCGGTCAGTCGCTGGGCAAGCTGAGCCTCGACGCGATCGTGCAGCGCGAGATCGGCGAGGAGGTCCGTTCCTCGACCTTCGCGGTGTCGGAGACCATCCACCAACTCGTCTGGGTGATCGGCGGACTGGTGGGGCTGGGCATGTCGATCGTCGCCTCGAACGGCCACATCGCGCTGGCGATCGTCGCCGCGGCCCTGGCCGCGACGCTGACCGGGCTCATCCTCCGCCGGGCGGCCCGCCGCGCCGTACGACGGCGCGAACGCCGCCGTGACAGCGAGCCGACCGTGGCCGACACCGCCGCCTGAGCGGCGCCGCTACTGGTCGAGGTCGTCGGCCACCGCGCGCAGCACCTCACCGATCTTCTTGGCCATCTTGCCGTCCGGGTGCTTACCTCTGCGGTAGGTGTTGGAGACGCCCTCCAGCAGCTTGATGAGGTCCTCGACGAGGATGACCATCTCCTCGGGGTCCTTGCGCTTGGCCTTGACGACCGACGGCGGCGCGTCGATCGGCCGTACGCTCAGCGCCTGTTGTCCTTTGCGCCCCTCGACGACCCCGAACTCCACGCGTTGACCGGGCTTGAGCGATTCGACCCCCGGGGGCAGCGCGGAGGAATGCACGAAGACCTCACCGCCGTCGTCGCGAGTGAGAAAGCCGAACCCCTTGTCGGCGTTGTACCACTTGACCTTGCCACTGGGCACAGGTGACCTCGTTGCTAGCTCTTGTCCGGACAGGCCATATCAAGGTTATTGCCTCGACGTGGAGCCTGGGTTGATCAGTTCGGTCAAAGTCTCCGGGAAAACCCGCAAATCGGGCAACACGATATCGGCTCCGTAGGCCGAAAGCGCCGCCGAGTCGAACGGGCCGGTGGCGACGGCCACACTCCGCGCCCCCGCCGCGCGTGCGGCGTCCACGTCGGCGACATGATCTCCCACGTACACGGTCGCACCGAACCGCACGAGTGCCGTCCCCTTGGCGGCACTGAACAGTGACCCGGCGACATCGTCCACGTCCAGGCCGAGGGCGCGAACGGTCGCCTCGGCGTGACGCTGGCTCTTGGCGGTGACCACGATGACGCGGCCACCGCGCGCCTTGACCGCGTCGACGGCCGCGACGGCGCCGGGCATCGGAACGGTGACGGGCACGGCGATCTCGCCGTAGAAGCCGCGGTAGACGTCGGCCGCCGCGGGCACGTCCTCGGCGGGGAACCAGTTCGCCAGTTCGGTCTCCAGCGGCGGTCCGAGCCGGGAGAGGACGGCGGCGGTGTCGATGAGCACGCCCGTACGCTCCGAGAGCGCGGCGAACGTGGCGGCGATACCCTCTCGGGTGTCGGCGAGAGTGAGGTCCAGGTCGAAACCAACGGCGATCACGGGCCCCAGGGTACGTACGGCCCCGGGGACCGCGTGCCCGCGCCCTCCCGGCAGTGGCGATGCGACGGGATCCGAGTGGGAGGGCGCGGAGTCTGCGCGAAATCTGGATCTCTGATTTCGTCACCGGTGGAACTCGCATTATTGCGAGCCCGAAACAACGGTTAATGCGATGCGGATATACCCAGCACCGATCATCCAAACCGCGCCCCCGAAAGATCGCTCCCCCGAGTAGGAAAGTTCAAATGGCGAAATGGCGGGAAGAGTCAGGCAAGACCTTTAAAAGTGCCGAATCGGACTCTGAGCAGGAGACCGAGACGGAGGCGAGCGACTCTCCGCGTACCGCCCGGCGCGGGCCCGGCCGCCGCGCCCGCGACGGCAACGGCCTGCGTACGGGGGTTCGGCGCGTCTCCGAGACGGCGGCCAGCCTGGTTCGGATCCTCGCCATGATCATTTGTGTGCTGCTCGCCCTGCACATCGCGTTCGCGGTCTTCTCCGCGAATCAGGACAACGCGATCGTCCGGACGGTTAACGACTGGGCCGACTGGTTCGCATGGCGATTCCGCGACATGTTCGTCCCCAAGGACGAGCGGGTGGGCGTGCTCGTCAACTACGGAATCGCCGCCGTCGTATACCTCGTCGCCGGCCGCGTCGTCGCGAGCCTCATCCGCCGCGTCCGCTGATCCGGGGGCCTCAGGCCGTCTCGGTGCCGGCGGCGCCCTCCAGCCCGAGCTCCTCGATCGAGGTCTCCCGCATCTTGAACTTCTGGATCTTCCCGGTGATCGTCATCGGGAAGCCGTCGGTGAACCGCACGTACTTCGGGATCTTGTGGTGCGCGAGCTTCCCCCGGCAGAAGTCGCGGACGCCCTCCTCGGTCAGCGACGACCCGGGCCGCCGCTTGACCCAGGCGCACAGCTCCTCGCCGTACTTCGCGTCCGGCACCCCGATGACCTGGATGTCCTCGACGTCCGGGTGGCCGTAGAGGAACTCCTCGATCTCTCGCGGATAGAGGTTCTCCCCGCCGCGGATCACCATGTCCTTGATCCGGCCGACGATGTTGACATAGCCGGCCTCGTCCATGGTCGCCAGGTCGCCGGTGTGCATCCAGCGGGCGGCGTCGATCACCTCGGCGGTCCGCTCGGGCTCGTCCCAGTAGCCGAGCATCACCGAGTAGCCGCGGGTGTACAGCTCGCCGGGCGTGCCGCGCGGCACGGTCAGCCCGGTCGCCGGATCGACGATCTTCACCTCGATGTGCGGGTGGACCCGGCCGACCGTGGAGACCCGGCGCTCCAGTTCCTCGTCATAGCGGGTCTGCGCGGACACCGGCGACGTCTCGGTCATGCCGTAGCAGATGGTCACCTCGCGCATGTGCATCTCCGAGACGACCCGTTTCATGACCTCCACCGGGCACGGCGAGCCCGCCATGATGCCGGTCCGCAGCGTGCTCAGGTCGTACTCGGAGAACTCCGGCAGCCCCAGCTCGGCGATGAACATCGTCGGCACGCCGTACAGCGCGGTGCAGCGCTCGGCCTGGACGGCCTCCAGCGACGCCCTGGGGTCGAAGACCGGCGCGGGGATGACGATGCAGGCACCGTGGGTGGTGATGGCGAGGTTGCCGAGCACCATGCCGAAGCAGTGGTAGAAGGGCACGGGGACGCACACCCGGTCGATCTCGGTGTAGCGGCACAGCTCGCCGATGAACAGGCCGTTGTTGAGGATGTTGTGGTGCGACAGCGTCGCGCCCTTGGGAAAGCCGGTGGTGCCCGAGGTGTACTGGATGTTGATGGGGTCGTCGGGCGACAGCGTGGCCATCCGGTCGGTCAGCCGCTCGGGGTCCAGCGCGGCCCCGGCGATCGCGAGCGCCTTCCACTCCTCCGTGCCGAGGTAGATCACCCGCTCCAGCGCGGGCAGGTCGCCGCGTACCTCCTCGACCATCCCCCGGTAGTCGCTGGTCTTGTAGGAGACCGCACTGACCAGCAGTTTCACCCCGGAGTGCCGGAGCGCGAAGGACAGCTCGTGGGTGCGGTACGCCGGGTTGACGTTGACGAGGATCGCGCCGATCTCGGCCGTGGCGTACTGCAGCAGCACCCATTCGGGGTTGTTCGGCGACCAGATCCCGACCCGGTCGCCCTTGTCGATCCCGGCGGCGATCAGCCCGCGGGCGAGCGCGGCGACCTCCTCGTCGAACTCCCGGTACGTCCACCGGCGGCCGCTCGGCACGTCGACGAGCGCCTCACGATGCGGGAGGACCGACGCCACGTGGCGCAGGTTCTCCCCGATCGTCTGGCCGAGCAGCGGAAGATCGGAGGTTCCGTGGCTGTAGGACGGGCGGGACATGACCACCTCCACGTGCGTTTCATCGCATCCTCCCGCAGCGCACCGCATCCCGTAAGAGCTCACGCCGATATCCGACGTCAGTGAGCGCTTTCATGGCCTACGCTTTTCGGGGAGGAGCACACAATGCAGAGATCGACGCGTGAGCGGATCGTGTCCGAGGCGCTCCGGCTGTTCGCCGAACGGGGGTACGCCGCGACGTCCGTGGCCGAGATCGAGGCCGCCTCCGGCCTGTCCCCGGGCGCGGGCGGGCTCTACCGCCACTTCCGTTCCAAGGAGGAGGTGCTCGCCGCGGCGGTGCGCGAGCACATCACCCGTACCTCCAAGCAGGTCTCCGCCACCTTCCAGCGCGCGCCCGAGTTCCAGGACCGGCCGCTGATCGACCGGCTACGGCTGACCGCGACCATCGGCCTGGGCAAGATGCGCGAGGAGTCCGATCTCATCCGCGTGCTCTTCCGCGATCTTGACAAGTTCCCCAACCTCGTCGCGGAGATGCGGGAGGGGATCGTCAACCCGCTGTACGACATGATCTCCAAGTGGCTGGCCGGCCAGCCCGAGATGGCCGGTCTCGACGAAGACTGGGACGCCCTCGCGCTGGCGCTGGGCGGCTCCATCGTCAACTACTGGCTCGCGAACGACGCCCTGCACGAGCCTCCCCAGCGCGTCGACGAGGCACGCTTCGTCGACGGGTGGGCCCGCCTCGCCCTGGGCCTGGCCGGCAAGACGGCCGAGGCCGTCTGAGGCCCGCGCGCTCCCGACCCGGAATACCGTTGCAGGAGTGAGCACGGACACCTATGCGGAATGGCTGCGAGCGCGCGACGACGATGCGTTGCGTGCGCTCTTCGCGTGCCGGCCCGAGCTGATCACTCCGGTACCCGCCGACATCACCGCGCTGTCCTCTCGCGCCTCCACCCCCTCGGCCCTCTCCCGTGCGCTCGACCGGCTCGACCGGCTCGGGCTCAGCGTCTTCGAGGCGCTGCTCGTGCTTCCCTCCCCCACGAGCTACGACGACCTCGTCGCGGCCGTCGGCGCCGACGTACACCACGCGGTCGAGCGGCTGCGTACCCTCGCCCTGGTCTGGGGCGGTGACGAGGAGTTGCGGGTGGCGCCCGGCGCCCGCCAGGCGATCGCCCATCCGGCCGGCCTCGGGCCCCCCGTACGTGAGGCGTTCGCCTCCTACCCCTCCGACCGCATGTCCGCGCTGCTGGCCGACCTCCACCTCGCCTCCGTGGACGACATCCCCGGCCGCATCGGCGCGCTGGTGGAGGACGCGGGCCCCGAGGCGCGCGCCGCTCTCGACCGGCTCGCCTGGGGACCCCCGATCGGCAAGGTGGAGGGCGCCCGCCGCCCCGTCACGATCGCCACCGCGAGCTCGCCGATCGAGCGGCTCCTCGCCCGCGGGTTGCTGGCCGCCACCGACGACCGCACCGTGACGCTCCCCCGTGAGGTCGGGCGCCACCTCCGGGGCGGCCGGGTCTTCCGCGACCTGGAGACCACGCCGCCCTCGCTCGGCGGGGCCGTACGCGAGCAGGCGCTCGTCGACCGTACGGCGGGCGGCCAGGCGTTCACCACCGTGCGCACCATCGAGGACCTGCTCGAACGCTGGGGCGTCGACCCGCCGGGCGTGCTGCGCAGCGGCGGGCTCGGCATCCGCGACCTGCGGGGCACCGCCGCCGCCCTGGACCTGCCCGACTGGACGGCGGCACTGCTGATCGAGGTCGCGTACGCCGCCGGGCTGCTCGCGCGCAGCGGCGACTACGACGGTTCGGGGACCGGCGGGCGCGGCGGCGAAGCGCTGTGGCTGCCGACGCAGTCCTATGACCTTTGGCGGCTCCAGGACCCCGAACGCCGCTGGGTCACCGTCGCCGGGGCCTGGCTGCGCATGGACCGGGTCGCCGGCCTCGCCGGCGAGCGCGACGACCGCGACCGGCTGATCAACGCCCTGTCCGACGAGGCGATCCGGGCCAGCGCGCCCCAGGTACGCCGCTCGGTGCTCACCGCGCTCGCGGACGCCAGGCCCGGCACCGCGCCGACCCCCGAGGACGTCTACTCCCACCTGAGCTGGCACGAGCCGCGGCGTGGCGGCATGCTGCGCGAGCGTCTCGTCGGCTGGACGCTGCGGGAGGCCGAGGCGCTGGGCGTGACCGGCTTCAAGGCGCTGGCGAGCCACACCCGCGCGCTGCTGGACGGCGACGACGCCGCCAAGGCCCTGCTCGACGTCCTGCCCACGCCCGTCGACCACGTGCTGATCCAGGCCGACCTGACCGCCGTCGCCCCCGGCCCGCTCGTCGCCGACCTCGCCCGCGAGCTCGCACTCGCGGCCGACGTCGAGTCGACCGGAGGTGCCACCGTCTACCGCTTCACCCCGGAGTCGGTACGCCGCGCGCTCGATGCCGGGCGCGGCGCCGCCGAGCTGATCGACCTGCTCACCCGGCACTCGGCCACCGCGCTGCCCCAGCCGCTGACCTACCTCATCGAGGACGTCGCCCGCCGACACGGGCGGCTGCGCGTCGGCATCGCCTCGGCCTACGTCCGCAGCGACGACCCGGCCATCCTGGAGGAGATCCTGGCCGACCGCCGTTCGGACCAGCTGCGGCTGCACCGGCTCGCGCCGACCGTCCTGGCCTCACGCGTGCCCCGTGCCGAGCTGCTCGACGCGCTCCGCGTGCTCGGGTACGCCCCGGTGGCCGAGTCGGCCGAGGGCTCCGTCGTGATCACCCGGCTCGACTCGCGACGCGCCGAGTCGGCCGGCCACGGCACCTACGAGCAGGCCCGCCATGCCGTGCCGGCCTCCGGGCCCGACACCGCGGTGATCACCGCGGCGGTCCGCGCCCTGCGCGCGGGCGACGAGGCCGCGCGCGTCTCGGTCCCGTACGGCTCACCGCCGCGCACCCCGGCCGCGGCCATGGTCCAGCAGTTGCGCGTGGCCGCCGACCGCGGCGCGCGCGTCTGGATCGGCTACCTCGACCAGCAGGGCCAGGCCTCCAGCCGGATCATCGAACCGGCGCGGATCGAGGGCGGCTTCCTCACCGCGTATGACGCGACCCGCGCCGCCGTGCACCGGTTCGCGCTGCATCGCATCACCGGCGTCGCCGACGTCGACGGCGTGAGCTGACACGCCGCACACAAACGGCGGCCGATTTGGAACCGGATGGTGATCCCGCGGGTCCTATCAAGGAGTCATGCTTGACGCGGTGGCTTCCACCTCCGGACACCCACCTGGGGAATCACCATGACGTGGCAGGAACCACAGGACGACCCGGAATGGCGCAGCGCCTACGGGGACTACGGGCAGGAGTCCCGCGCGGGGCAGCACGGCCAGGACCCGTACGCACAGACCCCGTACGCACAGGACCCGTACGCCCAGGGCGGCTACGCGCACGATCCCTACGGGCAGGGCGCCTACGGACAGGGCCCGTACGCACAGGATCCGTACGGGCAGTACAACTACGCCGCCTACGGGCCGCCGGGCGCGCTGCGGCCGGCCAACACGGGCATGACCGTGGCCGCTCTCGTGGCCAACATCGTCACCGCGGTCCTCTGCTGTATGGGGATCGCCTGGATCCCGGGCGTGATCCTTTCGGCGGTCGCGCTGAGCCGCGCCAACACCGATCCCGAGTCCGCCCGCCGGCTGACCGTCGGCGCCTGGGTGTGCTTCGCCGCCGACATCCTGCTGGCCGTGGCGATCATCGTCCTGTTCGGCATCGCCGGGGGTGACAACTCCAGGACTCCTTGACGAATCCGCGCGGGAAGCACCAGAGGGGCTCTCGCTGTTGGACACTGTGACCCCCACGCTGAAAGGCATCACGTGACCGACGGCCCGCTCATCGTCCAGTCCGACAAGACCCTTCTACTCGAGGTCGATCATGAGTCGGCCGCGGCATGCCGTAAGGCGATAGCACCGTTCGCCGAGCTGGAGCGCGCCCCCGAGCACGTTCACACCTACCGGATCACGCCTCTGGCGCTGTGGAACGCGCGTGCCGCGGGTCACGACGCCGAGCAGGTGATCGACGCGTTGATCAGCCATGCGCGCTATCCGGTCCCGCACGCCCTCCTGGTGGACATCGCCGACACGATGGGCCGCTACGGCCGGCTGCGGCTGGAGAAGCACCCGACGAACGGGCTGGTGCTCTCCTCGTCCGACCGCGCCGTGCTGGAGGAGGTCCTGCGCGCACGGAAGCTGCAGCCGATGTTCGGCGCCCGCGTGGACGACGACAGCGTGGTGGTGCACCCGAGCGATCGCGGGGCGCTCAAGCAGGCGCTGCTGAAGCTCGGGTGGCCCGCGGAGGACCTGGCCGGCTACGTCGACGGCGAGGCCCACGCGATCTCCTTGACCGAGGACGGCTGGAACCTCCGCAGCTATCAGCGGGACGCGGCGGAGAGCTTCTGGCACGGCGGATCCGGCGTGGTCGTGCTGCCCTGTGGCGCGGGCAAGACGATCGTGGGCGCCGCCGCGATGGCGCACGCGTCCGCGACCACCCTCATCCTGGTCACCAACACCGTCTCGGCGCACCAGTGGAAACAGGAGCTGCTGAAGCGCACGTCGCTGACCGAGGACGAGATCGGTGAGTACACGGGGACGAAAAAGCAGGTCCGTCCCGTCACGATCGCGACCTACCAGGTCATGACGACCCGGCGGAAGGGCGTCTACACCCACCTGGAGCTGTTCGACGCCCGCGACTGGGGCCTGGTCCTGTACGACGAGGTGCACCTGCTGCCCGCGCCGATCTTCCGGATGACCGCCGACCTGCAGACGCGCCGCCGCCTGGGCCTGACCGCGACGCTCGTACGCGAGGACGGCCGCGAGGGCGACGTGTTCTCCCTCATCGGGCCGAAGCGCTACGACGCGCCGTGGAAGGAGATGGAGGCGCAGGGCTGGATCGCCCCGGCGGACTGCGTCGAGGTCCGCGTGACGCTGACCGACTCCGAGCGCCTCGCGTACGCCACGGCCGAGCAGGAGGACCGCTACCGGTTCTGCGCGACGACGCCGACCAAGTCCTCGGTGGTGCAGGCCCTGGTCGAGCGTCATCGCGGCGAGCAGACCCTGGTGATCGGCCAGTACATCGACCAGCTCGACGAACTCGGCGAACGCCTCGACGCGCCGGTGATCAAGGGCGAGACCAAGATCAAGGAGCGGGAGCGGCTGTTCGACGCCTTCCGTTCCGGCGAGATCTCGGTGCTGATCGTCTCCAAGGTGGCCAACTTCTCCATCGACCTGCCCGAGGCGGCCGTGGCCGTCCAGGTGTCGGGCACCTTCGGCTCGCGTCAGGAGGAGGCGCAGCGGCTCGGCCGGGTGCTCCGGCCGAAGGCCTCCGGTAAGGGCGCACGCTTCTACTCCGTGGTCGCGCGCGACACGCTCGACCAGGACTACGCCGCCCACCGGCAGCGCTTCCTCGCCGAACAGGGTTACGCCTACCGGATCGTCGACGCCGACGCGGTCCTCGCCGACGAAGAGATCTGAAGTACGGCGTACTCCCGTTGACATGCAACCAATTGTTTGCCTATGTTAAAGGCAACCAACTGGTTGCCTTTGTTCGAGGATGGACATGGACGCGGTCTTCAAGGCCCTCGCCGACGCCACCCGCCGGCGGTTGCTCGACAGCCTGAACGCCCGTAGCGGGCAGACCCTACGCGAGCTGTGCGCCGAGTCGGGCATGACCCGGCAGGCCGTCACCAAGCACCTGACCGTGCTGGAGTCGGCCGGCGTGGTGACGACGGTGTGGCGTGGGCGGGAGAAGCTGCACTACCTCAACGCCGCGCCCATCAACGAGATCGCCGAGCGCTGGATCAACCGGTACGACCGCGAGCGGGTGCACGCACTCGCCGACCTGAAGCACGCGCTGGAGGACGGCCCCATGTCCAAGCCCGAATTCGTCTATGTCAGCTACATCAAGACGACACCCGAGCAGCTGTGGCAGGCGCTCACCGATCCCGCGTTCACCCGCCGTTACTGGGGCGTGGAGTTCGAGTCGGACTGGACGAAGGGCTCGACGGTGACCTGGCGTGAGGGCGGCGTGGAGATACGCGACCCCGAGCAGGTGGTGCTGGTCTGCGACCCGTACCGGCGGCTGTCCTACACGTGGCACACGTTCACGCCGGAGTGGGCCAAGGCGCACGAGGTCGGCGACGAGGTCATGGCCGGCCTCCTCACGGAGCGGCGGACGAAGGTCACGTTCGACATCGAGCCCACCGACTCCGCGGTCCGGCTGACCGTCACCCACGACGACTTCACCCCCGGCAGCGCCATCCTGAAGGGCATCAGCCAGGGCTGGCCGGAGATCATGTCCAGCCTCAAGACGCTGCTGGAGTCCGGCGAGCCCCTGTAACGGCGCAGACGCCGAGCCCGCGGGCGGCGGAGAGGCGCGCACGCGAAAGGGGCGGTCCCAGCACCCGGGACCGCCCCTTCACCGAGGACTCAGAAGTCCATGCCGCCCGCGTCGGGGGCGGCCGGGGCCTTGTCCTTCTCCGGCTTTTCCGCGACGACGGCTTCGGTCGTCAAGAACAGCGCCGCGATCGAGGCGGCGTTCTGCAGCGCC
>Ga0247774_1000291_pt1 | contig 24269 bp, 23 predicted proteins | sample UWRJL001104B6_FD_179933 | JGI IMG/M metagenome (GOLD analysis project Ga0247774, IMG submission 179933) | Plant litter microbial communities from Arlington Agricultural Research Station in Wisconsin, United States - UWRJ-L001-104B-6 | ecosystem: Environmental > Terrestrial > Plant litter >... | reverse complement strand
GTGATTGGCTGGCTAGCAACTAGATTTGGCGCGGTACTTAAGGCACGGGCAAAAGTGAAACAGTACCTGGCGCGGAAAACTGGAGCTGCAAAACGCCGGGCACTGGTGATGAACATACGCATAATTTTGCTGGCCCTAAGCCACTACAAGGGTAGGGTAGACCAGCCCCAATTCGGCATTCCTTCAATCCAGGAACCGCGTTTTTGATTTCAATTGACTCTTTCTCACAATTAAAGGCTGCAATAGGTTATCAAGAGATTTGCAACGAATGTTACGGTTGCCAAAGTGATCCCATGATTACCTAAGATTTAGGTGCGAGTTAGTGTGTGGTTAGGGTTAGCGCTAAGCCTCTAAGAATTCAGACCTCCCAGAGGAACAGGAAGCAGCCCCGGAATATTATGAAAGCGATCATTATCACAAGTATTGCTACATAGTCGATAATCTTTCCGTCCAACCATAGAATTCTGAGCAGAGCCGACGATGAGGGCTGGTCTAGTCGTAATGAATTGAGCTTTTGCCGGTGTTTAACTATTGAGCCGTCGGAGTTCTCTGGAGAAAGTACCAATTCAGAGTATCATGAGCTCATCGCCGAATTGGAGGCGTAGCCAGTAGTTGGAGCTCCGCCTCCCGCCATCACCCGCTCTATAGATATTAGTCAGACGCTTGTCCGCAGCGCCTCGTATTTGGTCCAGCGTCATCTATGTCACGTCCCGGTTTTGGGCAGGCCGCAGCAACCCCGGAGCAGAAGCCCGGCTGCACAGGAGGACACAAAGTGCGCCTTGTGAGGAATTAGGGTTATAATCCGAGCGTGCTTGAGCATATTGAAAAAACACTAGTGCCAATATTGCTATTTTGCTATTTACCATATTTATGCCAACTTTGAAAATCTTAATAAATATAATAGACGTGTTCCGAGGCGACATCAAATTGATCAGTAATGCTTGATGTCAGCACAGCGTTAGGGTTAGGACATCGGCACAACCGCCAGTTCAAGCGCTGAAAAGCCTCTGTATTTCGCTCCATTCACGACGTCTGAAATTCCTGTCGTAAGATCCATCCGGGCATTTTTCGGCACGTAAAATTATGCATGAAATTTTGAGGCATACCAAAGACTAGATTGAAAAAGCGACGATGAAGGATATAAAATTTTGGGTTGCAAACTCATATCCTGAAGTTGTCTTGACGTATCCTTCTAAGGCCTTGCAGGGACGATGGACCCTTCACCCGCTAAATGGCCCCCGTCGTGCCGGCCCCACTCGGCACAAGTTTGTCTGCTACAACCCGCTACGCGCGTTCGCGAACCCACTCCTGATGATATCCGCCATCAAGCCGCCACCGCCATCACCCCTCCTTACGTCGGCCTCCACAAAATCCAGGTGCTCATGCCAACTAGATGATACTGTCAGCTTGAAGGACCGCGCCATACGTCATGTCCACAATCAGCAGCTGCGTATGCGTTTCTCCTCCTCCGTCAGGTTGTTGACTGCAGAATCGTGTTGGCCTGGAGCCTAGTCCAAAGTGGGAGGGCATCGATAGGGTTGGCAAACATCGACGGCATGACTACGTTAGGTCCAGCGGGGATGAACTCGCTTGGGATGAAGAAAGATTGACACAGGAAGACCTTGAGTGAGTCGAGGCGAGATACTTCTCTACTTGGACCATTCAGGACGAGTCCCGTGATGACCAGGCTGCTTCATCGCGGCCATGAGCACGGGGTACTGCCGCGACCGCACGCAGGGTGAACCCAAAACGAACTCCGGATTTCCGGTGCGGCTGTTGATGGGTCGAGTGAGGCTATGTGTGTGGGGAAGAGCCTGACTAATAAAAGATATCTTACCAACTAGATGCATTGAACCCCTTTAGGCTCTATACACATCCCAAACAACAGTTTTACTCATCTAACCTTCTAATTTACTCTACTTCGCTATGGTTTGCTGAGACAGCCCCAGGATCTCCGACCCGTGGCAAGAACTCGTCTGTAAGTCCCCAACCTGACGTAGAAAACGGCGCCAATAAGGGGCCCGACGCTGCACCTTTTGTTAGGGCCAGAAAGGGGAAAACGAAAAAGAAAATTTTTAAACGACGTAAGGCACAAAAATGGCCCTCGGGGGGGAACTCACACCATGAGGATCCTGAAACCGTCTAAGATGAACAGAGTCGCCTGGGAAACCCCGCCTCGACGCCGACTTTGACTCCTCTTCCCGCAGTCGTCAAAGAAGAACCTGAAGCCCGTCTTCTCACCACAGGGGACCTCTCTGAAATGGCCGTGGACCTGGAGATACACGGACCAGGCTCCGAGAGCCAGGGCTTCGAGGCCGATCAGAAGGGCCAGTACGCTCGCCACGGCGCGCCGTCGGTCCGTGGCGGTTGGCAAGAATGTCAACCAGGCCGCGAGGCCGAGTACGGGCAGTTCGACAAACATGAGGCAAAATGCCACCTTTCTGATTCGGGGTATCAGTTCTCAATCCAAGATTACAAGGACCCCAGGTCACAAACAGGACTCACAGTGCGAAATCCACCCCGTAGAAGGGCAGCTTAAACGGGGCGATGGATCCAAATAGACAGACGAGCAAGACAATGATAGGAACGCCAGCGGTAAAGACGGCGGCGATGCGGAGGCGTTTGTCCTCCGCCCCTCCTCCTCGTTCCCAGGGCGGCGGGTGATATTGTATCCGTTCCCGCGGCTCCGGTGTCGTCAACTTAATCTCGGGCGGTAGGACGATAGGTTTCCACTCACGGTTCTCATCCCGCTCGGGCGCCACCGCAGGCGGTCCGCTCCGGCCAGTCCGCTGCCTCCACAGCCACAGCGCCGCGCGCTGCACCTCGGCCAGCGATGGGCGGGTGCCGCCGACCTCGCCGGTGGCGGGATCGCGCGACTCGATCAGCGTCTTGAGATCGCGCTCTGGGCTGGGCGCGCGAAAGTCGGCCTCGACGCGTGCCGGGTCGACGTCGCGGACGCGCCCGACGGCGTCGTCGACAACGTCGAACTCGCGCGGCTCGAGATCACGCTCGAGCGCCATCATACCTTCGAACACGCCGACGAACAGACCCATCAGTAGCTCGAGCTCCAGGTGCAGCTGGCGCCCGCTCGCGTGCGGGTGCTCGTTGGCCAGCGTCACGAGCGTCGCGACGACGCGCCGCACCTCGGCGAGGAGGCGCGCCAGCTCGTGCTTGCCGGCGCGGTACGACCCTTGCACGCGGACCCACCGGTTCTCGTCATCGGCGGCGCCGGCGCGGCCTGCAGCCGCCGCGATGCCGTCCCAGTTAGCGTCAACGGCGCGGAAGATGGTCAAGGCTTGGATGACATCCGGGCCGAAGATGTGCGTACACGGCGCTGATGTGGGGAGGACCGCGGTTAGGTGCGCGAGGTGCGCGATGGTGTTGAGAAGTTGGTTGTGGGGGTTCGGGAGGGGACCGCCCGACAACATTTTGCTGACGGGTTATAGGTCGGTGTGGTGGATGTTCAGAAGACAGAGGGGCTTAACGAGACTTGTTGCAAGGTGACGCATCTCCTTATCCCCTTCTGCCGCGATTTATCAAAGGTGGTACATCCTTCGATCGAAGCAATCCAGACGGTCGTAAGGGCAATATTCTCACCGTGAAAACGATCGATCGGTGGATGAATTTTCTGGCCCGAATGAAACAGGTTTAAGATGAGGACGACCGGTCTTGGTTTGGCAAGCCACCACCCCTGTAGAGAGCTCAGCTGCCTACTACCCACCACCTCCGCCCAAGCAATGAGGTTGTTCGCCAGGGGTGTCGCAGGCGCACGGGCCCCTGGCGGGATTGCCCGACAACGCCCACCAAACCGACCTGCGATATCTTTGGAATCTCAACAAGTGAAAAGAAGGCACAACTTTAGCAGCGAGCTGCGCAAAATCAAAAGACGACAGCGCAACCGGCCACGTTGGAGCAAAACCCACACCAGTCAGTCACACCGAATAGCAGACACCAATAGTCATCGTTGCTCTCAAGATCGGTCACCATTAATTCACGGAGTAACATACCAAAGGAGTGCAACCAAACCTTACAGTATGGCGCAAGCCAGGCAGAGACTGCGTAATACAGTTAACCAAGTTACGGGCTTCCATGGGCCAGATAGATAGTCGGGCTTGCCCACTCCACAACTAACGCAGAGGAAGAGGTACTACGGAAAAAATTTCAGACCGAAAATAATCAGCTAAGATTGAAGACGTAATAAAAGTTAGCAGAAGAAGTAGGGGCGGGAAATAGATCCAACCTACGTCAATCGTAAAAGGATCTAACTGCTTCGCGATCCTAGATGAGCATCCGCGATGCAATCATATTAAGTCGCATCAGCAACACGTATCGATTGGTGACCGATGAGCGTTCGTGCATTTAGCTTGGCGCATGCTTTAACCCGAGAAAAGTGTCGAAGGGTCAGGTAAGCCAGTTAACCACCTGAAGACTATACCGGGTCACATTACCGAGAATTTTGGATCCAATCTCCCTAACTTACATGCAGTGACGTACTGATATGTAGTTGCGACAGGGCTCGAATTGACTATCTCGAAAACTACTCCACCCATGAACCGGGTATAGGGCTTCCCGGTAGAGATGGCCTTGGGCAACCTTTCTTTCGCATCTTCTTTTCCATCCGCTTCTCGAATCTTTTTCCTCGCTTTACTCTTTCTCCGGGGCCTCTTGGATCATACCGATCCCGGCGCATGGCATCGAGCGAGCTACAGTCCCAAAGTCGGAACTCTGCTAGGACCCCGCTGGCCGGACCATTAGGATCGACATACGGCTCCCAGACAGGAACAATATACCCATCCATCTCCTGCAATCGATATTGTCGACAATTTGGCGTGTCCAAACGCCAGACGCCTGCACCCTCAGGAAGCACCTTCGCGAGCATGTTCGTCTCCATGTCGAGGTATTTGACCACGTCTACTCCACAATTGCCAAGAATCCGGAGCCACCTCCGCACAGACGAGATGGAGGCCGTGAAACTCGGGCTATGTGTGGATATACCGTAGAAAGCTGTGTATTGCAGTCTTCCGCCATGCGTGTCGTAATTGAGATGACCGAGACTGCAAGAGTCGGTCAAATTCTTGCTAATAGAGAGCGCCACATTTTCCATGTCCTTCACCAACAACTGGAACAACTTCTGCCAGTCGGACAGGTTGTAAAGGAAATCTCCCGACTCAAAGCAAGAGTCTCGATAATGGAGGAAGACCTTCCAAAACGTAAACAGGGCAAATGAAGGTAGTTCCACATCACCTATAAAAAATGGACGAAACTTTTGGTAGCAAATTGCAAAGCATGCTGGGTGCCACCACTTGTCGAGGAGGAAGCTGAAGTCAGACACATCAGGTTCATGCTGCTTTAAGTTGAGATACAAGTCGATCAGCTTGGAGACGTTGGCCACTGATGGCGGCCGAGTAGGATGAACGCTTGTCATTGAGGAACTGATTGTTATCAGATTCAGCGTTTACAGCCAGGTCAGAGGACTGAAGGCTAATTTAAACCAACTTACGTAGGAGTATCCAAAATTTTAGAGTCAAGAAAAGCAAGATAACGGCAAACGCCGATACGTTGATGAGTGAGAGCAACCTAACGGCATGTCAGAACTTGTATCAACGTTATTCGATTGACGAGGGTTCACTCCTGGCACATACGGCAAAGATTGACCAGTCCTGCAGGCGTGTCGACGTGGATATCTTCCCTTCATGAAGAAGCCTATGGATACTTTCCACGTCGTCTGAATCACCAAGAATGCGCCAGATTTGGCGGGATGTGTCGTGCAAGAATGATATGGTGTGGAAGGTTCGGATGGAAACAGCATTCCAACAGCGGAATGAGCTTTGATAACTCAGTTCCACCATTGGGAGGAATCTTGCCAGCTGGATCAAGTAACGGGTTTTCGTCGAAAGAATCGCATCTTGCCCATTATTTTGTCCGGAAATCTTAGATACCTGCTCCGCTGTTATCCACCCGATATTCCGGAATTCCCGCCGAACACGATGGGATACCGGAATGCTATGGGGCTGAGACCGGGACTGTGTCCCAGCTGAAAGGCGGATTTCTTCTTCATCCGAGCTACTTTCAATGGCGCTGTGCTCCAATTCTGGCTCGTGCTGGACACCTCGCCCGTCCTCGCGCGCTGATGCTTGGGGGCTGGCTTGGCGAGCTATGCTAGATGACCTTTGATTGCGTTGTTAGCATCCTTAAGTTACGAATACCAATAAATCCTGAATATTAGTCGTACCAAACTTGGATAAGAATCATTCCATTTAGGTCGGTCATATCCTCTTTCAAATGCCGTAACAGTTCTTCGATCCTTTCCTTCTTGGACAGATACTGCAGTGACATTTTCCGTACGAGTCCGCGAGATGTACTCTCGCCCTTACACGGCATCAGCGTCGCAATGACGTTCTCAATCGAATCCATCCGGGACGCGGCGCGGTGCAAGGCTCGTGCGATGTAGCTGGAATCCAACCCATCATTAGGAGGCGATGTGTTGTCACGTCGTGAGGGCAGTCTCAGCAAGGCCTGTCGAACAGCGTTGCACTGACTCTCGACGAGTTCAAGCCTCTCGGCCAGTCGTTCGATTTCGATTGATGCCGCCTTGTACGTGGCGACTGTTTTCCTGATCCTGGAGCTGGTATTCACTATGGTGAGCACCAGCGGGATTGCCCCAATCGCCAGCCCAACTGGCTCCATAGTGCAACTATTCCGGAATCGAAATGAACGCGCCCACCGTCCATACGAGTTGGTCAGTAGTGCTTGTGGGAGGACGCTAATTCGGCCACAAATATGCTGCACTTGACACCAATATTTTTCTTGAAGCTGGCGGAGGAAAAATAAGAGGGAATAGAAATCGAAATGGAGCAAGAGAAACGCGGGGGACGTCCGAGCGACGACCGTTCTTCCATCCGCCACCTCAGCACTGACCCTGCCAGTTAGAAATCAATTGAGCTGCCAAAGATCTGGGAAAGCAAGACTTATCTAACAGCGATGAGCGAAACGAAGATAAAGGCGTAAATAGGAGCGGTTTGATCCCGGGGAAGAGCGACTATATTGCCTTACCCTCAAAGGCCGTCGACTGGCTGCCAACAGGCGTCGAGTATTGAAAACGGCACCGCTCGGCCCGCAGATCCGCCGCAGCGTGGACACCCGCCCAATCCTTCAGTTAGACAGACAAAATTTACAGATGTATAATTGCAGCGAAATTTCCACTTCTCACTTTCTTGCTCTCCACAACATTTTCAATCCACTGTTAAAGAATCTAGGGATATTGGCTAGGGGCGTTTCGTCTTTGGCAGATGGGTCACAACACTTCTTCTGTCCTTGGCGTTGCACTGAGAATCCATTAGGCATCGGATATGCAAACTGGTACGGGACCGCAAATTCAATCTCGGCCGACTCTTCCTAGTTTCGATTCCAAGATCATCATGGCAAAGGAATCGGGTTCCCCCACGGTTCCCATCGAAGAGCCTCCGAAGTCCTGGGCTGTGGCAATCGCGGAGACCTTGCGAGTCTTGTACGAGAACCTCGCCCTCCTGCTCACCGGATACCAACACCAGTTCAACCCCCCACCACCAACCTTCAGCGAGGAGCATGTCGGAACCCTGACTGGTAAGGTCTTTGTGGTGACGGGAGGCAGCAGCGGCATCGGAAAGGAGTTGGCCTCTGCCCTGTACAGTCTCGGCGGGAAGGTGTACGTGCTGGCGCGCAACCAGGAGAAGACCGAAGGCGTCTTCGGCGAGATACGCAGCGCGCATCCCACGCCGCAAGCGGGCGCCGAGCTGAAGTTCGTCGCCATCGAGCTGTCGGACCTCCGCAGCGTGCGCGCGGCCGCCGACGCCTTCACGGCCGCCGAGCAGCGCCTCGACGTGCTCTTTCTCAACGCCGGCGTGGCACACCACGCCGGCCAGACCCGCACCGCGCAGGGCCTCGAGTGGCACGTCGGCGTCAACACGGTCGCGGCCTTTGCCCTGCAGGAGGCGCTCGAGCCCGTGCTCGCGCGGACGGCCGCGGCCGCGAAGGCCGCCGGCGCGGTCCGGGTCGTCTGGGCCGCCTCGGTCCTGGTCGACTGGTTCGCGCCCGTCAACGGCGTGCGGCTCGACATGCTGGCCCGCCCGGAACGCTACCCCAAGGTCGCCACCAACTACGCCCTGTCCAAGACGGCCAACTGGTTCCTGGCCGCGGCGTCGGCGCGCCGCCGGGGCGGTCGCAACGGCGTCGTCTACGTGGCGGGGAATCCGGGGTCGTACCGGACCGACGTTTGGCGCTCCGCGCCGGGCTACGTCAAGGACACGTTCTGGTGGCTGCTGCGCGAGCAGCAGCGCTCTCACGTCACGTATCTCTGGATGGGCTTCTCCGACGAGGTGACCATGCAGGATGCGGTAGCGGGCCGGTACGCCATATGCGACGGCAGGTGGCACCCAAACCCGCGCCCCTCGGTTGTTCAGGGCATGAAGCCGGTTGAGGAGGGCGGTACGGGCTATGCCGATGTTTTCTACGACCAGTGCGTTGGAGCTGTCAAGGAACACGTCCGCATCAGTCCGCTCAGAGAGAAAACGGAGACGCTCAGGGGCCTCAGACAACGAAAACAAGCCGAGCAAGCGGCTTGCGATTAACTATGATGTGCGAGCCTACGTATCCAACAGGCTCTTTCTGACCGAAATACCATGGATGCGGTGCGAAGGCTGCTTGCCCACTGGCGATGAACAGTCTTCGAAATAGATGTTACAGCCCTACATGTGGTAGATGTGACCACACTGGCTTGCTGCAGATATGAACACCCCGTGAAAGAATAGAGGTGGATGTCTGTATTTGAATAGAACTTGGTATCAATAAATGGGTATACGCTCAAGGAATTCCATTAAATAGAAAAGTTTCTACATTCATGTTGGCTCATCGCCAGAAATCTTAGCGCCACGGGTTAGCAATTGCCAACCATAGATCCTTTTCTAATCCGTCGTTGGGCCAACGAGCTCCAAAAAAGCAATAGAAAAGCCGGAATTCCATCAAAATTTACTCGTACAAAAGGTAACCTTTCATCCTTGGAACCCCCGCATGAGGACTGCCCCGTGAGGCAAGGACTGCCCAGCCGGCACCCACACCTTCCTCGACGTCCTACCCCCGCGGATGATGGCCCATTGGCCATCCTTGCTGTTCACAGTACTCGCCGTGGACGCCGAGGGCCTCCTGCCGCCGTTTCTCACTCCCGAATCAACGCTATACACAGACTCGGCAGCCAAAGACTTGACCCCGATGACGCTGGCGGCACGGCTCTCGCTGCGGAGCGACGGCGAGGGTGACGTTAACGGGGGTGACAGCGGAGGGTCGCTAACGGTGACGTCGACGCGCATTTGCCGCTTCGTGGCGCCAAGGATGATCCGATAGGCGGAGCCCAGGCTGGGAACCGTGTCGAGGATGTCCCTGGAGAGCATGGGTTAGTTGCTTCGACTTGGTTCCTCGCGGATGGACCGTGTACAACTTACCAACCAGACCGTGTCTGGATTTGATACGCGAGGTGCTGTAGGTTCATTCTTGTCTGCCCGTCCTGACCAAATTGCACGATCTCGACGCCAAAGTGCTCCGTGTTAGCTTCGCCGGGGTAGTGCACTTTCAGTTCGGCCGCCCAGCCGCCCATCTTGTTGGCGACCTCATCGGCCTGCGTCGTGGCCCAGACGCCGTCAGTCAGGAGAATGATGTTCAAATCTCGTGGGCGCTGCCTTGAGCGTTGGAGGACGTCGCGGTACGGGACGAAGAGCCGCTCGAGCGTCCGGGCTATGTCGGTGGAGGCGTACGTGTCGACCATTTTTATGTTCTTCTCGAGGGCCTTGCGGAATTTCTTGGGGTCGATGGTGGACGAGCACTCGGTCATGCGCCCGCCAAAGGCGAGGGACAGACCCAGCCTAGCCTTTTCGTGGACGGCAAAAATGGTAGCGAGGGTCTCGACAACCTTGATCATCTGGTCCCAATGCTCAGCACTGCTAGGCCCGTCGTCGACAACCAGTTCCTGCGGGAGTATTAGCTTTTGGATCGGCATCTCATATCCATTGACGAAAAACCCACATAATCTGTGTCGTCTGTGAGGTTCAACTTCAACACCCCGTCTCTTGTGTCTTCGCCGTTGATCGGCCGCACATTCAACCCGCGGTTAATGCCAGCACGGACAGTATGCCATGCCCGACCATGGAGTCCCTTGTCGACTTCGTACTTGGGCCGCAGGTCTGAGATTGAGGGATGCTGTACTCCAGAGAAAGTTTGTATTGAGGAAGCCTGTGACAGCCGACGCTGGAGCGGTGACGAGGCAATGGCGGGCTGAGGAGGCGGCGTGATGGTTTCGCGCTCAAGGGACTGCTGCGGCGACTGACGTTGGGGCGAACGAATTGGAATTTCAGGCCGCGACATGGGCGACGCCACGGAGCCATCAGTCGAGGGATGCCCCCATGTAGAGATTTGCTGTCCAAGAGAGAGCGGCATCGGACTTGGTCCCAACCGACGTTCTCCAAACTGCTTGGGTGGTGCCCCGACTGGCGGGGGTTCCTCCTCCTGTACCACAGGCTCCAGTCCGTCGGGAATTTCACGGTCCATTTCTTGCCCAGCAGCACTCAGATTCAGCGCCTTCCGAGAGCTCCATGCGTTTGCTGATGGTGGCCGTCTAGCAGATAGCTGAGACTGGTCGCTTCGGCGGGACGTCCTCTGGGAGGCAAAGTTAGATCCAGCGTCTTCATCGTACACCGATGAGTGCTCGATGATAGAGTCTTCTGCCAAACCCGCAAATCCTGGGGAAGCTACAAAAGCTGACGTGTTGCTCATTGCTTCCAACGTCGTCTCAACCAAGTCGTCTATCGTTCCGTTCTCCGCGCCCCCGTCTGCGCCAGAAAGCGCAACGCGAGCGTATGCTGCTTCGATCTTACTAGGGAAGGGCTGCTTGACCACCTCCTTCTCGTACGGAAACTGTAGAACTCGATCGAGGGCGTTGCGAAGCTTGGTCGCAGATGCTCGAGTCGCCGCCTCCTGGAGCATGTCCTTCTCTATCACATCCAGCACCCGAGGTGAAATATGGTCATTGGGGCGAACCATTGAGCGTAGATATCTATGCCACTGGAGGATGACCGCCAAGGGGCCGTTTCCGTCGTGAAAACACGGCATCTTTGCAAGCTGTGAGCCAGCCCTGCGTAGTGTTTGCGAAGCCGCATCCAGCCTCAGTTGCTCGTAGACCTTGATGTGATACGGACCCAGAATTACCCACGTGGCTGCGATGGAAAATATGCACCCGAGGTTCCATATATCGATTTCTGGCTTTACGAGCGCGTTCGGCCCCATCGCGGTTTCGGGTGCACCTATAATGCCATGTTAGCGGGCAAATACATGGGCTGCGCAACGCACGGAATGGCATCATTTACTCCAGAGGTTCGTCTGTCCCGAGAACGTAAAGCGGTTGTCTGCAGTTCGTGGCCCAGACCTGAAGCTTGCTGTTCCCAATCCGCCTAGGCGCAGCTTCCCGTCAATGAGAAAAATGTTCTCTGGTCGGACATCTTGATGTATTCTGTGGGATTGACATTAGCACAATATCCTCGGCGCCCACGCGCACCTTTACATACCCGGCTTCGCCTCTATGGTTGTGGATGTACTCGACGGCACGGGCAATGTCAAATAAGCGCGACCAGAAGAGGTGGTATCTTGTCGGCCACATCGGCCGCTCGACCGGCCATTGCCGGAGGAAACTTTCGAAGTCGGTTTGGGGCAGCTGCGTGATAATATTGAACGTCTTTCCAGCCGGAGAATCGTGCGAGTAGTCGCCAAAGACTCGCACGATGTTCTCATGCTCCCCGAGCTTGCGGTTTGCTTCCTTGTCGGCCCGGAACGACCTTTCATCCGAAAAGGTCTTCAAAGCTAAACTATACAACTACGGGCTCGTATTAGAATTTGTCTGAAAAGTCAGATCGTGTTGTTGGCTAACCTTGATTCCTTCTTGTGAGACCGACACGGCCGAAGTCCCTTTAAGCGCTTCCCTAATCTTGGGGATAACAAATTCTTCGGGAACCATGATTTTCCATAGCTGGGAGCCACCTTGTGTCGTGCCCGCGGCCTCCTCGACGTGTTCCGAGCCATATCGTATTCGCTCTTTGTGATAGATCGGCGCTGTGTACCGGCGAAGCAGACTCGGAAAGCTGCCAAACACCTTGCCGAGAAAGGTATATTGCTCAGCGCAAAATTCCGCCGCCTTTGATCCAGCCTCATCGCCGAGCCCTTCGAGGTAATATTCCAGGTCGTCCCTCTGAAGCGGGAGATCATCGTCGTGGAGGCTTGAAAGATTCTGGATCTGGGGGCCAATTCCAATCTTCAGCAGGATGCAAAAGATCTTTAGGCACTGGCCCTCGTCAGCGAGCTTGTCGGCCAGGTCCAGCGATGCGGCACCGTGGAATAGTTCGTATAGTAGCAGGTCAATCCATCCCCTATTCGCAGCATGCTCGTTTGACGACACCACGTCGGTAACAGCGTCCTGAGACGGAGTGCTGTGCAGCCATTCGGAAATAAGTGAAAAGCAAACTACTTGGCGCCCCCCATCTGCTGTGAAGGTGCAGCGACCCAGCTCCTGCAGAAAGTAGCCCAAGGCGCTTGTGGGCGCTGTGGGCGCTTTCATCGGGTCCATTGTTCCTTCCAATTTCTGATTTCACCTCATGAGATGGATTTATTCAGTTCTGTCATGGAAGAGCAAAAGAGCAAAGGGGAAAAGATCGGCCAAAAAATCCGAAGCGCAAGAAGTGTGACAGGTCATCCGTCCCTGATCTCGATCTTTTTTAGGATGCGACGAAGCCTTGCAAGTGGCGGGGTTCTTCGAACGGCAAGGGCGCGGGGGTCATCAAGATCGCCTCCCAAAGGACTCAGCTTTGACCAACAGATCAAGAGCAAACCAAAGATCAAGCTCAAAAGGATGGTCCGGAGGCGGGCCAGGGTGTCATCCTTCAATGCCGTGCAACCGTGTCGCAGGACCGAGGTTTAATAAAAGTGATTAAAACAAAAATGTGGTAATCGAGAGGGGCAGGTCGAGCTGAGGTCCGGTTCGCTTTCTTATCAGAACGTTGCACACAAGGCTGTGGCAAGGCCATGCATGGTCGGAGAGGACAGCGCCCGCTGGGCCGCCTGGAAAATCGACTTTGTCGGTAGTACGGAATACTCAGATCTAGAACGCCGAGATCAAATCAGAGCTATTGGAAGCGGAACGAAGCTCGCCCCATATATTGATCCCGATCGTGCGAGTGGCTTGATAGCCTGGTGGTGGACTCATTAAAAACCCTGGGCAGCAGGATGCATTTGAAATTCCATCCCTTGCCTGTTCTGTTTGGGGCTTGCCCTGCCGCGACAATGTTACAAGGTCTCTCCCCGCTCTTCCTTCTTGTATTCGTACTCCACGTGTCGAACCATTCCTCGGGGCGTTCAAACGGGTACAAACTAGCGAAAAATCTAAATCATAGGTTCCGTATTTCAGATGGCTTGTCCCAAATGTACCTGACGCCACACGACCGATGTGGATGAAGTCAAACAACCAGGCTCCAGCGGACCGGGCTTCCATCTCCCCATGTGCCTGCTGCAAGTGGCACCCTGACTGGCTGACGAGGGCGAATCACCCCCGCGTGGCCCCACGCCACGTCAATTCGGATATCCTGCTGAGGTCCCCACAGGCCACCCACCATCATCAATCTGGCACTCTTGCGGTTGTCGAAAAGCTCCGACACCTAGCCGTAATCCTCCGTACGGACTCACAGAGGGAGAGTCAACAAGAGAGCCCCACCCCCAAACCAGATTGTTCCGTTTTAGATTGGGCCGCACGCTCGTTCCTCGGTCTGAGCCCTGCCATTGCACACCACGGCCCGCTTGACTCGCAGAATGTCACCGAACGGACCCCCAAATTTGATCTTGGTTTTCCCCACAAATGACTGCCAAAATGCAAGTGACTGGCAGTGTGCATTACCGAGACCTAGCTAGGCCACCACGACTTTGGGAAAAGGGAAAAACTGCTAGGGGCTGGCCAATTGCAAGATGTTTTTGGATCAGAAAACCGTCCTCGTTGTTCGGTTGAGGGGGCAGGGCTCGGACCATGAATGTTTGGTAGTCTCAGAGCGTTTGCAGAAACATCGGTTGGCAGTCTTATCGGTGTGGGAACGTTGTCTAGATTTGGATCAGTTAACCTCCCCCGAGCTTTGCCTAGTTGAGGTGGAGTAATGAGAATTACAACTATGCTGAAGAGAACAGCTCCAGGCTGCAATCACCTTAAAATCGTGGTCAGTAGGTATAGGCGCAAGAGCGTCCGTTCTTTAAGACCACCTAACCTTAACCCTAGAATAGAGATGGTTGCAAGTTATCGACGTTAACGCAAAGCTGCCAGAATTGTCAGAACTGTCTGTTTCTCTCATCCGTCTCCGTTAAAGAGTTCTCACGCCGAGAATTCCGATATGCCAAACCCCCATCAAGAGCTCTTAAGATTTTGTCTGTCTGCCACAGACGGAATTCTAATAGAATACAATGTGCTAGCAGGCGTCGGGGTGGATGACAGCAAGGTGTCCATTGGTCCCGCATTGGCAGACCTCGTCACGAGGCAAGCTCGAAATCTCAAGGCCCTCCACAAGCACCAAGTCGAGCAAAGCACTTCTCCGAGCATTTCATGCATCGACCAGCCGCTGCTCGTCAAGAGGCTCGATGACCTCTTGGGCTTCGCAGAGGAGCGGTTTGAGCTCATCAAGTACGAGCTTGTGCCAGGCTGGTGGCGGCAGTTGTACACGGACGTGAGGATCTTGATGTTCCATCTTGGCGTGTTGAGATCAGGGCTTCTTAGTTCGCCAGATCAGGGCCATGATGATGGGAATCTTGAGGACGTGGACGTGAGCGAGCGGGTTGATCGCCTCGTGTTCCTCCTGGACATGGCGCTCATCAAGGCCGGGGGAGGACTGCGAAGGGGCCGACGCTGGTGCAACCAGGCGCTCGATCTACTGGAAATCGCTTGGGAAGCTTGCAAGACTTCTCCCTCCGATGAATGCTGTGAGCCGGAACGGAAAAGACCTCGACTCGATAGAAGTCGCGGTACAACTTTAGACGGGTTTCCTTCCTTCTCCCGGGAGGTTTGCTTCCAGCCCCCCGTGAACCACCCCATCGAGCGTCGCTCCAACTTCTCGCTTGATATGTGGGAAGCCTTCCTAGACCCGGAGCGGAATCCAAGTGGACCGCTCCCCCTTATATTCACAGACTTGATGGCGGACTGGCCGGCGATGGGGGAACGGATGTGGTGCAATCCGGCATATTTGCTCTCCAAAACGTTTGGGGGGCGGAGATACGTCCCCGTCGAGATTGGGCGAAGCTACCTGGACAGTGGGTGGACGCAAAAGCTAGTTCCTTTTCGAGACTTCTTAAGAGAATACATTGATCCCAGCATCCTGCCGAAGGACACGAGCCAGTCACCGGCTGCCCCAGTGGCAAGATCGGTAACGCAAGGAAGCCCACCGCAGAAACATCCAACGGGGTATCTCGCCCAGCATGACCTCTTCTCCCAAATCCCCTCGTTGCGGAACGACATTCTCCTCCACGACTACCTCTGGACCGATCCCCCTTTGCACCACAACCCCGCTATGAACAAACCAAAGCTACCCGCTCCCGACCTGAACGCCTGGTTCGGCCCCCGCGGCACCATCACGCCGCTACACACCGACTCGACGCACAATCTTCTCAGCCAGGTCGTGGGGAAGAAGTACGTGCGCCTGTATCCGCCATCGGCTACCGAGGCGGTCTGCCCGATGGGGCGCACCCCAGAAGGGATCAACATGGAGAACAGTTCGCGGGTGGATGTGGGCGTCGAGGAGGAGTGGGACGTGATAGGGGATGAGGACGGCTGGGAAGGAGGGAGGTTGACGGAAGTGGAGAGGAAGAGGTTCAGCGAGGCAGAGTACGTGGATTGCGTGTTGGAGGCAGGGGAGACGCTCTATATACCTATTGGGTGGTGGCATTATGTGAGGAGCTTGAATGTTAGCTTCAGCGTCAGTTTCTGGTGGAATTAGAGTTGTCAGTCAAGGAGCAGTGCTCAAATAGTCATGTTTTTTCACCGATTGACACCGTACAAAGGCACCTGCCCGTCTACGATGCGGATGCTTGTAGATATATCTATACTCCAAACAAGCTTCCTTACGCCAGAACGAGATCTATGGTATCATGTCACACTACCCGTAAGAGATAAGACGCTACAGTCGCACCTATGACTGTGCTGCACTCTCCCCCGCAGGCGTATGTGCTCTCCTCGCCTTGGCGCTCTCTTTCAAGCTGTCCCACTTCTGCCGATATTTAACTAATGTCCGCTGCATCTTGTCGTTGTCCTTCTCTAATGCCTCGATCTTCTGCTGAGCGGCGTTCCACTTCTCCTCAAGTTCAATGTTCGTCCTCCGAAGCACATCCTGACCGCCCGACGCGGTTGGTGCTCCGCCAGGAGAGGTGGTCGTCGCGGGGGACCCTGGCCGCGCCATCAGCCGGCTCTCGACCAGTCGTTGCGAGCTCGCCTCAAACGCCTGCAGCCGGTTACTTAGCTTGTCAATCATCTCTTTCAAGGAGCTGTTCTCCATGCAGAGCTCCTCGATGGCGTTATGCAGGTCCTTCTCGGAGCGGGTCTTGCCCACCCGCCGACGCGCCGTGGCCGAGAGCTGCGGCGCCACCGAGTGCATCGCCGTCGGCGACTCGTGAGCATCAACAAAGTCGTCGTCGTCTTCTATGGATGCGCTGCCACTGTGTAGGGACGAGGCCTCGAGGCGTCGCTTTTCCTTATCGGCGAAGGTGAGGATGTTCGCATACGACATAGTATGACCGGACGTCGGCACGACGTAGAAGGAGTCGCTGGCAGAGCGGTGTTCGATGGCGCGGAGGGCGGGTTTGGAGAAGTACTTGGAGAGCTCGTCGGACGATGAGGCTGTGGTGCTATGCTGCTGCCGGAGTCGGTTCCTCTTCGGTGAGGTCTGGGTTTGCGCTGGTGTTGGCGGGGGTTGTTCCGACGGGGCGCTCTCCTCACCAGGCACGGACTCCTCCGAGATTAGCGGTAGGCCGGTAAAGGCAAGCGGTGCTGGCAGTCTCCCCAAGAATGTTCCGATCTGGTTATAGAAGCGAGAGTATCCCTCTTCGCTCGCTGAAGACTTTGCTGGTTGGCTCTCGTTCTTCCTGCCGTCGCCCCCGGACGATGGTGTCCTGGAGACTGAGTCGGGTGGTGCCCAGCTCGGTTTCGGACTACTACTGGAAGGCAGCTCCAGAATGTTCTGCATCTTCCCCCGCGAACTGTCCCTCCGAGGCAGCACCTCAAGGTTTCCGGACGCAGGGTCGTTCGACACACTAGGCGAAAGAGGCTGGGCTTGTCCTCTATACTTGGATCTTATGCCCCGCGCGGACGCAAGGTTGCTCGCGATGGATGATGTCAAGTTGCGCGACGGTCGCTGCTGCTGAGATAGGGACGGCACTTTGGTTGTCCCGGCCGTCGTGACACTACCGCTGCCAGCATGGTTATCATCGCTTTTCCGAGGCGTGCCGTCACCACCTCCTCCGCTAGCGCTGGAGCCATCCTTTGCTAGTGAAGGCGGGGCTCCCTGCTTTTCATCGCCGATCGACTCGGCATCTATCCGTTCGGTCGGGAGCTTGAGCAGCTCGGCAAGTCGTTTGTGGTGCTCCTCGAGAAGTTTGAGTGTCCGGAGGGTCTCGACACTGGACGTATGCTGCGCTGCGTTGGCGAACTCGCCAGCGGCGAGGACGTGTTCGTTCACGGCGACGGTGGTGTTGGATGCCTGCGTTGCGCGAGAGGCATTCGCCGCATGGTCGTGAGCCTTGCTAGACGTCAGCGGTGTGGTTTCTAAGTAGGTATTGGTGGGACCATGGTAGCTGTACCCTTATGAGTGGAGATGCCTCCATTTTGTGTCGTTTTGAGGGGGGTTGCCTCGGTCATTTGGATTTGAGAGGCTGTCGCAGAGGTTGAAGTTTCGTCTGCTGGTTAGGCTCAAAAGTCTGACTTCGATTTGGTCAGCTGGCTCGCTCTCCGACTCCAGGCCCCCACCAGAGGCCAACTTGGGGATGCAAACAAACTAATAGCTCTTCAAACCGATCGAAAATTTCTACTAAAACTCCCAGGAACCTCCTGAAGGGTTTGTAATGGAAAATTCATATCGTTCAGTATCCAAGTCATCGGAATCAAAAATCAAGTAGCCAATAGAGTGTGTTGGAGATATGTGCGCCTTGTGAGGAAGGCATTGAATGCAGTCAGCAGTGAATCCGGGTTCAACCACGTCCTCTTTCAGCCGAAGAGCAGCACCGGAGTTCTTCCATAACACTCAGAGATCACGAAAGTTCGCATGAGCAAGAAATGTGTCTACCTAGATAAGTCTGGCGACCTCCATACCTCGAATCCTTGCACAATACCAGTGCTTAGTGCTTGCCTCATGTTGGACAGAGCACTCCCGCTTGGTTACTTTCGGAGCCGAGGAACCTCATTTGGCCCACTTCGTTGGATCCGACTCTCGGCAGAATTGGCCGATAATTTCCCGGCAGTATTTGGCGGATGACGAGTCGCAAATCTCAGTTGCCAATTGCAATGAAGGTTCAAATCCCCGAATCCTCAAATCCACCGTGCAAAAGACTATTTGGTGGAAGAGGTCCTGGGCCGTCACCAATCTGTAGGGTTTAATTGAGAACACGGCAAGATGCGAAGTTAAAAATTCGAATCTTCACAGGAAGCTTATGATCCATTCCTTGAGCTGACTTCAACTCAATGCCTGGCCTTTTCCTACTTAAATTCGTAGTCTGGTCTCCAGTTACAAAAGGGGTAGGATTCACGAGGTGCGAATACACCTTGGAACGAACCCTACGTCAGGGGCGTGCCAATAGGTTGCGCAGTGACGATCTTGACGCCACGGGGCTCGGGGCTGGCTGGGTGCAACGGGCTCTGACAGATTGGCACGATGCTGGCCGGGCACTATTTCAGCCAGGGAAAATGGCTCCGGAAACATGCCACAGGCCCGAGACACCCCTCCAATAAGTCCAGGTGGCATTCCGCAACACAGGAAGCCAACGTGAGGACACTTGATCCCTCGCACAAACACACACGCCTCGAATAAAAGTTGCACCGCGAATGCCTCGTTACATAGCCGACAGCGACTGCAATCATGGAGAGCAACGGAGTAGGATTGGGCAAGCTCCTCCCCAAAGGCATCCGGCGCAGAAAGCGCGAGTCGAGGGAGGATATGTCAGCATCGTCTACCTTAGCTGCAGCGACTAGCGACATCAGCACCAATGGCTCCAGCGTTGACGGCGACGGAAACCTTGACTCGACACCGCGCAGTATGGCCAAGTCTAGTTCCGGCGGCGATACAACGATAGGAGACGATGACAATGGTGGTCTTGCACCATACGAATCTGAGGGCGAATCGTGAGTTTCTCCCCAGCAGTTTTTTCTCCATATTTTCGGTCTACACTTCAACCTTTCATCAAAAGGAGCATACGAAATACGGGGTGCACCAGGTGGCGGCGACGCACCTCGGCGGCTCAAAGCTTCGCTTGTCTGTCCCACCTCAGGAAGCTCCTGAACATTTCCAGACCGTCATTGCTCCATCCACATCTACATAGGTAGCTCATCTTAAACCACCTGTCAAGATCAATGTCGAGCGATGCGTAGCTCTCATTGATGCCGGCCACTCGTCCTTTGTTTGTTTCATAGGCCCCAATCTTCCTGTGGATCCTTCCCCGCCACCCTTGTTTCGTACCTTGTAAGGTTTTGGAAGGACCTCTGCTGATGACAAGGCGCCATTTCAACCTCTAGGCCGCTTTCCCACCCTCCGATATCATCACATCCGTCACAAATAGGCTACCTGACGACATCCTCGCCGCTCATCCAGGCAGTCCACCACCCTGAATCGCAGTCGGATGCTGAGCGAGCGTCCACGTTCCCGAGCCAATCGTCCAATTCGGGAGACTCGGAATCGCGGTTCAGCCGGAGCAGGACGAGTCTCCAGCCTCCGCAAAACACTGCGAAGCGGTCGCCGTCTCCGGCTGGGAGAATTAAGGGTATCTTCCGATCGAAGAAGAGCAATTCGAGCCTGAACAGGAGTTCCAGCCCCGAGAAATCGGGTGCCAGCGACACCGAGCGCGAACGGCCAATTTCATCCCACGATATTCCTCCGGTGCCACCCCTACCGAAGCTCGATTCAACCTCAAGAGACTCGGATTCAACGCACAAATCTTCGACCGAGAGTCGATCCCGATCCAAGTCTCGGCCGCAAATTGACCCACAAGCGCCGCCGCGAACGCCGCCGTCGGCTGACAGCCCTGCACCCGTCATAGTCAATACGCCACCGACACCTACAAACCCCTTCTTTTTGAAGGGCTCGGCGACATCCACTCCCGGAAGGCCGGGCACTGCCGACTCGGCCAGCACAACGGCATCGAATGGGACACCACCTTCAGGCGCCGCCGTTCCTGGACATCGAAGGCTTCGCTCCGGAAGTGCCGGACCCAGCAAGCTATCGAGCATTAGTCTTCCGCCCCTGACGCCGACCCCCGAGAACGGTGTGCTAGTTACCACGCCTTCGACGGGATTTTTCTCGTCCGTGTTGTCCGCAGCGCAGACGGCGGCCAATACTTTTACCACGAGCATTCAGAACTCCAACATTTCGCAGGGCAAGAGCAAATCACCTGCGGCTGCGGCGAGCAAGGAACCGCAACAGGCGGCTTCCGAGGACTCGGTCCAAGTCGATACCATTGCGAGCGACATGCCCCAAGACCAGAATACGGAAAAGAAGGAACCTGCCGTGAGAACGCTTGGCGCTGGGGACTTGAGCCTGAGCCAATTGGGCTTGTCCGATCCCGAACCACAAACACAGCCGTCAAAGATGGCCGACGTCGAAGGTCGCGCACGATCGGAATCCACACCCCCGGAATCGAGCGCCGGGCTATCTCAACCAGACCAAGGGCTGGACGACTCACAAAACCACCGGCCGCGGTCGGTATACGACTCGCCCGTTCCCGGTGTGTCTGGTGTGTCTGGTGTATCTGGCGTGGGCGAAAAAACCCCGCCGGCCGCCAGCGTCGCGGACGAGAAGATTGGCGTGCAACGAACCGGCAGCATACGGAGTGCGATCAACAGGCGGGCGACGAGAAAGCGAGGCAGTTCCGTGACAACGGGCCAAACGGCAACGACTGGCTCTACGATTGGGGCAGCAATCACTGCTGCTCACGCTTCGGTGGCTCGGCCGACGCAGAACATACCAAAGCTCACGGGGTTTGCGATTGCGAGCAAGAAACGTAACCGAGACTTCCACGTCCTTTTCAAGAGTGTTCCGGACGATGACTACCTGATTGAAGACTACAGCTGCGCGCTGCAGCGGGAGATTCTTGCGCACGGGCGGCTGTATGTCTCGGAGGGCCATCTCTGCTTCAGCAGCAATATTATCGGCTGGGTTACGACGCTGGTTATGAGCTTCGACGAAATAGTCTCGGTGGAGAAGCGCAGTACGGCGCTGATTTTTAAGAACGGCCTCATGATATCGACGCTGCAGAACAAGCACATATTTGCGAGCTTTACGAACCGAGATTCTACGTACGATCTAATCATCAAGATATGGCAGTTGGGACATCCGACCCTCAGGAGTACATTGAACGGTGTGACCGTGGAAGGGACCAGTGGAGATAAGACCGAACGGATAACCGAGGACGAGCCCGCAGCTGCGCCGGTTATAGAGGGAGAGGACAGTGCATCCGGATCCGAGACGGACGACGAGGATATCTATGATGAGGACGACGATGACGGACACGTTATCGAGACTACGCAGCCGACTGAGATAAGTGCGCAAGAAACAGAAAACGACAAGACGGTGTCGAGGAAGGCATCGGCAATGGTTGGTACCAATGGAGATGCCATGCAGCTCAAGGAAGCCCCAGCACCAGGAGTGGTCGTCACCGCCGATTTCCCTGGTCCCGTTTCCCACGCCCCAACAGATTGCGGCGACGCGACATCACATTACGAAAAGATAGTGGGCGACGATGTGATTCCCGCGCCGCTAGGAAAAGTCTTCAACATGATTTACGGGACTCAGTCGGTATCGTGGATTTCCAAGTTCCTCACGGTTGATCAGAAGTGCACCGAACTCCAGATGGAGGACAAGAAGGGCCTTGGCCTGGAGAACAAGAGCAGGACATATTCCTACATCCGTCCGCTCTCGGGCAGTATCGGCCCGAAGCAGACGAGGTGCATCATCTCAGAGAATGTAGACAGCATTGACTGGGAAAAGGCGGTCAACATGAACATCACCATTCAGAATCCCGACGTACCGAGCGGGAACGTGTTTTGTATCAAGACGAGGTGGTGTCTCTCGTGGGCGGAGAAGGATTGCACGAGGGTGCAGGCGAACATGACGGTCGAATGGTCAGGGAAGAGTTGGCTGAAGGGTGAGCCGGGTCGAATCTGCCTTAATACCTTTGATTTATCGCTAACACAGTCTAGGGCCAATCGAAAACGGCGCCAAAGACGGCCAGACGGCCTACTGCAAAGATCTATTCGCCGCCCTCAAGGCTACCATGCCCGCTCGCCCCGGTGTCAGCGCCACTGGCCAAAAGCCGAAGAAACGACTCCGCAAGTCGAAGCAGCAGTCCGCCGACATGACGGACACGGAGGTGCTCAAGCCCGTAGCCAAGAAGGACTGGGGCCCCCTCGAGTCCATCCGTCCGCTCGCCGAGCCGGTGGTGGACATTATTCGCCCAGTCCTCACAGGTAATGTGGTGTACGGCTTGCTCGTGGGGCTCCTCGTGGCAAGCTGGTTCGGCTTCGGCAAGTACCGGGCTCAGCCTGCGGCGCTAGGGGCTCGCCATGGGGGGCCGCTACGGATCTACGACTACCCTGAGAGAATTTCGCTCTATGAGGAGATGTGGCGGAGGGAAGAGAGTGAGTTGTGGGATTGGCTTGAGGAGAGGGTCGGATTGGAGAGGTTGGCGAATAACGTGGAGCCGACGAAGAGGGCAGTGGAACCCCGCGTGGTGGAAGACCGAGTTGCGGATCAGGGGATGGATGTGAGGGAGGTGGAGGAGGCTATTCGGGTTACGGAAGAGAAATTAAAGGTATTGAAGGAGGTTGTGGGGAAGAAGAAGCGGGAGGCTATGAATAGTGTGCCATAACGTTTGGCTGGGGACTCGAAGCGAACGAGGTTGGAGGTATCAACGCCTGGGGTTGACTCGTTCAATATGGTCATTGCATTATGGGCACCATGTTAGAGGGATTTGGCTCTTGTGGGATGGCGATCTTGTATACGAATGTAGTCCATTGGCATAAAAGCGAGACATTTTTCCCTCTGTTTGGTCATACCCTTGCTTCCACTTTCTTGCTGTATTTTTCCTCTCGGTCCTTCGGGCTTTCAGACACCACCCCCTTCCCCACCGACGTCATGCCGTCTCACGTATGGGAAGATGAAGAGAGAAGTCATGTTTAGACCCCCGGACCCCGGACAGAACGACCACAAAGAGGTTCACAAGCATCACGTCCTGACGCAGGCAAACACCCACAATATAAGCTAAAATATGCGGCCGCCTCTTCCTACAGCGTTTCCTCACCAATGATTCAATGGTTTATGACAAAGTTCAAAGTCGTCGATTGGTGCTAAAATCCGAATTTACCACTTTGAACTTCGAAGGTTGTTGTAGCGAAGAAAGGGGAAACCCGAAGCGAATGCCCCAAGTCCCGAGCCTTGTCCTGTTGGTTCCATGTCCTCAACCTCGCGACATGTGACAGGTCGCCACATCGGGTGGGCCGGCAACTCCGTCCTCCTAGCTCTTCACATCTCTCGAGTTACGTTCTAAGTCGTCTGTTGGGATCTCGACATGTATCAAGTCTTGCAGAACTGGCTGGCCTGTCCACTACCGCACGTCCTTCCTCCTTTTTTTATCCCACCTCCGACTTCCAACCCACTCTCCGACCAAATCTTTTTCCTTTTTTCCAATTTTAGATCCCGGTGAACACGACATTTTTAGAATCGAAGTCGAGACAAATTGCTCCCTGTTCACTAGTTCTTCGGCCGCAGCCTCATGCGCTCTTATTGGCCGATGCAACGCGTCGTGGCCCTGCGAGAGGCCCATCACCAACGACACAAGGCGGCCAAACAGAGGTCGGCCGGACTCTTGGACAGGCAGCAGCACCACTCAGACTGCATATGTGATTTACTGCAAGTTTTCACGATTCTCTCGGTGCGGGGGAGGTCGATTGCTTCAATTGAGGCCCTGCCTTCTTTCTACCT
>Ga0247774_1000290_pt1 | contig 24291 bp, 19 predicted proteins | sample UWRJL001104B6_FD_179933 | JGI IMG/M metagenome (GOLD analysis project Ga0247774, IMG submission 179933) | Plant litter microbial communities from Arlington Agricultural Research Station in Wisconsin, United States - UWRJ-L001-104B-6 | ecosystem: Environmental > Terrestrial > Plant litter >... | reverse complement strand
CGATTCTTAGAGGGCAATAATCCTCAAGACTGCCTCGTTTTGAAACTCCTGAGTGCATCTATTTTTCAGCACTTGCAGAAGATGGTTGAAATGGCCCTGCAGCACTGCAGCAGCAGTGCAGTAAGATAATCCCCTGCATTAAAGACATCAGTAGAACCTGGATTGAAGTGTGCCCCTGAGCCGATCGCTAAGGAGACGGAGGTGGCGGTCTGGACTCTGGATCTGGTGGTCCAATCCCGCGATCTCTCGCCCACAGCATAACGCAAGCAGCGACAATGGCGCAGCTGACAATTTTGTCCGGGACCTGCATAAGCAATATCTCGAGTGTGGCCTGCCTTTGTCATGTCCATTTAAGGGGAAACCTGAATCACATTATTTGTCCCCCTCTGTCTTGGACATGCGGGAGAACTACGGGGGAAATAATATGTGAACTACCTTAAGAACATTCGAGGAATTATATGTCTCCGAACTTCGACTTTGCACGAACGGGGGAGGCTGATTTACGATAAAAGGCCGATGCCCATAGACCTTGTCCAAACCCTCAGGAACATCCACCTGCGTCCATTTGCACCTGGGCAGTGAGCACCTCGCTGGCCACCTGGAGTCAATGGACGGAAAGAATTGGCCAATGGGGAGTGCAGAAATGAGCCAGGGATCTGCCTTTAATTAGCAGATCTTAAGTGGAGGCGTGGAGAAGACTTTGACGGTACTTTATCACGTGGTATACGCTGGTCAATAGCACTTCGCCAATTTCGAAGTGACGCCTAAATCTGGGGCAAAAGGTCGAGCCCCGCCGCCGTTGTTCGAAATAAATGACCACAATAATCGGCGGCTTAAAGTAGACTTGCTGTATCTCGCCTGTGGAGCTTTGTTGACGCCACGACCAGGACAGTGCAAGTCTAGGCACACCCAGGAAAGTGTGCAACCACTAAAAAGCCGTTAGTCAAGACACTATCCGGGTTCCGGCTCGACCGCTTTCCCCAGGCTCTCCCCTTTGTTTCCAGCCTGGTCTTCAAACTCTTGATGGCAGTCGATATTCTTGCAGTCTTGGGATCTTTGGCAGGTGGGTACACGGGTCGATCATCTGATGTTTTTCTCCACCGTTCCTTTGTAGGCAAGTACCTGTGATGCACTAAAAGGTACCCAAGTGCCGGTGAGCCCCTAGCAGCCTCGAGCTCGGCTTATGGTGCTTGGGTACCCTACTAGGGTAGCGCTGGCGCCGCTGGCGCCAGCTCGGCCTTGTGTCAAACAACCAGTGAAGGCGGACTCGAAGGACCACTTTGTCCGGCCCTTTCCTTCTGCATCAACACTTTCCGTAAAAGGAAGCGACATCCCTCCCTCATATTCCCTTGTTCGCTCCCTAACCTCCTTCTCGCTCGTTGTTTATCCTTCCACGTGCCTCTCTGGTTCTCGCCATGATCTGGTCTAGGAATTAGTACCTCTCTCTCTGGCTTCGTTCTCCTTGTCGTTTCCCTCTTTTTTCATACCTGTTGTTGTTAGTTGATCTTGCCGCTTGTGGACCGACAACTCCGGACTCTCGCATCACCGACTCCTGTTTGTACGAGTATAACGATTGCTTTCCTTTCCTTCTGGACGACCGCTCTCGGCAGTATTTTATTACAATTTGCGTTTGGCCGGTCCGACTTTGCATCATACGACCACCGTCCCAAAGACGGGACCTTAATCACTAATACAAGCTGATTCGAACCCGAACCGATCTAAGAGCGTTTTGAGCACCCGAACCTTCGAACCCGTCTTCGGACTCGATTACGAACTCTCGAATCCCTGAGCTAGCGTAGATATCTTTGCTGCCACATCTTCCGCGCTCGGGTAGCTATCCCCAGATGAATGTCGAAAGCTAGCTTGCTTCGAAAGCGGTTGGTGCGAGCGGTTCGGTTGAGTCTCCTCAACCACTAATAACTGGAGTGACGGGGGAGGAGTAGGTGGGAGGCTAGTAGAAGAGACATCATGATTGCCGCAGTGGTCATACTCCAGCTCTCGCTATGGGTTGCGTCGACAAGAGCCTTCTTCATCTGGGACGCATGTAAGGCCGACAACAAATGCTCAGCCGAGGACTCCGATCTCAAGACGAGGACAAGACGAGGCTTTGGAAATGCACCTGAGGATGAGCCTTCGGAAGGCTTGACACTGGAGATGTTTGAAAGATCGCCCCTAGTATGTTTTGCTTCCGCCGGTTCACCAACCAACCCTTTTCCGGAGAGAAGGTGCATTGCTAATAAGTGTACAGGTCATTCACTCACACGCACGACGAGCTTCGCGGGACTTCTTCCGACTCTCAGAAAAGTACGTACGGCGTCACGCGCCTACCAGGGGCAGCCACTTGGAGAAGAGGAAGAACGCATATACCATGCGGGAACCTGCTGAGCCTGCAGACGCCAATGCCGAGGGCATCTATCAAGATGAGAGCGACTACGCACATTTCGTCCAGGCCGAAATAGGATCCGAGAAGCTACCGTTGTACCTTCTCGTCGACACGGGTGCTGGTACTACGTGGATAATGGGCTCTGATTGCACATCGGAAGCCTGCAAGCTACACGACACGTTCGACCCGTCGTCGTCCAAGTCACTGAAAGACACACCGCGCAACTTTAGCATTGCATACGGCTCGGGCCATGTCAACGGCCACAACGTTATCGACAATTTGAACCTCGGCGACGTCGAAGTCTCGATGGAGTTTGGCGTAGCACACGATACGTCGTCCGACTTTGAGCATTTTGCATTTGACGGCATTTTGGGCCTATCCTTGAATAAAGGAAGCACGGAGAATATGCCTCGGGTTGCCAAGGAGGAAAAGAAACTGGGCAAGAACATGTTTTCGGTCTTCCTGAGCCGTGGTCTAAATGCTCCAAACAATGGAGAGTTGACGCTTGGTGGCATCAATGATGCGAAGTACTCGGGGGAGATTACCTACACAAACGTTGCCGCCGATCGAGATGGAGACTGGGCCATCCCAATCGACTCCATCAAGATGGACGGAAAGGATGCCAAACTCGAAAAGAGCCGCGTGGCCTACATTGATACCGGAACCACCTATATCTTTGGGCCGACAGCTGACGTCAAATCCGTTCACGACCTGGTGAAGGGAGCCAAGTCAACGGATGGCGTATCGTGGACAATCCCCTGTGACACAACTTTGGAACTTAGTTTCACTTTCTCTGGCAAGACCTGGACTGTTCTTCCACAAGACTGGATCCAACCCCCAAATGCTAAGGGAGAATGCCAAAGTAATGTTTATGGACATGAGGTGGTACCGGGTGCGTGGCTGCTGGGTGCCCAGTTCTTGAAGAACGTATATACCGTCTTCGACTTTCAAGGCGACACAGCAAAAATAGGTGTGTTTCCCCCTTAAGTTTCTATTGGCCATGGCGGCTGTACTGACATCCTGGGCTGAAGGCTTTGCAAAGCATGCACACCCGGAATCTGCCAAGGCTCCTGGCACCTTATCATCGGAAACGCCTGGCGCAACCTCGAAACCGCAAGGCGGTCCCGGCATGGGCGTTGGAGGACAAGAAACTGCTTCTACTGTCTCAGACGCGCAGCCCGCTTCCACAGGAGATTCGGGCCCATCTAGCGGTGGTGAGATCGCTTCCTGCAACAATATCGGTAGCATCGTGGTGGCCTACGCAACGATATTTTCGATCCTCCGCTTCTTGTAGCGACTCGACAAACATTTGATACAAATATTTCGGGGCACCATAATCCACATGCGAATGATCTATAAACCGATCGGCGGCATGGTGTATAATTCCATACGAATTTCTCCTGGCGAAAGCTGAGCTCTATGGGCAATGTTGAAGGGGCAAGGCAGCTGGAATGCTGCGACTTGATAAGAGGCGCCTCCGGAAGGAGTAGCAACAGAGGATACCCCGGGGCCTGTGTAATTTTACGCGGGAAGGTCATGAAATTTCCCGCGGTGTAAGATGGGCCATCAACATGTATAAATAACCATTTACTAGCATTGTAATAGCATTAGAAGACGGAGACGTCGAATATAAGATTCAAGCCCCTGTGCATGCCTGCCAACCCCTTGCTGTGGAGTCATTTTGGCGGTGGCTATTCGCGGTATTGGTAGTGTTTGATTTGACAGCCGAACCTGCCGGTACCCTCCCCCAGAAATGGACCGAGTACGTTGACAAACCTGGCGGGTCCAACATTGAAATTTGAGGAGAGTGAAACTTATTCACGGTGACTAGACAACTTCTTTTCAAGCGGATTGGAGAATTCTCGGCACCAAAGCCACTTAACCCACTTGATGCGTGACAGTCGGCTCAGTGTTGGGACACGGTCCAGCCCATCAAGCTTACGTGGTTCCAGCGGTGTTTTAGTGTTAGATACTGTGCACCTCCCTAAGCACAGCCGCACCTGGGCAGCCATTTGAGAACCGTGGCACCTTCAAAAAGTTTCCGGCGCATTCACCTAAAAAGTTGCACACGACTTCAGCGTTTTACAACAACCACGGGCCTCTCCACATCTATTACCGCCGCCTACCAACCTCTTTCTCTCCTCTGCTCCGCCCCTCGCTCTCAAAAAGGAGAATCAACACAGGATTTGAGTCCTGTGCGCAAAATGACATAGCTGCAAACCCTTCAAAAAATGGCCAAGGCCAAAGGCAATGGCGCTGCCTTGAACGACGGGGCTGCCTCGGGCTCCTTGCGACCGCACGCACGATCTCCCGCGAGAATTGACACGGCAGCCGCGAACGAGGAATCGAGGCGGCTACTTATAGCTACCGAAGACGACGACGACGAAGATGATATAGTGGTGCACAGGGGCAAGTCCCCGAGTCCAGCGCCGTCGGTGTCCTCACTCCGGGGGTCGGCCCGCGCGCGGAGCCCTAAGACGCCGCGGAGCGCGAATAGGGTGCGGTTTGATCTTAGGCCCGAGATTGTGACGCCCCGAGATCAGAATGGCACAACGGCGGCGGAAGGAGTCGGCCGGGGAAGGATCAGGACGGATCGGGATCCCGAGGAGTTCGACATGGACGAGGAGGATTACGCGAGCAGCGGACCGGGAAGCCTCGACACGGCGCACCGCAGGCCGCTGCTGACGGACATCGAGGCCCCGAGCGTCGCGGTCGCGAACAGCCCCTGGGGCTCCGGAGGGGACGTGGAGGACTGGGCGGAAGAAGAACGACGGAGACCCAAGTCTGGGCTTAGAAGCGCGTTCATGAACATGGCCAACTCGATCATCGGCGCGGGGATTATCGGCATGCCGTATGCGTTTCGGCAGGCCGGGCTCCTGGCGGGATTGGTGTTGCTTATCGGCCTCACGGTGGTGGTGGACTGGACGATACGGTTGATTGTGGTGAACAGCAAGCTGAGCGGCAGCAATTCTTTCCAGGCCACGGTGCAGCATTGCTATGGGAACGGGGGCCTGATCGCCATTTCGATTGCGCAGTGGGCGTTTGCGTTTGGGGGGATGGTGGCGTTTGGGGTCATTGTGGGGGATTCTATTCCGCATGTTTTGACGGCGATTTGGCCTGGGTTGAGTGAGATGCCGATAATAGGGTTGCTGGCTGATAGGAGGGTGGTGATTGTTATTTTCGTTCTGGGGATAAGTTATCCTTTGACGTTGTATCGGGATATAGCAAAGGTGCGTAGTCCTGGGGGATGGGATGACGGTTCGACGAGGGGTGCTAACGTTATTGGACTTGGTATAGCTTGCAAAAGCGAGTACCCTTGCGCTCATCAGCATGATGATTATTCTCTTCACAGTTCTAATTCAGGGGATATTGACCCCAAAGGCGGATAGGGGGTCCTTTTCTACACCTCTTCTAACCATAAACGGGGGGATATTCCAGGCAATCGGCGTTATATCATTTGGTAAGGTGTTCATAATCACTCTTACACCCTGCTCTAGCGATTTACTGGGGGGCCTGATTGTTAACAGCAAGGCAGCTTTCGTCTGTCACCACAACTCGCTCCTCATCTACGGCTCCCTTAAAACCCCCACCATCGACCGCTTCGCCCGCGTAACGCACTTCTCCACCACCGTCTCCATGGTCGCCTGTCTCCTCATGGCCCTCGCCGGCTTCCTCACCTTCGGGGACAAGACACTCGGCAACGTGCTCAACAATTTCCCAGCCGACAACACCATGGTCACGATAGCGCGCCTCTGCTTCGGACTCAACATGCTGACGACTTTGCCCCTCGAGGCGTTCGTTTGCCGCGAGGTCATGTTCAACTACTTCTTCCCCGGCGAGCCCTTCAATCTGCCGCTACATCTCATCTTCAGCACCAGTCTTGTGGTTAGCGCCATGGTGCTGAGCTTGCTGACGTGCGACCTGGGGGCTGTGTTTGAGCTGGTCGGGGCGACGAGCGCATGTGCATTGGCGTATATCCTGCCGCCGTTGTGTTATATCAAGTTGACGACACGGTCGTGGAAGACGTATGTTGCCATGGCAGTCGTAGTGTTCGGGTGTTTGGTGCTGGTGGTGAGTATTGTACAGTCGGTGGCGAAGGTTGTTAGTGGTGAGTCCTTCCTTCCCTTGAATACCATATTCCGTGGGAATATTTTCACAAAACACTTTAAAATCTTGGCTAACCGTTAGTATAGGTGCAGGGGGGCCAGCAGTATGTATGTAGGAGCAAGGAAAGGGGGCATTGCATCGTTGCCATTGGCTTTCGTTGATCTTTTCTTATGTGTCAATTTTTCATATCATTTTTATCATCAGCCAAAGGGGGTACTTCAGAGGATAGGATTGTCACAAAAGACATTGCGAAACGGAAAAGAAGTCCATTTTGGGGGGGAATAGAATACATATATGTCTCCGCCCTAGACAGCACCAGATGTGTTGTGTCGGAGACGGGATAGGAAAGAAGGCGTCATTGTCGAATTGTGAAGGCTTTTTTTCTCTGGATTCCTTCGACATTCTGAATTTTCACTTTGTAGAAAAGGGTGTAGGAAGGCAGGCATTAGTGTAATACAATAGTTTACTATAGAGATCTTGGGTTAGGGTCCCTAGATGGTAGCAGGGTCGGGAATAGGAGTGACGGTCTTCAAGCATGTGAAAATGACAACTTGCATGACGCCAGCAATCCAATTCTCGCTAGATGAACGGACCGGTATTGAATTTCCGTTCTATTCTTTTATTTTCTCTTTTATTTGTCTTCCTTTTCTCCTTTTCTCCTTTCATATCTTTCTTTTTTCCTTTCTTCTCTTAGATCACAATCCTGGGCCTATCTATCTGGTAACCACAATGTTTCCTTTCCGTACGCAATGGAGATTAAAAGAGATAACAGCCGCCATTTCGTTTTGGTACCACTCCTTCGGAGGTGTCCGCCCCCAGCATAGAAACCATTTCCCCGTTTTCAATGCAACGGATCGACGGAGTTGCATTGCCGAAAGGAAGCTTGCCCATTGCTGCGAGAATGGCGCGCATAGATGTAAGGCGATTCCGGGCGGATAGGGCGCCATTGGGGGGGAAAGATTGGTCACGAGCCGCGTGGTTTAACGACCCCGTGGAGAGTATGGACGTGGTGCAGCGCCGCCTGCCTGGCTGCCTGGTTAGCCAAAGACACCTAATCTAAGACAAATCTAGGATCCCTAGGGCGTGGTGGTCCATATTGTTGTCTAAATAGACGCTTGGAGGCCGTGATTTCGGCGTCATCTTACTTGCTTGTCTCGGAGCGATGACTGTTGAGAACAAGGTGTGTTTGCAAGGAAAGGCAATCATAAAGATGGGGCGGGGCTTGGCTGGGTCCTCCAGAGACATGGATATCGTGCTGCATGTCCGTAAGCATGTAGCTGCCGATCTAATTCAGCTATTAATATTAGGAGTAGTAGTATGGATCTACTCAAAGATAGAGATTCCTTAGCCTGTTGGATTAAGGCCAGACTCTCACACCAACCTGCACAACGCGGACCGCGGCTTGCGCCTTAGTATGGTCCTCTCTCCAGGCTATCATATACCTAAAGGCCTCAAGGCTTCGGCATTCATTCCATTTAAACAAAGGTAATCCCCACGTTTTGCCCCACGGATTCTCAGAGAGCCATCTACGGATGGATGCCCGATGCTCATCCCAAGCGGCTTAATGGTGCGGGTTACAGCGGTTTATTACCCGTTAGGTAAAGCAACACATGATTTGATGATGAACCGTTGATCTGTGGTAGCCCGCCTGCCTGCCCACCCCGTGATGACCCTGTACGTGTGCCTACCACCACCTTCCTGCTGGAGCCGAGCCTATCTTCTTGGGGAGCCGCAGGACAACCTAAAACAAATAGACACCGAAACCTGACAGCTGAACTTGTGAGAAAGCTTTTGTGGACTCGAGGGATTTCCTTCCCCCTCCATGATAAAAGGCGAAGGAGCTGCCCCGCATTCTTGTTGATGTTCTTGTCTTCCCCTCTCCCACTTAAAGCGTTCTTGCTCGGACAACCCATATCGACACCAGCTCTGCAACTGTTGAAATCCCCTAAAAACTACACCAAAAGAAGAACTAAACCTTGCTATCCTATTCCGTCCCGGAGATTCAAAGTTCAATATGCGTCCCCTCGTCAACCAGCACGACACCTGTCCCAAGTGCGGCGCCGCGGCCGGCAGCGATAAGACGTGTGGATCCTGCGGTGCTGTAAGTGAAAGAGAAGATGGACCCCTCTATCAATCGATTTACATAAATCCACCGCAAAGTCGAGGAGCAAAGTCAAGTCTAACACAAGGAAATTTCAAAAAAATATAGTCGTGCCCCAACTAAGAGTGCATACTCATGGTGTTGAACCACCGCCATTTTGTCAGCTCCGAAACGGACAGAAAATACAGTTCGCTTATGCTTGCTGCCACACGATGGAGTGCGACACACGAAGTTGGCGAGGGTGGGGGTGGTGGCTGCCTCATTCTTCATCAGTTTTGACGCCCGACGCCGTGATACTCACATTCCTTTCCCCCCTCATCGTTCTATCGAGAAATTTTTTAGTTGCCGTTTAGCGAGGCGAGTTTGAATTCAGTTTGCTAGCGAGCTAGGAGATTGATTCGAGCTAGGGAAGGAGTCCAAGACTTAACCCACATTTCACCTTAGCTTCAGTATCACAAGGCCTCGAAAGAGAGCTCAGTGGACAAAATACTAAAGCAACACAACACTCGTTAAGAAACACAAAGAAACATTCAAGCCTAGCATGATATGCTATCTGTCCCCTGTGATGCCTTTATTGTTCTTTCCTATGCTGAAACTCGTAGTTATCAAGGTCTGAATAACCGAGTTTGACCGCAAGCGACATTATTCGACCAACAAATGAAACACGTCGCCCTTTCACTTGGGCCTTTCTCGCCAAGACACCACCGCCAATGCTGGGTCTTCAAGTGCAGCAATGGCAACGTACTTTGTATGCATATCCCGTAAGCCTGTCTCATCTAGAGTCTTATCTGGACACGGTCATGCAAACGGAACTACGGACACAGGCTCGACAAGGACAACATTCTCCCTCTCCTCAAAGAACCAAGGGCAAAGGCTGCATAGATCAAGAAAACCTCACAAGGTAGCACAGCAACGGCAGCGCGAGACCGAACAGGAGAGGAAACAACGAAAATGTATGATATAGCCAGCGCCATAGTTTAACAAGAAAGGGTGGAGGGAGCAGGTGTATCCCACAAAGCTACGCAGCGAGAAAAAGATAACACAAAAAATGGTTGAAAAAAATACCCTCCTCTTCCGTGCTTCTCCCCTGGTTCTACCGTCCCCTAAGATCTGCTTCCCCAGAGCGGGTTGTAACCTCCCTAGCTCAATACTGCCAAAATCAAAACCCCGAATATCACTCTACAACCTATCCTCTGATTCGTGCCGTATCCGTCCCATCCCTTGTCCATCGCTTTCGGAGTCTCCCGGGACCAACTCACAGCCAAGCCACAGAGCGAGACGCAAATAAGAAAAACGTAAGATCCAGCCTTCTCGCCGTTACCAGTCGCGAGTCAGCCCCCTTCGCTGTCCATTCTCTTCATTTATCCCCCGAGACTCGTGTGGAAGAGACCAGGATATATGCGCTTGCCAAAGTCTGTCTTCGCCCTCGCCCTCCCGACTAGTCAACATGGTAGCGCGAACAGAAGAGTGCCAAACATGCCAACCACCACACGTGAGCGGACGGAAAAACGATAAGGGCGGGCGATCAAGTTGACGAAGTGAGACGATATCAAACTCCAGTTATCCGAAGATCCTAATGCACGGCCTATAGACCCTGAGTACGTGCTTGAGCCCCCGTATTTCCCCAGAACTGCCAAGTCACCAAGACCACCAAGAACAGGAAAGCCCCTTTATTAAACAGAGCACGGTGTGATGAAGAGTCGAGCGAGAAGGGACAAGAATAATAGCCGAAAAGCCATCACAGAACGCGCGTCGTGCAGGTAGTAGAGGCAGGGCTGCTCTTCGAGTGGTTGGGTCCACCGTGGATGCTTAAAGAATCAGACATTTGCTGCGCTTCTTGGAGTGGCCTTTGCGGGACAGGAGAGCGGCTCGGGTCGCGTGCTCGAACACCTCGCGGACGCCCTCGTTGGTCTTGGCAGAGCACTCGAGGTACTTGTAGGCGCCAATCTTCTTGCGGACCTCCTCACCCTGTAAACCCAAATTGTCAGTAAGTTAGGTTCAGCCTTTGCCAACGTCGTCGAGCTGGCGTTTCTATCCGCAATCACCATGGTGACGAGACGGATGGATCGAGGCTGTGGTGGGACTCAGACGTCAAGAAAATCATACCTCTTCAGGAGACACCGGCTTCTGGCTCGTCTTCCTCAGTTCCTCGATGGTCTTGGGGTCGTACCGCAGATCCTTCTTGCAGCCGACAAGGATGATAGGAAGGCCTTGACAGAAGTGAAGAACTTCTGAGATCCACTACAACGTATTGTGTTAGTATGAACAGGCTTGGGCTGAAATTGTGCGAGCCAATCGACAAGGCTGCACGGGCTCCAATACGGCTTCATCTCGTGGGGCGATCGACACACCTTCTCTTGCACGTTATCAAGCGAGTCGGGGGAGTCGATGGCGAAGCAGATGAGAATGACGTGGGAATCGGGATACGAGAGCGGTCGGAGGCGGTCATAGTCTTCCTGGCCAGCCGTATCCCAAAGGGCTAGTTCGACATGCTTGCCATCAACCTCCACATCGGCCACATAGTTTTCGAAGACAGTGGGGACATAAACCTGTAAAGCGACAAAGGTTAGCGCCGAAAGGATAAATCCTCCACAATCGTTGTGTGTTTGCAGCTGGCTGCAGAATCCAGCTTGAATCGAGCCTTTGCGTTGTTGGCAGGCCCGGCCCCGAGGAGAGCTCGTCGATTGGGCGAAGCTGGAGATAGTAGTTGGGTGGAGTGTGAAAGCAGATAGGGGGCAATCGTACCTCGGGGAAAGTTCCCTTGGAGAAAACACTACCATCAGAGTCAGCTTGAACATCATCATGAGAATGTGGACGGAATAGCTCAGAGGGAAACGATAGGCCAGGGCGTTTTGCTGGGCAGCAATGGGGGCCGACGTTGGCTGTCGAGGCATCATCAGGCAGAGAAGCACGACTCACATCAACAAGCAGGTTTTACCGCAGGCACCGTCGCCCACGATGACGAGCTTGCGGCGGATCTCAGCCATGGTCTAAAAGTGACGGGTCTTTGGCGTGAAATGGGAAAATTGAATGCTTTCTGCGAACGTAGCGTCCGATGCCGATTTATTTGACGGAATGCGGTTGGATTTGGTCGAAGATGGAAGGGAGTGAAGGTTTTGCGGCAGATGGAGACTGTTTTGAGGTTTGGGAGGTTTGGGAGGTGACCAGAAAGGAGAGAAGGAACAGGCACTTCCAAGATGAACCTGGAGACAGTGCAGGACTAATCAAGTAAGTGGAAGTGGGGTCAGCGAGCAACACGCGCGTTAGCAGGCAACGCAGTACTTCAGCGGTACTCTGTGGTGGTAGATGCGCTAGCGCTGGCTGGTGGGCAGTGTCAAGTCAGAAAAGACTGCAGAAACAGTGAAAGCCTGCCTAAATTTCACTAAACCTGCCTTAAATTTGTCGAAGCCTCGCAAAGTTGGCTGGTGGCTTTTGTTTTATTTTTTTATTTAGTATTTCATTCAGGACCCCGAATGCCGTTGACCCGTTGGTTTGGAATGCTCTGGACTCATGGCTGTGACAACTTGACAGACTAGCGCAGGACTCATGAGGCTGAGGCGATTGCCAATTTTTTGTTGACACCTTTTTTCCCTATTTCGTTGTCTTGACCTACAATCAGGACAGACGACTGAAGGCCGAGAAATAGGCACCAGCAGGTTGAGGACGCACTGGACCAGCTCACTAAAACAACCCAATCCAGCATTACTAACATAGCTTGATAACAGGCAAGCATCTACAATTAAGGACCAGATGAACTAGATATACCTGGTAGAAAATTGAGGAAACTTGCCGTGATGAATTTGCTCAACCACTGTCTCCAACTACTAGCCTTTCGGCTGGTCTTTGTCACTTACGAAGCTGACGACGCGTAACAGCTGGCGGGGGGGGGGGGGGGGTCAAACGGGTCCTCAGCCAAACAGCAAGACAGGATGACAGGGCGGTCCATTAGGACCCGGTAACACCATCCCAACCAAACTTGCGAACGGAGTTCGCGCTGTCTTCAAATGGCGATTATCGAACGCCATGACACAAGGGACAAGCTACATGCCGTGACTAGATTGCATGACCGCAAAGGATCGAAACACCATGATCTGCAAGATGGTGAATTGTTCTTCGCCCCAGTATAGAGCCCACCATTCACTTTCATATGGCTTCTTGGGCGGTCTGCGGCAATCCCCAATGCACGAGACAGGATCTGAGCTACGGTCCGGAGCATTGTCCAGGCTTCCTGCAGCCGAGAGCTATCGCTAGATGAACCACGTTTTGAAAAATCCACCAGAGCCCATGCTTAACGCCAACTGCGTCTCTAGTAGGGCAGCTTAGGTTGGCCAGCATCGAGAAACGCTTAATACCTTCCTAGGAGTTCTGATAGCAAATATCAGAGACAAAAAGAAGTTTGAATGGTCAACCTCGCAGACCCTGTATATATTTTGAAGGTGAAAAATCCCCACAAGCGGAACAAGTGGTAAATATCCCCAAAACGGACATATCTCGCGGAGACTACGAAGTTGTGCGGAAGCTGACTGCTGCATTTCCTCCACCTCGACACGAGGCCACTCCAACCAAAGAAGACACGAGGCTCTCAACCAAACCCCAAGACTTTCAGCAGCACCGCAGGCCATTGTCCTATACCAAGCGCTGAAACCCACGGCGCTCATGGCAGGGCGCCAGGACCGTCAGCTCTCAAGAACGAAGGCGCCTGAATAGGCACTGTTTAAACATACTGCCGCAGCCTGAACACGCAGTCGAAGGACGAAGGTTCGCACGGGGTGCCCAATGGCGATTTATGGCTTCAAACACACCTCTGTTCAAACCTTGACAGCATCAAACTCCTAAAAAGCAGCTTGGGGGGTCTGGCTGGTTGCTGCAAAACTACGAGCACATGAAAAAAGTCCTAGTTGAACTAGGACTTTGCACCAGTCTTAATGCCGGCATGCGCGTGCGCTGCATGCCGCCGGTCTTCCACTAGTGCCCAAAACCACCCCTTGTTAGAACAGAAAGTAAACTTTACAAACGCCTCTAAAGATTCATCTCTATTGTCGGCGGCTTGAATATATTTTCCAAAGGGAACTTTCTGATACCCCGACATTGCTAATTGAGATGAATCCTTGAAGGATCTGCACTAAGATTTCGTATCTTCAAGTGCGGCGGGACGCAAGCTCGAGATAAACGAGTAACATCGGCCTAGATACATGGCCTCATCATATCGGTAGGCCTCCCATAACCAACTTGTACAGTGCAAAAATACGATTTGGTGAATCTGCACGTTGCGTCAAGCATGATGGCCCGTGCTCGCACCCCACGTGAGCTCAATTCGCGGCTCCAAATTTTGAATGCAAGCTTCGTTCAAGTTGATCCTAAGACCCAATAGCGAAAGTAGGCGGGCGTTCTCCAACAGCGACCGCGGAGTAAATTCTTTTGCGACATTCAATTAGACTTTTCGCCGAAGGGGACGCGCTCTGGAGCTCCCGAACGTACCCCAAGGAACGCTGACACGACACATTAAGGTACTACAGCGACAGGTCCGGAGACTCAACTCGCCAATCCATCCCGCGGACGCGAGCTTCCACGGCTCGTCACGATGCAGAAGCTCATCCAGCGAACCAAAAAGGCCGAGCGCCAGGTCCTACGTCGGGCCAGGGAGGTCGCCGAGAAGGAGTATCGCACAGAGCGGTGGCAGCGACTCGACCGCTCCAACAAGGCGTGGAAGGACTTCAAGCGGAACGTCGTTGGCTCCCGGCTGGTGGCCAAGGAAAGATGGAAGCTGGGACCCATCGCTCCGGACCGGACGTCATCGCCGAACCACGGCGTGAGCAAGTCGGAGTTTCGCGACGCGAACGCAGTGAACCAGAATACGTGGCCGGAGCATGATATCGAGCAACGGTGTGCGTGGGCGGGCGGGCCGCAGAACCTGAACTTGAGGGTTGGCGACCGGGTGGTTATCATGGAGGGGAGGGAGAAGGGGGCGATTGATGTGGTACAACAGATTCGTATAGAGTCTGCAACGGTGACGCTGAAGGAACATGGGAAGGTGAGGTTTTTTTGACGATACCTTTTCCCCCGAAAGATCCCGCCCGTGCAAGGCAAGATCTTCGATTGCTGCTGCTTTCTAACCTGTTTCCATCACCCAGATTGTCCAAAAGTCCCCCCAATGGATCAGCGGAGCAGTCTTTTCCGACGGTCAAAAATTTCCCGAAATCACCCTAGCTAGCCTCGGTGTGCCTATCTCCGCCGTGCGCCTCGTCCACCCGATTCCCGACCCGGAAACAGGCATCGACCGCGACGTCGTTATTCGCGAGCTCCGCGCTGTCAACTTCCGGCATGACCGCCTCACCCGCACGACCGAATGGGACCGCTACGTCCCCGGTCTCAATGTCATCATCCCCTGGCCCGAAACAACACATCCAGAAGAGAAAGCCCACCCCGTCGATACCCCGCGCCAAGTGCTGCAGGAACAGACCTTTATGCCGACGCTCCTGCACTGCCCCATGCCGGCAGGAATGGTGGATCAGCTACGCAACCCGTACTCGCGCTTCCGGACCCGGCACGAGGACTGGTACCTCGCGAAGAAGGAGGCCGAGGACGCCGAGAAGAAGCGGCTGCGGGAGTTTGCGAAGGAGATGCGGACGCCGCTGCAGGAGCTCAGCTCCAAGCTCAAGGCGGAAAAGAAAGCCCGGGGAGAGCCCGAGTTGAGCGAGGAGATGCTGGAAAAGATTGGGGAAATGATGGCGAAGAATCTGGGGTTGGATGAGAAGGGGGTCGAGGCGAGGTTGGAGAGCTTGAATACATAATGGGGGTTGAGATGAGTTGTGCCCGTCAATCAGAAGCGGCGGAACGAATGTATGATGAGAAAGAATATAGAACTCCTAGATGACCTCGGCGAGAGGAGCGAGGTGTTGTACTCTAATTCCTCCTGGTAGAATATAGAATTGCATTGCCGGTATGGTCCCCACTACTTTATCTTAGAGCCACCGGAGAGACTCCGTGTCGGGTGGAATTCATCCAATGCAGCAAATCGACAACTTACTCAGCCGAGCAAGGCCAGCTTCTTGAAATCTGTAACCACAGGCGGCTCAGACCAGGCCCCCGACGCTCTCCCCTCTAACGCCTCCTGCAACACTAAATCCCCACCCATAAGTCTCACTTCCTCACCACCATCCCCCAGCCTTTCCAACTTCTTCTCCTCAACGGGGAACACATCCCCCACCGCCTTCTTACACCCTTCCACCACCTCCTCCATCAGCCACTCCAAGTTCCTCGCCCGCTCCCCCATCCCTCTCCTCCACAGTGCAACAACGAGCCGCTCGACCTCTTGCTTGGTCCCCTCGACACGGTCGACCAGGCGCCTCACGCTGTTGACAAGATACTCCTCCTCGTAGACCGTGCCCTTCCGTCCCCTCGCGCGCTTCTTCTCCTCCCTCTTCCGATTCTTGCTCGTGGCCCGAGAAACCCCGGTCCCCACGGTCCCCACGCTCTGCGTGCCCTTCCCGGTATACCTCGTAAAAAGACTCGCCGACGTGCTGAGCCGGGAGCTCGCCGCGATGGAGACGTCGTCCGGGAGGTCCGCCCCGCCGGTCCGCTCGCCTTCGTAGAACGCCAGAGGGTCCTCTCTTGCCCTCTGCCGGAGCTCGAGAATGCGGGGAACTTGGGCGGCGAGTTGGGCTTTGCAGTCCGCTAGGAAGTCGGTGGAGGAGGCGAGAGCATCGGTTATACCCTGGTCCACGGCCGTAGAGAGTAGATCGGGTCGGCTTCTGCGGGACACGAGGCGGAGGGCGTCGGCGAAATGGTAGGCTTTGCAGAGACATTTGATAGCCTGTTCAAGGGAAGAGAGATAAACTTCATGGATGTGGGCCGCGGCGACATAGTCTTTTGCTTCCCACAATGCATCAGCTAAAGCGGATGCGAGTTCGGACAGGGCCTCAGGTGATAAGGGGGGGTCTTGCTGCTGGGCGGCGAATAGACATTCCTGCCAGCAGGTTGCGCCGGCGGCGCGATAGCAGGCTGTTGCCTTTGGGAAGTTGCCCAGGGACTCGTATGCGAGCCCGGCGTCACGGAATTGAGAATTTGATTCTAGGAATTCAGCGTAGAGGTTGGTCAGGACGCGGAGCTTGTCTGCTTCGTAGCGGTAGATCTTGAGTGCGTCCTGGTAGAGGTTGTGTTTGACGGTGTAGCCCTGGGTCTCGTCAAACGCCTGGAGCTCTTTTAGATGGGCCAGACATTTGGCCCGGCGGCCGAGGTGATCGTCGATGGTAAACCGGCGGCGAAGATCTTCCATCTGGTGGAGGCCCTGGACGAAGGGTAAGTATTCCCTAGGATCTTTCTGAGACTGTTGGGCGACGAGGAGTGTGAGGTCGAGGTCGTAAAGGCCCAGTGCATTTTCGTAGAGTCGATTGACATCGGCAAGGAAGCAAATGTGTTCTACAGCTGTCTCGGCCAAGCTCTCATCTTCTTGCATCAGCTCGGCTACGAGCCTCAACCCATCCTCCAGTGCTGGCGGGACTTTGCAAACGTGAGCCGTGATAATGTTCTGGATATTACAGGTTTTTTTCTCTCGCAATGCCTTGAGGATTGCGTCACAGACATGGTTCACCTTAGTAGTAGACTTGTAGTTCGGAAGTCTCCCGCCATCCTCTCCATTAGGTATCCAATCTGGATTAGTCCTTAGTCGCTTCGTGTTCTTGTACATAGTTTGGGTTACGTCTTCTTCCCTATTTGCATGTCAGCGAGCTAGCGCCCCAATCTAGGAGCAATATTCTTACCTTAGTGACGAAAGGAACAGGTCAATGTAGCTAGCATCTTCCAGTTGTTCAAGGAACATGCCAACATTGGCTAGAAACTGAACCGGTTGATGATCGTACAACAAGTTCATGTCAACCCTCTGCGTGCGGCAATAGGCGAACGCCCTCTTATATTTCTTCTCGTCAACGAGCTTCCGGATCCCTGCTAGAACCATAGCACGGGGATATATCGTCTCCGTGTTCCCTCGCGGCATCTGGAGAACCAGACTCATGTTGGTCGGCATAGCCGTGACAAGCCGAGCACCGCGCTCAATACTTCGACACCGCTCGTCGGCTTCGGGATCGTCCGCTGGAACCTCAAGATTTTCGATATCTGGTATTTCGGCCTCGTCCAGGGCATCTAGGTGTACAAATTTGAGAAGGTGATTGTTGGTCGTGAATATGAGATGTTCTTTCGTAACGAGGAAGGATGTGCAGTTCTTCGCCAAGATCCTTGAGTTTATCGACAGAAGCCCACTACTAGATAATGCAAATGCAATCTCAGAATGGCCCCATGGGACGACTTTCACCCAGGGTGCAAAATAAGAGAGCTTAAATGGCAAGTTCTCAATGCAGGCGCCATCGCGTATCATGAAATCTTGTCCTGTTTGGCTATGGACATAGCCTTGTATGTCTCCGCTCTCTGTCGCACAGCTGTCCGTAATATATGCCATTGACCAAGTCCCGGGCACAACGATGCTGTCTCCCCACGAAAGGTTGCCGGAAGAGATATCTACCGTAGCGCGATGCAATTTGGCTTCAAAAGACACGGTGAGGACATAAAACTCGCTTGGGCTAGAGCTGCAGATCTGAAGAGGCCACGTTTCCAAGGTGTCCATGTCTAATTCTGGCAACTCTGCGTGGAGCAGAAGTGTCGGTGCCACCCGCCGGCCATTCTTGGTCTCCCAGGTGTGCACGTCAACACCATGGGTGTGCAGAATCGCGATAATAGAGTCGCCTTGAAGAAACACTACGTCGATTGTGTTTCCGCTGACCGTCAAATCGAACATTGACATTGGTGGTGGCATGTTGGCTGTTCGGAAGGGAGTGATCTTGACAGTCGAGCCGTCGATGACGGCAACAGCACCAAAGTCATTTGGTGGCTGAAGTGTACCCCTTGCAGTCGTGAAGGAGTATTCAGCTGTTATGAGGGATTCTAAGCCGTGTTAGTAATCGAGATAGTTAGACGACTTCATAGGTCCATATTCACCAGATGTACCAGCAGCCAGGCGCAACGCCTTCTCGGGATGCCAAGACCAAGCCGTAACCCCCCCTGAAAGCGGCACCTCCTGCTTTAAATACCAGTGGTAGTTCCCCGTGGTCCACAGCTGCACCCTATCTTCGAATATCACAGCAAGAACGGTAGAATCCGAATTCCACTCCAGTTTCATCCGGTCGCTGGCCGACCGAAGTGTAAATTGACCATGCCGAAGGCCATTCCTCTCGAAAAAGATGACCTCTATGCGATCCGCATGCCGTTGGATGCCCGCAATAAGGTTCCCAGATGGTCTCCAGCTGAGAGCACCTTCCATGCCATCAACCGGCTCGCTAATACTGTCAAGCACTCCTTCTCGATTGTAAACTCGAATAACTCGACGCTTGCCCTCTTGTATCGAATTAACGGCCACGTAGGCACCGTCACCTCTCCAGCTAATAGTCGTTGAGCCATCATCAAACGAGCTCAATACTCCCTTGTCAACCTTTTCAGGAATCGTAGGGTCCCTGAGAGCCCTCGCACCGCGTCCCTGAAATTGCGTCTCCTTCTTCCCCCATCCGACCGAGACGTGCTTCGAAGCTTTGAAGTCTTCCGCTGTGATCTTCACCTCGGCAATAGCGTCAAGATTCCTCCCCATGAACATGATTTCATCTGCATTTGTAACTACGACCAGAATCTCCTCATCCGGAGACCACCTGGCAGCGGCGTTCCCGTCGTCCATGGAGCCGACGAGCTCAATGTGCGCCGACTCCCCGGACCCATGTTCGCGGACAATCGTCACGTCTCCGTTGGCAAAGACCAAAGTAGTAGTGAGCGTGTCGCTAGAGTGATGCAAGCTCAGAACTTTCTCGAGAGGTGCATCTGGGCTGGGACTTTGTACCTCCCACCGAGCAATAGTCTCATGTGTTCTTGCAAGAGTTAGTAGAGCTTTGGGAGTCAAGCATAACGACCACTCACATCTCTAGATCCGCTTCAGTGACACGAACCAACTCTATTGAAGGATCTGATTCCGTGGGGCCAACAGAGCAGATGAGCTCGTCTTTAGCAGCATCCCAGCAGGCTCCCGTGATCTGGCGAGGTTGCTGCCATGAGCCGAACCGGATGGAGCGTAAATTACGCATCCTAAAGAGAATGATGTGCTAGGGCCGTTCCAAGATCAATATAGAAGTTATTGGCGAGACGAAGTGTTATCTCGGGGTTGGGGTTCTTTCGAGTTGATCGTCCGTGATGCAAAGCGCATGCCGGATATGACTGAAAATTGAAGCTTCAGTGTAAGAGTTGAGATGCTGCTATGTTGATGCATCGAGCACGGAGGTACCGGGTACCTGGATAGGTCGCTGCTTTTCCGGGGCAGGAGGGTATCGATACTAATCTGGCCAGTTGAAAGTTTGAAATTTTTAAGCCAATAAGCAGGCTCCGAGCTGGTACGGTGCAGAGGGCCAACGACGCAGTCTTTCAGTCACAAGGGACGGCTCTTCGAAGAGAGGTCGGAGCCTCTTCGCAGCTGAGTTCAGCTGTATGAAACAGTGTGCACGATATTCGTGCCGCTTTCGGCGCGGTCCAACATTAACAGGGGCAAATCACAAGCAAGATGCTCCCTCGGCACTAGGTGGGTCCCCGCGTTTAGTCGCCTGCAAGCTTTGAATCACTCGACCTCAACTGCTGGCGTGTTGGTGGGACGCTTCACGACATCGCATCCCCTCTTTCGTCAACTACTATCTTGTCCCATCTCGGTCCTTATCGCCTGATGGTGCTACCGACTCATCAGGCGATGCTCGACATCTGGATTCCCCACCAGAATATTTAATGTGCCATTTCAGCATTAGGAGGAAAGAGGGAATACGGCTTCGTCCAAGAACGTAGGTGCAAAGTGGAATCTGCAGCACCAGAGCAGACCACGGGAGAGTCACAGTGTGGTAACATCGAGACGCATCCACGCCTACATTCAGTTTGGAGTTGATTTACAATGGACGAAGCATACAATCAGCACTCCAAGCAGCGTCGGAAGAACCGCTCCTCGAACAATATAAACCACCTATCCCTCGCCCCGCTAACCTCGAAGCTGCCCATCACCGATCCAGACGCTCTCCCCGACTCGGACTCGCTCACCGCCCCGCCCCGACACAACACATCTTACCTCCAAGGCAAGTCGGCACCGACAACGCCTGGCATCCTGTCCCGGTCCGCCGCCCGGTCCCCTTCCCGGCCGCGTCACTCAGTCGCGTTCGGGCCTGGTGTGGGCCTTCCAAAGAGCAAGTCGGCTAGCCACCTGACCCAGCTCCATGATCGAAAGCACCACCGCCGGCCAGCGGCATCGGGGGCCGCCTCGCCGACCCACCACAGGAGGGACGATGTCTCGGCTGCGTATGGAGGCGATGGGGACTGGCTGTTCAGGGCGGCGGCCCTGATGAGCAGCGAGGCGAGGGAGTTCAAAGGACAGTCGTGGTTAGTCTCGAGGGCGAGCTCGACTAGCTTAGCAGGTGGCCTGGACTTGGACGAGGAGGCCGAGGAGCAAATGGAGCGGGAGCGGGAGCGCGAAAGTCGTCGCGGGAGCAGGAACGGCAGCGTTACAAATTTCGAGACGGATCCCTCTCCCTTCGGAAGCCGCCGTCCTAGTCGGTCACACAGTAGAGTGGGCAGTGGAACTCACATGTTCTCGCCTTCAGAACATCACCCCGACGACAGCTATTTCCCGCAGTCTCCCGAAGGAGACTACATCGCTGGACCGGATTTTGTGAACCTCGATGAGAGATTGGAAGCGCTCGGGGGCGAGCCGGTCCCGGACGACGAGGCGGCGGTGCGCCGGCTCGTAAGGAGAGGGCGGGACGGCGGGACTTCGTGGATGGGCAACATCCTTGGCTGGTCGCTCTTCTCGGTCGAGGAGCACGAGGAGGAATCTGACAGCGACTCGAATGAAGCCGAGGAAACTGATGATCTTGCTGGAACTTCCACGCCGTCCACACCGCAGCCTGGCGGAGCATGTAGCTCGGCGGAGACGATGCCCGCGCCAATGGCCGACGAGGGCGGCTGGAAAGATGCCGCGTGGCTACTGAGCGTGGCATCGAAGGTTATCCTCTGACGGGAATACACAGGGTTTCTCGAGAACCACGACGGTTGGTCGGTAGACAGACTTTCGCTGTCGATCAATGCTGAACTAATGACAACCTATACAAACACAATTGTCCAAGACCGAAAGTCCCAAGTTCGTCTTGCCGACCTTCACCGCCAAGATATTGTGTGTCATAAGGTTACATGCATGCGAACAGCCAATGCATCATCGCTGTTGGTGCCGAATGGTAGCCGTCAAGATGCTGGAATATTCCGGATCTACGCTTTTATTACCATCCCAAATAGCCCCTTTCTCTGCACTTTTCGCTCCAGCGGCTGATCGGGAATGACGCCCATCGCTCCGACAGAATACGCCGGGGTATTGATAGCATCTGTTTGACGGCTCACATCGACTTTTCCTCGAGGCCGGAAGTGATTGATAATGGTGGCCACGTGATGCGGCCGACTTACATGACATAACCGAGCCTCCACCCGTCTCGACGACGAAGGCGTTGCCAGCTTACATGCGGTACTTTTTGTGTCAGACGGAAGGCACGTCTCGCACAGGTGCCGAACCAGGTGCTACCACAGAACAAGAGGCAGCTTCATGAAGCTGACGCACCGAGTACCTAGGGTCCTGACAAAAACGGGCAGGCTATCAACTAGGGTTACATACAAGGGCTCACCGACCGAGAGTGGGGTGGGTGTGCGGGAGGGCATCGTGATGCCTGAATAGGGCAAAGGCCAGCTGCATCTTTGCGGGTATCTGATTTCTCGGCACGATGTAGATCAAAATGTAACAGGCAGGATGAGTTTTCTTCGGCCTGTTTTGATAGGGCCGGCCAAGCCGGGCTTGGAAAGGGATAGAACAATTGTCGCAAAAAACAGGTTTTGGGACCGCCCTTTTCTATCACAACGGCACCCAACCCGCATGCAGATTCGGGCGCGGTAAATGACACAAAGTGCGAACAAAATGTCTAGGGTGCTTTCCAACCTAGCGGAATTCGCAAATTGGACTTGGGGGACGTAGGATTTATCACCCTCGTTGTTAGAGGTGCAGATCCCCTTTTGCAACCAGACTGCAGTCTAGAGCCAAACAACAGCTAACTAATACCCGCTTCTAGAAACACGTACGTACCTAACATTGGTGCATTCCGGAAAGAAAACCCTGCATAGAGACGCCAGCGCTGTCCGTAAGATCTTTGCCTAGTTAGACAGACTCCCCGAATATTCGGGACCCTGATACCGAGCGCCTTCTGGTGGACGAGAGCAATCCCATCCTAACCCAAAGTTACGTCAAACTGGGTTCTTACACATGCACCTAGTTGGCTTTGGTAGGTGAACCGACCGAATGCGCTTTGCCTCGAAAAGTAGTTGCGCTTTGACTAGACACAAGCATGTTTGTGCCGATAGTCAACGTCGACATCGATGCTCTGATGCAGAGACTGGTCTCTATTCCGGGATCCGAACGGATAAGTTCGAAAGCGGAGGACCCTGCGCATCCCGCCAGCACCGTCAAACGTCAGGGACTCCTCTCGCGAGGTGTTGAGAGACACATACATTAAAAAATAAAAACCAGGGTGTGTGCTTCATGCAACTCTCCTCGTCATTCTCTTCCATCAAGTTTGTTAGTTCGAGTAGTGTGACCAACAAAGGGTCGGTTGGTGTCCGAGCCGTCGGTCGTGTGCTGGCCGTTCGGAGCGGCTCGATAACGGCGACCCCCCACACCATTTAGCTTCGAGAAAATATTGCTAAGACAAGTTACAACAAGGGTCCTACGTTTGAGGGTAAGCACTCAAGAAGTCTCTCGCCATATACCGTAGCTCCAAAACGAGGTAGAGAGAAAGGTGCTTCCTCAGCTCAAAAAGATAAAAATAAAAAGGAATTATTGCGATGGCCTCAAATAGATGTGCCAGTCCCATACAGTAAACTAACGGGAACAGCCGAAAGCAATCTTCCAACAAAACTGCATCGTGGTCTCTTAGTTGGCATGGTTAGAGCTGTGTGGTTCTAGCTAAAAGCATGGCCGGTGCATGGTCGCCGCTGCCTGGTCGCCGCTGCCTCAATGTCCGAAGGGTGCCAGGCCACTGGAAACTCGTCAGTAAGTAGTGAGTCGCACCCTCGACAACCGGTCGTTAGTGAACATCGCCAGCAGACAATTTGGCATGGCAGGGGTAGAAGGCGGGGGAGGGGCAAGCTCTGGATAGCTTCCTCAGTTCAAGCTTGCCGTCAAAATTTGGAAGGAAAAACCCCTCCCCCAAGGGCGGCAGCCAATGCCGAAGCTCATAGTGGGGCACTGCAGAGGCCATTTACACCATCGACTCTGGTTGTCTTCCACTTCGGCATGCAGTGGAACCAATTATGATCGAATTGAATAGAAGCGGTATGACGTCGGGGAGAACCCCAAAACCCCCAGCCGGCGTGCTGCACGTCGACGCACCGTTGACGTATCTAGTTTCCCGAGCTTTCTCCTTATTTGGCTGGTGAACCCAAAACCGCTCCCGACAATATCCAACCTCAAACTGTTACCCACGAGGCAGGGGTGAGATTGCTTCTCACCGCCAGTAATACGTCAAGCCTAGCGAAAATCCTCATATTGCACAAGGAGTCTTGCTTCGGCTGGGTAAGCGTTTGGATCCAATCTCTCGGCAGGACTCGA
>Ga0247774_1000289_pt1 | contig 24364 bp, 24 predicted proteins | sample UWRJL001104B6_FD_179933 | JGI IMG/M metagenome (GOLD analysis project Ga0247774, IMG submission 179933) | Plant litter microbial communities from Arlington Agricultural Research Station in Wisconsin, United States - UWRJ-L001-104B-6 | ecosystem: Environmental > Terrestrial > Plant litter >... | reverse complement strand
GTATTGGAGCATCCAATGGCCATTTGTAGACGACATGGCTGGTGTGGGTGGAGAACGTGCATGTGCAGTAATCGGACTTCAATCGCCAAAATATGGCGCCCAAACCACGCGGCAACCATTTTTTTTGGGGGGTGGGGAGGAGGGGGGGATTTATCGTAACAAATCGAAGGTTCTGAGGTATAACAATTTGCGCTTCATGTTGACCTCTAGAAATATTTTCCCGCATCCTCTATGGTTAAGTTGCATCTAACTTATTCTGTCATGGTCTTCCCACACATCTAATATCTCATCGTGGGAGCGGGCGGCTTGTTGTTCAGAATCTCGTCAATTTCCTTCATCACCTCCGGGGTCAGCTTCTCTACTACGGCCAGCGCCTTGATATTTTCGTAGACCTGCTCGACTGAGCTCGTGCCCATAATGGCGGAGCTGACGTTGGGGTTCGCCAGCACCCACCCGAGAGCGAGGTTGCTCATGGACACGCCGAGGCGGTCGGCAATGGGCTGCAGGCTGTTGACCTGCTTCACAATACCGTCCCACTTGTCCTTGCCGGTGCGCTCCCAGAAGCCCTTGACGAAGTCGACCGACTCCTGCGCGAAGCGCGAGTTGTCGGGAATGCCATCCTTGTATTTGCCCGAGAGTATGCCCTGGCGGAGGGGTGAGAAGATGGTAAGGCCGAGACCTGGTTCGCGGTAGAGATGGGAGAATTCTTTTTCCACCTTGACGCGCTCTCTGTCCAAAAATCTCGTTAGCAAGATGGGAAAAGATGATGAAGCGCAAAGAGGCACGGCGCAGCTCACAGCATGTTATATTGCGGTTGTTCCATCACGGGTCCGATCAATCCTAGCCGATCGGCGACACGCCATGCGGCCGCAATCTCGTCGGCATCCCATTCTGATGTTCCCCAGTAGAAGGCCTTCCCGGTATCGATCAGATGGTTGAATGCACGAACCGTCTCCTCCATGGGGGTGTGGCGGTCGGGACGGTGGGCGTAGATAAGGTCGACATAATCGAGGCCGAGACGCTCAAGGCACATATTCATGGCCTCGACAATGTGTTTCCTCGACAGCCCCTTGTTGTTGACGGCATTGGTGCCAAATTTTGTACCCCAGTAGATCTGTGTCCCATGTGTAAGCATTTTCTTACACACGCATTCCCAACCGGGGACCGACTCGCCTTGGTGGAAATGACGAGGTCATTCCGTTTCCATCCAAAGTGCCTGATCGCCTCACCCATGGCAATTTCCGACTCGCCTCCAGCGTAGGCTTCGGCAGTGTCGAAGAAGTTGACACCGCAGTCGTAGGCAGCCTTCATGCAGGCAAAGGTTCCCTCTGGGAATCGATGTTAGCGGTTGACCTTGCCCCGCAGAGTTCCCGACAAACACATACCTTTATCGACATGGCCGCCAAAAGTTAGCCAGCCACCAAGAGAGATGGCCGATACCTGCAGTCCGGACCGACCGAGGAACCGGTACTGCATTTCTGGGAGACCCTCTGGCTTCGACATTATATTGAGTACAGTCGAAGACGATGGTAGCTTCGCGGCAAACAAAAAGATGGCCAATTGGGTAGTTATTCAAACATCAATTGAAAGAGAGACGGTGTGATTGATTAAATACAAGAAGAACGGGGATATGCAGGTTAATTTATAGCTTCAACCAAAGATCAACGTTCCGTTCCGTCCCAACGTCCAAGCCATCACCAACGAGGCTACTGCCGCAGTTTTGCGGGGTCGTGTTGTTGCATCATCGTGAGCCCCACGTTGACCCGACCTCCAGTTTCAAGATGTGCGCCCGAGGTTCAAGCTCCGTCTCGGCACCGGATTGGGAGGCGTGACAGCGGCTTGGGCGGTTGCTATTGGATAGCAGAGATGACGAAAATTTTGTACCGCTTAGCTTCTTCCAATGCTGCAGTTTGTGGTACTTAGTCGTTTGCCTCGGACTTAGTGCGGGAAGTCTGAAAATCAAGGTCGCAGCGGATGGCAAATTTGCATTTTTTTCGTTGTACCGTCTTGCTTCGGTGTTATGCCTTGGCTAGCCACAGTCGCGATGGCAAGATAGTTGGAGTCGACCTGCTCATGAAAGGCGACTTGATGTCATTTGAGGCCACAGACATCCGCTGTCGCCGCCACTAGCGACGGAGTTAGGGCCGATCTTGAGAGCTCCTTGCCGGCTTACAAATGCGGCGCATGGGAGGTATTCTGGAACTTGAAGCTTTCAATTTCTGTTAGGACGCCGACTTGATCCCGGTTTTGCCCCTGACGTAAAAGCGAGGCACCTATTTCTGCATACTCTAGACTAATTGATACGAGTCTGATGCGACAATGAATCAGAAGAGTCTCATCAGCTGCGAGAGATATAGTGCCAGGACATCTCTCTACTTTTGAAAGACTGGACTGAAGAGAATAATATAACCCTAACCCTTGATTTACAGTCCATCGCCGCGGTTCCCAAGTTGAGGCAATGATTTGTATGATTGAGAATCATTTGGTCCCTTTTGATGGGCGATTTGGCCATTCTCGCAGGTTTTAGGACACCTCAGTTGTCCGACTTATATCTTGTAAGCTAGATCGACATCCAAATACTAAAGACTACAAACTCTAACAGCCCATTATAGACATATAGAGGTGCGAAGGATAAACGAGCAGAAAATAGATATATCAAGAAAACAAGGAAAAGGAGGATATAGAGAAGAGTTCAGAAGAACACAAGGAAAGTTAAGAGAAAAGAAGGTGGTAAAGAAGGGAGACATGGAGCAGTGGCACTACGAGGCCTATTTAGAAGCGAATTCCGATCTCGAGATAGGTCTTCATTGCTAATACATGATTGTCTGAAATCCTGGAAGCTTAATAAGAGTTCTATGATTACTAGCTAGCTCTATATCTGGGAACTACATCGAGCTAGAGCTAGAACCATTCACCCCGTAGCTGAGGCAAATTGTTCACTACCATCACATTCCGAAAAGGGCAGTCCTACCACAGAAGGACGTATATGAGTTTTTATTATCAGGAAAGTGAGAGTCATCATTGTGGTTACCCGGTGCCCTTTCCTTCCTAGACTTGCTGCCGTTTGTACATTCATGAGCACGTACTGCCCTGTAAGGGCTTGCCTTCTGGAGCATAAAAGACTCCACATTGATGGCAGCCTTTACCAGAATATCTTCTCATATTTCACGCACACTGTCGTCAAAATATCTACATACGAACTTTGTTTTCGCGTTATAGGTCGTCGCCAGTTCATTGACGCCTTGTGTGGACTGCCGCTTTCCCTGTCAATCAGGTAGATCGCCTTTACGTTCGCCTGTCGACGGCATCTTCAACACTACCTAGACCATAAGTACTCAACAGCTTTTCTTGCCTTTCTCACTAAGGACCTACTTCTTCCTTTGTCCCCCGAATTTCTCATAGCTCTGTCTGGGCAGGCTTGAAGCGGACTATACTTTCCGTCTTGGTGCATCAGGAACAGCACCCGCCTCAACCTACTCCCCAGGGTACGAGGTGCCTCATTCCAAAATTTTGACGCACTCTGCTCTTCTAACAAACCGGCCACACGCAGAAGCCTTTTCTGTGGGTAATCAGCTTCTTCGCCATCTTTTGCAGCGACATTTGCTGGTATCCTGCCATCTTTCTGACTTTCCCACTGCACTATCCATCTTCACTACTCCCCGACTCTTTTCAAGCCTCTCGCAGAACCACATTTCTTTCCCTCTAAATATCCCGTTCTCCCATTTATTTCTTTCTTTCCCGCCATCGCCTCCCATTCAGTAGCGATCCGCAGTCCACCCAAGCCGCTCGTCTTCAGCAACCAGCCAATACAGCGCACCATTCTAACCCCTGCCTGTCTCTTGCAGATTCTGACCGCAAACCAGATCGGGTGCTCCAATTTGTTCAGCGCATTTTTCCACTTCATTCATCATGAGCTGGGATGCTGGAGGTAGCGGTAGTTGGGGCGCCATGAAGGACTGGAACAGCGGTAACAGCGCTTGGGGTGCTTCGACTACTGCCCCTGCTCCCAAGACTACTGTCTCCATTGCTAAGAATGGTTTCGACAATTCCACGAGCACGAACGCCTTTGGCAATACCAACACCTTTGGCGCTAAGGACATGGACGAGCCCTCCAAGATGGCCCCGAAAGACTTGGGCAGCGGCAGCGGCAGTGGCTTTGACACCAACGGAGGCGATTTTGGCAATGGAGGCGATATTGGCGCGGGAGGAGGCGACAATGGCGGATGCTTTCGCTGCGGCGAGCTTGGGTAAGTCCTTCCTCAACCTCCAACTACTAAGCCTAATACCTTCTAGCCACATGAAGAGCGAGTGCCCCAATGTCCCTGACGGAGATGACCGCGGTTGCTTCAACTGTGGTGAGCCTGGGTAAGCCTATTCCCATCTCAAATAGAGAGACCTTGGTGCGTCTTCTAAATTTCCTATATCCAGTCACAACAAAGCTGAATGCCCCAACCCCCGCAAGTTCACGGGTACTTGCAACGTTTGCGGTGAGGAGGGTCACATGCGCAAGCAGTGCCCTAAGGCCGAGCCTATGCTTTGCAAGAACTGTGGCCAAGAAGGTAAGCTTATTATTTCTTTTCCGCTCTTATATACAGTGTTAACCTCTCACACTTCAGGGCACACGCGTGCCAAGTGCGAGAACCCTCGAAAGATCGACCGCAGCACCATCACTGAAGTTGAAGCCGAGAAGGCCTGGTCCGATCTTGTCCAGGCTGTCAAAGAGAAGGACATAGACGAGGTTAAGGAGTGCATCCAGCGATATCTCAAGGCTTTCCCCAACACGACCATGGCTGAATTCCAGATTGCCATGTACAACCAAAACCTTGGCTTGTACCTCATTGCGACTGAGCGACAGCTCCTGTCCACCTATACCAACATGGACTATCAAGGCAACCTGAAGAAGAAATATTCTGTCTCATATCGATTCACCCCCAAACCCGAGCGCCCTCGAGAGGCTGATGGTTGGCCCATGGACAAGGACGAGATTCTCAAGCGCCTGGACGATGCTGGCGAGGTGGTTGACATTGGTCTACCTCTGTGCATGAACTGTAATGAGATCGGCCACATCTCCAAAAACTGCCCCGAGGAGAAGCAAGAGAATGTTGATCGACCTGCTATCAAGTGCTTCAACTGCGGCGAGGTTGGCCATCGCGTTCGCGACTGCCCCACTCCTCGTCAGGACAAGTTCGCTTGTCGCAACTGCGGTCAGTCCGGTCACAATTCCCGAGAGTGCCCGGAGCCGCGCTCGGCCGACAATGTTGAGTGTCGCAAGTGTGGTGAGAGTAAGTTTTTGGTGGCCTTCTTGGCGACGTGTAATATCTCTGACAGCCTCTCTAGTGGGTCACTTTTCGCGCGACTGCCCTACTGGTGGCGGGGGCGGCGGTGCTTGCCACAACTGTGGTCAAGAGGGCCACAAATCTCGAGAGTGCCCCGAGCCTCGCAAGCCTAAGTGCCGTAACTGTGATGAGATTGGCCACACGGCTCGTGAGTGCGAGAAGCCCAAGGACAGTAAGTATATAAACCCTATTCATGGATTATCTTCCGGTTCGCTGACGAAGTTGCATAGTGAGTCGCGTCCAGTGCCGCAATTGCGACGAGTATGGCCACGAGAGCCGTGATTGTATGAAGCCCCGCGATAGTGAGTTCTCTCTTGCATTTTAATACCTTGCAACTCGTGGCTGATACTGACCGAGCGGGACACAGTGAGCCGTGTGCAATGCTCCAACTGCAATGAGTATGGTCACTTCAGGTCGAAGTGTCAGAACCCCTCTGGTGACCTCTCTGGCGGCGGCAATGGCAACTTTGGCAACGGCGACGACTTCGGCGGATCCGGCGGAGCCAATGACCAGACCGACTACTCGCAGCAAGAGAACGTTCCTCCCACTGGTGGTAGCGAGTCCTGGGAGAAAGCCAACCCTGGTGGTGATGCCTGGGCCAATAGCAACAGTGGGGGCAACGCCTGGGGTGATGGCGGCACCAACAACTGGTAAATCATTGCCCGGATGATCTCACAGCTACGACGTGGGGATCAGATCAGGCCACAGACTAGTCATTCATGTTCGGGAAGAAAGGAATTACACATTTATCAAGGAACATGGCGGTCGATTTTGCTCATGAAGGGGGAGGTTTAAGGAGGTTTTCATCAAGAATATGAGACATCGAGGCTGGCGAGATAGCATGCCAATGCAACAAATCTTCTTCCATGGCTTTCTTTTCCCCATTGGACCAAGTAGTAGTGACTCCACCCAGAGACGATGCTCGTAGGAAGCCATCATAGCTCTCAGAGGTTTCTGGTGTACTCATGAGGTGCGATGGCGCCATCTAAGAAGCTTTAATATCTTGCACGTAAGTATCGATAACTAGTCGATGGAAGATATATTCTCGGCAGCTTTGTTTTGCCCTACCGCAGCCGCTGTGGACGCTTCTCTCTAGGACGTTAATTGACGATATTGAGAAGCTAGCTGCCACAAAGCCTTCGCCTACCCCAGCATCAAACACACGCCTAAACACCTTCACAGTCAGTCCGCTCTCAGCCCCCACTTAGAGCAAGAGGCACGGGCGAGAAAGAGTAGAGTGGTGACCCCATATGGAGCACATTGATGATGCTTTATTCATTTCGATCTGAGGAACCAAACCCAAGAGTGTCAAAGCAACTGGTAGGACCTGGGAGGGGAGGGGGGTTTAGCCACCGCACAGAACAGAGTAGCTTGTGTCCCACCTCGAGGCCATCCTCTCGACACGGCACGCTACTCGTTTCAAACCATTCCACTGTTCTTGGCATTTGCTGCCTTTTGCGTTTGCACCCGTTCGGTAATTTTCTTCATTGCTGCACCAGCATATAAAATACATTTCAGGCAGGATAAATACCTCCCAAAATTGCTTGAATTTTTCTTTCTCGGGCCCAGGAAATACATGAGGGGAAAAAATCGACGAACTTCGAGCTTCCAAAATCGCAGAATGGAACATGCTTCCTCCGCCTCCCGGAAAAAAGATGTGCAGGTAAACACCTGCACAGAATCAACCCCAAAAATTACCCCGAATTTGTTCCCATTTCCACCTGACCACATGATGAGGGTATAAGAATAATAGTAATAATCAGAATCAAAAGCGAAGCAGGATGTTGGTTTCCTGGTAGAATGAATTTGACATTTGCGAAAAAGCGAAGCCTCCCTTTTAGTCTCTTCCAATTCCTTCCTTTCCTCCCCCCTTACACTCTCTATCGAGAAATGATGTCGGCGGCGGCGGAGGGGGTTTCGTTCGTATGCATCGAAGATAGAATCCAAAGGAAAAAATAATCATGAGTGAATGGTTTCGGGCCTCGATCGGATATTAAAGATGATTTCTTGTTTTTGGATTGGAAATTTTTTTTTACACGAGGGCTCGTTCGTTCGGACAATGAGGCCGTACACATCGGGTGATAGGGGGCATCAAAAACATAAGGACATGATGAGGGCGGCCGATTAAGCGTAGGCAGACTTCTTCCTCCGGCCGAATACCCTTGGGAAGCCGCCATCGTCGTCGGCCGAGGGCGAGTATTGAGGCGACGCGGATGGAGGCGGGCCGGAGTTGCGGAGGAAATCGGCAAGGTCTTGCGTGGTGGACCGGCTTGCGGACGGGACGGGTTCGCGTGGCTCAAACTTCTTCATCTGCACACGGCCGGTGCTGGGCTTGGGAACGCCGGTGGGCGCGTCGCCAATGGGTCCGTACTTGTCATAGCCAGGTGGCATGTTGACTTGGAGTGGAATGTAGCCGCGACTCTTGGTTGGGCCATTCGTCGCACCGTTGGAGCCGTTGACCTGGCTAGAGCCGTTGGCATGGTTGCCATTGGTGTTGCCGCCGTTGCTGCTGCCGCGGGTAAAGCGCCCCATCAAGCTCGGCGCGCTCGACTTCTTCTTAGGCCGCGCCATGCCTGATCCTGAAAGGTCAAACGCCGTCGGCTCAGCCGAGGGCGGGGGATCGTAGTTCCTGAGGAAGTCGGCCAAACTCTCCTCCTTGGCTGCGGGCTTCGGCGGTCGGGTGTAGGTTTGGGGAGTGTCATCCTCCTCGTCACTAAAGTCGATGGCGTAGGGATCCTTGACGCGGCGTGTCTTGCGCTTCGGCATCAGATCCTCGTCGTCGAAGGTGCCGCTCTGGTACGATGGCTTGTTCTTGAGGAGGGCGCTCTGGGAGTTGATGGACGAGTGCATCGACGGCGCGGCCATGGACTCGGTCGTGTTGTTTGTGGACGCCTGGCTGTACCGGATGTTGGGCAGGCTCGCGTCGACAGCCTTACCACCAACGGCGCCCGACATCTGGTCTGAGTCCATGGTGGTGCGGAAGGGAGCGACAGACCTCGGTATCCGGGGATTGCTGGCGTTGGGCGGACCCCTGCGGATGAAGTCAATAAGATCCGAGTTGTCCTCCCTGCTGTCGATGGCGGCTTCGCGAGCCTGGAGGCGGGGGCGGTTGTTCGCCATTGACATCCGACCACTAATATCGAAGGTGTCCTTCGCCAACGGCGCTGGTGCAATTACAGGAGCATTCCGCAGAGCAGCCGGACCGCTCTCTCCCGGTGGACCGGTATTTCTAATGAAGTCGGCAAACTCTACCATGGATTCGCGCGGAATCCTGGCTTCCCGAGCCTGGTAGCTGGCCACGCGAGTTCGGTTTCCTCCCATCGATGCGGGTGCTCGCGGGATCGGGCCGCTGAGCTTGGCCGGCAGCTGAGGCGGGGGCGAGTTTGCGGCACCAGCAAACTGCACTGGGTGCGAGCTAAGCCCCGTTGCGCGGCTGACCGATGTCGTCCTCTTCAGCTGGCTGTCAGCGTTCGAGGAGGATCGAGACCGGTCCCCATTTGAGCGCCTATCCTCACTCATTCTTGCCTTCGCCGTCGCCGTCGCGGCGGGGCTGCTGTTGTTCCGTGATCGGGACACCTTGAACTATTGTCAGTGGTTGGTGAAGTTGGGAGTTAGAAGGCGGTCATACCTCAATATCACGCATGCTCTCGGGTGTGAGAGTATAGGTGATGGTTTGGTCGCTGTGGATCAGCTCCTCGAAGTTGCGAGCCACATCAGCCCGGTTGCCACCGCTTTCCTCTGATGTTCGCACAGGCTTGAAGCGGTTGGTTCCAGTCGATCCGGAAGAGCCCGAGGTATGGATTTGTCGAGGAGCGATGCTCGACCCTCCAAGGGGGGTAGTCTCGCTGTCCCGACGCTCGACCGTCACCATGCCGATGCTCGTTGGTGATGTGTTGCCAATAGACTTGCTGCTCGAGCGGTCACGAACTTGCGGTGGTTGGCCACGAGACCTGGGTGACCTGGGCGACATATCCGGAAGCGCGTCTGGCTGGACGAATGCCCCTGTAGAGTTGGAGGTGCTGATAATGGTGACCTTTGTAGGCGCGTGCTCTTCGACCGGCGAGCGCAGCGACTGGGGCGACTGGGGGGAGCGAGGCGATCGTGGAGACCGTGGCGACGCCGGCGGATGGCCTCGAACTGCGGACCCAAAAATGCCGTGCGAATTCTTGATCTGCGACGAGAGAACCTCAGGTGGCATAGTGGCCGACGTTGGCGTGGAGATGGTAGCTGTGGTCGGTGTGGACTCGGCGCGGGCAGAGAACTCTTCGGCTTCGTCGTCCTGAATCGGATACTGCGCCGTCGTGTTCCGTGCAGCCTTCTCAACCGGTGACAACGTGGCCGCGTTGGAGGTGGCGGCACGGAGAATTTGCTCCCTCGAGTCCATCTTTCGATGCTCCTCGACGACTGGCGAGGTAGCCAGACCAGCGGACCGAGGTGCTGGTGGGTGCCGAATGGACTCTGAACCATCATCTGAAGAAGGCGTCTGGGACCTCAGGCCGGGGCTCTTGGTGTTGGCTACGTTAATAAGACGAGCCGAGTGTACGCTTGCCGGGCGACCGCTATTGCTCCTGGACGGCATCATGGCCGACTCAGAAACGACGGGAGAAGTACCACCAATCGACACCCTTGACGTTGTCAGGATCTCAAATTCGCCAATATCCTCATCGCCATCGACTTCATCCCCCGATGCTTCTGCCGAGTCGTCCACGTTAGTGTTAATCTTAGACACTCGCCTCTTGCTCTTGGCAGATGTCGTAGCCTCTTCGTCCCCATCAACTTCAGCATCAGCAGCTTCCGCTCCTTCGCCCTCCTCCTCTTCGGATTCGGCATAGCGCTTCTGGCGCTTCGGGAGTGTGATCCACAGCGTCGGAACCGAGTTGGACCTCTTTCGAGGCACGATGACTGGCGACTCGGGTTCCTCCACCACCACCTCGGGCTCCTCTTCCATGTTCTCGTCATCATCTTCGTTGGGGAGAGCCTTGTGAAGTTCGGGCTTGAATGTCATGGGGATCACAAGCAAGCTCTTCGGTCGCGGTGGAAGCGGTTCATCTTCGTCCTCCGTTTCTTCGTCCTCGTCATCGCTGTATGAAACCAGTCCAGGAACTTCAATTTCGTCAACATCGCGGTCGCCCATTGGCAGTGGAATGGAAGCAGCGAGTGTTTCTTCATCTACTTCCTCCTCGACTTCTTTCGGTGCCTGCTTGGACTCCTCGGCCTCGGGCGTAGCTTCCTCGTCCACTTCTGCTGGTTTCCGTGTGGGAAGAGGATGTTCTGATGTCAAGCTCTGCTGCCGGAAATGTGTGCTTCTTGAAGAGCCTTGGGAGAATGGTCGCGAGCTTCCTTCCAACGTAGGCGACCGTATCCGCTTCTTCCAGGCCCTCCACAGCCGCCCGAGGGTCCGATCAAGGGCGACACGTTCCATGTCGAGCTCCTCCACAACAATACGGTCCGCAATCTCAGGCGGTCCCCGGGCTCCATCCTTGAGTTCCTTCTCAAGCTTCGACCTCATGCGAAGGTAGGCAGCCTTGCCAGCGACGGTGAGGGCAGTCTCGCCCATATACTCCAACACCGAGGTGAGGAAGATGGCCACCGCAGGCGAGATGACTTCGTTTTGCGGCTCATCTGGGAGGGGTTCGAGGTCTTCCTGTTCCATGTAGTAATCTTCATCCTCTTCTTCCATGTCGCCGAGCGACGAGTAGACCATGCATCGGAGTCTTGTTCGCTTCCAGACGAGTTCGAGGTCCCAGTCGGTTGAGGCCTCGCCGCCTTGCGGCTGCACAAAGTCGTCCTCATCGCCACCACCGAGGTATTCGCGGAGCTCCTCATCGGCTTGGTTTATGGCGTCTTTGGCGAGCTTTGGTTTCAGGACCTCGGAAACGGCCGGCCGGAGCGCTTGAAGCGTCGTTGCCCGTGACACGTGGAGGATGTTGAAGAGTAGCTGGTCGAGGAAGTTGTTTACCAGCTGCAGGGCACCAGGCGACACCAGTGCCGTCTCGCCGGCGGGCTCGATTCCATGCTGGTCGTACCAGGTGTCGGCGTGGCTATCATGGTCATTGGTGACAATTTGAGAAGCGGCCGAACCGGCGATGAAGGCGGCCTCGGGCGAGATGGTCAGCGGCGGCGACATTAAGCTGTGTGCAATGACCGATGGCCGGTCGCTCGAAATGCTCTGTGTCCTCGAGCGCCGTGAGGGCGAGGCGAGTCCAGAAGATGTCGGCCGTGACATGGCTGGCTCGTGTATGGGATTCATGTTGGTTTGCTGGCTTCCGGGAGAGGCACGATGCAGGTCGCCGGTTCTTGGGGACGCTCCCTCCACCTTCGTCCTTCTGTGGGACAGACAACGATCTCAATAACAGCGGCCGGTGGAAAGTGTGGTATGCACGTGGTATTAACTCGTCGGATTACCCGATCAGGTTTCGATGGTGGACCTCTGGGTCGCCTTCGTCTCGAGTGTCTCGAGTATTCGCAAGCAGGGAGCAGAGATTAAGTCGGGATTCATGTGCAAATAGTAGTACGAGGTTGAGGACCGACTGGCTACTTTACTAAGAGAAAGTAGGTAGTTAGCATCTTCCGAGGCTCCTCGACAACTGAAACAAAAGAGTCTAGGGTCGCATGGCAAGCGTAGTCGTACGTGTGATCCACTGGGGGACGGCGAGATTCATGCGTTGGACAGCAGCAGTGACTTGTTCTCTCACACCTCGGTGTCACCTCTGGTAGAGAGAAGAATAGGCTCGTTGCAGGGCCGAAGCAAAGGCCGATCAATCCAAATCAATGCCACGGCTTGACGTGCAAATCATGGGGTACGAGCAATGGCAAATCTTTATCTCCCCGGGTGTCATGGGTGTGTCGAGGTGAAAGATCGTCGATCACAGTTCCATTTTCGGGTCGCTCTTTGCCCATCGCGAGGATGCGCCCAGTAAACCCCATATACTCAATAGTACCAGCCCCGACTTGGACGGGCAATTGGGAAACTGGGGACAGGGGTTCGAGAACGGGACAGAAAATAATGGACGCTGTAAACATACCTAAAGCATTAACTATGAAGACAGTAGCGAAATGAGAGACAACAAATCTCGTGGCCGCTTCAACCGACCGAGATAGATGAAGTCATCAAGGATCAAATGAAAGCAAGTTCAAAAGAAATACAAAATCGACAATGACAATGAGACCAAGGCCATTAGGTATTGGAAGGCTGGGAATGTGAAAATGGTCGAGGAAGCGGGGAAGAGTAGAAAGACGGAAAAAGGTGGACAGTCGTCCCTTTTTTGTTCTCCTGAACCTCGCTTGGCCGTCGTAGTGTCGGGGACGGTACCTGCAGAATGGGCGCCGCTCCAGTACCGGACAGCGGGGCGGTGGCAGAGAAGAATGTGCTGGGCCGCCTTATTCTCTTCTTATAGCCCCTCGCCTTGGCCGGGCATGGCGACCTTGATAAAATGAGACGCCTGTTGCGATTCCTGGAATCTGAACTTGTATCGTGGACTGGGTGGATTCAACAACGATGAGACGATATCTCATTGATGCTCCGTAGAACTATTCCCAGTTGCACCACTCGCCCGCTTCGTTTCGCTGGCGGTTTAGGTTGGAATATGAGCAGGTCTCCAGGGAAGAGACCAGGGTTTGAAGAGGCTACCGGGTAAGATGACAGCCAGTTCGGAACTTAGTCAAGAGGAAGCCTTGATATTGGAAATCTCGGTGAATAATGGTATCGCAGAGCAACATAGCTCGCTCCTCCAACGAAAAAATTCACCAGAAGGACGAGCAGAGCAGAGATTCGTCAATGGCGACCGCAAGCAGCGAATCGATCGGAGAGAAAATTTCCTACCTCACCTCACCTCTGCTCGCGTTGATAGGCTGCGCCAAGAGCTGGAGGCTTGAAGGCGCAAACGCAGTTTTTGAGACGGGGTGGGTGGGGAGGGGGGACCAAGCAGTCGCGTACTCAGTACCAGATCGAACCCCTGCACGCCGCATGATATACCTTAGATCGGGGTAGCTTATACATATTTCCAATGGTTTGGAGGAACAGGGGTCAAGAAACAGCTTAGTGAGAGCCAAGGCGCGGTACTTCGTACAGTGCGAAGACTGTCCCCCAAGCTCACGCCGGTCTTATCCCAAACCCGAAGACAGACTGGCAAACCCGGCTTGTCGTATAGTTTCGTGCAGCGCACTTTAGCCCCTCGCTAAATGAAGGCCATAAGGTCTTCTAGAATATCACGTAACGTCAGGCTCTTTATCAATCAAAGCAATGTGGTTGTTTGAAATATCCAAGATGAGCCCCAGTCTTCTTCCCTTGAGTAGCGTGTGATGAACTCAACGCGAAGAGAATAGCATTTTTCTTCTTGTGCGGACAGGCCTCAGACCAGAGTTCGGACTGAGTTGATTTTGTCGGAAATTTGTCCCTTCTACTCAATGTGAGGGTCGTAGTGACATCGTAGCAACCCAGCTCTGCAGCGACCGAAGGCTTCTGGTCATGGTATGCTGCGTGCTGTTTGCGAAAAGAACTAGAGAAGGAGATGTCAGGTTTTGCTTCTTCCAGTAGGGAGTCAGAAGGAAAGGAAATAGGGATTCTCTCATTTTCTTCCTTCCGTCCCACATGTCAGTGTTCCTTGTGCCCTCTGCCTTGTACGAGGTGGTCAAAAGAAACCAAGAGCACAATTTTGAGATAGCCGTTCCAAGAATGCCTTGCTGCGAACAAAGAAATGGATTGTCTTCTCACTGTCCTGCGAAAGCCTACCACGCCGCACGGAGTGATAGCTGACGATACTAGGCCGTCCGCCTTGATGAAGCGACGGGGAAGGGAATATTGGGGGGCGTGGGGCTCCGGTGAGCTGCGGGCCATTTCTTCCTTCTTTCCCGCCACTCCTTGCATGAAGCTGCACGCAGCGAGCCTCCCTGCAGCAAGAAGCTAAGATCATGGATGACCAGGAACATCAGCAGACTGGCGGCCTAGTCCCAGCAAGCAGGCAAGATTGTCCACATTTGGAACATCCATGCATTCCAGACGATATATTTTTGAGAGCGAGGTTGAATGTATGATACAACGATGCCATCGTTTTCCTCAGTTGTTCCCCTGGCTGCTTCTCGTTGTAGGCGCCAACATTCTCGTCGACAAGAGATGATTCGTTGGCAATAGCCGGGAGAGGCTCATCGATAATTTTCGGCAATGTGTTGGCTCGATCTTTGCTCTCTACGAAGAATCGACAACTATGTAAATCTTAATAGTACGAATGTTTCCCCCCAGCTCAGAATAAAGGCGATTCGAATTTGGGGTGGCACTCCTAACCCCACACTGTACGGAGTACGGCGACTGTGAAAAGTTCGTCCCCACCTGTGGAACTGTGGGAGGTCGGTCCACGACCGGGTCAGCCTTTCTTGCATGATGTTGCAGGCGAAAAGACGCTACGGGAGCATCACAGCATGGTCCTCTCGGCCTGTGGGTCCGCCTTTAGGTGCTAGAGTGCGCTACCGTTCCCCACTCTGAGGCCGATTCAAGCAAGTCCCAGCGACCATGGCGAAAAGGGAAGTCGTCTCGAAGCGGTCCCATGGCCACCTTGCCCCATTTCTCCGCCCGGTCCGCTCTCGAAGAATGCTGGCGTAAAACATTCGACGTGGTTGGCGATGAACGGCGTCTGAGCACATGGGAAAGGTAGAAACCAGACTTATGATCTATCGTTCCGGCTTTCGCCGGAGGCCAAAGAACATCGTTTGTTGATCTGAAATGGAGGTTGCACGGACGTGCCATGACACATGTCGACGGCGACAATTTTTTCTGGACCACTTGACAAGAGCCGACATTGCACCACGAGACAACCTTGATGCAAACGGACTACGATTGAGTAGTGATCAAATTGACGGACAACGGAAGAGGCTTTGGAAGAAATGACGGCTGCTTAACTACTTTGGTACGGGGCACGTGTTAGGTTGGCGTTCTCCACGGGTACGAACACAGGTATGCTAAAGAGCTGGGCTGCTTTCCCGTCTTCAACTGAACGATCCTGGTTTGGAACCTATGATGTCCAATCTTGAAGAACCCCATTTACAAGGTGCGACTTCTTCCGCTACCCCCCGGAGGCGGTGCCTTTAGAGATATCTTCTCGTTGCACATTTTGCACCTGCTTGCCTGCTTTTCAAGTTCAGATCCTCAAGCCAGTCTAGTCACCAGCGATCGGGCGCCTTGCAACCGCAAATCCGTGGTTAGCAGTTAGCAGTCAAGCAGTGACATCCTCACTTGGCATGAGTACACTGACCTGACACAAGCAACATGCTAGTCTTTTTAGTGTTGACTGGCTAGCACGACCGAGTACGGCAGCGACGCGCACAACTAAGCTAGGTTGTGAAAAAAGGCATGTACCTCTTCTCGATCGCAGCATCATCAGCCTACGACAGCGGACGAGTCATCCACAACCAAATGGCTGGCATGGCCAAAAAGCATTAGACTTTTCTAAACGCCTATCTAAACCAGCTAAACACGGTGGACTCGGTAGCCCCCAGCAAAAGCTAATTGTTTGAATCGAATCCAGCTTAAGTTGTACTGTGAAACACTGTATTGCATGTACCTCTGCCTCGAAACTTTTCTGGTCCTAAATTGGCTGACCATCAACTCAAAACAAACACCACCCAGTTTTTATTCGATCACTGTTTGAGCAAGTCTATTGCCAGATATTTCATACAGCTCTGGGTCCAGGTCACATTTGGGTTATATGCCATTGCCGTTATAGAGCGCGGATCTGCCTTTAGGATAAACTTGTCGCAAGTCGGTGAACCGGTAGTGATGGTGGGGTGGGTTCGCTGTTGGAAACGAAAGGTACAGAGGAAAGCCCGCTGTTCCTGTGGTTCGGTACCCTGGCGCACCGTGCTTCATCTCAACTTGAATGATCTCCCCGACCGACATCAGCCGCGTTCGGATGCTTCTGGCTAATAGCAGCCTTGTGTCATCCCAAGTTTGAACCAGACAGTCACGGCTTCCATATGCCTTCCTTTCCGGTCTGATTGCCTGTGAAATCTTTCCTCGTGTTCCTCTTTGAGGTGGATTCGGAATCGAAAGGAGTATTCTTGGACTCACGAAACCTCCGGTTGGGCCGGCTGGAAAATTGCCCGGCGACGGCAATCCCTTCATCGGTACCATCGGAGAATTCCAGTCTACCTAGACGTGTGTCCGAATAGCAACCCTGACGTGACAGCATGAGTAGGCTTTGTTGGGCGCGCACTGCCGCTGTCAAGTGAAGATCTTCCAGAGTGCGTGTGTTCTGGTGGATGCTCAGACGGTCGTTGAGCGGAAGAGAATCGCAGCTGACTCCGCTGTAGGCGTGGCCAACTTGCTACGAGCGGAACTTTCTTTTTGTAACCACTATTTCGAGGATTGAAGATGAATGAACTCTGCCGTGCGCCACGAAGACGTCGTTTCGGGACATTCATTCGCGCCGATGGATTGGATGGCTTTGATGGGTTATGATAGGCACAATCTGCTACGAATAATAGACTAGTAGTAATTACCGTCGGTTGCTGGTTACAGCGGGAAGGAACCGTCACATATGATAGATCGGGCTTGAGTGGCTTGTCGCTGGCTTCTTTTTGTTATTATAGGTCTATCCGTACTTCTCGAGTCTTTGGAACCTCCCTCCCTGGAAGGCAGCGGCTTGACCCGCGCCACTTGGCAGGCTAACCTGCCGCTTCTAACAAGGATTTTGACCATCACGAATGACAATTGTCGGACTCCAGTGGCCATGAGAATTGACGTCCTTGTCGGGTCTGGATCGCCGCGCATATAGCAACGTCGTCAGCAATCGGCAGGATGCCGATGTTCTTGATTGACATGGAAAGGCGCAATGCCGGGGTCCTGGCATTCACACGGGGTTCCGGTGGCCATTTGAGCCGGAATGACCAAACCTGCTGGTCGGACTTCAATACCGGATCGACCCGGTGATTTGGGCGGGATGCTTATACGCCGTGATCAACAATAGTGCGTACCCCATACATTTCCCATGCAATATTCGTACATCGGATGGCAAACCTCCATGCCTCACACGTATTGAATCCCATTGCCAGGGGATCGGCAATCAAATTTGGTGTTGTAAGGGGCTAGATATAGCTGCGAGACCACAACCTACCTATCCCCCATTTGACAACAGGACCGAGAATGTCGTCGTGTTGATGAGGTTTGCAAGCTGCAGTTAGGTTCAAGAGAGCCTGCCGCCGGTTTCAAAGGAGCCGATCAATATATCTGCAGTCTTGTCTTTTCAGTGTTGCAGCCACAGGCGGCAGGCAAATGAAGCGCACCGTTTCCCACGTACCATTTCAAAGTTACGCAGCGGCAGGTTGAAAACTATTGAAGATATTTTTGAGAGCCACTTCCGACTTCCTCATCCGGGGTCAAAGGAGAGGTTGCAAACCAGGAATACATCGCACCGAGATTGATTACTGCCCACCAGGAACAGACGTCACCAGTTCGCGAGAAGCACGTCCGTTCTGTATGTCGCCTCTGCTTAATTAATACCTCGATGCTGCAGATGACCTTCTGAGTTGCGGCAAGGCAGCGCCGTGCTCTTGATGCGCGGTTGTGGGGATATAACCCGGCCCGCAGCTTTGTACACGCGCAGTCCAGAAAAGCTCAATCTTGGGACCGCCTCGGGAATGCTGCATGGCCGTTTACTGCGGGGAGCCTTCTATAAATACGCCGCGAGAAGCAAACACTCGTATTCGAAATGGATTTCACGCCCGTTCGTCTTGATCGAGAAAGATCAAAGGCTACTCACCAATGCAGCCTGCCTGTTCCGCTATCAAGAAAGAAAAAATCTGTCTTCGAGCAATCTCGAGAAGCACTCGCCCCGGCAGGGCCGCAGGACCTGCCAGGTGCCAACGCAGGGGGCAGGGTCTCCACTGTTGAAAAACTCCGTCCCTCTTTCGGCTCCACCTTCCACCCCTTCCTTGACACAGCTAGCTCTTCGTGCGTATTCCTCAAAAAGGGTGTGAACCGCTACTGCAAGGAGAAGCAGGCCGGTCGACCTCTCAGAGAGCAGAAGAGACGCCATTCCTCCCCTCGGCGATTTGTTCTGCTGGAGGGCCCGCGCCCCTGATGCCGGCAGGTGGTCCCGCTGCCCCAACGCAAGATGTGAACACAGCGCCGCAGTAGCTTGTGTTCAACGCGCCGACAAAAGGAAATTTCTGTCGTTCAATAGTGTCCCGTATCACCAACCAACAAGAGTTCTCAATCTTTACTTTCTATCCGGACCGACTTGAGTTTTCTCAACCGAGAATCGAACTGATGCTATCTGGCCGGGTATTTAGGTATTTCCCTCCATGTTGGGAACCCCCGCACGGGAAGTGAGCGACTGCACCCCTCGCCAGCTGCCTGCTCATGTCCTTAACTCTCGGCAGAGAAGCAGTGCACCGAAAGCAGGACTTAGTTCAATATATCCGTTTTCAGATGCATCCGGCATAGGCGAACCAGGCGAAAAGGCAACACTTTTATCCCCGAGATGCACGTTGAAGATACCCTTTTTTTTTTAATTGCTTTCTGCACCATTCGGGCATTTCCTGTGCCCTTGAAACATTCGCGATGGCCGACAAGTCCAATTGTTGCTGTGCCGGGTAAAACAATTGACCAAGGTCGAAACAAGCTTTATCGGCTCCCAAAATCGTTTCTGTTTCCCCGTAGAGGTTCTTTCTTCAAGCATCCATTCCACAGGCTTGGCTAGCAGGTCCGAGAACTATGCGACCTTCTTCGGCGGCCGTTTCCCTCACCAGCCTCCGTGTTTTCTCAACACCGTCCGTCCGTTCTCATGGCATGCCAGGGAGTTAAGACAAATATGGGAGCTACTAGCGACTAGAGTTGCTAACTCTTTGATCAACCTAACATCCCTCAAATTCGAGAGGCGGTTGACAAATCCACGTGGCCATAAACACTAGGTCAAAATTAGTGCGAAAGAAGGATTTCAACCTCAATAGTCTGCTGCAGCCTTCCACATGTCGTTCATGCTCGCAACTGCCACAGTCGACTCTTCTTCCATCACAGTCTTCCTCATTCTAGACGTCTTCCTGCCTTCCTGCAGCACGAAAGAGGCCTAGGCTCTCCGATCACCAAGCCTTCACCCCCAGCTACGGGCAAATGCATTGCATTAGTTTCGTGGTCCAAACTCCATATATTCCGCTTGGGCCACCTCATCGCTCCTCTAGAAAGTCACGGTCTGTCCATGGGCTATCTTGCGTTCATGTTGCCAAACCTCGAAAAGAAGAATTACCGGCCGGCTGTGCCGATCTCTAACAACGAGCTACCAATCCCAACAGCCCAAGCAAGGCAACAGTGGTAATGGGTGGAGCCGTAAAAGGTGGTAGGCTGCGCTTGCGGGTCCTGCGCCGTGATGACGGTCGTATCGCGCTGCCGTCACCCGTTCTTTCTTGCCTGTTTTTACTTTGTTTTCCCTGATTAATATCCCGCCAGCGGCGGCGTTGGTCGGTGAAGCCAAGTTGCTGCTGCACGTGTGCCTCTGGAGTCCAGCCGGCTGCCGGACCACAAAGTCGTTGAGACAGGGAGGTTGGGTAACTTGCTACGAAACAGACTCTATTCTTGCTTTCTCTACTGTTCTGAGAATGCGGCGAAGAGGAAAGGTCTCTGTAGGCTTGGAGGTTTGCCCATAAGCACCTTGTTCTTTGCCCGGCCTGGCGGAGTAAAATACAACCTCTATTCATACAGCCTTTCTACGCTGAATCTGGAAAGTACGGCTCTATTGACCATCGGCTTGCGCCTATTGAGGAACGCGGATATCAAGTGGATGCTAGGTAAATGGCCTCCAGTCTGGCATGAGAATTAGGTAGGAAGTAGTTAGTGCCTCTTCGATTTTGCGGCGATGAAACAGACAACTCAAGCAGTCCAAGTCAAGTCAGGGCCTAGCTTCTTGCTACTCTCAAGAGCTTCACCGCTGTTTAAGTCCGGTCACAGTTCCTCGTCGTCGAGCCGCTCTCGTGGCAGCTGTATTTGCATGTCTAGACTTTCCGAGCTACTGATGAGGCATGAAGCGATTGGCACTCACTTCCGAACTTGATATCATCCTGCTCTCATCTTGATTCCCATGACAACCCGCCACCAGAGGTACCCTGACTTTTTCTGCGAAAGGGTTTCCCAAATGCGATAATCTTCCCCGCAAACCCATCTGCAAGCCGGGTGGCTCGTGTGGGTGATGTGCATACTTATACTGCAAATGGGAAGAGGGGGGGTCATGGCGCACAGGGTCCGTGCCATCAGAGATTCCAGCCACTTGCATGCTCCCATCAACAATTTGTTGGAAAGGAGTTTCTCTTTCTGCGTTCCATGTGCGAGGCTCTGCTACAGCATCTGAAATTATTTTATTGGCGAACGAACCACGGCACGGTTTGCAATGAAGCTGTGATGCTAATGCACCTGTGCTTCCGTGGACTCGGCGCCACCGGGGGGACCCCTGGTGTCAAGACCGGTTCCGCTGTGGGGATCAACCCGTGTCGTTATCTCTACCGCTCGTGCGCTCAAGTGGTTTGAGTAGAAGGCAGAACCTTGTTGATGGCGGCCATCATAGATTAGGGTTTATGCGGGGAACCAAGGGTCTCAAATGTTTGGATTCAGACGACGAAGCTACATGGGATTCGAACAGGTTGGTTGGTTAAACGCTTTAGGGATTGCAATCTATTCTAAGCTGTGCAGGCAAATGGAAAATTTACAGGAGCATATCAGCCCATCTCTTGACCCGTTCCATAAGCACCCTCAAACTTCCGGCCCGGTCCCGGGCAAGGGACCCACACCGATCCGGAACGGCTCCGGCCCAGGCCGAAGATCGGTTCCCGTTTCCTATCCAGACATTCTAATTAGCACCCCGATGCGGCTGGCCAGAAATCGACATAGCAGAGGCAACCCGGGCCGCAACCGAACGAGTCACCACCTGTATCCCGGCCAGCATGTCGGCCGGCGTATGCACCGCCTGGGACTGGCACGACCAGCACTTCCCAGGACGGTATCCCCCAATAGGCCAGTCCGTCTGGGAGCAAGCCCGCTTGCAGCATTTGAACTGACACTCGTACTGCCAGTGGGAGCAGTCTCGGCGGAATTGGAAGCCGGAGCACATTGCTCTGTGCTGCTAGCTCGGATAGAATGCTATTTGGAGGCGGAGTGGTGGTCCTCGAGGGTGGCGCGGGCCTGCCCAGGAGCTGTTGATACCTTGAGAATTGACTGGGTGTGATTTTCGGAGCTCTTCTCTAAATATATTTACCGAAAATGGTGTGTATGAGACAGAGATATCGGTATGTTCTCTGTACCCCAACTTGAGTTGAATGGTGAACCGTCGAGGAAGGTTACTCTGATGCTGAAATCTACAGTCTCCCGAGTTCCTCATCATCACGAGAAATAGCTTGTCTATTTATTCTCCCTTATCTATCTAAACACTACCTGCAGTTTCCGAACAGGTTGAAGTACGAGCGGCGAAACAGACCTCTGCCACCGGTCAAGTATCCCAGCAAGTTTGATCTCAAGTTCCCATAATCTCAGCAGGACAGTACAATGAAATGCCTTGTTCCAACATAACATCCGTCCAGTTCTAAGCTCTCTCACTACTTGCATCCTCTTGCTTCAGAATGCGCCCTATCTCCTAGGCCCGGTTTCTTTTTCCGTCGTTCATGAAGAATCCCGTGGTCGGTTGTCTGGCGAGCTAGGAGATGCTCGTCAAAGCCTAGCCTCTCATCGAGGCTGAAGATTTTTCTGGTTGCAAAAATATCTCCAGCTGCTATTGGGGCTTGCTATGGCGTTCAGGGGATTTGAAACTGTTTGTCTAAACAATTTCGGGTGATTATACGTGGCTTTGAAGACAGTGTGATGAACCTAGAGGCTAGAATATACAAGAAAGAAAGCCGCTACTTCTTTGTTCCAATCTCCCTTTGTTTGTGGAGAAAATATGACGCCCTGGATTTGGAGCAGCCTTAGAAGTCCACCAGAGGAGTGTTGTCTTTGTTTACGAGAATCGAGGACCCGGAATTGGCAGTTGTTAGGTCGGACTCCTCCGTGGCCGCTATTTGTTGTCTGTCTTCATTGTGCGTAGTTACTCCTTCTTTCTTTTCTCCTTATTTATGGCTCTGCCTCTTTCTTATCACTTGGGCTTTATTCGCAACCTTGACTGACGGTACGGTAACTCCGTCTCTCTTCCCTATGGAGCGTTAGGGCATAAATGTTAATAACATTCCCCCTTTCTTTCCGTTATTACCAAAGCCATGGTTTAGATACAGAGCTTTCTATTTTTTCTTAAAGTTAGTAAAATAAACCACTATCTATTCTTCGGATCCCATTTATAGCACAAAGGACAGACCGCACCGCAAGTCAGCACAATTACATGCATTCCATACTGCAAATAAATATGATGGACACTGCCGTCCCCCAGACAATATTCAGGCTGAGATACAGATGCCTGTGCCCTTGGAGGATGAATAGTTTCGGCCTGACATTAGTCTCAACGAGTCCATTTCGCAGGCAACTCTGCTCCTTCTTCGGCTGCTCGACAAAGTCCGCTTAGACATCCACAACACCTTCAAGTCACACAGCGACACCTCTTCCATGGTCTAGACCTGCCATCAAGTCGTCAGTGATTGACGGTTCGCACGACGTCCCCGACCGCGCTAAGCGCAAGCACATGGCCCCAGAGCTCAACTGAGAGCAATGCTACAGCGTCGACGAAGGAGCCGGCGAGCGCGCCTGACTTGGCAACAGCAAAAGTCAGCGATGTTCATCCACACGCGCCGTATCGATTCCCCTCGACGAACCTACCGGGGCTTGACGCAGCTCTTCTTCGAATACCCCTCCTTGAGCAACCCGTCGTACGTCATCCAGCGCTTTATCTTTGTCAACGACTTGGACAGCTGACTGCGACGCTTTCGGCGGCGACGACTTTCCAAGGACGGTAGGCGTCAACTTGTACCGCCTGTCGTGTGCCCAAGACCAGACGGCCACGCACGCCATCCTGGAAAATTGAGGGAGGAGAATCGATTGGAGGTGACACATAGATACCTTAGGATTTTCTCACATCGCAGCGTGAGGAGATGAGAAGCTGACAAGCCGTATATGAGGCCGGGTCCTGAAAAAGCTATCTGTAAAGGGGAGGGTTCAATATTTTCGGCCATTTACGGGCTTGGCTTAAGACAGTAAGAACCTGAAAGCTGGTAAAGAAACAGGGAAGGGTTAAAAGGAAGATTCGCAAGCGTTAAAGGCGACGTTACGAAGGATTCAATCCCTCCGAGCTCCAGAGTCTTTGCGTACGAGCATAGTTGCGACGTCAAGGGGCTGCAGCGAGTGGAGATCTCTACCACTACCAGTAAACGCGTCGCCCATAGCTCTATCCATGACAACTTCAAAGCAAACCCTATCGTGATCTCGGAGTGTATGGTAGAGCCAAAGGGCATTCCCGACTAACGCGACGCTAACAACTTGAAGAAAGATAGGAACTCTACGAAATTTTCTAGCCGTTCGCATGTAGATGCCCTGTCGACGGCCAATGTCGTAGTGAATATAAACTCCTTCTAAACATATGCCTTGTCGTCCCCATTCGAGTTACACGCGTTGCCAGCACAGTTTGGCGACCTATGCTCTCCATTCATCATCACGCTAGACTACATAGTTGAGTGCAACGCGCGCGGCCTCGCCCATTGTACTGCCACTAAGCTCGCCTATGAGTTTCAGAAGGCAGGGAATTGATGTCTGCTTTACCTGTCACCTCGAGAGTCTGCGGAGCCGAGACGGAGTTAGGGTCAGACCCGACACGGCGGATGCATTCTACACGCTTTGAGCTAATTCGAGCACGGCCTTCTAGTTGGCACGAATGACGCCAGTCTAGCTTCTATTGAAGACGGTGACATGGTCTAAGAGTTGAGGCAAGTTGCGACCTTGGGAAAGTGAGGCAGCTGAACAACGAGAAGCTTAGACGGGAGGGTCCAATTGCGCATGGTCCTGGTATAACCGCACGATATTAATCCTTGCCCCGAACCCTAATAATGTTGGGTTGGTTAATCCACTCCTTGGTGCAATGCCG
>Ga0247774_1000288_pt1 | contig 24394 bp, 30 predicted proteins | sample UWRJL001104B6_FD_179933 | JGI IMG/M metagenome (GOLD analysis project Ga0247774, IMG submission 179933) | Plant litter microbial communities from Arlington Agricultural Research Station in Wisconsin, United States - UWRJ-L001-104B-6 | ecosystem: Environmental > Terrestrial > Plant litter >... | reverse complement strand
TCTCTCTCTCTTTTCTCGCGGATTGACATGTATTGACGCTAAGCACGTGCTTCCGCTTTCCTACAGAAGCCCCTCCGATATTTCGGAGCGCCTTGACCGGCTCATCGCCGACATACGTGCGAGATGGCATGCCCCCGTCGTCGGCAAGTCGAAGGAAGGTGCGCCGAATGGGGACGTCCTGATCGTGGCTCACGGGCACATACTGCGGGCCCTGGCACTGAGGTGGTGTGGGAAGGAGCTCCATGAGGGGCCGGGCCTGTTGCTTGAGGCGGGGGGTGTTGGGACGTTGAGGTAAGACTCTCTGTTTCTCCGGTCTCCAGAGCGTTGATACGCAATGCCTTGGTGTTGGTTGGTCCCGGGAAGGGGGGGTGCACACGCTTGGAGACAGCATAAACTACAATGGACGCTGACGACGACGGTGCAGCTACGAACACAGCAGTCTTGACGAGCCCGCTATCCTCCTTGGAGGTGCTTTTACTGTTGATTGAGCTGCCGGCTGTTGAGAGTAACCACTTGTGACGTACAGCGTAGTACATGTGCTGAGGAGTCCATAACCTCTTGAGTCAGGGTTCCTAGACTGGTGATTGAATACGGGAATCGATTGGTTCCTAAAGCATCATGCGGACCCAACGATCCAAGAGGACCGTCAGACAGTAAAAATAAACCCCAACTACAAAACTCAATTTTTCACAACGAACAACGCTGACCGTGTGTGCTCTCTATGGCGGGGGCCGGATGGGCATGGCTTCACTCCTTCTCCCCCCTCGCAATGAAAACCCTCCTCACCATCCTCTTTCCCTCCCCTCCCGCTCCCTCAAACACAATCCCCTTGCCAATTTCCTCCATTGCAAACCCCTTCCCGGCTCCGGCTGCCCCGAAGACCCCCCGCATCTGCTCCTCGCTGAAGCCGTGGTGCTGGACCGTGCTGTTTGTGGTGGCGTCGTGGTCGTGGCTTAAAAAGTCGACGAGGACGAGGACGCCGCCGGGGCGGAGGCGCTCGGCGAGCCGGGAGGCGGCGAGGTCGGGGTCGACGAAGTGGTGGAAGCCAAGGCCGACGGCTGCGATGTCGAAGTTGTAGAAGTGAGGAGAGGAGAGTGAAGCGGAGGGACCGGAGGGATCTAGAAGGTTGCCCTGGTAGGCATGCATTTCGGATTCCGATAGGCCCTTTGAGTTTGTTAGCAGCAGGTAAAATAGTATGACGAGGTGACTTCAATGCGGCGCACATAAGGTCGCGGGAACAAACGGTGTACTTTCTCGAGCGACCATGTCTCCCGGTATGGGACAGGTACAGCGTATATGGAAAGCGGCAATGAAGGACAGAATGGAGATATCATCGTACCTGGTTCTCGGCCCGGTCGTTATACGAAGCCGCCATTTTCTCCGCAATGTCCACCCCGACGCACTGCGTAGTGTACTGCGCAAGAGCCTGATGAGACCAGGAGTCAGCCGCCGAGGTTCGAAATGCAGACGGGGAATCCCATCGCCATCCAGGAAAGAGACTATATGAGACGCGAAAGGCAGAAATGCGGCTTACCCGAGACACCAAGCCAGTCCCGCAAGCATAATCCAACAGTCGCACCTCCCGCTTCGGATGCTGGGCTGCTTCACCCGGGTCCTTGGCGTCGTCCTCTTGTTCAGATTCGTCAACCCATGCGGCTCCAATGAAGTCCTTCCGCTTCTGGATCTCGCGAATGAGCTGCTCGATGGTGCGTTCGAACCTGGTGTCGTACGAAGTCGCCATGTTGCTGGGGTAGGCCATGTTAGATCTTTGAGAACACAGCGAAATCGTCTCCTACAGGGCCAGACGGCCGAAACTTGAAGAGGCGCGCTAAAGAAATAGACTTAAAACACTTACTTCCAATAGTCCCTATTCACCTCGGTCGTTTTCTCATGGTGGTGTTGATGGTGATGGCCTTGCCCATCCCCGTGGTCATGATGTTCGTGATGATGCTCAGCCATTTTCTCAACGTCGCTTGACCCTTGCAATTCTTTTTCGTCTTCAAATTTTCAGTCAGGGGAATTTAAGACCTTTTTTTTTCTTTCAAAGAGACATAAAATCAAGTTCAATTCCTTATCATCATCGAATTTCTCCAGTCCGTCCACCAGCGTTTTTATATCCCAATCCGTTTCAAAACGGATTTCAAATGTCGGAGACTTTTCGGCGACTAGGGCAAACTTGCCACCAGCGCAATGGGGAATTCAGTGGTGCTGTCCCCCCAGCAGCCAACGGCAAAAGCATTCAGCAGATCGGCCACGCGGGACGGGCCGCCGAAGCAGCAGAAAATTTGGGGCGGTGGGGCCGTGCCTGGCCATGACCATCTCGCCGTTACAGAACGGTGATAGAGGGTCAGCTGACTTCTCACGTGGACAGCTCTGGATGCCGTTCACCGCCGACGGCCGTTTCAGTGCAGAATTCTTGCCAGCTGGAGTAAAAAACGGTGGGTCCGAACTGGAGAACGTAGAGAGATAGTCGGAAACTAGTTGAACTGGAAGTGAACAGTGCATTAGGAGGGACGAACATTCATTCTTGAAGCGGGCTCAGGCTGCGAGTGGCAGCGATGCGACGGGGCCAACAGCGGGCTAAAAATGAACTGGAATTTTAACACTCACCTGACCACTTGCAAGTTGGGAAGGTAAGCTATTGCCTGCAGACTTTTGGGCGCAAATGAGGAGAGCCTGAGAAGGTTGCACTAGAAGTTCTGTGTAACCTTGGTGAGATACTGAGAGGAAGTTACACTAGCCCATACGTCCAAGCTTATTCGGAGAGCTACACTGTTATCCTCAAAACGTCCCGTCATAGTAGCTGCGCTACCCTTTCCGATTACTGGCTTTCCTTTCTGACATGACGGAGACGAGATTTAACCAATGAAGCAGATAATGGATCCGATTCCTCAAAAAATCCAACGAAGCATAAAAAATCGTAACGCAGGTTCCGCCGTTCCGGTTTCGAAGGCCGCCATTGCCTAGCAACCCAGACTTTTACTTCGTTCAGCCTCGCCCCCAAATTAGACAGGCAGATAGAGTGACCAAATCAATTGCAGCCCCTTTCTACAGCGAAGTACGCGAAGTACATGAAGAGTTTAAATCTGCCTAGAATCTTTCCATAGTCACTCGCGGAAACTTCACTGCTCGTTAAGAACGAACATGACGGTTAGGCGCGGGTGGTAGTAAACGTTGCACAAATTAAATTTGACCAAAGTACTCCTTGCAGACGCCCATCTCGCGACTCGGCTAAGCAGAAACAAGGATCAACGAGGACAGGCTTTGCCAAACCGATTTACCGTGGTTGATGAGGTGAGGAACGGCAAACCTGGGGATCCACTCGCCATGTGTAACGCGAAACTCAACCGTGACTTGTACAACAATGAATTGGGACCAACAAACGCCGTCTCGCGGCACAGGTAAGAATTATCCGCTCCTCAAGGAAGCGACGCCTCCCCCGTTGGGCTCTCCCTGGCCAGCGGTCCTGTGGGAATGGGAAATGTACCCGTCGTAATTTGTCATGCCCCAATCTGCCGTCGGCATACGCGATGTTGCCGCCATTCTTCTGGAAGCAGGGCAGGTTAATGGAACCAAAGGAAAAGGGGACGGGTAGAAGTTGCGGCTCGGGCGACCGGACCCAGCCCCAAAATCGGCAACCATCTTTCTTCCCATCCCAGTTGCTGTCGCAGGGATGCGTGCTTGTACTTGTCGGTGGGAAACGGACCGTTCGTGATGGAAGGGGGGAGCCTCGAAGGAAAGGCTACCCGCACCTCGATGTCAGCACACGGCAAAAGTAACCCTCTCAAAAGAGAGTCTTCCCAGGCGTGCCCTTGGGGGAGTTTTCTACGGGATTGGACGGCGTAAAAGTAAGCTGAAACCCTCGGGAGTGCCGATCACTCGTGGTAGGCGAATATAGCATCGAAGGATCGAGGTTGAGGAGATCAAGGAATACCTCTTATTCGGGTGTGTCTGTAGCACCTTCCTGCCACTTGCCAGCCCTGCATATGCCGCTCAAGAAAACAGCAGAAATGAGAGAGGTGCTCAAAGATAAGCCTGTCCCCAATGGCCGTGGGACTCTGTTTCTCGGGAGTCAGGAGGAGAAGCTTGAGCAGGGTTCCGTGAAGGCTTGTACAGTGTACAAACGCTAGACAAACCTGAGAAAGCTTGAGCGAGACCTGACAGTCCGCGTAAAGCCTCCTCTAACAATAGCAGCCAAACAACTGGGCGCCAAATCTCCGAGGGGAGCTGGCAAGGCATGGCAGTCAAGACACCACTAACTAACAGTTGCGGCTTTTTGTCACAAACGTTCTCATTGCCTTGGCCTATCAAAACACTCTAATCAGTCAAGTGCGCAATGTCCTGGAAATGTAGCTAGCGAAAGCATTTCACCATGAGGTTGCACAGACCAAAAACTGCGTGCGGCATGATGCAGCAACGTCCCCGAACGAAGATGATCGATCCGGCCGGTACCCTTTGGGGAGGGAGGGTGTTTGCGGCCGACCTTTTCTTAACCTGAACTCTTCAACCGTGGTCAATGTGCACCTTGACTGATCGTAAACGACATGTCAGAAAGAAAAGGAATCGTCACCATGTAACCGTCGCGTTTAAGGCGTTTCGACCATGCTCGTCTCCAGGTGGACAGTATGCACGGTGGCACGGTGTGACCGACGGTTCTGACTGAATCCACAGAGATCCGAGCCCTTGAAGGCAAGCTAATGGCGATCACCCGTGCGTAGGATACCACGGTCCACACCGGGCCAGGCCGCTTCGCTAAGGATGCGGGCGGCCTAGCGGTTTGTCCCTTCAGCGGCTATCCCGCTGTAGCAACAGCACCTGCACAGCTGAATGGACGCCACAGAATCCTTGCCTGTCCTACTTCACCGACTCCCGTCCTGCCATCCAGCCGTCCTGCAACCAAAAGGACGTCATGTGAATTGAGAAAAAACACTCCAGACTCTTCCGGTCAGGCTCTGGGATCAGCCGGTGAGAAAGGAACCCCATGTTGGGGTTTCCTAGCTTGAGAGCTCGTGGGTAAGGATTGAACACGTTCTCCCCTCATACCAAGCTGGACATCTAGATATGAACCATCTCAGCAGCCAGTCAACCAGTCAGGACCGTCTGAAGCCTAGGACGTCGAGGTGGGATCGTGTCTGCGTGAACAACTCAGCGGGGGTGGCGGCACCCCATTCTCACCTTGTGGCCGTATGGAACGATCGATTACCATGTCCTTACACAGCATTGGATGCAGAGCATATTGCAATGCTGCGACACCTTCTGCCGCCGGCGCCGAAGCCGAAAAGGAGCGAATTGAGAAGTTTGCGTGACCACTGACATCTCATCAAGCCGGCTTCAGATCGATGCACTCTGACCCGGAACACCGCAAGCGTGGCATTGCTGAGCTGGCGGTCCCTGATTCGATTCAGATCTCCGAGACCTGGCCCCACGAGTTGGTTTGAAAATGGCTGCGTTGTCTCCACACGTACACGATACTCGGTCGGCGGAGGAGTACGTATTTTGCGAGAGCAATGAACCATCTTGCAGGCTCTCTGGGAGCCTTGGATCGCAGAGCTGCACACCCACAGTCACCATGCGGTATGATGGCATGCCAATGCTCTGGAAGCTCTGGCCGAGATGGTGTGTGCGAGGCGGGGAGGGGTCACGTATCCATCGCCTCTTTCCTGATTGCGGGGTCTGGCTACCCATGCCGTCAGACAAACTTGAATGCGAGATCCGGAGGGCGTAATGGCTCGTTTGGGGTCGAGGCAGACCCTGGGTGAAAGTACAAATCGTGGACTTCTCCTGTAGCTCCGCCTTTTCTTGTGAGAATGGAATGCATACCGGTGGAGGGCTTTACAACAAGAAATCAAAAATATAGAGGTACCGTTGCAAAATAAAGGTAAGCGACATCAGCAGCCAGGAAGGGGTTGGAAGTCTGTGAAATGGTGCTCACCGCTGGTTTCCCGCTTCCTGTGCATTCTATCACACACGGGTCCGATCACCTTTGTACACGTCAAATATTCCGCCCTACAAAGTGCCAACTGCCTATCAAATTTGATAGAAGTGCCCTAGACGGTTGTTTGGTGCACACCTCCTCCATGCCTTTGTGCCCGTGCCCATGCCCGTGCCTTTGGGCCTAGGCTTCGCGAGCCACTCAGGTACCATCTCTGCTTTGGGTTAGTGTGACACCCACACTGTCGGGTTGGATTTGCAAGTTTCTGCGGAATAATTAGTGTGTGGAATTATCTCGTCCAGGATGCCTTGGCAATTGGGTGGGCATATTTTTTCGTCCTGTCGTCGATCTCGTTTTGCATCGGCTTTCGAGGTCAGAAAATTTAATCGAGCCGAGGTGTCAGCCCGTGGGAGAAGGGAGACGAAGCAAGGTTGCGGCAGGTTGAGATGGCGGGCGTGGCCCATCGCTACGCCCACCGCCTGGGGGCGACTTGGCATATTTTTATCAACGCCAGGCGTTGTAGCGTCTTTGACCGCCGCCGGTACTCTCCAGGTCCAACCGGGTCCAGAAATGCAATGCCATGCATGCCAAACTGGTCTCGTGCAAATAGAACATCGCATTGGATATTTGGGCGCGCCTTCCGCAAGATCCGACCCGTCGTCTGCCATTGGCGCCTTTCAAACAAGCTCTCCGTCGAATCGAAGCTACGACTCTGAGATTCCTACCAATGCGACTCCACCGGCTTCGCTTTGTGCTTGGAAGTACTTGTACATTGGACAAGATGCTGGCTGGTCTTGAGAAGTCGCATGTAACAAAGATATACCTGTCGAAGGCCAGATCGAGGCAATCTCGAGGAGGGGGTGCGCGCTCGGAGAAGACAATGCTGGCGCTTGGCGGCAGGCTAGACCGACTTCTTTAGCGAGCCTCTTGGCGAGTTGCAAAACTTCAGCTCGGCACGAGATTGATCGACGTCTGCGACTCTCCTCTGCAGTCTGCACCATACCGGCGGTGAGGCGGCACCGAAGCCAGTAATTACCACGGTGTTAGGAATGGCAATCAGAAAAACTCTCGAGTTCGAACATCGAGGGCGGAATGCCGTACTGGCGCCACCATAGCAGTCAAACATGTCTGTGGCAGTTCACCGTAATTCGCACTGTGGGCCTAGTCCTGGGTCTACCGAATGCCACTAGTTAAATCCTTCAAGCTAGGTTATCTTCTCCAACGGCGTGGGTCCCCTGTCAGACTGAGAGCCAGCCACTATTAGTGCCCAGGCAGTCAGAGTGGGAGGCTCTAGTGATGGCGTCTCTTACCAGGATCCACCAGAGTGTTGGGATGGTGGGACCACCGCTCTTCTGGGTCCCGGCTCAAGTAGATAGTAGTACCGTGAAGTACTGCTTCGTAGTTGGCACTAGCCCGGAAATCGTGCGCGATCCGCCTCGCGCCCGCTCTGGCTGTGGCCATTTCCAAGGGGTGAGTTAGGCCTAGGTACTTGCAACAGAGACCGAATAGTGGTCTGGTAGACCTTGCCAAGTAAGCGGAAATGGTGGGTTAAACGAGAAACTTTCCGCTGCCCTCTGCCGTCAAAAAAAATATACAGGGGCAGCTCGAAGATAGGCCCAAGTTTACCAGAGATTGTTGTGCCCGACCAAGGCGGTTGTACTCTAGAAAAGCAACTGCCGATGTCCACCTATCCGATAGCACCGCCCCTAGCATGGCGTAAACTTTGAGTGCCGGGATACCTATTATTGCGGACCTGTCGAATCTTAGTGGCCTCCCGAGCCAGCCCGGGCGAGGTGCTGCATTACAATAATTAACGGCTAGAAGACAGAGAACCGCAACTCTTCCCCGCCCATCTTGAAATGCAATGAGGAAGAATGTGGACTGCTGACCTGCGACTCTCACGATGGCCCCCAGGCTCTGCCGTCGATATTGGTCAACGGGCCAACCTTGAGCCAATTCCCCAGCTATCCGCCATGATCCGGCCTGTTTGTCCTGGTTCCGAGGATATGCCCGCCATTGTCCAGAGCGTCCAGCCCTCCTCGCCCTCTGGCCATCGCCCCACTTCTGGATTCGGCGTAGCCTCATAGATTCTGGAATGTGACGAAAAGAGTGTGACTCGCGCCATCGCCGTGAATTGAAGGGAAAGAACAAAAAGGAGTCGAAAAAAAACGGGGCCGCCTGACGGGACGCGCGGGAATGCACAGTCCTCGTGCATCCCCGGACGCTCCGTTTTCTCGCGCGCATCGAAATTTGCTCACGTGAAAAGCACCGTGACGGACTATTCTCGCTCAAGGTGCCAATTGTCCAATCAAGATGCGCCATCCCACAGACTCAACTCCAGAATCTTCAAAAGGCATACGGCGGTCGCGATGAGATACTCGGATGCTAATTTCCAACAACCCCGTCATCGAGCGGGCGCTTCGGATGCGGGATCCTTGCTATGATGTTGTGAATAATTGGCCGTTGGTTATTTTGACACCCTCCGGCTGTTGCATCGGTTGATTCGGCTCCGTGGAAAGCTTGTGCAAGTTTACTTGACTCGCGCAAGGCATCACCCGTCTTTAACACGATTTTGACTCCAGAAAGACCTGCCATTCGGCCAGCGTTGAGTTGGCTTGGTCGCCCTTGACCTCCGATACGTGAAGGGACCTAGAAGTCAGTTCCCCTCACGATATTTGGCGACGCTGGTGGGTTGACGGGGAATAGTTGTTGCGGTATGATGGGCCGGAGCCAGGAATTCTCCTGTCTAGCCGCTTGGCTGTGGGTTACTTGGCGAACTTCGGTGCTCGCGGTTGGCGGCCGACCAAGAGTCAAGCCAAGATTACCTCCTAGACGTGGGACATTATTGCGGACCAGGCTACCAGCCCATCAGCCACCTGCAAGGACAGTCTTGTAGCTGCCAAAATGCAATAGACCCAGGCATAGTAGGCGTGGCTGTATTGGTATTTATTCTCCTCCAGAGTTCCGTCCCTGGCCTGATAATGCTTACGCTGGCATTTCACCACCGAGAATATACTTCAAGCGCAATCCTGCTTTTACAATATCGAACTCCACTGAGACCTCTTTATGCGACACATAGAGCTCGCTTGATGTACATGTTCAACCCATTTTCCAAGTAAACGTGTGTTAACGAACTATTTTAACTATTTATTTTTTTGGCAGTAATAGTAGTATCTGCACGCAGCCTCGACAGTAAGTGGACGATGTCTAGCATCGTAGTTCTGTAGAGTCTCTTTGATTGACTACTAGTTAATCAAGAACTTAGGAGCTTAGATGTGCATTTAAATCCCGAATGAATTAAGCTGAGAGTGAAGATAGCCCAGAGAGCAAGTTCAAGGAGGCTGTGTCTTACTATTTTCTTCTCGGCCCAAAGCCCCTATGAGCACCTGCAATCACCTAGCAAGCCTAAGAACCAAACACCTCGACTAAGTATCACATCGGAGAAGCATAAAGAACTGACTGTGGAGGTACACCAAACACAGCACGGATATGAGCAGTAAATTGGGCACATTTGAATGTGTCCCTTCGTCACCGCAATTCGCAGTGCCGACGCCGAGTGTACGTCTTGGAGACTGGCTGTGTCAATCTTCATTCGTCAGCTGAGTTTAGAACTAGTCAAGGGTAGAGTTCAGCAGAAGGAATTCCGGGCTTGCCGTGTAGCCCCTGCCACGTCCCATTTCCTCAAGTCTCTCACTTTTGCTACATCCTATTCATCCCGGTAGCGTGACGGCGAGTGGTAGGTGAACAAAGGCATTTTAGCCAGGCACAGGGCCACCGTCCAGTGGAAGCAGCCACTACGGCCAAAAAAAAAAAAAAGGGCTTTTGTGTCCCCCTCTTAGGTTGCCACTCGATGTAGCGTAACGAGCATTTGCCGAAAACTGTTTGTCGCTAGAGATAGATACAGTTTTGCAAGATGGCGTGGCAGTTCGGGAGACAGTGAAAATAATCATGCAATAAACTGCAAAGCCCGGATTTGAAACTTTTACAAATCGACATCGTAATTGCCTCTAGGGTGCTACGAATAAAGGCTGCGCTTGCTTTTTCCCAATGGCTTGGGCCCAGGTCCGCGGAGCTGTCTTGGCTTGCCTGCCCTGGCTCACTAGACCTGGCGTTGGTGAGTTGTGACCGCCACCACCAACATGCATTACCGGACCTGGTGGCCGCATGCGCTTCGTACGCCACGGCGGCTTGCAGAACTGGGTCGGCCCTTTTTCGTACCATTGGCGCGCAAAACTGTGGGCGAAATATGAGCGGCTCAGAATCGTGGCAATCCAGCTCGTCGAAGGCCGAACGGTGATGACTTTCAGGCACCGGGAATCCGGCGTGTGTATGCACACCTTCTCGCACTGAGTTGATATGCTATTGTCGACTTGACCATGTCTTGAATGGCTGTTCTGTAGCGTCAGAGTTTCCCCGCAAGATTTTTCGAGGACATCCGGCCACATACTAGCTCTCGATCCATGTAAGACAAGAGGCACGCGCATTGTCTCTCCTGTTTTCTCAGTGGAATAATCCGGCAGGGCAGAATCGTCTGCCTCCTGACGGAGTAATGGTGGGTTAAGTGACTCCCTGCCGGTGAGTTGGCTTGCATAGATTCGGCGTTGCGGGGTGAATTCCAGCATCTGCATCACCTCGAAGCTTCTAACGAACGCTCTGCTGGTGGTAGAAGAAGAGAAGGGCGCTGGCCAAGTCGACGCGATCTTGCCAAGCGGCCGATACTCCCTGCGTGGGATTCGGGCCACAGGCAACTCCAATCGATTACGTTTAATATCAAATTGACCACCATTGGACGTTCCAACATCGAATGAGCAACTCGTCCAGTTAGGTTAGTGCTGCCCTCTGGTGGGCGCTTAGGGTTACACAAGGTCTGACACGGCAGTATTGAGCATGCTTGCGGGACATGATGCCTTCCGCACCCAGCACGTCTTTCAGTAAGTTATTCTGGGAAGAAGTTTTTCTGCGCGTATGTTTGAGCCGAGTCTTGCCTCAAGTTGTAAGGATGCAGCCAGGGCGTTAGTGAGGGTCTTGAGTGGTATCGCGAAGAGTCGTCTAAAACCCTTTACCAACCAGGACGCAGTGGCAGCCGAATTTGTTCGCACTTGCATTTTCCGGTATGCGACCACACTTCCAGGCGTAAGTGGATGGTAATATGCCGACGAATCTCGCCCCTTCTTCGCCCTCACATATATGTTGAGGCATTGTGAAGCGGATCCAGGTGCCTTCGCCTCAGAATCGGGGCGCCTGCAGTACTATCTGCGCTTGGTAGCCTGTCAATCTGTGCCGTATTGGAATGCAGGTTTCGGATCATTGAGAGTTCGTTGTGGGTCGCAGCCAGTTGTGCCGAAGGACCGAACCATATGAACATCGCCTGAAGTCCTTTACCGAGTCTCGGGGCTCGATTGGCTGCCTGGTCAAATGCCAAAAAGCTGTATGCAGAACCAAAGTGAGAGGTGAAGAGCGCCTGCCTCCGCGTGGTCTAGTGGCTTTGGTGTTTGTGCAGGCTGCCGGGAATGAGGTGCATTCTTGGAAGTGAATCTGCGAGGGTGCACGAATAGCAGCCAGCGAGAGAAAAATCGGACTTGTCAAATGGGACATGGCGGGAAGTGCCTTCCATGTTGGACGGGCGGGAAGGACGGCACGCAATGACAACCCGAACATTAGGTCCTCTTCAGTATTGGCTCAACTTCGGACGGCTGGGCACCGAGCGCACCAGATGGGGGCTGCAGGGAGCTTCCAGAGCGGCGGCAACACCCTGCTGATTGCTGCGGTGCTGCCCCGGCCAAAGCACAAAGGGAAAGTACTAGTACTCCGTACTCCTCAGTAGCCCAGATGTACAATAAGATGCCACATTTTATTAGAAGGCCCAGAAATTTCGATTTTAATCGAGTTCAATCAAATACATGCCGGAAGTTGAAAATGCCAGGAGCATACCTGCGAACACAGGGGTACGGACTTCGCATTTGTTGGTGCTTGGGGCTAGTTACTCACCGGTCTCCCGATGCCAATCCCCCAGCCGTTCCCATCCCTTCCTTCCTCGCCAGGGCCGGCGTCGGAAGATGGCGCTAGTTGTGGGGAATTACGGCCTATTTTGCTTCTGGAAAGTGACAAGAGCACCTAATCTTATCTTGGACTCTGGGACCCACTTCCTGATCGCCGCCCGAACGGGAGGAAGCAAGGCATCAGCCTGCAGTCATATGACATCCCGTATCGGAGCCACTGCCAGTGAGATTGTGTCGCCTAGCACACGTCCCTATTGGACGAAGAACGGCGACCCAACATGACGACATGCTGGGGTGGACTCCAAGGTCGAGACTGATTGATTCCATGCCGGAGCTTTAAAAAAAAAAAAAAAAAAAGTCTAGTCCTCTCCGGACTACAGGCTTCATAGCATCTTGATTGGGGCTTCCACTCGCTAAGCGCAGAAACTCGGCGGCAGCGATCTGTCCTTTAATTATGGCTGACACTTGAGTTCTTGACGAAGAGGGGAAGAGAGGGCTGAGACGGGAGGGAGCAGCGGGGTTCCCTGCCCTCGTTTAGCAGAAACTAGTTGGTTAGGACGTGCAGAGGCACTCGAATCACAAACACACAAGTTTGAGCAAAAGAAACTTCGCGACCCGACATTCGGGGACGACAGGGAGCTTCATCTGCATGTCTTACCCTAGGAAATGAATTGCTGGCCAGTGTTGCCAACAACAACAACATCAGCTGAACCCTGGAAACACAATAGAGCATTGTCTCGAGCGTTTTTAGAGCTACAGACAGATGGTAAGTGTCAGGTAGTGATTAACACCTCTTCGTTTGACACGAAAAGCGATGGAACCACGCCAAGTTGTCGACCCGCTTCTCTGTTCTCCTTAGCAGTTGCTTTAGTGCTGCCAGCTTGGCTCTTATGGCGCCGATCTTGCATCCGGCCGGCCGCAAACTCTGCGAAACGAGGGGCATCCGCAAATTATTGTCGCCTCTGACTTGGATGCCTGCCCTAATCTGGATGTTTGAATTTTTGATTTTCGAACTCGTCAGGATCGACCGACCTGGCGAGGTTAGAGAGAGCTTCGCCGACGCCAGCTCCATGCTTGCTAATGGGCCAAGTCACTTGGGCGAGAAGACGCCAGCTAACCAAAACAGGCCTATAAGCAACGCCTGGCAGAAATGAGACTGGCGCTACTGCAGCCACTTGCAGCCGACGCTCCGAAGTGCCAACCAAGCATGGAAATGCTGAAGCACTCGACGATGCAAAGGAGAAACCAAGCAGGACACCAAAGCACATGACAAGTCTCGTTTTGCCCAATATGCTCTCCATGCATTCCAGCCAATTAGCACAGCCGACATGCAAGTTCGACATGCTCAGCATGCTCAGCATGCTGAACAATTAAGTCATATATGGTAACCGAGACTGACCCATTCACTAGGCTCATAAAGCCGACCAACGAGCATCAACCGTCTCTATACCGCAGTATCTGCGAACACGACTTGAAGTTGTGTAGCCTTCGGATGCCGGACCACGGGAAGCGGAGGAAAACCCTGGCACTGTCGACCCAGAGCATGGCACAATTCGTGGCTGAAAGGTTTTGATGCTTCAGGAGACAATTCATCCCGTCGGACATCCTTTTCCCAAATAATGACATCAAGTGAAGGCTCCCTCGGTGGTGATTGGTGCTTAGTGCTGGGAGCTTACTCATCGACTCATTCCGCTCCATCAAGATACGCGACTGTGTTCACCTCCATCCACTTTGCGGCAGCTTTTCAAAACACACCGTCGGGGCAGCAATAATTGACAACGCGCTCGGATAGGCGGCAAGGCGCCAGGCACGGTCGCTTTTTTAGATCTACTTGTGCCTTTGACTCTGCATCACACGATGGGCTGCAAGGTGGGGTTTGAGAGCGCATCTAGCAGCCCAGAAGTAGTAGCACGCGACTCGTACGCCGATTGACAAGAACTGAGCAGGGTGAAATTTTTAGAAATAAGCACCGAGGTTTGGGGGTGGCGCCAACGGGTGCTTCTAATATCTGCCTGCGCTCTGAGGTTTGTGCTTACTCGAGGCTTTTGTTTTATTCTGACGTTTGGGCGGAGTCATGGAGAGTAAAGGCTCGAAGCCAGCACATGCTTGCTGTGGCGGATGTATCCTACCTCTTTCCTCAGGGAGGCCGAGATAGCGTCGTGCCAAGCCGGTACGAAGGTGCTGAACTTTGGTTGTTTTGCAGGGGATATGACTGCCTCACCAATCAAACAGCGGCTCGCGAGCCAAAGGCGACGTTGACAGGGTTGATCGACCGGCGGTTGGGGACGGCACAACGGGCAGGTGAGGTGGACGCTCCCGAGCCGCCCCGTCCGCAACGGGCAAGCTAAGCCTAAAATTATCATGGTGTGTTGCGCATGAGTCGCTTGGTCGATCGGCCCGCTGGCCTGGAGCGTGTCATCTTGTGCTTGCGCTCTCAGTCCGGCTGCCTGGCCTGCCTACTGGTGCTCTGCTGCAGCCCTGCATTTGTAACATGGCGGCGGCCTTGTTGGCATGCCGAGGTTGGCCATGACTTGACCTTCCACCAAACAGGCTTCACAGTGAAGCCAAACAGAGACTCCCTTCCAAGGCTTGCGCGTGTCGAGAGGGTCAACTAGAATCTGGAAAGACCTCCTGGCACCTGGCACTTGTCACCCGGATCTGGAGGTTGGCAGGAGTGACATGCGCCAACTCTGAGCCTAGATGGGCTGGTTGCGGGTGCCCGCATCAGTCAGATCTCCGACAAGCACCCGGATTCCAATAATTTCGAAAGAACGATCAAATGGAAGGCTGGGGCGGTTTAATTGTGACCTCAGCGTACCAGACCCGCGTACCACGTCTTGGTCAACTACAAGTCTACTAGCAATCCCTTCGCTCGCTCTGCTTCCCACATCCTGCTTCACCTGCCTGCCTGCTTCTTTGCGTAGCACGGATATTCGTACACCATCCGCTCTGTTCCACAGATCGGCCCTTGGCCCTTGTTTGGTGTGACATGGATGCACTCCCTCCCCGACTGCTTCTGCAGATGTCCTCCTGGCCGAGCCGCACACCCGCACTCCACCAAGATCCTTCATGGGCCCCTCTCTGGACACGCCATGGCCTGTAGATCACGCAGGGCCCTGGGCGGGCGTTTCTTCCAAATTGCGTCGACGCCATGTCCTTTTTCGCGACGGGGCAGGACGAGAGAGAAACCACGGGGTAAATTTCTCCTTCCGTGAGAGTTGATCTGGTGTCGGATGTGGGGGAAAATGATGCCAACTTCGACGGGTTGGGTAAAATGCCAAAGTTTTGTTCGTGCCTTGGGCAGAGTCTATGTGTGAAACTGCAGCCACAAAGAAGCAAAGAAATCAGAATCCACTACTCAACCTTCGGCGCGCACCTTACGAACTGACTACAGACACGGTCGAAGCGTCAATGTTCCTACGACAGGAACTAGTGGCTTTTTTTGACCGAGCATGGAATCGTGGGATGCACCCACGTTGGATATCCTCTAATCCCAGTCCTACAACGGTGGGTCCCCTTTCGGTCTGAGATGGACGGATTCGGCCGTCGGGGAGGAAACTTGTGATTTCACTGCCGAGCCGGGTTCGAGACACCACGTTTTTGTTCTTTTCCCATCCCGTCCCGCATTCTGCGAACAGGTGACGGGACAAGTATCGATCGAAACAAGCCCCCCCTTACGGGCCACGCTGGCCATCTTTTTCTGGTAAACCGCCTGAACCCGCCCTTCAGCTGTATCGGTCCCCAAGCAGATCTAATACAGCGTCCTCCTTGGCCGAAACAAGCACGAATTAAATCCCGGTTCGGAAAATGGTGATTAAAAGGCCCGTTACTCCCTAGTCATGTCCCATAACGGGGTTGTTCAATTTGTCGGATGGGATTTAGCCTACCACGCAGATGAAGAGGCTCGACGGAGGTTGGGGATCGTGCAGGGAAAGGGGAGGACGGGGCGAGGAGGAAGGATGCATGGCGGTCCAACGCGTGCCGCCCTCGTGGTTACTTTTGCGCAGATTCCGAGAGGCGCCAGGAGTCTTGGTCTCTGGACCAGCGGTTCAATGTTCGGATGCGCGACGAGTAATATGGATGAAAGGGAAAGCCGACTATCTCGTTTCCGCATCTGACCTCAGCACGGCTTCTAGCTTGATGTCTAAAGCTCAAGCACTTTCAGAATACCACGAGGGGATACTACCGAGTCGCCGGGGTTTTTCGGTCAACCCGCATCGGAATGCGACCAGATCGTCGCCGCGAACTTGCTTCGGCCGCTACGGCCGCAAAAAAAAAAAGGATTCCTGCTTATTTTCCGTGAAGCTATATGCACGCTTCTAAGAAAGAATTTTCGTCCTGTCACCGTCGCATTTTGGGACATGGAGTTCTGCCTCATGGACCTGGCCAGGTCGGAAGTGGATAGTTTGTATGAAGCATGTCCTTGCCGTCCCGTTCCCTGTCTTCACCGCCGGGAATTTGGACGCGAGCAGCCCGCCGTGGAACCGAAACCCATTAATCTTTCCCCACATCAGGCGACCTGATCAGTCCTCCACCCTCTCGCCAATCCATTTTGCCATTTCAGGCACACGATGCACGCCTTGCCGCTGCACGCCTCCCTTCTCAGATCCGCCGCTCCATTGACCGTGATCCACCACATGCATCCGTACGGTAGAACAAAGTACAAAGCCGGAGATTTCAAATGTATTCCCAACCAGCGGCCGGCGTCCGCCTGAAGCGAAACCTCCCGCCCGAAGAAAAAAAAAGGCCACAGAGAAATGGAAACAAGGAAACATTCGCCCCATCTGCATGTGCTCTCGAGGCAGATGTTATGTTCGCAACTGGGCCGCGGCCGCGGCAGTGACTCCTTTCAATGTTTGCTGAAACACTTCAGAGATACCTGCACCCTCTTACTTCTAGGTAGACGGCACTCTGTTGGGTTGTTCGGCTACGTACCACTGCCAAGCTCGGGTAGTCAGTAAGCCAACGACAGCCGCTGGGATCTCCTTGCCTGCGCGGTTGTAGCTTCCGCGAACGTTGTCAAGTCGGGAGCCGAGCCTACACTACGTTGGGTGAAGACAGCTTTTGGGCCCCTCCAAACCCAAATGCTGGATGTGCCGCGACCCATGATAGAATGCGAGGTTTGTGTTTCCGTCAGCGAGTTGGCAGCGGTTGACTGAAAATGACATCTGGTAATTCAACGAGTCGCTTTCTTCGTATTCTTTGCCTCTTTTGCAACGAATAACGCTATTTTAAGGCGCATTCTTTAAGGTTAGGGTTTGACTCAGGAATGGAAACTAAGGAGGTACAGATGTCTTGAAATCTCTCTCTATTTTCATAAAAAGTTCGGATTAAGTTCTGCCAATGGTGGGTTGTGCCTAAGCCATAAATTAACGTTGACGGACTACCTAAGAACAAATGCACTTTGCATCAAGATGTGTTTGTGGAGGAATACTCAGGGCAAGACCAGAGGAGGCGAAGCGGAGCAAAGCCAATACAAAATCGAGCATGCCAATCGACTGGCTAATGATGGGCGACCCTGCAAGAGTCATGGGAGAATCACTTGATCACATCCGCACCGGGCAACACGCAGCTTTCACATGCATATGGAGTCATGGATGATGGTCTCGGACGGGAGGGATGCTGAACGGTGAGTCGCTGCACCTCTGTTCGAGGGATTTCCTTCTGAAAATTTGAACACATGTCAGGTGTGCGGCGGACTGCCCACTTCCCCACGCAGATGAAGCGGCGGAAGAGTTTTGATGCACCATCGGTTGATCACCAAGCTGACGCCGATGCACGACGGCAAGACGGGAAGGTGCAAATCAGACAAGGGTCGGGACTCGGGACTAAACAAGGACCAATTCGGGCTTGGTAGCAAGTAGGTAACAGTTTGAACATACGAACCCAGATATGGATGCCAAAACCACACCCCAAGTAGATCTAATGCCGGAAACAAAATTTTATTTTTAAAAAAAAAAAAAAAAAAAGGGGGGGGGGGGAGAGAGAGAGAGAGAGACTCTTTCCTGGCATCGCCCAAAAGGGCTTGCAACTATAGTCCTTTGAGTTGGCGCCGAACCTCTCAACCTCGCGAGCTGTCCTGTTCGCCCCTCTGTTCCCGCTGTCGTGTTGGCGGGCCAGGCCGAAGGGCGGGGCTTCCCAAGTTCGGAGAAGCCGCATCAGCCGCTTGGTACAGTATCTGTCCTAATTCTACCATTACTCGAACCATCTATCACAAACTTCACGGAGAGAATGGCCTCTCTTCTGGAAAGGCCAAGCACGCCACAGGTTTGCCCAGTATGCACGATCGAGTTGGGAAACTTTCGCTACCGGATGGCCTGCTCTGACGACACGGGTCAGATTTTTAAACTGGCAACCCTTGCAACGAGCCGTGTTCGGAGCGATCCGGCCGGAGGGCTCCGCCATCGGTGCATGCGCAGCTGTACTCATCGTACCTATTAGACCATACCATCGTCAGCCTTGAAATGTGGACCGAATCGAGCACAGTAGTAGCATGCCCCAAACTGGAGGGCCTCGATCTTTACGAGCGATATCATGCTCAAAATAATTCGACTAGAGACCAAAGTTGAGCCACGACAAACCAATCATTATTTCAACACATCCGTGATGAATCATACGAAGTACGCGGTAGGTATCCCGCGCTTCGGCTCTCTGGGTGCTGCCCTGTCCAAACCAACGGTGCCTTCGAGCTATTTCCCTCTCTGTCCTTGGCAGGATCCTCTGCGTTGAGTCGGGTCGGAGCCCTAGGCTTTGGGCCGACGTTCTTCTCCGGCGACTGAGGCAGGAGTACTAAATGCGAGGCTGGTATAAAAGAAGTCCATCCATGCCAGACGCGACCAGGAGCATGTTGGAGGCTGTCTCGCATCATGAACGGACCGCCTAATCGGGCGACGGCTGTTAGCTATTAGAGGGGCCGATAGGAACGCACTTGATGATGGAGAGAGTGGCAGGCCGAGGTTCTCAGGGTTACGTGGAGCGACCATTCATCGATATATGCGCGTCCTGCAGCTGGGAGCGGAGGCTGGCCAAATCGCAGCTGCGCATGCCGTCCCTTCTGTAAGTCCTGTGACCCGCCCCCTCTGCCCGGCCCTGTCGCTTCAGTTGCCGTTTCGCTGGCCCTGTCAAGGTACCGCCTACGTTCTGCGTTCTGCGTTCTGTGGAGTGCCGAGTGCGGGAAAAACGGGCCCACGCGCGATTGCCACTGCCGCGGCCCACGTTTGCCCAGATTGGGACTGGACTGGGCCAGAGCTGGCCACTATTTTCAGTCTGTCACTGGCGTCAACTTGCTGCTTGGCTCCTTGAACCTAACACTTCGCTGGCACTACACGAAGCCGCAAGGTGCCTCCCGATCCTGCCTCCACCTCCGCACAACCCTCTCAAAGATGGCGCAGATGATTCTGGAAAAGAATCTGCTCCTGAACACTGCTTCTATAGATAGGCGTCTCAGCTGTCCTGCCTTGTCTGCCTGGTTACCTAGTCTGGTCAAAATTGAAAGAATTGAAAACCACACTGGAAGAAACCCAAATTTTACGCTTTGAGAAGGGATTACGTGCGTTGCCATTGTTGCGCTCTTACAGAATGTTGATGGAAGCCGATCTATAACCATCGCTCTACACGCATATGAGTTAGTTGGCTGGTGCTACTGATTTGTTCCCAGAGCTTCAACGACCTCTAAAGACACGGAGACCGATCCCAGTCGTGTCAACTTTCCAAGGTACGTTTCACGGCATGGCCTCTCTGTCGTCGTTCATACTCTCTTCCACCTCTACCTGTGCAGTTCCTGCAGCACAAAATAAATGCGTGATAGACCAAAAAAAAAAAGAATGTTAAGACTGGAGGTTCACCACCTAAGGTCAGGATCCGTTGGCAAGGCAGCTTACAGCACCATAGAGTTGCAGACTCGCACAGTCTGTCTGTCCTGCAGATATTGCCAGTACTACCAGGGCGTTTGGGAACGCACCAAGATTTACGTTTGCATCTACCATAAAAGGTTTGCTTGCAAAGTCGGTAAACTCGGGGAGGCGGCCGGAATTTGCTCGACTATAAAAGATCTTGATGGCTGTTTTCTTACAGGGCTGATTTCGCCATGCAATGACGCATTTTAGCCTTGGCTGTCGCAACTGTTGCTGCTTTTCATTCTTCCATGCAGTTAAGTGGCCTTCGGAGATGTCTCCCGTCAGTCCCTTCCCTTCCCTTCCCTCCCTTCCTTCCCGCCCGCCCGTCCCCAATATGTTCTAGAGTGCCTAGTTACTTCGGTCAAATAGGAAGGGACTAATACATTAAATAGCAACTGAGACCTTCAGCGCTCCCCGTGCCTCCGGTTCCTTTGCCCTTAAAACGCTACGGCGAGTGACACTCGGCACTCGGTACGTACCCATCCTCGCGCTGCACAATCTTGCGTGGACTGGCGGCCCTGGCATCCTGGCATACTGGCGCCCCCTGGCCTGGTCCCCATGGGAAGTAGTACCTAGGAATACTTCCTGATTTATTAATTCCCCATATTATGGCGCCTGTTCTCGGCAATGACAGCCCCTTAAACCCCTGCAGGCTCCTGCCCGCAGGTGCGCAGCATGCCCAGCACACACCGCGCGTTGTGCACGCCCCCCCTGGCCCCTCCCCTTTGGCGCCACATCAAGTCGCTGACTGCCTATACCTCCCGGCGAATAGGTATCCGTACCTCTGCCCGGCAAGTCTTCGATGACTGCTGGAAGACATTTGACGCGTGGCAGGGCTGGGCCGCGCTGGCCGCCCCCCCGGATCAGAGGATGCCACCGCGGTCAGTGGCTTCCTTTTCTTCTCGTCAGCCCAGTGCAAGTGCGTCGGGGTTGAGTTTTCCACATTTTTGGGCCTTGGATCATGACCGCACGCCCGCAGCGCTGCCTCAACACTCACCAGCACTTGCCATCGGAAAGCTAGTCCGTAGCAGAACTTCGACCGGCGAGGAGATGCGGATCTAGGTCTTGTGACTCCGACTTCTCTCTTTCCGTTATTCTCTGTTAACTTTCCAGCGCGAGCCGAACCGGTGGATGAAAGTCTGCATCGGTAGGAAGGTATATACTTCGTACTAGCAACTTTGCCATCCCCCCTTCGCCCTCCACACCTTCCCAAAGGTTCCAGACGGTGGACGGGGCAGAGGTGTGTTCCCGCATTTCCATTCCAAATTTCACGCCCCTCGGCCTGCCAATGCTGCCATCCTTCATCCTGGTCCCACCATCACATCTGTCCCAATGGGCCCGCGCTCCGTCCGCTAGCCGTCAAGCCGATTTATTACCATAGCCGTGGATTTTCGCCGCCAACAAACCAACCCGTTCCTGTCCAGCTAAGTCGCGACACCAGGACCACCAGAGCAGCAGCTCGTTTGCAGAGCATTACATACCCGTCATCTTGCTTCTATTAAAATACGCTTCCCACCCCACCATCTCCGCCTTGTGCCCACTTTGCTCTGTTCTACTCTTCCCTTGGGAATTTTTGTCGGCCTCGTCGCCGGTCAAAGTGACGGGTTTCCGTGGTCGGCAGGAATAATATCTTTTGTAGGGTTTTCTCTAGTATATTTACCCTTGTTGGAGCTTGCACTCAAGCTCCTCTATCTGTCTTCTGCTACCGGTATTAGGCATTGGTGTCGACTTGGTTTCGCTCACCGACTCATCACGAAGGCCGCACCGTCCAAAGTTGGTCCCAATTACGTCGCAGCCGCAGTCTCGACCCTGAACTTATTTTATTTTTATTTTTGCCGCAGTCTCCGGATTCGAGCGACGATATCAACTGAAGCTTACAACCAGCGCATTGCAATCAAACTCCTTCGGCTCACAAAACGGTTGCTTCCTGTGACGTGCTTCGCTCATGCCAGATTTGGCAGCCACCGTACTCAGCCGAATCAGGCACTTCTAGCAGTCCCGTCCAGTGCAAGGAGCACTCCTGGCAACAGGAGTGCTGGGCAAGGAAGCCGAAAAGCTGGCAATCACAATTATGTCCCAACACGAGCCGGGCAGAGACGGCATGCCAGAGAGGGAGGAGGAATCGCGTTATCAGTATCCGCCACCACCAGGAACCGAGGATCACCTACCAAGATCTCCGCAATCAAGATCACGGGTGGCTCTTCCCCCCATTCGAGACTCTCGAGAGCCCAGCAATGGATACGCACATCCGATAGCGCATCACGGTCCACCTCCGCCGCCCAGCAATGGCTACAGCGGCTCACCCGCAACGGGAAATGGGTATCCTCCACCTCCAGCGCAGGCGCACGCCCTTCCATCGCTCCAACCATCGGCCTCTGACCCAAGGTCACCGGCCTATCCGGCGCACGCACCACAGCCTCCCCCGCCAGATCCCCGAGACCCGTATTACGAACAGCGGAGGGCGTATGAAAGGGATCCCTATTACTCGGCGGCTTACCGGAGTCAACTACCGCCACCGCAAGCTCCCCCTCCGCCTCCGCCTCCGGATCATGGACGAGATTATCCAAGGGAGTACGCTAGAGATTATGGCCGGCAACCGCCACCGCCTCGAGACGAGTACTATCGATCTCATCCGCCACCGCCAAGACATGACGAGTACGGCCGGCCCCCTCCGGGTTATGATGAGTATGGCAGGCCGCAACCTCGACCACCTTACGACGCCGAATACGCTAGAGGCGATCCTCGAAACGGGTATCCCCAGTATACCCCTCAGCCACCCCACCAAATGCAGCAGGCGGCTCCTCGACAACGTACGTCGATCGCCTGCCGGTACTGTCGCAAGAGAAAGGTGAGATGCTCTTCTGGATCCACGACTTCCTGCTGTGTTGCTGACTATCGTGCCTTTAGATTAGATGTAGCGGGTACCAGAACGCACCGGGTGGTAGATGTGTCAACTGTGCGAGGATGAACCAAGAATGTATTTTCCAGCCGGTCTCAAGTAGCAGCTCGGCCACCTTCGTTCACGTCTCGGCCGTGCCAGGGGGCCTTGCCCCGGGAACTCAACTCTACGGGGCCTACGGACAGCCCATCACGGCCGACGGCCACGGCGCTCCCCAACCAATGCCCGGCCATGCTGGCCCGCCACCTCGGTCAGAACATCCGCCACATCACGGGCCTCCGGGGCCTCCCGGGCCGCCGGGGCCGCCGGGACCGCCGGGACCGCCACCGGCGTCGCACCCAGGCCCGCCAGCCCCACCGCATCACCATCCACACCCGAGTCACCCGCCCCCGCCTTACTCTGCTGCCCCTGGCCAGGGGCCACCAGCTCCGCAGGGTCAACAATATCCCCATCCGCATCCGCAACCGGGATATTACCCGGCGCCTATTCGTTCCCCGACCGATACCTATTCCTCTTACGCAGATAGCGATGCGGCTTCGTCGAGTGGGAGGCGGCGAAGGAGGGAGTCGAACGAGGGGCATGAGAGGCGACTCCCACCACCTAGCGGCAACGAGGAGGATTCGAGGCGTCGAAGCCCGGTTTCAGGTAGCAACAGCCCGGAAGGCGGATACCAACAGTACCCCTCTCAAGCGGCACTGCCTGCACCGAGGAGCGGGGGACATACGCCTCCGTCGGCATCGGCGCCACCTCAAGTTCCTGGTGCGCCGGCCGCTATTACTGCTCCGCCACGCCATTCTCCTGTTGCTGCCCACCCTGGTCAGCCGTCATCTCAGAGTCCCGCCGCTAGTCAAACAGCTAACGGCAGCACCACCCCCACCAAGGCGGTGGTGGCAGCTCCGTCACCGGGACATGGCGGCGGAAATCGAGCTTCATCAGTGATGAACCTTCGAAGCCTCATCGACAGCCGTCCTGGCGATTCCGCAAGCAGCGACATCGACAATGGCATGCTTGGCCGGCTGAATCGCACCCCGTAGTAGCGATGGAAATCGGCGGCATTGCGGCAGAGAGAAGGCTGAGCAGGCTACGAATTTGACTTCGATACAGCCATGGAAAATCGACGAACGGTACAGCCCGAAACTGGCCGACATGCGGAAATCAGGAGATGGGGAACGAGCGGCCGGTTTAGGACTCAAGATGACTGCAGGAGAGCTCTTACGCTATCAAGATGGCTTCGTGGTTGGTGTTTGTGTGGGTACTAGAAAGAGAAACTACGTTTGGCAACAAACAACGACGACGATGACGACACGACGAAACTATACCGCTAATATTAACTGCGATATTCTCTTCGCGGAGTAAAACAAATCAAGGCACCTCCGGGTTGCCATTTTTTTTTCACGCTACTGTCTTACCTCTTGTTTCTTTTATATTCGGTTTGATTTTCGCCTGTCGGCATTCTTTTTCCTGGTTCTTTCTTTTCTTTATCAAACTTCCTCTCCCTTGTTGTCTCAAGATTGGTTGGGCTGCCTCACGGCACACATATGTAATACTGGCCTTTGCACGTTCCGTATTTTCTAGTTTTACTACTCACGCGGCGGGCCTGGTAGGGGGGATGGAAAGCGATGGGATTCACGACTTGACGACCCTTTTTTTTTTTTTTTTTTTTTTTTTA
>Ga0247774_1000287_pt1 | contig 24399 bp, 21 predicted proteins | sample UWRJL001104B6_FD_179933 | JGI IMG/M metagenome (GOLD analysis project Ga0247774, IMG submission 179933) | Plant litter microbial communities from Arlington Agricultural Research Station in Wisconsin, United States - UWRJ-L001-104B-6 | ecosystem: Environmental > Terrestrial > Plant litter >... | reverse complement strand
TTATTCGGGTTGTCGGGTAGGCTGTCTGAAGTATTTTGCTTTGCTGGGCGATGGCGGTAATTTCTTTCTTTCTTTTGGGACGAGGAGGACCCCAGCCAGATGAAAAGTGAAGCTTAATAGTTTGGGGCTTTTCTTTCCTTCCCTTTCTGGGATGATTCCGGGGTGGTACGTACCCATAATTGCCTTGGAGCGGAGGTTCACTTGGTTCCCTCGACATGACGAGATCTGGAACCGGAGTTTTACATCTTTTTTTCCTCACACAAGAGAGAGAGAGGGAGTTGAGTATCACGGTGGCCAAAGTTTGAGTTTTCATTAACGACAGGCACTTCGTAGACACACACGGCGGTAGCCAGCAAGTCTTGAGGATTTTAGTACATATTCGAGCCTTTCCCTAACCAGACATCCTCCTCCCTCACTTTATGTTTGTTCCAAGGCAGTGGGCGTTTGACAATGCATTATCTTGAAAGGAGTGGTATACCTAAACATCTCAAATCTCGACCTTGGAACATGCCACGATCATAGTGCTCGCGAGTGAGGGCATGGTAATGGGAATTACCTGCGGAGCTAAACACTCAAGAATGGTTCTTTAATTCATGCCATCACGCACCATTATAACCACTAGATCTATATCCAAGGATGTGCTCAGATGGAGCGATGCAATTGGGATATGCCGTAGTTCAGAGCCTCATCCACCGTCACGTCTCTCCGGAAAATTACAAATCATGTTCCCTTTCACAGGCGCCTGTTGAAAGGGTCCCTCCACCCTCAACGCCGAGTCCAAGCCATGTGCGCGCAAAACCTGGCCCAGGCCTAGGCTCTCTTTGCATCCAGATTCACCATTCCATCCATGAACAAAAAACAATACCTAAATGCGCCATAACCATGCAAAATCATGTGAGGACCAAATCCGCCCTAGGGTATGAGTGCCGTAAACTGTTGTAGAGTGTCGATGATAATGATGATGATGATGATAAAAAACACTTATGCATATCTCATGCTCTGTCCCCGTGCCCCCCATTGGGGCTGATAAGGCGTATAAGGCGAATACGAAGGAGGCGGCCCCTGCAGACCATTTCCTCCTTGTTGCGGAGCCGACGATCCCGGTCCGCGTGGTATATTCCTCCTATTTTGATTCCCTCCCGCAACAACGCCCCCGGTAGGGGTGAAGCTCCCACCATAGCTCGCCCAGCTATTCATCTGCGAAGTCGCCTTCGCAGCATTGGCTTTCCTCCGCTTGCCTGCGCGGGCCCGCTTTCGGAAGGATCCAAAGATGCAAGATGCAATGGCGATGAGAATGATGCCGCCCAAGACGCATGCTACGGGGATCACAATCTGCTTGTTCGATTCGATCCAGTCCTTGATTTCGTTGCCGATCGAGGCGCCTTGGCAGGCGCCGTTACCGCACTTCCCACCCCCTTGGCAGGGTGTCCCGTCGAGGAAGTTTTGGTTTAGGAGCACGCACGTGTCGGGACGAAAGGTGGACGACTGGCAGGACAATTGACACCCCTGGGCCTCGCAAGCCTTGGCATCCCCCGAGGCTGAATCGCCACCGAGGCTGCCGAGCATGGCCTGGCACTGCTGGTTGCGCGATGTGCATTGGCCCGATGCGCACTGCAGTCCCTGGCCCTTGTCGCCACATTCAGTTCCGTCGTCCTGGTGCTTGTCGTCCGGACACAGCGGATCGGTTCCAGAGCACTTTTCCTCGGGATCGCAGAAGCCGGTCGAGGCGCGGCACACGGTCCCCGCCGAGGCAAACTGGCAAGTATCGGTGCAGCACTCCTCATTGGACGGATCGCAGAAGGCGTTTTCCTTGAACTTGCACGTGCCTGGGTCGCAACATTTGTTATCGCCGCAGCTCTGTTCGCCGCCGCAGTCGCAGTCCTCTCCCTCCTCGACAATGCCATTTCCGCACTGGGCTTCCGTAATGATGGGGACGTTCTTGTTGTTGAGGAGACACTGGTTCGCGGTCCGGCCGACGGCGGCGCAGATGTTGCCAATGCTGCAAGGAGAGAAATTGGTGATGCCCCTACCCGTCGAGGGATTCATGATGAATTGGGAACCAGCATCGCACTCACCCGAAGAGAGAGGGCAGCACTTCTGCATCTCGTCCTCGTTCGCCGCGCAGGTCGAGTCGGTGCAATCGTGAACGGCGCCAAAGGTGTGGCCCGTCTCGTGGGCAATCACCTGCCATTCGGTGCCGGTACGTACAACAACATTGGCCGAAGATATGGTCTCGTTGCCGCCGCCCTGGACTGGATTCGTCTGCGATCCTTGTTGGCAGATTTGACCCAGCCAGGCCAGGCCAACCGCCGACCCGGTATTGCATTTGCTGAGCAGCATCCAGTATGAATTGGTGTCCGGCGTGCGTCCCCTCCATTCCGAAAACAGGCTCAGTCGCCCCGAGATGTCGACACCAGAGTTGCAGTCGACGTTCCAAGGAGTGGCCTGCGGTGCCGACGCGGGGCATTTCTCGTCGACAATAGTCAGATTCTGGATGCCGAGCGATATGCTAAAAGTCTCTTCGTAAACGGCGGATGCCGCCGACACCTGTTGGATGATGTTCTTCCTCGCCTCTTCATCCGACTCGAAATCGGCGCGATAGGTGCAGTCAGCCGCAACGCCGAGGAGAGCGACTTTTCGCGTCGAGGGACAACCTTGGGTCGACCCAATATTGGCAACCAAATTAACACCGGCACCGTTGTTTCCCGTCAGTCCATCAATCTCCCGGCCAAACAGTTGATGCGCCGGCGTAGACTGGAGCGGCGACATGTCACGGAGCTCAATCGGCCTGAACTGGCTGTTGTATTGCAGTTGCTGCGACCCGCACGATCCCCGTCCGTAGGGCTCTCGCTTCTTCAATTCGCCTGGTTCGTTGTGGTCCTCCATCACATCGGAATCCCTCCAGACCACCATCTTGTCGCTCCCATTTTCCGCATCGACATGCGGATCCGCCGTATGTTTTAGTTTCTGGTAGTTCGTGCCGGTATGGATGTGGTGGTGGTCGCCATCGATTTTAAAGGCACCCTCGAAGATGGGCATCTTCCCGTCGCGATGCATCGTTATCCTCGCCCAGCCTCCGTGCCTCCATTCCGACTCGCCGGGCCATTGAATGTATGCCTTGCCCTTGAATGTCTTGTGGGCTGCACGATCTATCGGTTCCACGGATCGTATGCTCCCGTCCGAGTTCAGGTACGTGATAGTCATCGACTCGTGCATCACGTCGTGGTTCGGCTCCAGCGCCAACCGAATCTTCTGCTTTCCGTCGTGGAGGAGGAACGTGACATCGAAATTAGCGAAGGCATTTATGCGATGCGAATTCGTGTGTACTATCGGATCGTCTATTAATGTCACGTATGTGACGGGATTTCTTACTCTCGAATGTGCTACAAATCCGACTCGTTAGCAACATGCGTGTCCCAATAGAGGCGTCTCAATGCCGACGCCAGTATCCTCCATCATTCACATCGAAACGTGGTGTTAACTCACCGAGAGAAGGCTGGAAGACGACGGCAACGCTCACAAGAGCGGCCGTGAAGAATCTTAACGACCTCATCATTTGCTGACTGAGAGGTCTACGTATATTGGGGAAAGGATAGAGGGTAAGGATGGTCCCTTGAATGAGGGACAGGAATCGAAGCGAATACTATTGCATCAGCGCGATTTTCCGGTCGGCCGGTCTCGTGAACGGACGTCTTAGTGCTGGGGATGGAGAAAATAAATCGCCGTCTTCGATGGATCGATTCTTAATCGGATCATTTAAACATTCGTTTAGTTCGAGATGGCGATAAGTGTATGTTGGTAGAATAAGGTGGCACGAAGGAATGCAAATGGAAACTATCTTTGGAAAGGGGAGACAAACTTGGAATCCGGCGAGAGAAAAGGCAACGGGACCGCTGGCAACTGGGAAGTGACCCTGGAACACAGCAGGATCTGAGGGTGGCTGAGTTGACTTGCTAGCAGCGGCCGTCCCGCTTCCCGAAAGAGGGGCGGGCGGGCTGAAGTACCAGAGGGGCTAAGATGGAGGTGTCAAAACAGCGAGACAGTGAGCCACGAGGCCCACCACAGTGACCTTGTTTCGCAACCATTGACCCTATGAGGTGCTTTGTACTTCACAGCTCGCACTGGCGGACTCATCTCCACCGTGTGATGGCTGCACAGCAGTCTCATTCTTATTCATGTTGATAAGCGGCATCGCATTCCCAGTGGATTTGCAACTTCCAACTGCGACTGCTGGGCGCCGGCGCGTCGTTCAGCGTTGACTTTCTGTGCTGCGATACGCTCTGCCCGCTACGCCACCCTAGAAAATGATGAAAAATCGCCTCAAAGTTCGAGCACCGTTTCAGTCACCGACTGGCGTCAAGGATCCATGAGTAACTTTACGCGATTCAATCAAACTGCTAATGGGGTCGCAAGGGCTTCATCTATTTCAACATTGGGGGAGGGCTTAAAGCCTTTGTATCGCCGCCGACTGATAGGAGGAGGCTCGCATTGAGCTTCTAATGCGCACCAAGAGCAGGCTGTTGCCAGCCTCAAGGTTCGGTTCCTCGCCTGCGTTTGCTTCCCTCAAGGATCCGGCTCCAGCCTCGTCCCCCCGATCCTCTTGCCGGGACGCATTCCCAAAAGTGGGACCAAGTGGCTTACGAGCATCGCTCCTCTCAAAGTTCCCGCCCGAGGGGCTAGAATGATTCTTGGCATCTCCGATGGTTCCATCGCCGACGTTGTGACCTCCCGGTGAGTTTCGTCAGCAACGCCAGCATTCCACAGGGACCCTGTCGCTTTTTTTAGCAGTGTCAAAAGGCAACGCTGGAGAGACACTAGGGACCGAATGGACTGTTCGGGTCGCTCGTTGACGGACCGCCAAGCACTCGACGGAACGTGCGCTTGTTCGTGGAGGGTTTCGTTGCGTTTCGTGTTCACTAAGAAGGGACGTCCGGACTCCGAACCGAATGAGACGAACGCTAAAGGACCCTGTGTGCCTGTCACGAAGCCCAGCGCTCCTGTTTCAGGACCTATCTAGGTCTTTTGTCACGTCACAGCCTTTTCCAAGGGCATTCTATTTTCCGGACATTGAACTAGGTTTGTTCGGATGCAACATGATTCTTAAAGTATCACCGAAAATGGCTTCTTCAAAAGAGGAATCCTGTTCACATTGAATTTTAGCATTTTGTCTTTGCCGCCAAACGATTCGGTTACTTATCCTGCGGCACTGCGCAGGAGAAGGCACACTTTAGCCTCAAACTAGCCCGGTCGGCCACCGTTTTCACTTTGAGGCTGCGTCGGCGAGTTTGTTTCCAGCTTGCTTGTTTCCCCCGCTGATTCCGAGCCTTCCGCAAGGCAGTGCGGGAACAGCCAAACAAGAGGAATCAACCCTCCCACAGAGGTCTATAGTTTCCGAGTTCTGCTTCTTCATCCGACGGTCCAACACATCGTCTTGGCTTGCCCCACGCAACGCCCGAAACCAGCATCGGATCCCCGCCTCGTTCCCCAAACCAAGCTCAAAGTAAAAGAGCGTCGTCATCAGGTAGGCTCGCAGATGTGATGGCAAGTCAGATGGTAGCGTCCTGAATCAAATAGGTGTGTCGTCTGCAAGGACCGTTGGCTGGCGCGATTGGATGCAAGCAACTGAGATTCCTCAAGGAGAAAAGTGGGACTAGCATGGGTAGAGAGCCAACGTCGGTCATTCTCCTCTACCGGTCCAAAAACTATACGTCTAGGACTGAATCAAGACATGGTCGAATAAATTTTACCCACGAAGCATGAGTGACCGAAGTGCTCTGTCTCATGGTTCGGGTGTTGCGCTAGCATTCGCTATGGAGTGTTCCCAGCAACACAACAGCAAGCGATTGCGTCAACGCGAAGTCCTCATGATCCGATCCGATTGGCGGCTTCGCACCTAAGCTATACACCCGTCGTGTTTTTATAAATTTCAAGCCTCCGCATGGCAGCGCGGGAGGTGGCGACGCAGGATGGTGGCTCAGCCCCGAGAGATATCTGCAATTTGCAAATTGCCGCGTTTTGATTGATGCCACCATTCGTTTCGAGCATAAATCTACATGCGAGAAGGCTTCAAGCAATGAACTTACTAACAAGCCAGGCGAGTGAGCGGGGTAGCTTTTAAAAAGCTTGCTGAACTTCCTGAAAGGCACTAGCTGGTCTGCCACTGTCGTGCTGGTGGGGAAGCGTTGACGGACCTTGATCTAACGGTGATGGTCGTGATGATACGTAGACTCGAAGATCTTCTGCGGCGCGCAAAAGATGGGATGTCGGAGGTTTTGGCAGTGCGATCGACGGCGGGGCCTCTTTCTCCTCTGTCCCTTGCCGTCCGGGAGTTTTTTACTTCTTTCCCTCATGCATTTCGTTCCCAGGTTAGGCTGATGATACCTCTTTCCTTCATTCAACGTACAACAAGAGCCCACCGCTCGTACCAATGCAGGGTAGATGCAGTTCCCTCGTACAACAAGCTTGTCTGTAAGAAGGTCGGTTGGTTGGGGGGGGAACAACCTAAAAATGTCCGACGGCGATCACCAAGGATTCTCTTGGTCTTCTCTCATTGCTTCATTATGCCGGCCTTGGGATATGGATTGGCATTGCATTTTTTGCATTGACGAAGGTACCTTGCTGCTGCTAATAATGAACAGAAGGCAGACTAGGGAGGCATCGATTTCCCTGGCTCTTCCGTTGTTGATCTTTGGGGCTGTCACACGGTGATCGATTTATTTCCCTAGTTGGTTTTCAAACGTCACAGGAGGGAGGGAAGTATTAAAAGCAAATCGGAGTTGCCCCATGTCACTGGCTACAGTCCGAGTCCTTGTAAACAATACCTGGGCCAACAGCCGAGTTTTTTTTTCTTTCCTTGAGGTCGCACCAGATAAAGGATTTGCTGCTGTTTCGGGTGTTCTACTTGCACGTGTTTTACCACGTTTTTCATAAGAAGGGGTCGATTCGATGTGATGATATCACATGCCTCCACTTATACTAGCTGATTCTAGGTGGTAGGTATTTCTACTACCTTTCGTTCTTATAAACTAACCTCTGGAATTGTCTTGCTCTCTTATGAAAACCACCTGGATGATGCTGCGAACGGGAGACCAAGTCAGCCACAGCAAATCTCCACCGTGGGGTATCACGAGCTGGATCTCAGGTTTTGTCACCCGGTTGGACAAGGCACGCAGAGCAATGTTACCCCATACAAGCAAACCTCTTTGTACAACCCCCATATCGCGTGTGTACGTCAAGTAACATGCAAAAGCGAGATCCGAATACCGTGCCCCTTAGGCTACTTTCATCACATGACAGCCAAAGTCCTTTTTCTCGTTCAGATTGAAACTAAGCCCAACAAAATCATAACAGGCTTGTAATCTCATCCCCCTTCCAGCACAGTCAATATACCTTCGAGTAAAGTTACTCTTTGTCCATATCTCCAAATCCTCAAGAGCAAAACTAGAATGATGGTATTAGAACATAGCTCCAGGTCCCCACACCGTAGGTACGTGGCCCCTCTTCCAAAATGTGCAGACACAAATCATCATTCTTTACTTCTTAGCCTCGTGGACTATAGTGATGATTTTGTCAACGACAGTAGGATCGGATAGCTATAGAGCAAAGTTAGTGTCGGTTCATTCAATAGGGCTAGCCCCTCCTTGAGAGGAGCTGCGGCAACAGAGGAGATACTTACCGTTGTGATGTCGCCAAGCTGATCCTCCTCACCCGCCAAAATCTTCCTCAAGATGCGCCGCATAATCTTGCCAGACCGCGTCTTAGGTAGATCCGGCACGATGAAGACGGCCTTGGGGGCCGCAAAGGGACCGATGCTCTTGCGAACCTGCATGATGAACTCTTTGCGTAGGGCATCATTGGCCTCGTTGCCGTCCTTGACCGCCACAAAGGCGTTGACGGCCTGGCCGGTGAGCTCGTCGGAGACACCGACGACGGCGGCCTCGGCAACGGCGTGGTGCTCAATGAGGGCGGCCTCGATCTCGGCAGTCGAGAGTCGGTGACCCGAAACGTTGACGACGTCGTCGACGCGGCCGCGGATCCAGTAAAAGCCCTCGTGGTCACGACCGGCACCATCACCGGTGAAGTAGTAGCCCTTGTACACGGTGAGGTACGTGTCCATGTACCGCTTGTGGGCACCCCAGACGGTCCGGGCCATGCTTGGCCATGCCTGCTTAAAGGCAAGGACACCCTCGACGTCATTTCCGTGAATTTCTTCACCGGATACGGGGTCGATGATGGCGGGCTCAATGCCGAAGAAGGGGAGCGAAGCGGAACCGGGCTTGGTAGGTGTGATGCCAGCAAGGGGGGTAATGACGTTGGAGCCAGTCTCCGTCTGCCAGTAGGTGTCGACGACGTGAGACTCCTCCTTGCCGACCACTTCGAAGTACCACTTCCAGACCTCGGCGGCGATGGGCTCGCCGACGGAGCCGAGCACGCGGAGAGAGTGCATGGGGTTCCGCACGTGCTGGTCTCCGGCACGCTTGAGCAACCGAAGGGCCGTGGGGGCCACGTAGAACTGCGTCACCTGGTGCTTCTCGATAATGTCCCAGTATCTTGAGAAGTTGGGGTAGGCGGGAGTGCCCTCGAAGACGACTGTTGTGACGCCGAGAAGCAGCGGGGCGTAGACGACATAGGTGTGTCCGGTAATCCAACCAACGTCGCCGCCGCAGAAGTACCGATCTCCGTCGTGAATGTCAAAGACGTACTTTCCAGTGGCGGCGGCGCCAACCAAGTAACCGGCCGTGGTGTGCATGACACCCTTGGGCTTTCCCGTGGAGCCCGACGTGTAGAGTAGGAACATGGGATCTTCTGAATTCATGGGCTCCGGAGCGAAATATGCGGGCCACTTTTCGGCCTCCTCGTGCCACCACAAGTCACGGCCGCCCGTCCAGGGCACATCGGCACCGGTGCGCTTATAGACAAGGCAGTGCGACACGTCGGGGCACGCCTTTAGGGCGTCGTCGACAATCTTCTTGGTTCCAATCAACTTGCCGCCGCGCCTCCCCTCGTCCGTCGTGATGACCACTTTGGAGTTGGCATCGATGATTCGGTCGCGGAGAGAGTCGGCCGAGAAACCGGCGAAGACGACCGAGTGGACGGCGCCGATACGCACGCAGGCAAGGAGGGCGACCAGGGCCTCGGGAATCATGGGCAGGTAGATGGCGACGCTATCACCCTTTCGGACACCCATCTGCTTGAGAACCCAAGCGCACTTGGAAACGTCACGGAGGAGCTCACCGTACGTGACAGAGCGGCCGTCAGTAGGCTCATCGGCCTCGTAGATGATGGCTACCTTGTCGGGGTCTTTAAAGGCATGGCGATCAACACAGTTGTACGACGCGTTTAGCTGGCCCTCGACGAACCACGAGTTGTCACCGTTGAGGAGCGATCCAGAGTGCACCGTCTGGAAGTCCCTATACCATGTCAAGAGGTCTCGCGCCTGCTTGCCCCAAAACTCGTCAGGTTTGGTGATGGACTCCTTGTAGAGTTGCTGGTAGTGTTCGAGGCCTATTGCAGGACAAAGAGGACAATTGATTAGCGAATCAAACGTCTTCAATTGGGTGGAGAACTGCCAAAAGGGGTCGTTGGAGCTTGGTGATTAGTGGGCCGAAAGGGGTCGAGTGGGAAGAACGTACTGTCAAGGTGGGGCTTGGAGGGGTGCTCTGCAGGTGGGAACTGTTAGCAAATTTGGCCCGTTCTCAATCAGGAATATCTCCATGTTTCCGTATGAGCCCGGAATCGTAACACCGCGGTCCAAGCTACGGGTGCGGACCAGCGGGGACCGATCTGGACTGGTGCGCGGGGAAATGGGCGCTTGGCCCTTGGATCCTGGTGGCTACGTACTGGCAAGCATCTTCGCGGGGGGATCTGTGTCGTCATGTCAGCGGGGTTGTCACGTCTCTAAGCGGTTCCTACGCCGCTCTGCTTTTTTGGGGCCTTTCGGTTTCGCTGGACTTACGGAAAGTGTCTACGAGGTGAGCCTCGGCGACAACCGGAGCCTTGGGCTGCTCCTCACCCGTCGCGGGGGGGGCGGAAGCATCAGCCATGTTGGCAATTTCTGCGCAGTGAGATGTAGGGAGATTTCAAGCGAGTCTCGAGCGCGCGAGTAGCTGTTTGCGGTCTTTCGTGGCCGTCGACTTCGTGCAGAGATTTGTTTGGTAGCGACTCGGTTGAGGGCTGTTGGTGGGGGAAGAGCTGTGACGGCTGGCGAACTCAACAACGCGACGGCAGGAGCAGCTCGGCTGGCCGGAGAACTTGCAGGGACTAGTACGTCAAGTACTTTGTTGACAGAGGTGTGGCCTGAGAAGCAAATTGAAGCCAATCGCCAATTCCAGTCGAGCTTCAGGAGAATCAAGAGAGTTGGTAACAGGGCAGAGAAGTAATCAAGAGTTGAAGAGCAGAGAGGCAATCAGTTGGAGACGCGAGGAGAACGGGGCGTTTAAAGCATTTCGAAGCGTCGTGTGGATCATGGATGAATGGCAAAATAGCCCACGTTGCCCACGATGAGGTTCAATGTAGCTCGGTCGTAGCGGATGAACGCAACGATGACAATGGCCGACCGGGTGGTACCCACGGTTACAACTTACACATGGGCTGCAGGCTGCAAGCGCTCGTCCTGATCATTAGGCTCCCGCAGCTTATTGCTCGGTACTGCGCCAGAGTTGCTCGGTAAAGGCTGTAAGATGCAGGATGGAGTTGGGAGCCCCAGGCTGTATGTGGTACCAAGGTTGCCCATGCGGAGTAATGTGGTGGAATATGCGCCAAAGCTACAGCCGCCTCCGGAGAAGGTACCGCGTTGCCGGGGGATGTCGTTCGTTGCCCTCGTTTGGCGGCCATTGGCGGATCCACCTCGGCCGCCCAGTGTTTGATCCTTTTCCCCGACGACACTCCTTACTCTTGGCCCTATGCGCGATGTGGGCAAGCGCTACGAGAATCCAAAATTTTCAGTTGCTTTATCCCCGGGAATGGGCGTGCGATGGTCGCGCACGAAGTGACCCATTAGTGGAGAGTCTTGTCTGGCATGAGACCGTTTCGTTGTCTCCGCTGCGACGGTTCATCGAGGAGCTCGACGTGTTGGCCCAAGGAGGGGAAATTCCAACTGCGCTGGTCATCAAGGTGCCAGGCCAAAATTGCCCCATCCGTTGGGATGGAACTTACGGGGCAACAGGCTGTACTGGGTAAGCGACGGGAATAGATCCTCCTGCAGACCAACTGATGCTATACTAGCTATTATTGCAGGATAATCCTCTCATCACCCCTGTATTTTTTTCTCGATGGAAAGGAGCGGTTATTATTTCGACCTAATACTATCGGCTTTGCCAAGCTTTCCAGTTGCCAGGGTGCGCTTCGAAGGTCATATATCCTCGGGGTTTCTCCTTATTCCACAACCCCGCCCGGATACTCCAATTTCAAGAGGGACTAGGGAGCAGGAAGGATTATCACTCTAGTGTTCTATCAAGGGAGATCCCAAATCAATATGAAGCACGGCCCATCTTTTCAGTCTCGTCTCACGAGACGACGAACTTCTCGGCCCGTCATTCGTCGCGGACGGGAACGTGTCGCTGGAAGTTCAGCCGTGTCAGCTTGCAACATCTAGAACCGTTGGGGTACTGCGCCCACTCTCTATCTGTCTTGCTGGCCAATTTAAGGTGCACGGCACGGCATTCCCTTCTAGAACAGAATTCCAGGGCCCCGAAGTATTATCAGGTACCTACCCCGAGCCTGACTTCTGCCTGTACTGGAGCGCATTCGGTGTGATGCACAGCAATGCATCCACTATTAGGGACTGCTGGGATCGACCCCCTCATGCCCCGCATGGTGTCACACTTCGACAGGCGCAAATTCGATAGAGCTAGGTCGATTTTGGTTGCGGATTGTCGCGTCCTTCGACTTATCTGACCGGATCATGTCTTGGATTTTCCAATTAGACGTCAGTTCCATCGGCTGACGAAAAGTGGTGGTCATGGTGATGCGGCGAAGGTCTTCTCCTTTCCTTTTTCGATGGGGTGCGAGTCGGAGTAGGCAACCCCTCGTGATCCCGATCGTCCGGTGAGGAATCGTCTCGTCTTGTCTTCGACAGGAATGGGTCCATGCCTGCATAGCATCATCATTCGCTGTTCAAGTTCTTCGCCATTTTGCGAATGACGCGGGGATGTCGTGAGTTGGATCATGAGCGTGAGCCGAGACTTTGAAGGGAGCTGTTTCGCTGCTAGTATCTCCCTACTAGCATGATGGCAGAAAGCATGCCTTTAAATTTTAGCATCAGAGACGTCCTCATGAAGACGACTTCGAATTTGAAGACTCTGACGGGCAAAAGCCTCCCACCCCTGTACCTCTCTGAACCTCTCTACGTCACTCGGTCTGCGAGAGCGCGAGCCTACCCTTGCTGCCATGTGGCAATGGGGCCCCCGCTTCAAATGGCTAGCTCGATTTCCCTTTTCGCACTGGGGACGGCAGACAGGGACGAACGGAAGCTATGGACCACACCACAAACCTCGGATATGTTGCCAGTTCATCTTGGTGGGACATAGACTATCGTAGGGAGTCTACCACCAAAGTCGGATTAACAAGCCGTTAGTGGCATCTATTTTCCATGTTGGCCGCTGCATGCCCGTAGCAGCTCGGCACCTAAGTTAGGGAGTTGGGGACCCATCTTGCCATCTATGCTACGAGAGGTCTCACACATGCCATTGGGCGCGGGCAGCTTCCTCTCCAGTCGTACCATCTACCTATGCCTATATTCCCGTATAGTACGGGAGTGCGCCTTCGAATATCCAGGTTCCTGGGTCGCCGAATCAAGCTGCTGCCTGGCGCAGTCGAATGGCACCGCCAATGCCTCAATCGGCTTTGACCCACGCACACAACAGCTTACGAGGTTTAAGGACGAAGGGAGGTTCATGTTTGCTTCCATGACTTCATAACGGAGAGCCTAGAATTCAAGACTGGGGCCAAACACTCCCAACTCAATACCAATTTCCTCCCACTCATTGTCGATAATCACCCCTCATATCGGAGGAACACTAAGGCTAAAAGAGAGTTACTCGCTGTGATTCACATGTACTTGAGGAGCAACTCATTAAAATAAGAGATTTAATATCATTCATCGCTACTCCCGGGCGGATTCCAGCAGATAAAACCGTCCCATCTTGGCGACTATCAGCGAATGAATAGGTGGCCAGCCTGTCTCGGCTCGTGGGACGAACTGGTTCCGGATCCAGGTTATACGCGCCGAAATTAGCCCTCCCCACCATTCTGTAGCCACTTTGACCGGCTGTTGGACAAATGTCCTTTCTTCCCCAAACCGCCCCGGAGTAATAGAGAACGTGCCCGCCTTGACCTCTTGGCGCATGTAGGGTGTGTTCGTGCCTGGCAGTTAAATCCTCGGGTGCCTGTCGCTCGTCGGGCAATCTCATCAGGAGTCGGGATGTTCTTGTAATGGGGCTGTGAACATAACCAAGGGGTGTTGTTGGTCTTGTGACACCACCTAGAAAGATGCCGTAGCAAGCGAGCGGGGTTAGATAGACAAGCTTGTATATGCTTGTACCCTAGAGCTTTCCCGGGGACCTGGGAGGGATTCAAGCGAGGATCTTATCAAATGTCGAGAGTGGAGCCGCCCCAGGGGCTGCCGTACACGGCGGTAGCGAATGCTACTACCACCTGCTGGATCCCTGACGCTGTGAACGGGGATGCTGAATCATTGTACCTGTCGATACCAACAAGGCCAGCTCAGGTTCCTATCCGATTAACTCCCGAATATCTGCCTGTGCCCTCGCCTTTCTCATCTAACTTTTACAGACTCCTCATTGCCCGAACTAAAAGTCGTCCATCATCATACCCATCAAATACATCTCCAAGGTCCTCATAAACTTGGCAACAAATGCCTCCAGGTGGAAAATAACCTTGGACCCCGTCTTGATCCGGTGCTCGTAAAAGGCAGACCATTTGACCACCTCCGCCTTCAGATTGTCGTCTATCATTGAAATGAGCTTGAAGGTCAGCGTCTTGAGGATCACTGTGGCGGGTATGCAGTGCGTCAGAAGATCGTAGAGCTGAGCTCGGACTTCCAGGATGCGTTTCGGCGTATGCTCGGCCATGATTTGCTTAGCAATCTGGTTGATGAGAGCTTCCCAGTCGGGGGGCGGTATTGGCGTAGTGTCTGTGACTTTTTCGCTGCAATGCTGTTAGCATTGGCATTGTGAGTGGAAGGGTCAATCATTCCGTACTTTTGCGCATGAACTGCCTCGTACATGAGCAGTGCCCTGCGAAGATTCCGCCCACTCTCTTCCGCTATCCTCTTGTATAAACCCTTCGCGATAGGCCATCCCTCCTTCCTGGCTGACTGCGTCAGCACGTCGCAAATCTCGTCGTGTGTCGGGGCTGCCACCCGCACCAACAGCGTGCGCGACCGAATGGGCGCAATTATGTTGGCTGTCGAGTTGGCTAGCAGAATGAGCCGTAGGTTGGGCGAGTACTTCTCCATGGTGCGGCGCAGCGCTGCCTGGGCGTCGCGCGTGAGGTGATCGGCCTCATTGATCACCACCACCTTGAAGCGCTGGCGAGCTGACTGGTCCACCTGCTGTGTCTGGGCCACCTCTTTGAGAAGATCCTGCACGACGACCCGGTCGTAGTTGCCCACGTCCGAGGGCGTGATTTCGAGGTGGTAGACGGAGGCCACAATGTTGAACTCGAGCTTGCGGCTGGACGATGTTTGGAAGACGCGTGCGTCGATCTTGATCTTCTCAACGCCCGGCCCGTACAACTCCTTCAATGTTGCTACTATTCGCGTCTTCTTACCGGCGCCAGAGGGCCCGTAGACGAGGATGTGGGGGAAGTCGCCACTTTGCGCCTGCATGTTGGATATGTCAGTCACCTAGCCTTGCGATATGCATCCCGCCCAGGGAAAGCGGGGGTTCAATTGAGGGACAAACCAGCGACCGGAGCCTATCCGAGAGCTCGTGGTGGTAGGTAAGTGCATCCAAAGACCTTGGCCTATGTTTATCGACAATGAGAGCCATGATGAAATGCAGCGCTTGCTCAGTGCTAGAAGGGGAGTTGTAAGGACAAAACTGCGCCAGGGTGGTAGAGGATTGTTGCTAGAACCTTGAAAAAAAGACGAACGCGTTGACGCGTTGAGTGGTTAAGTACATGGGGTGTGCACGGACCATGGCTCAGATAATGAGGCTATTGCCTAGGGTAAGGGTATTACGCTTGAGCATAACAACCAGAGATCTCGATATTCGATGCCCACATACCTACCTAATCACTGCCTTCATTTGACGAGGTTGAAATCTAACTCAAAGCGACACGTTTCCAAAGTTCGCCTTAAAATCTGTTTATTATCCTGGCCTGTCTATTGATCTACAGCACATCCCTCTCGCCTTCTACGCAACTATCGTACATCCCAGATGCCCTACTTCTATGATGAAGTGCTCGATGTAGGGGTTGTCTCGGTTGAAGCCGTTGAATTATGGTAGGACTGCGGTGCAGCAGCCTTGTCATAAGCAATTTGCAAAGCCTCGGGAATATTCACCCTCCTTGGCCTCTTCAATTCCTCTAGCGTGACACCACTCAACTTGGTGGGTCCGACACAAGGCGGCTCCCCCTTCTTCACAATTTCGTAGTGCCCTACTCGAATTAGCATTATTTTGCTGAGTCCAACCATCACTGCCTACCTGGTAGCTTGTTTCCCGCCACACGCAAAGCATTCCGGATGATCCTTTCGTGGGCGAGTCCTCTGATCTCAAAGATTACTTGGTTGACCGCCACTCTTGTTGCCCAGTAGTCGAACGTTCCCTTTCCTTTCCCCATCCGATTCTGTATCATTGGTGTCAGCTATCTCTTCCCCAAGAACGCAGCTGCAAAGCTGTCACGGCGGTCAAGGACCCCGTACCTCATTCCCACTGGTATAAACTCCGACGTTGCAGTGTACCCGTTTGTACAGGCGGTACTTTTCCCCACGCAGTTTGTCTTTTATCGTGTTCTCGGCCATCTTCAGCCGTTTCGCGCTGATGCGTCGCTGAAAGTCGTCCATCCTCAACCCGTAGTCTCCCCATATAACGGTTGTCCCCTTAGTCGATCCACCTGTCGGCACCCGCACCCGTCCCTTCATCATCTTCTTGTCTCGAAAGTGAACCGGCGGCTCCAGCCAGTTGCTACCGCGCATCGACGTGGTGGAAAACAACCGAGCTGGGTTGGTGACCGTTCGCGAAGGCCGAATCGAGCTCCATAATTTCGGTGTTGGTCGTCCCGGCGATAAACACAATCTGCCGAAGGCATTTGCCAAGTGTACTGAACCATTGCACCTCATCTTGGTGGGTAGTCTGCGCTGTTGTGTCTTTTCAATCTGATGCTTAGACTAAGCAACTTTTCCCGCATAGCTATATCTGCACGGTCATCAAGCCTGGCAGCTCGGACCAGCAAAGCCTGTTGTTGCCAGGTGGAGCGTCAGCACGTGATCTGGTGCACGGCTGCCTGGGCTGGTCCGGTGGGTCACGTAACTGACGCGAAACGCCCTTCGACGCCGCCCGAGTGCCAAAAGTTAGAGAGTGACCCAATATCTTACGAAACCTTAGTCACCACTCTTCCAAGGTCCTCAAGGTCAATTGACCACCAATACACCGGCCTGCTCATCAACATACCTCACTCAATGTCGTAGTTACCCATTTCTGTCTCTTTTGGCAGTTCCCTTTTGATCATTTCGGCCAACGCAATGCCTGACATCCGGAACTTCTTCGGCCGGCCTGGGGGTGCAGCCCCTCCCAAGCCCGCTGCAAAGCAAGCTCTGGATGATTCAAAGAATCGGCGGACAAGTACGTTTTCTGTCTTAACCAAGGGGTTTGGGGCAGTTCTAATACATATGCAGAGTTCCGAAAAGTCATTGATGACAGCGACGATGACGATGTGGTGGAGTAAGTTGCCCAGATCTCTGCCGTTTGGTTACTTCTAATCACCACGTAGGACGAAGAAACCGACTGCCAAGTCGACGCCGAAGAAGAAGGAAACGTGAGTGATGTCTCTGGCATACGTGGAGTTTTCGATGCTAATCTATGCAGTAACAATGAGGTCAAGGGAGTTGAAATGACAGCAAGCGCCTACTTCTCGTCCAACAATACCAAAAAGGCCGAAGTGCCGGTGCGGTCGAGCCCCAGAACGAAGAAGACGGCTCCAGCGCCGCCCGCGGAAGAGAAACCGGCCAAGAACGGCCGGGCAAAACCTAAGAAGAGGTCGTCTGGAGCCTATCACAAGCACACCACGGATGACGACGATGATGCCTACGTGGACGATGTCGATGAAGATGGCGACGATATTTTCGTCGCTGATATCAAGGGACGCAAACGTGGCAAGGACGATTACCTGGAGGATGAAAGTGAAGAGGAATTTCTTCCCCAGCCGAAGCGCGTAGCTTCCCGTGGCCGCCCTTCTGTTGTGACGGAAGAGAAAAAACGCAGCCCCGCGTCCAAGAAACGCAAGACACCGGAGGAGTCGGATGAGGAAGAAGAAGTGGCTCCTCGCAAGAAGTCGGCTCCCGCCAAGCCAAGGGCATCCAAGGCCAAGAAAGACGAACCAGACGACCCAAACATCCAGAACATTTTAGACAGCATTCCCACCGTTCGCCCCCCCACGCCACCTCCCAAGGACCCGGATGCCAAGTTTGACTGGAGAGCCATGCAGGCTCGCGGCGGAAACGCTGCTGTTGCTCCGTCCAATCCAGGTGGCGCCGACTTGCCTAGTGGTGAGCCAGGTTGTCTTGCCGGATTGACGTTTGTCTTCACGGGTGTTCTGAGGACGATTGGTCGTGAAGATGCCCAGGCTCTTGTGAAGCGATACGAAGGCAAGGTCACGGGTCAGCCTAGCAGCAAGACGAGCTACGTCGTCCTGGGAGATGATGCCGGACCAAGCAAACTTGCCAAGATCAAGGCCAACGGCATCAAGACCATCAATGAAGACGGTCTTTTCGAGCTCATCCGCAAGCTTCCAGCATACGGAGGCGGCAGCAAGGGGGCAGAGAAGGCGCTGCAAAAGAAGAAAGCAGACGAAGAAAATGTGAAACAGCAGGCGCTCGAGATGGAGAAGGAGGAGAAAGCTCGCAAAGCCGCTCTCGAAAAGGCGTCCAAGGCGGCAGCATCCCGTGGCGCCGCCGCTCCGGTTCAGAAGGATCCAAATGCTCAACTGTTGACGGCAAAGTATGCACCAACGCAGATGGCGCATATCTGCGGCAATCGTGGCCAAGTGGAGAAGATCCAGACATGGCTGCGAGACTGGCAGAAGTACAAGAAATACGACTTTAGCCGTCGCGGAGCTGATGGACTCGGCGCCACTCGGGCCATCATAATCTCCGGTCCTCCAGGCATCGGCAAGACGACGGCAGCTCACCTCGCGGCGAAGCTGGAGGGGTATGATGTAATCGAGAGCAACGCTAGTGATACACGAAGCAAGAGACTCGTCGAGGAGGGAGTAAGCGAGGTGATGAACAACACGTCGCTTCATGGCTTCTTTGCAGGCGACGGACAGAAGGTGGACACTGGCAAGAAGAAACTTGTCCTCATCATGGACGAGGTGGACGGCATGTCTGCTGGTGATCGAGGTGGCGTCGGGGCTCTCGCCAAGTTCTGCAAGAAGACAGAAGTGCCGCTCATTCTCATATGCAACGAGCGAAAGCTTCCCAAGATGCGACCATTTGACAATGTGGCCCTAGACATCCGCTTCAACCGACCGACGGTCGAGCAAGTGAGGTCGCGCGTCATGACCATTTGCATGAGGGAGGGCCTGAAGCTCACGGTACCCGTCGTCGACGCCCTGATTGAAGGTTGCGGCAAGGATATTCGACAGATTATCAACATGATCTCGACAATGAAGCTGGATCAGACGTCGATGGACTTTGATCAGACCAAAGCCATGACTAAAGCCTGGGAGAAGCACGTCGTTCTGAAGCCTTGGGACATTTGCCACAAGATCATCGGCGGGGGAATGTTTGCTCCCGCCAGCAAGGCGACGCTAAACGACAAGATTGAGCTGTACTTTAACGACCACGAGTTCAGCTACTTGATGGTGCAGGAAAACTACCTCAAGTCCAGGCCTGCAGTTCTGAGCAACGGTGCCATGAGCCCGGCCGAACAGAGGCTCAAGGCACTGGAACTTGTCGACATGGCGGCGGAGAGCATCAGTGATGGTGATCTGGTCGATCGTATGATACACGGCCCGCAGCAACACTGGAGCTTGATGCCCACGCATGCTGTCTTCAGCACTGTGCGGCCGGCCAGCTTCATTTGGGGCCAGCTTATGGACACGAGCTTTACCTTGTGGCTGGGCAACAACAGCAAGTACGGAAAGCTGGCTCGTTTCAACCGCGAGATTCACTCCCACATGCGTCTCAAGGCGTCGGGCGATCATAACGAGATTCGGCAGCAATATCTTTCCGTCCTTTGGGATCGGATGGTGAAGCGTCTTGCTGTTGACGGCAAGGATGGCGTTGAGGACGTCATCGACCTGATGGACAGCTACTATTTGACTCGAGAAGACTTTGACTCGATTATCGAACTCGGTGTTGGCCCGCAGAAGGAGGGCAGTGTGTCGATCGACACGCAGGCGAAGACTAAGTTCACGCGAACGTAAGTTGTAGACTCCAGACCTAGCCAAGATTGATGAAATCTAACGCCATACAGCTATAACTCGATGCACCATCCCGTCCCCTTCATGAAGGCCAGCAATATCATTGCGCCCAAGATCACCTCTAGGGAGGCTCCAGATCTTGAAGAGGCCATCGAGGAGGAGGATGCGGCCGTGGACGATGAGGCTATTGATGAGGAAGAGGACGACATCAAAACGGATAAGTATATTAAGAAGCCCAAGGCCAAGGGCGGCGCGAAGAAGACGGCCAAGAAGCCCAAGGGCGACAATGACGACTCCGACGGTGGCCAGCCAGCAAAGGGCAAAGGCCGTGGCCGATCGACTGGAAAGGGCCGGGGAAAAAAGTAAGCAACAAAGCCACGGCCGCTTTCGGGATCGATCCAATCGCCTTTATAATAGTACTTGGACGGCAATGCACTGGTGCGCTATGACGATTAAGAATAATGACATGCTTTCGGTACAAGCAGACACAACACGAAGCTTCCCTAGCAGCCTAATGCCATGTTCACGTTTAATTCCAAACTAAGTACGCCAATGAATTCTCATGTCCCGGAAAAATCATGGTGCAAAGTAGAAATGAGCATTCCCCATACTCCATCTGCATCTCATTGGCATTCCTTCCCCTTCCGCCATACCTACGCGACTTTTTGTTCCGTAACAGCTCCCAGGGCTGCCTCTCCGCTAGTAGTTTGGCATTCCCTCCCGGTCCTGCATAGCGATGTAGTCCTGCGTAAGTCCCAACATGTTACCCATTATCACATCCACACGCTAGGCTCTTGGTCATACCCTGCTGGCTGTGGTTCACGGTTAGTTTTCTACAGCCGAACTTCTCTAAGCGTCTGGACAGCGTTGTCGTGAAGCTAAGCAGGAAGAGGGCCGTTTTGCAACTGAGCATATTGACCCACCTGTGTCTTGCAACTAATGTCCTGAACTCCGCATTGTTCTCGCCAGCAAAGCCTCCGCCGCCTTCAAACCAACCCCACCCGGATGGCCATCCCCAGTTCGTGTTCCGGCATCTGACTGCGGTTCAAGTTTCAGTACCTCTCTGCCTCTGTGGCTCACCCCGGCCTGGTACGTCGGTCGCTCCTGCCTCTGCCGACTCGGGTAGTCTCGATTACCTCGACCTGCGTGTCCCTCTCGATGCATGACCCGCTACCTCTTTCTTCGGCCAAGATCGATTTCGACACACTCCCTCCGCGCCGTTCACAGCCCCAGAATATCTAGCACAAAGTGACTAAAATGCGTCCGAGCTGCAACCCCAACGTCCGCCCTAGCGAAGAGAAGCCTTTCGCCGACCTCGACCCCTGGGCCACGCCCAACCTTGACACCATTGCCTCCCCCGGGCCCGTCCTGGTTGAAGAGGGCCGCAGCTGGCCTCATCAGGGCTGCTCGGCGAACGACCAGCACCGCCACCACTACTGGGACATGACAGACAACATGCTCATGACTCGAGAGGCCATGATGGGTCGACGCGGACCGAACCGCAACACCAACTATAGCGGAGTGTCCGGCGAGCAGCGCCAGTATGATGGCGCCAACGGCATGGCAGAGGACCACCTCCGTGATTTATTCCTCTACGCGCGACAGTGCAGCATTGAGAACCGAGAGCGCCTGCCCGTAGGAAACCAAGCCTTCGTTGAAGAGTATGCATTTCCTTATTTCGCTATTTCCTTTGAAAGATGAAGCAGTGAGAGAAGTAAGTATGGGTGATGACAGCTGACTCAACTCCTCTTCATTAGACTAGCCAGAGGGTTGGGGCACGCAGCCAGCCACTTCTGCCAGCCTGTGAAGGAAAACCGCTACGACCAGTCGGAGATTGGAGTTCTGCCTGCGGACCAGGTCGAGGCGAAGAGGAACCAGGACGCGCTTCGGAACTTTGTCTCTCTCTCTATCTGTCTGCCTTCCATGCCTCAGGAGCAGCGTCTCGAGTTCCGCGTCCCGCACACGCCCTACGAGCACTTCGACTTCAAGGTGCAGGTAACCCAGTTGACGACCGATTTCACCGAAGATAATGTCTCGGATGGCGGGGACATTGACGAAGGGCGAATCTCACCATGCACCTACCGGGCCTGGGCAGTTGGAGCAAAACGCCACGATGCAGGTTTAAAGCCACTTGTGGAGATGCCCAAGCATGTAAGTGTTTTGCTGCTTTCTTGAACTTGTGTTTGATCTCCGGTCTCTTGGTTGATGGTTGGATGGGAACTTCAAGAGATGCCACATGTAAAGGTGAATCACATCAACTAATACCGTCTTTCGACAAGGCTGGCCGTCTGCCTCGCCTTGACAGATATGTTGCGAGGGACCGATCCCTGACGGTCTTTCAGAGTGAGCCCGATCTCGAGGTCAACCCTGGCTACAGTGTCAAGGACGACGAGTCCCTCCACTTTGACACCGAGGAGGAGAAGTACTATATTTAAGGAAGTGGCAATATCAGCACCTGCATCACCAACAAGGAAGGAGCGATACTTTAGCTGCCTGAAGAATTCTGAGAGGACTTAGTTAGCCTAGCGCTATGAAAAGCGCGCGTTCCATTCCACAGCCTCATGTTTGCTGTTGGGTTGCCCCAAGAGTTTAATCACACCGGTACACTCGTGTGTCCCTTGACACCCCACATCCCAAGTTCATCTTTGCCTTGTGTTTTTTTTCCTTTTGCCTTTTGCCTCTGAGCTTGAGATTCGATATTCTTGTTCACAGCCACAACCACCAGAGTGCCCGCGAGAGCAACTGCGATAATGTCGCCCTCGTCTTCAACCGGTTCTCACCTGTACGACGGGAGTCGGGACGACCACGATCGCCAGCCCTAGAAAGGCGGCGACTGGTTTGTCGAGGCCTTCGACCGCATGATGGGCCCAGGGTCTGGTGGACGGGAGCACGTGCTCCACCGGCTCGGCTGGCCTGTCGTTGAAGTCCCGACCTCGGTCACCGACACGGGGGCATTGTCTGGTGGGCCCCCCACCCAGGTACGTTCTTTGTCACATAAAAGCCGTGGCTTTTGGGCGATTTCAATGGCCCTGTATCTGTTTATTCCCTCCTCCCTTCTTCTCCATTCACCAGCAAGCAAATGGAGGATCAAGCCCCACCACCTTAGAGGCATCGTTCTCAGGAGTAGCCGCTCCGACCAATCAGGAACAGAGGTTACCATTCACCTCCTGCTCTATATTCAAGACCTGTTGTGCTTTTCACTTGAGGGTAAACGGATTTTCAAGTCCTGGCAGAGGAATCATTTTCAGAATGGTCACGGCTCCGGCCAATCAAGCACTGAAGCACCCTTCGCTTTCCATACTCTATATATCTTTCTCCGGAGCCGTGTGCTACTTTTCTATATTTCGCCTCCACCTCACCAGCAACGTTGTTTTTGCCCTTGGCTTTCAACTTTCCCTGTTACGTTTTCTGCTTTGTTTGGCTTTCCAGGTCATTTGTCCTCTTACTTCTCGTCCAAGGCAACGTTCAAGTGAGGCTTAAGCTACAGAAACTAATTTGATATAGGAAGAGTTGGACCAGCTTTACCCCAGTCCAGCCTGGAACAATATCGAGCTCACCCTCCCCGACGGTGAAAAAATGGCGGCCTCCAAGGTTATTTCTCACCTCAAGTCGCAGGCAGATCGCAACGTCGCTATTGAATTCAAGAACAACGAGACGCGCATGGACATTTCTGCACAGCGACGAAAGATCGACCGACTGGAAGCAGAGATTGAGCTGCTCCAGAACGCAGTCGCCATCATCCGAGCCGACCATCGCCGCCAAATTCGACGCCAAGCAGCCCAGACAGCCGGCCAACCCGGTCGGAGTAACCGCCAGCTGCACCTTGACGGTGTCGTGAGCCTACGGCTTCTCCACAGTCACAATCGCGAGGTGGTTGGCAACGGAGTCCACGCGGAGCTCAATGAAGAGCTCGACCGCCTCTACCGAATTGGGCAGGAAATGGAGTTCCGACATGCTAAGCTCATTGAAAGGGCCGGAGTTGACAACTTGCCTATGGCTCTCGGAGCAGCGCAGAGGATTCTCTACCGAGCTGAGCTTATCAGCGTGGATGGCGAGCAGCAGGGATTTGGTGCTACTTCTGGAACTATACACGACGGGCTGATTGCGGATTCAGCTTGGCCCCCTGAATTGACCGGGTGGGATGACGAAACGGTTCAGCGAAGCGAGTGGGATTCGACGACGGCCCAGTAGGACCAGGCCGAGAACGCGAACGACCACGGCGGCCGTAATGGCGACAACGAAGGCGAGTATATCGCCGAGAACGAGTCTAACGACGTCCGATATTCCGCTCAGAAGCCCGCTACCGAGAATATCGACAGCGACGACGCCTGGATCACAGAGAGCGAGTCGAATGGTCACCTTAGTCCTACCGACCAGTCTACCGGTGAGCGCGGTGATAGTAACAGCACATACCGCGGTGTCCCAGTCATATATGGGGCCCTCCCTGTCTCGACTCAATTGTCTTCTTCGAACGGCAAGCGTGTTCGATTCGCAAGCACTGTCCGGTCCGTCGATCCAGCTAGTCCTGCTCATGTCGAGCAGGGAATTTCCCAGCCAGCTCCACAGCAAGTTCCTCAGAATGTCAACCCGAATACCCCCCAGCCGGTGCCCCAGTCAGTTCCTCAGAATAGCCCCAAGCATAACTCCCAGCATGTCCACGAGCATGTTCACCAGCGGGTTCACCAACCTGTTCCGCAGCAAGCCCCGCAGCATGGACCGCAGCAAGTCAGCCAACAAGCTCCACAGCAGATTCCTCAGCCGGCTTCACATCAAGCTTATCAGGAAAATGGCCAG
>Ga0247774_1000286_pt1 | contig 24400 bp, 39 predicted proteins | sample UWRJL001104B6_FD_179933 | JGI IMG/M metagenome (GOLD analysis project Ga0247774, IMG submission 179933) | Plant litter microbial communities from Arlington Agricultural Research Station in Wisconsin, United States - UWRJ-L001-104B-6 | ecosystem: Environmental > Terrestrial > Plant litter >... | reverse complement strand
GCAGGGCCAGGAGGGCCAGGCGAAACCGGGCTACGGCCAGCAGCAGGGTCAGGAGGGCCAGGCCCAGCCGGGCTACGGCCAGCAGCAGGGCTACGGCCAGGGTTATGGCCAGCAGCCGGGTTACGGCCAGCAGCAGGGCTACGGGCAGCAGCCCTCGCCGTACGGTCAGCAGCAGCCCTACGGCCAGGAGCACGGCGGCCAGGGCGGCTACCCCGGCTACGGCCAGTCGCAGAGTCCGGCCGAGGGCGGCGAGTCCAAGCAGAAGCTGTGGATCGCCCTCGGTGCCGGCGCGGTGGTCCTGGTCGTCCTGTTCATCATCTTGTTCATGGCGCTGTGAGACGGAGCGGTTGAGGGACGGGCGCGCCTGCTTCCCAACCGGGAGCGGCTGAGACAGAATGCCGACGGAACAAACCGTCGGCATTCTGTCGTTGTACCTCTCACATCGCCGCGCCACGCCGATGTGGTACAGCCCTTGTTTTGACCCACGCGCGGGTGTTGGGTAGTCTTTCCCTTCGTGCCCGCGGTTCGCGGGTTCAACGTGCGTGCACACCGATCTCGGTGCCTCGCCCCCAGGGTGACCGGCCTGAAGTCAGCGTGCAGCGCGGATTCGACTCCCTGAGTTCACCTGGCCTATCTGGGCTGAGTGCGGACGGTGTGCGCGACACGCCCGACCTCGGGGGTCGGAGACAGAAGCAAAACGGCAGGTCATGGCCGCAAGTTGGTCGTGACCGGCTGGCCGCGCGAGAGCACGGCATGACCCCAGCAATGACTTAACGGCTTGGTACGAGGAAGACGGAGACGCGGTGCCCACGATCCAGCAGCTGGTCCGCAAGGGCCGCCAGGACAAGGTGACCAAGAACAAGACGCCGGCGCTCAAGGGAAGCCCGCAGCGCCGCGGCGTCTGCACGCGCGTCTACACGACGACGCCCAAGAAGCCGAACTCCGCGCTTCGGAAGGTCGCCCGTGTTCGGCTGACGAGCGGCATCGAGGTCACGGCCTACATCCCCGGCGTCGGACACAACCTGCAGGAGCACTCGATCGTGCTCGTGCGCGGCGGCCGTGTGAAGGACCTTCCGGGTGTTCGGTACAAGATCATCCGGGGTTCTCTGGACACCCAGGGTGTCCGGAACCGGAAGCAGGCCCGCAGCCGCTACGGCGCGAAGAAGGAGAAGAGCTGAGATGCCTCGCAAGGGCCCCGCAGGCAAGCGCCAGCTGATCGCTGACCCGGTGTACAACTCGCCGCTGGTCACCTCGCTGGTCAACAAGGTCCTGCTCGACGGCAAGCGGTCGATCGCACAGAGCATCGTGTACGAAGCCCTCGAAGGCTGCCGGGAGAAGAGCGGCAACGACCCGGTCGTGACGCTCAAGCGTGCGCTCGACAACGTCAAGCCGACCCTCGAGGTCCGCAGCCGGCGTGTCGGCGGTGCCACCTACCAGGTGCCCGTCGAGGTGCGCCCGGCGCGCAGCACGACCCTCGCGCTCCGCTGGCTGGTGCTCTACGCCCGGCAGCGTCGTGAGAAGACCATGACCGAGCGGCTGATGAACGAGCTGCTCGATGCGAGCAACGGCCTCGGCGCGAGCGTGAAGAAGCGCGAGGACACGCACAAGATGGCGGAGTCCAACAAGGCCTTCGCTCACTACCGCTGGTAATCCAGCACCCAGTTCGAGACAACGAGGACGCGAGAAGTGGCTACTCAGACCGGCGTAGACCTGGCCAAGGTCCGGAACATCGGGATCATGGCCCATATCGACGCGGGCAAGACCACCACGACCGAGCGGATCCTGTACTACACCGGCGTGAACTACAAGATCGGTGAAGTCCATGAGGGCGCGGCCACCATGGACTGGATGGAACAGGAGCAGGAGCGCGGCATCACGATCACGTCTGCCGCGACCACCGTCCACTGGACGGTGGATGACGTCGATCACACGATCAACATCATCGACACGCCCGGTCACGTGGACTTCACCGTCGAGGTGGAGCGCAACCTGCGCGTGCTCGACGGTGCGGTGGCGGTCTTCGACGGCGTCGCCGGAGTCGAACCGCAGTCGGAGACGGTGTGGCGTCAGGCCGACCGTTACAACGTGCCGCGGATCTGCTTCGTCAACAAGATGGACCGCGTCGGCGCGGAGTTCCACCGTTGCGTGGACATGATCGTGGATCGCCTGCACGCCACTCCGCTGGTGCTGCAGATCCCGATCGGCGCCGAGGCCGACTTCAAGGGCGTCATCGACCTGGTCCGCATGAAGGCCCTGGTCTGGAGCGCCGAGGCGGCCAAGGGCGAGATGTACGACGTGGTCGACATCCCCGACTCGCACGTGGACGCCGCCCGCGAGTGGCACGACAAGCTGGTCGAGACGCTGGCCGAGGCCGACGACGAGATCATGGAGCTGTACCTCGAGGGCAACGAGCCCACGACGGAGCAGCTGATCCCCGCCATCCGCCGCGCCACGATCGCCGGCAACCTCACCCCGGTCCTGTGCGGCACGGCCTTCAAGAACAAGGGCGTGCAGCCGCTGCTCGACGCGATCGTCAACTACCTCCCCTCTCCGCTCGACGTCGAGTCCATCGAGGGCCACGACTACCGCGACGAAGAGAAGGTCATCGAGCGCAGGCCGAGCGAGGACGAGCCGTTCGCCGCTCTGGCATTCAAGATCATGAGCGACCCGCACCTCGGCAAGCTCACCTTCATCCGCGTCTACTCTGGCGTGCTGGAGACGGGCACCACGGTCCTGAACAGCGTGAAGGACCGCAGGGAGCGCATCGGCAAGATCTACCGGATGCACGCGAACAAGCGCGAGGAGATCGAGCGCGTGGGCGCGGGCGACATCGTCGCGGTGATGGGGCTCAAGCAGACCACCACCGGCGAGACGCTCTCGGACATGAAGAGCCCGGTGATCCTGGAGTCGATGAACTTCCCGGCCCCGGTCATCAACGTCGCCATCGAGCCCAAGACCAAGGTCGACCAGCAGAAGCTGGGCACCGCGATCCAGCGGCTCGCCGAGGAGGACCCCTCCTTCCAGGTGCGGACCGACGAGGAGACCGGCCAGACGATCATCTCCGGCATGGGCGAGCTGCACCTCGAGGTGCTGGTCGACCGCATGAAGCGGGAGTTCAAGGTCGAGGCCAACGTCGGCCGGCCGCAGGTCGCCTACCGCGAGACCATCCGCCGCAAGGTGGAGAAGGTCGAGTACACCCACAAGAAGCAGACGGGTGGCTCCGGCCAGTTCGGTCGCGTCATCATCGACCTGGAGCCGCTCGGCGGCGGCAGTGACGGTTACGAGTTCGAGAACAAGGTCACCGGTGGCCGCATCCCGCGGGAGTACATCCCGTCGGTCGACGCGGGCTGCCAGGAGGCGGCCGAGTTCGGCGTACTCGCCGGATACCCGCTGGTCGGCGTCAAGGTCACGCTCCAGGATGGCGCCTACCACGACGTCGACTCTTCGGAGCTGGCGTTCAAGATCGCCGGTTCCATGGCGTTCAAGGAGGCGGCCCGCAAGGCCGACCCCGCGCTGCTGGAGCCGATGATGGCCGTCGAGGTCACCACTCCCGAGGACTACATGGGTGACGTCATCGGCGACCTGAACGGCCGTCGTGGCCAGATTCAGGAGATGGGCGAGCGTCACGGCGTAAAGGTCATCAAGGCGACCGTGCCGCTGTCTGAGATGTTCGGATACGTCGGTGACCTGCGCAGTAAGACCCAGGGCCGGGCTGTGTTCAACCAGCAGTTCGACTCTTACGCCGAAGTTCCGGGGAACGTCGCGCAGGAGATCATCGCCAAGGCGCGCGGCGAATAACGCGCGGCGTGTGACCAAAACCAGCCAGATTCACGAAATACGTACGTCGTAGGGCGTCAAGAGATTCAAGGAGACACCGGTGGCCAAGGCCAAGTTCGAGCGGACGAAGCCGCACGTAAACATCGGCACCATTGGGCACATCGACCATGGTAAGACCACCCTTACCGCGGCGATTACCAAGGTGCTCCACGACAAGCACCCTGACCTGAACCCCTTCACGCCTTTCGACGAGATCGACAAGGCTCCGGAGGAGCGCGAGCGGGGCATCACGATCTCGATCGCTCACGTCGAGTACCAGACCGAGAAGCGTCACTACGCCCACGTCGACTGCCCGGGCCACGCCGACTACATCAAGAACATGATCACCGGCGCTGCCCAGATGGACGGTGCGATCCTGGTCGTGGCGGCGACGGACGGCCCGATGCCGCAGACCAAGGAGCACGTGCTCCTGGCGCGTCAGGTCGGCGTCCCGTACATCGTCGTGGCGCTCAACAAGGCCGACATGGTCGACGACGAGGAGATCCTCGAGCTCGTCGAGCTGGAGGTCCGTGAGCTGCTGTCGGAGTACGAGTTCCCGGGCGACGACGTCCCCGTGGTCCGCGTCTCCGCGCTCAAGGCGCTCGAGGGCGACGCCGAGTGGGGCGAGAAGATCGTCGAGCTCATGGACGCCTGCGACGAGAACGTCCCGGAGCCGGTCCGCGAGACCGACAAGCCGTTCCTGATGCCGATCGAGGACGTCTTCTCGATCACCGGTCGCGGCACGGTCGTGACCGGCCGCATCGAGCGTGGTGTCGTCAACGTCAACGAGACCGTCGACATCATCGGCATCCAGGAGAAGGCCACCACGACCACCGTCACCGGTGTCGAGATGTTCCGCAAGCTGCTCGACCAGGGCCAGGCGGGCGACAACGTCGGCCTGCTCCTGCGCGGCATCAAGCGTGAGGACGTCGAGCGCGGTCAGTGTGTCATCAAGCCGGGCACCAACACCCCGCACACCGAGTTCGAGGCGCAGGTCTACATCCTGTCCAAGGACGAGGGCGGACGGCACACGCCGTTCTTCAACAACTACCGCCCGCAGTTCTACTTCCGCACCACCGACGTGACCGGCGTCGTGCACCTCCCCGAGGGCACCGAGATGGTCATGCCGGGCGACAACACCGAGATGCGCGTCGAGCTCATCCAGCCCATCGCGATGGAGGAAGGCCTCAAGTTCGCGATCCGCGAGGGCGGCCGGACCGTCGGCGCGGGCCGGGTAATCAAGATCATCAAGTAGTAAGCGCGGCGCGGCGGTCGGAGCCTCCTGCAAGGGCAGGCCCGGCCGCCGCACCACGACTCCCGACTTACGGGATCTTCGCGGGAGACGCGAGAGCGGCTCACGCGGAGGGTAATCCAGCGGCACTAGGAAGCAAAGGACACCGAGGCCACCATGGCGGGACAGAAGATCCGCATCCGGCTCAAGGCCTACGACCACGAGGTCATCGACACTTCGGCGCGAAAGATCGTCGAAACGGTGACGCGCACGGGCGCCAAGGTCGCCGGCCCGGTGCCGCTGCCGACCGAGAAGAACGTGTACTGCGTCATCCGCTCGCCGCACAAGTACAAGGACAGCCGCGAGCACTTCGAGATGCGTACGCACAAGCGCCTGATCGACATCATCGATCCGACACCCAAGACGGTCGACTCGCTCATGCGGCTTGACCTTCCGGCCGGTGTCGACATCGAGATCAAGCTCTAAGGGCATCCAGAGATGAGCAAGCAGAGAAAGGGCGTTCTGGGCGAGAAGCTCGGTATGACCCAGGTCTTCGATGATGAGGGCCGGATCGTTCCGGTAACCGTCGTCCAAGCTGGGCCGTGCGTCGTCACCCGGGTCCGTACGCCAGACGCCGACGGCTACTCCGCCGTCCAGCTCGGCTACGGCCAGATCGACCCGCGCAAGGTCAACAAGCCCACCACCGGGCACTACGAGAAGGCCGGCGTCACGCCGCGCCGCCACCTCGTCGAACTGCGCACGGACGACGCCGCCGAGTACGAGCTCGGCCAGGAGATCACCGTCGAGGTGTTCGAGGCCGGGCAGCGTATCGACGTCACCGGACGCAGCAAGGGCAAGGGCACCGCGGGTGTCATGAAGCGCCACGGGTTCAAGGGCCTGGGCGCCTCGCACGGCACCCAGCGCAAGCACCGTTCGCCCGGCTCGATCGGCGGCTGTGCCACGCCGGGCCGCGTGTTCAAGGGCCTGCGCATGGCCGGCCGGTACGGCAACACGCGGACGACCGTGCAGAACCTGACCGTGCACGCCATCGACGCGGACAAGGGGCTGCTCCTGATCAAGGGCGCGGTTCCCGGACCGAACGGTGGCCTGATCCTGGTGCGCAGCGCCGCGAAGGGGGCGAAGTAAGTGACCAGCAAGCTCGACATCGAGCTCGCCCCGGAGATCTTCGACGCCAAGGTCAACGTGCCGCTGATCCACCAGGTCGTCGTGGCGCAGCTCGCCGCGGCGCGGCAGGGCACGCACAAGACCAAGACCCGCGGTGAGGTCTCCGGCGGTGGCAAGAAGCCGTACCGCCAGAAGGGCACCGGCCGCGCCCGTCAGGGTTCGACCCGCGCGCCGCAGTTCGCCGGCGGTGGCACCGTCCACGGCCCGCAGCCGCGCGACTACGTGCAGAAGACGCCCAAGAAGATGAAGGCCGCCGCCCTGCGCGGTGCGCTGTCGGACCGGGCTCGCTACGGTCGCGTGCACGTGGTCTCGGGCCTGGTCGAGGGCGACACGCCCAAGACCAAGGACGCCGTCGCCGCGCTGCGCTCGATCACCGAGGCGGAGAAGATCCTCTTGGTGCTCGACCGCGAGGACGACCTGACCTGGCTGAGCATCCGCAACGTGGCCGAGGTTCACGTGCTGATGGCCGACCAGCTCAACACGTACGACGTGCTCTGCAACGACGAGATCGTCTTTACCGAGGCGGCGTACGAGGCCTTCGTGAACCACGCCAGTGGGAAGGAGAAGGCCAAGTGAGCAGGATCATCGACCCGCGTGACGTCCTCGTCGCACCCGTGATCTCTGAGAAGAGCTACGGGCTGCTCGACGAGAACAAGTACACGTTCGAGGTTCGCCCGGGCGTCAACAAGACCCAGATCCGGCAGGCCGTCGAGTCTGTGTTCGGGGTCAAGGTGACCGGCGTGAACACGATCAACCGGCAGGGCAAGCGCAAGCGCACCCGGTTCGGTTACGGAAAGCGCAAGGACACGAAGCGGGCCATCGTGAGCCTGGCCGAGGGTGAGCGGATCGACATCTTCGGAGGCCCGGTCTCATGACCTCGTCCTCCGTGGCGTGCCGCTTCCCCGTGAGGCCGCACGTGCGCGACCTCCGGACGCCGGGCACCGCGGAGGGCCGGTCCGGATCGGCAGATCTTCCGAAGACAGACAAGGGATGAACGAAAAAGATGGGCATCCGTAAGTACAAGCCGACGACCCCCGGTCGCCGCGGCTCGAGTGTGGCCGACTTCGTCGAGGTCACTCGTGCCGAGCCGGAGAAGTCGCTGGTGCGTCCGCTTCCCAAGAAGGGTGGCCGGAACGTACACGGCCACATCACCACGCGGCACCAGGGCGGCGGCCACAAGCGGGCGTACCGGGTGATCGACTTCCGGCGCGCCGACAAGGACGGCGTGCCGGCCAAGGTCGCTCACATCGAGTACGACCCGAACCGCACCGCGCGGATCGCGCTGCTGCACTACGCCGACGGGGAGAAGCGCTACATCCTCTGCCCGACCGGTGTGAAGCAGGGCGACCGCGTCGAGAACGGTCCGACCGCCGACATCAAGCCGGGCAACTGCCTGCCGATGCGCAACATACCGACCGGTACGGTCGTGCACGCCATCGAGCTGCGGCCCGGCGGCGGTGCCAAGCTGGCCCGTTCGGCCGGCTCCGGCGCCCAGCTGCTGGCCAAGGAGGGCAAGTACGCCACGCTGCGGATGCCCTCGGGCGAGATGCGGATGGTCGACCTGCGCTGCCGTGCGACGGTCGGCGAGGTCGGCAACTCCGAGCAGTCCAACATCAACTGGGGCAAGGCCGGCCGCATGCGGTGGAAGGGCAAGCGCCCGACCGTCCGCGGCGTCGCGATGAACCCGATCGACCACCCGCACGGTGGTGGTGAGGGCAAGACCTCCGGTGGCCGTCACCCGTCGAGCCCGTGGGGCCAGCCAGAGGGCCGCACCCGGAAGGCGAACAAACCGTCCGACCGGCTCATCGTCCGTCGTCGTAGCAAGAAGAAGCGGTAGGAGCCGATCCGATGCCACGTAGCCTTAAGAAGGGCCCTTTCGTCGACGACCACCTGAGCAAGAAGGTGGACACGCAGAACGAGAAGGGCACCAAGAACGTCATCAAGACGTGGTCGCGCCGCTCCATGATCGTGCCCGACATGCTCGGTCACACGATCGCCGTACACGACGGCCGCAAGCACGTTCCCGTGTTCATCACCGAGGCCATGATCGGCCACAAGCTTGGAGAGTTCGCTCCGACGCGGACCTTCAAGGGCCACATCAAGGACGACCGCCGCAGCCGGCGCGGCTGACCGTAAGTATCGAGAGCGAGGAAACAGCGATGGAAGCCAGGGCCCAGGCGCGGTACGCCCGCGTCACGCCCAGAAAGGCCCGCCGCGTGGTGGACCTCATCCGCGGTATGCAGGCCGCGGAGGCTCAGGCGGTGCTGCGGTTCGCCCCTCAGGCTGCGAGCGAGCCGGTGTACAAGGTGCTCTCGAGCGCCATCGCCAACGCCGAGCACAACGACAAGCTCGACGCCGACACGCTCTGGGTGAGCCGGGCGTGGGTCGATGAGGGACCGACGCTCAAGCGCTACCGCCCGCGTTCGATGGGGCGTGCGTACCGCATCAACAAGCGCACGAGCCACATCACGGTCGTGGTCGAGTCACGGCCCGAGGGCAGCAAGGCCGGTGCCGGCAAGAACGCCGGCAGCAGCCGCAATAAGACGAGGAGGACCCGATAGTGGGGCAGAAGGTAAACCCGCACGGGTTCCGACTGGGCATCACCACTGACTTCAAGAGCCGGTGGTACGCCGACAAGCTGTACAAGGACTACGTCAAGGAAGACGTGTCGATCCGCCGGATGCTGACCCGCGGCATGGACCGCGCCGGTATCTCCAAGGTCGAGATCGAGCGCACCCGTGACCGTGTCCGCGTCGACATCCACACCGCGCGTCCCGGCATCGTGATCGGCCGTCGTGGCGCCGAGGCCGACCGCATCCGCGGTGACCTGGAGAAGCTGACCGGCAAGCAGGTTCAGCTGAACATCCTCGAGGTCAAGAACCCGGAGATCGACGCGCAGCTCGTCGCGCAGGGCGTTGCTGAGCAGCTGTCCAGCCGAGTCGCGTTCCGCCGTGCGATGCGTAAGGCGATCCAGAGCGCCATGAAGTCCGGCGCCAAGGGGATCAAGGTGCAGTGCGGCGGCCGCCTCGGCGGCGCCGAGATGTCGCGCTCGGAGTTCTACCGCGAGGGCCAGGTGCCCCTGCACACGCTCCGCGCCGACATCGACTACGGCTTCTATGAGGCCCGTACGACCTTCGGCCGGATCGGCGTGAAGGTCTGGATCTACAAGGGCGAGGCGCCGACGAGCCGCGCCGAGCGCGAGGCGCAGGCCGCCAAGGAGCGCGCCGCCGGTGGCGGCGGTCGCCGCGAGCGGCCGCAGCGCCGTGGCGGCGAGCGCGGTGGCGGCGGTGGCGGCGGTGGCCGTGGCGGCCGCGGCGGCGAGCGTGGTGGCGGCGGCGAGCGTGGCGGCCGGCAGCAGCAGGCCCCCGCGAGCGCCCCGGCTGAGCAGCAGGCGACTGAGGCGGCTGCGCCGTCCAGCGCGGGTGAGGGGAGCTGAATTACCAATGCTGATCCCTCGCAGGGTCAAGCACCGCAAGCAGCATCACCCGAAGCGGCGTGGTAAGGCCAAGGGCGGCACCAAGGTCGTCTTCGGCGAGTTCGGCATCCAGGCCGTCGAGGGTGCGTACGTGACCAACCGGCAGATCGAGGCCGCACGTATCGCCATGACCCGGCATATCAAGCGTGGCGGAAAGGTGTGGATCAACATCTACCCCGACCGTCCGCTGACCAAGAAGCCCGCCGAGACCCGCATGGGTTCCGGTAAGGGCTCGCCGGAGTGGTGGGTCGCCAACGTCAAGCCCGGACGAGTGATGTTCGAGCTCGCGGGCGTACCGGAGCCGCTGGCTCGCGAGGCGCTCCGCCGCGCGATGCACAAACTCCCTATGAAGTGCAAATTCGTGAAGCGTGAAGTGGGTGAGGCGTGATGGCTGCCAATGGCCTTACCGCCGACGATCTGCGGTCTCAGCCGGAAACGGAGCTGACCACCAAGCTGAAGGAAGCCAAGGAGGAGCTGTTCAACCTCCGCTTCCAGGCGGCAACGGGTCAGCTCGAGACCCACGGTCGGCTGCGCGAAGTGAAGCGCGAGATCGCCCGCATCTACACCGTGATGCGGGAGCGGGAGCTCGGCATCGTCGTATACGCCGAGGAGCCCGTGGAGGAGTCCACCGATGAGTGACCAGAGCACCGAGACGCGGAGCTACCGCAAGATCCGTGAGGGTCTTGTGGTCAGCGACAAGATGGACAAGACCGTTGTGGTCGCCGTCGAGGACCGCGTCAAGCATGCGCTGTACGGCAAGATCATCCGCCGTACGACCAAGTACAAGGCGCACGACGAGTCCAACGCCTGTGGCGTCGGCGACCGGGTCCGTTTGATGGAGACCCGCCCGCTGTCGGCCACGAAGCGGTGGCGTGTCGTGGAGATCCTTGAGAAGGCCAAATAGTTGGCAGTCGCGCCGAGCGACTGAGGATCGAATCCGCCAGGCTCAACTGAGAACCGGCGAGAATAACAGGAGTTGACGTGATCCAGCAGGAGTCGCGACTCAAGGTCGCCGACAACACGGGTGCCAAGGAGATTCTTTGCATCCGCGTTCTCGGCGGCTCGGGTCGGCGCTATGCGGGCATCGGCGACATCATCGTCGCGACCGTGAAGGACGCCCTTCCCGGAGCCGGCGTGAAGAAGGGTGATGTCGTTAAGGCCGTCGTCGTGCGCACCCGCAAGGAGCGCCGCCGTCCCGACGGCTCCTACATCCGCTTCGACGAGAACGCGGCTGTGCTCATCCGGGACGGCGGAGACCCGCGTGGTACGCGTATCTTCGGGCCGGTCGGCCGGGAGCTGCGCGACAAGAGGTTCATGCGCATCATCTCGCTGGCGCCGGAGGTGCTCTGATGAAGATCAAGAAGGGCGATGACGTCATCGTCATCGCCGGCAAGGACAAGGGCGCGACCGGCAAGGTGATCTCCGCCGACCCCAAGCGTGAGCGAGTGGTCGTCGAAGGTGTGAACCTCGTCAAGCGCCACACGCGGGAGACCAACCAGGGACCGCGCGGCGCCAAGGAGGGCGGGATCGTCACCAAGGAAGGTGCGATCCACGTCAGCAAGGTGGCGCTCGTCGTGGACGGCAAGCCCACCCGCGTCGGTTACCGCTTCGAAGACGACGGCACGAAGGTTCGCGTTTCGCGCCGTACCGGTAAGGACATCTGATGACCGCCGACACGACCACACAGGAAGCCCCGCAGCAGCCGAGGCTCAAGCAGCGCTACCGCGACGAGATCGCCAAGGCCATGCGTGAGGACTTCGGCTACGCCAACGTGATGCAGATCCCCGGGTTGACCAAGATCAAGGTCAACATGGGGGTCGGTGACGCCGCCCGCGACTCGAAGCTGATCGAGGGCGCGGTGCGCGACCTGACCACCATCACGGGGCAGAAGCCGGCCGTGGCCCACGCGAAGAAGTCGATCGCGCAGTTCAAGCTGCGCGAGGGCATGCCGATCGGCGCCCACGTGACGCTGCGCGGCGACCGGATGTGGGAGTTCCTCGACCGGCTGCTCTCGCTGGCCCTGCCGCGTATCCGTGACTTCCGTGGCCTGTCGCCGAAGAACTTCGACGGCAACGGCAACTACACGTTCGGGCTCACCGAACAGGTGATGTTCCACGAGATCGACCCGGACAAGGTCGACCGGCAGCGCGGTATGGACATCACGATCGTGACCACCGCGAAGACCGACGACGAGGGCCGGGCGCTGCTCAAGCACCTGGGCTTCCCGTTCAAGGAGAACTGACAGATGGCGAAGAAGGCTCTGATCGCCAAGGCGAACCGGAAGCCCAAGCACGCCGTGCGCGCCTACACCCGGTGCTCGCGCTGTGGGCGTCCGCGCGCCGTCTTCCGCAAGTTCGGCCTGTGCCGGATCTGCTTCCGGGAGATGGCGCACCGCGGCGAACTGCCCGGCATCACCAAGTCCAGCTGGTAAGCCGGACTCCGGTCGAGGCCGGCACCGCACTTCAGGCAACACGCGATAATGACCAACCGGGTGCCTTCCTGAGGCACCCACGACCACGTCGAAGGTCCGCGCACAGCGCGGAAACCGCGGCGAGGAGGGCCAGTAGGCCATGACGATGACCGACCCGATCGCAGACATGCTGACGCGTCTGCGGAACGCGAATTCGGCGTACCACGACACCGTGGCCATGCCGTACTCGAAGATCAAGGCGCACATCGCCGAGATCCTCCAGCAGGAGGGCTACATCTCGGGGTGGAGCGTGGAGGATGCCGAGGTCGGCAAGAAGCTTGTGGTCGACCTCAAGTTCGGCCCGAGCCGTGAGCGTTCGATCGCCGGACTCAAGCGGGTGTCCAAGCCGGGCCTCCGGGTCTACGCGAAGAAGGACAACCTGCCGAAGGTCCTCGGTGGTCTCGGCGTCGCGATCATCTCGACGTCCTCGGGGCTCATGACCGACCGGCAGGCCGGCCGAAATGGTGTGGGCGGGGAAGTCCTCGCCTACGTCTGGTAGGGGAGGGAAAACAGCATGTCGCGCATCGGACGTCTGCCCATCCCCGTCCCCAGCGGCGTCGACATCAAGGTCGACGGCCAGGACGTGACGGTCAAGGGCCCCAAGGGCGAACTGAAGCACACGGTGGCCCGGCCGATCGAGGTCGTCCAGGAGGACGGCCAGGTCAAGGTCGGCCGCGCCAGTGACGAGGGACCGATCCGTGCTCTGCACGGGTTGACCCGCACACTGATCAACAACATGGTCGTCGGCGTGACCGACGGCTACAGCAAGACGCTGGAGATCGTCGGCGTCGGTTACCGAGTCCAGGCCAAGGGCAGCAACCTCGAGTTCTCCCTCGGCTTCAGTCACCCGATCACGGTGGAGCCGCCGGCGGGTATCACCTTCCGCGTCGAGCGGCCGACCCAGTTCGTGGTCGAGGGCATCGACAAGCAGAAGGTCGGCGAGGTCGCCGCGAACATCCGCAAACTGCGTAAGCCCGACCCGTACAAGGGCAAGGGCGTGCGTTACCAAGGCGAGCAGATCCGCCGCAAGGTCGGAAAGGCTGGGAAGTAGACATGCCTGCGAGCAAGACTCAGGTCCGCAAGCGGACCTCGTCGCGCACCGCGTCGCGGACCCGCCGGCACCTGCGCGTCCGCAAGAAGATCCAGGGCAGCGCCGAGCGGCCGAGGCTGGTCGTGACCAAGTCGGCGAAGCACATGTCCGCGCAGATCATCGACGACATCGCCGGCCGTACGCTGGTGTCGGCGTCGACGCTCGACGCCACGCTCCGCACGGGCGAGGGCGACAAGACCGCCAAGGCGCGCAAGGTCGGCGAGTTGCTGGCAGACCGTGCCAAGGAGGCCGGTATCTCCAGCGTGGTCTTCGACCGCGCCGGGCATCGGTACCACGGCCGCATCGCGGCGCTGGCCGATGGTGCGCGGGAGAGCGGGCTGGAGCTTTGATGGCCCGCGCGCAGCAACTGATGGACGAGAAGAGGAACCACTAATGGCAGCACCACGTCGTGGCGGCGGCGAGCGGCGCGACCGGCGTGATGATCGCCGGGGTGGCGCCGACAAGGGCCAGTCGTACATCGAGCGTGTCGTAGCGATCAACCGTGTCGCCAAGGTCGTCAAGGGTGGCCGGCGCTTCAGCTTCACCGCGCTTGTCGTCGTGGGCGATGGCAACGGCACCGTCGGTGTCGGCTACGGCAAGGCCAAGGAGGTGCCCGCGGCGATCGCCAAGGGCGTCGAAGAGGCCAAGAAGCACTTCTTCAAGGTGCCGCGGATCCAGGGCACCATCCCGCACACCAGCCAGGGTGAGGAGGCCGCGGGAGTCGTCCTCCTGAAGCCGGCCAGCCCCGGTACCGGTGTCATCGCAGGTGGTCCGGTCCGCGCCGTGCTGGAGTGCGCGGGTATCCACGATGTCCTGTCCAAGTCGCTGGGCTCCTCCAACGCGATCAACATCGTCCACGCGACGGTGGCGGCGCTGAAGCAGCTCAACCGGCCTGAGGAGATCGCGGCCAAGCGTGGCCTGCCGATCGAGGACGTCGCTCCCGCCGCCATGCTCAAGGCCCGCGCGGCCGGCAGCGAGGCCAGGCAGGAGGTCGGCTCATGACGAACCTGAAGATCACTCAGGTCAAGTCGCAGATCGGTGGCAAGCAGTACCAGCGTGACACTCTGCGCACCCTGGGGCTCCGGCGGATCGGCCAGACGGTCGTCCGCGAGGACCGCCCCGAGGTGCTCGGAATGATCCAGACCGTACGCCACCTCGTGTCCGTCGAGGAGGTTGACTGATCATGGGAGCTGAGACGCCGCTGCGGCCGCATCACCTGCGGCCCGCTCCGGGTGCTCACAAGTCCAAGACCCGTAAGGGCCGTGGTGAGGCGTCCAAGGGCAAGACCGCCGGGCGCGGAACCAAGGGCACGAAGGCACGCAGCACGGTGCCGGCGGGCTTCGAGGGCGGGCAGATGCCCCTGATCCGGCGGGTGCCGAAGCTCAAGGGCTTCAAGAACCCGTTCCGTGTCGAATACCAGGTCGTCAACCTGGGACGGCTCGCCGAGCTCTACCCTGAGGGTGGCGAGGTTACGCCGGAGGATCTGGCGGCGAAGGGCGCGGTGCGCTCGGGCCGTCCGGTCAAGATTCTCGGCACTGGTGACATCTCCGTAACGGTGCAGGTCAAGGCGCACGCCTTCTCCGGCTCCGCAAAGGAGAAGATCACAGGTGCCGGGGGCACTGTCGAAGAACTGTGAGTACAAGCCCTTGTGGGAATCGCCCCCGCCACAACCCGGCGGGGGCGTCAGCCCATGCTAGGGCTGTTAGAGTTCGATCGGCGGCTATCGCCGTCGCCTACCATCGACCGGGGCCAGTCCGTGGCCCCGATTGTGCCTCATGGCCGGAATTCGCGCAGGAGGAATGGTGCTGACCGCGTTCACTCGGGCGTTCCGAACACCCGACCTGCGCAAGAAGCTTGTCTTCACGCTCTTCATCATCGCGGTGTTCCGGCTGGGCTCTCAGCTGCCGGCACCGGGCGTGAACACAGGTGCCATCCATCGCTGCGTCGATGTGGCGACAAAGGGTGCCAACGGCAATATTTACGGGTTGGTCAACCTGTTCAGCGGCGGTGCGCTGCTGAAGCTGTCGATCTTCGCGCTGGGCATCATGCCCTACATCACCGCGAGCATCATCCTGCAGCTGCTGACCGTGGTGATCCCTCGCCTGGAGACGCTCCGTAAGGAGGGTCAGGCCGGCACCACGAAGATCACGCAGTACACCCGCTACCTGACGATCGGCCTGGCCGTCCTCCAGGGGACCGGCATCGTCGCGATGGCGAGCACGGGCAACCTGCTCCAGGGCTGCACCGAAGACCTGCTCTGGAACAAGAACTGGTTCACCATCGTCACGCTGGTGATCGTGATCACCGCGGGCACGTCGGTGATCATGTGGCTGGGTGAGCTGGTCACGGACCGCGGCATCGGCAACGGCATGTCGATCCTCATCTTCACCCAGGTGGTCGCGGTCTTCCCGAGCGAGTTCTGGAACATCTACAAGACCAAGCACGGCTTCGTCTTCGCGATCGTGATCCTGGTGGGCGTCGCGATCGTCGCCGGCGTCGTGTTCGTCGAGCAGGCCCAGCGCCGCATCCCGGTGCAGTACGCCAAGCGGATGGTCGGCCGCCGGATGTACGGCGGCACGTCGACCTACATCCCGCTCAAGGTCAACCAGGCCGGCGTCATCCCGGTGATCTTCGCTTCGTCCCTGCTCTACCTCCCGCAGTTGGTCGTGCAGATGTGGCACAGCACCAACCCGGTGAGCACGTTCATCTCGAAGTACCTCGTCAAGGGCGATCACCCCATCTACATGGGGCTCTACTTCGTGCTGATCATCTTCTTCACGTACTTCTACGTCGCGATCACCTTCAACCCGACCGAGGTCGCGGACAACATGAAGAAGTACGGTGGGTTCATCCCGGGCATCCGCCCAGGCCGGCCGACCGCCGAATACCTCGACTACGTGCTGACGCGGATCACCGCGCCGGGCGCGCTCTACCTCGGGCTCATCTCGCTGATCCCGATGATCGCGTTCGGGCTCATCGGTGCCAGCCAGAACTTCCCGTTCGGTGGTACGAGCATCCTGATCATGGTCGGTGTCGGGCTGGACACGGTCAAGCAGATCGAGAGCCAACTCCAGCAACGCAACTACGAGGGCTTCCTGCGGTAGTGCGCATCGTGCTCGTGGGCCCCCCCGGAGCGGGCAAGGGGACACAGGCCCAATTCATCGCATCGCACCTGTCAATCCCGAAGATCTCGACAGGTGACATCTTCCGCGCGAACGTGAGCGGAAATACTCCTCTCGGCCAGAAGGCCAAGGAGTTCATGGACCGTGGTGACCTCGTCCCGGACGAGGTCACCATCGCCATGGTGAGGGATCGGCTGGCCGAGGAGGACGCGCAGGAGGGCTTCCTGCTCGACGGCTTCCCACGCAACGTCCCCCAGGCCGAGACGCTCAAGAAGATCCTGTCCGAGATGGACCGCAAGCTCGACCTGGTGCTCGAGCTGGTCGTCGACGACGACGAGGTCGTACGCCGGCTGTCGGGCCGCCGCACCTGCCGTAAGTGCGGCCGGATCTGGCACGTGGCCTTCGACCCGCCGACCAAGGACGGCGTCTGTGACAACTGCGGTGGCGAGCTGTTCCAGCGTGACGACGATCGCGAGGAGACCATCAGGCATCGCCTGGAGGTCTACCAGGAACAGACCGCACCCCTAGCGTCGTTCTACGCGGATGAGGGCATTCTGGTGGGCCTGGACGCCACCGGGCCCGTCGAGGAGGTCACCGAGCGGGCGCTCGCGGCGCTCCGCAGGTTCGCCGCCTGAGCGGCCGTCCCCGGCCGTCCTCGAATCCAACCTCGGACCCAGGCGCGGAGCTAAGAGTGTGGAAGAAGCGTAAGCCGGAGATCCAGATCAAGTCGCGCGACGAACTCGCGGTGATGCGTGAGGCCGGCCTCGTCGTCGGCCGCACTCTCCAGCGGCTCACAGAGGCCGTACGGCCCGGGATCACCACGGCCGAGCTCGACGTCATCGCGGAGGAGTCCATCCGCTCCGCGGGTGCGACACCGTCGTTCAAGGGCTACCAGGGGTTCCCCGCCAGCATCTGCACCTCGATCAACGAGGAGATCGTGCACGGCATCCCGAGTCCGGACAAGGTCCTGCGCGAGGGTGACGTGATCTCCATCGACTGTGGTGCCATCGTCGACGGCTGGCACGGCGACTCCGCGGTCACCGTCCCGGTCGGCGAGATCACGCCTGAGCTGCGGCGGCTGATCGAGGTGTGCGAGGAGTCGATGTGGCGCGGCATCGGCGCGGGCCTGGCCGGCGGCCGGCTGAGCGACATCGGCCATACGGTCGAGACGTACGTGCGCGGTCAGGGCGACTATGGCATCGTCGAGGAGTACGTCGGCCACGGGATCGGTACCCAGATGCACATGGACCCGCCGGTGCCCAACTACGGTGAGGCCGGATTCGGGCCGCACCTGGTTCCCGGCATGTGCTTCGCGGTCGAGCCGATGGTCAATCTCGGTACGGCGGCGACCGTCCTGCTCGAGGACGAGTGGACCGTGATCACCGGTGACCGGCGTCCCTCGGCGCACTTCGAGCACACCTTCGCAGTCACCGAAGACGGCCCTTGGGTGCTCACCGCACTCGACGGCGGCGCGGCACACGGCTTCTCCGGCCGTGACGAGAGGATCAAGGATGGCGCTCAATCCTGAGATGCGGGCCTCCGACGCCGATCGCGACCGGGTCGCGGCGGGGTTGCGGGAGCACTGCGCTCAGGGGCGCATCGACGTCGAGGAGCTGAACGACCGGCTCGAGGGCGTCTACTCCGCGCGGACCCTCGGCGACCTGCAGAAGGTCACCGAAGACCTGCCCGAAGAGGACATGTACGAGCTCCCCGTGCCCGCGTGGCGTCGGTCCACGCCGGCGCGCCGGCCGGCCGGCAACCTCTCCCACACGGCAATGCGTACGGGCTGGGCGACCTATGCCACCGTCAACCTGCTCTGCATCGTGATCTGGCTGATGACGGCCGTACCCTCCGGCGCCTGGTATCCGTGGTGGATCTGGGTGGCGGGTCCGTGGGGCGCCCTGATGCTCGCCGGCCAGATCTTCGGGCCGCGCGACGGCCGACGCTGAGTCAGACGGGGCCGGGCGTTTCGCCGACGGGCCGGAAGTGCGTGACGGCGTCGCGGCCGTCGACGAGGTGCAGCGCGTAGCCGGGCGTCGCGTCCGACAGGGCCGGCGGACCGCCGGGATCGATCCGCAGCTGCCGGTACGTGCTCGGGCAGGTGGTGGCGACCGTACCCGCGAACCCGCGCACCGACCCGGCGTGCACGTGTCCGGCGATCACGCGGACGACCTGCGGATGACGGGCGATGACGTGGGCGAGCCGGTCGGGACGCGCGTGCCCCATCCGGTCGATCCAGTCGACGCCGATACGGTACGGCGGGTGGTGCATCGCGACGACGGACGGCGTGTCCGGCTCCTCGGCGAGCGCGGCGTCGAGCCATTCCGGGTCCGACAGCTCGCCGCCGGCCTGCCCGGGGACGGTGGAGTCGCAGCAGAGCAGGCGGACGCCGCCGACGGTCACCGCGTAGTTCGCCGCCTTCACCTCGGGGAAGGCGGCCAGCAGCGCGCCGACGTCGTCGTGGTTGCCCGGCAGCGGATGGACCGGCATCGGCAGGCGAGCCAGTTCCGTACGGAGCAGCGCGTACTCCGAGGGGCGGCCGTGGTCGGCGAGGTCGCCGGTGAGGACGACACCGGTGGGTGGTTCGGTGAGCCGGAGCAGCGCGGACACCGCCTCGCGCAGGGCCCGTGTCGGCGCCGGATCCTCGTCCGAGAGGTGCAGATCGCTGAGCTGAGCGAGCATCGTCATGGTTCGTGAGCCCATCACGGGTGCGCGGGAATGACCATGTCCACTACCGTGTTGTGAACTGGGGGAGAGTGGCCGGCCCGGTGTTGGCTTGGTGAATCTTTGTGGATTTCACATTCTCGCGGTCGGTGTCGTACACTTCTTTGTCGGTCCTGTGTCGGCTCATGTCCGCATGCTCCTAGCATGCCTCGGGCGCCCGCGCGGACCGTTCTCCTGACGAACCGATCAGTGAAGCGCGGAGGACATGCCCAAAAAAGAAGGGGCCATCGAGATCGAAGGCACCGTCGTCGAGTCTCTACCGAACGCCATGTTCCGGGTAGAGCTGGACAACGGGCACAAGGTTCTCGCCCACATCAGCGGGAAGATGCGGATGCACTACATCCGGATCCTTCCTGATGACCGAGTGGTCGTAGAGCTGAGTCCTTACGATCTCACCCGCGGCCGGATCGTCTACCGCTACAAGTAAGTTCACCCACTGGGGTTGCTTTCCTCGCGTCGGCAGCGCGGGGGTGACCCTGTTATGAGGAGACCCAGTGAAGGTCAAGCCGAGCGTCAAGAAGATCTGCAGTAAGTGCCGCGTCATCCGCCGGCACGGTCGGGTCATGGTCATCTGTGACGACCCGCGCCACAAGCAGCGCCAGGGCTGAGCGACCAGCAGAGCCCGTACACAACAGAACGTTCCGCGGCTCCTCAGCACTGAGGAGCGACCCCCGGTCGGAGGCCGGGGCCTCACCCGGGCAGGGGTGAGGGGGCGGAGCGCAGACCTCCGTGAAACAGAAAGGAACTGCCCGAGATGGCACGCCTCCTCGGCGTCGACCTCCCGCGCGAAAAGCGCCTCGAGGTCGCTCTTACCTACATTTTCGGCATCGGCCGCACCCGTGCGCTCGAGACCCTCAAGGAGACCGGCATCAGCGGGGATCGCCGGGTCCACGACCTCGGTGACGACGAGCTGATCCAGCTCCGCGACTGGATCGAGGCGAACTACCGGATCGAGGGCGACCTTCGCCGCGAGATTCAGGCCGACATTCGCCGCAAGATCGAGATCGGTTGCTACCAGGGCATCCGGCACCGTCGTGGGCTGCCGGTTCACGGTCAGCGCACGCAGACCAACGCGCGTACCCGCAAGGGCAAGAAGAAGACCGTGGCCGGCAAGAAGAAGACCGGCAAGAAGTAGTCCTCGCGCCTCGGACCGCCCTCACCGGCGGCCGGGCCGACGGATCGACGACCTCCAGGAGACTTGAGAGCAGATGCCGCCAAAGAGCCGTACCGGCGCCAAGAAGGTGCGCCGCAAGGAAAAGAAGAACGTCGCTCATGGGCACGCCCACATCAAGAGCACGTTCAACAACACGATCGTCACGATCACGGACCCGGTGGGCGCCGTGATCGCATGGGCCAGCGCCGGCCACGTGGGCTTCAAGGGCTCGCGTAAGTCGACGCCGTTCGCCGCTCAGATGGCCGCCGAGGCCGCCGCGCGCCGCGCCATGGAGCACGGCATGCGCAAGGTCGACGTCTTCGTGAAGGGCCCGGGTTCGGGCCGCGAGACCGCGATCCGGTCGCTGCAGGCGACCGGCCTCGAGGTCGGTTCCATCCAGGACGTCACCCCAGTGCCGCACAACGGCTGCCGCCCGCCCAAGCGCCGGCGCGTCTGAGTTAGGGAAAGAGAGAGATGGCTCGATACACCGGCGCGGACTGCAAGCTGTGCCGCCGCGAGAAGATGAAGCTGTTCCTCAAGGGCAGCAAGTGCGACGGGCCGAAGTGCCCGATCGAGATCCGGCCCTACCCTCCGGGTGAGCACGGCCGTGGTCGCCCCAAGGAGAGCGAGCACATGCTTCAGCTTCGGGAGAAGCAGAAGGCGCGCCGCATCTACGGGGTCCTCGAGGCGCAGTTCGTGAACTACTACAAAGAGGCGAACCGCCGTACGGGCAAGACGGGTGAGAACCTCCTGAGCCTGCTCGAGCGCCGCCTCGACAACGTGGTCTACCGCGCGGGCTACGCCAAGAGCCGCGACATGGCCCGTCAGCTGGTCCGCCACGGCCACTTCACCGTCAACGGCCGCAAGGTGGACATCCCGTCGTTCCGCGTCAGCGAGCGCGACATCATCGAGGTGCGCGTCAAGTCGGCCGAGCAGACCCCGTTCGTGGTCGCTCGCGCCGAGGCTGGCGAGCGCCCCGTCCCGGCATGGCTCGAGGTCGCGCCGGAGAAGCTGCGCATCCTCGTGCACTCGCTCCCGGTCCGTCAGCACATCGACGCGCCGGTCCAGGAGCAGCTCATCGTCGAGTGGTACGCCAAGCGCTGACGTACCACCCGGGCGGGCGTACGTCCCAAGGCCGTACGCCCGCCGAGCGTTAGATCGCGGCAGTCAAATAGCGGGCGCCGCGGAAAGGGAGTACTGAAATGCTCATCGCACAGCGACCGACCCTCACCGAGGAACAGGTCGACGAGTTCCGGTCACGGTTCACCATCGAGCCGCTGGAGCCGGGCTTCGGCTACACCATCGGCAACTCGCTTCGCCGTACGCTCCTGTCCTCGATCCCCGGTGCCGCGGTCACGAGCATCCGCATCGAGGGCGTGCTGCACGAGTTCTCCACGATCCCGGGGGTCAAGGAGGATGTCACCGACATCATCTTGAACCTCAAGGAGCTCGTCGTCTCCTCCGAGCACGACGAGCCGGTCGTGATGTACCTCCGCAAGCAGGGCCCCGGCGAGGTCACCGCCGCCGACATCGCGCCGCCGGCCGGTGTCGAGGTGCACAACCCCGAGCTCCACATCGCCACGCTGAACAACAAGGCGAAGCTGGAGATGGAGCTCACCGTCGAGCGTGGCCGTGGCTACGTCTCGGCGGCGCAGAACAAGCAGCCGGGCCAGGAGATCGGCCGGGTGCCGATCGACTCGATCTACTCCCCGGTCCTCAAGGTCACCTACAAGGTCGAGGCGACCCGTGTCGAGCAGCGCACCGACTTCGACCGGCTGATCGTCGACGTCGAGACCAAGCCGGCGATGCTGCCCCGCGACGCGGTGGCGAGCGCCGGTAAGACGCTGGTCGAGCTGTTCGGCCTGGCCCGCGAGCTCAACGTCGAGGCCGAGGGCATCGACATGGGCCCGTCGCCGACGGACGCCGCGCTCGCGGCGGACCTGGCGCTGCCGATCGAGGAGCTGAACCTCACGGTCCGGTCCTACAACTGCCTCAAGCGCGAGGGCATCCACACCGTGGGTGAGCTCGTGGCGCGCAGCGAGCAGGACCTCCTCGATATAAGGAATTTCGGCGCCAAGTCGATCGAAGAGGTCAAGCAGAAGCTCAACGACATGGGCCTCACGCTGAAGGACTCCCCGCCCGGGTTCGACCCGACCGCGGCGGCGGACAACTACGGCGACGAGGACCAGAGCTACGCCGAGACCGAGCAGTACTGATCTGAACGTGGGCGGCCCGTCCCGGGCCGCCCACTCATCGATACTCGGTGAGGGGCTCCCCTCGCCGGACCGACGCCGGTACCTCACACGGCCGGCGCGGGTTGAAAAGGAGAAGCAGTCATGCCTCAGCCCACCAAGGGCGCTCGTCTCGGCGGTAGCCCCGCGCACCAGCGGCTGATCCTGGCGAACCTCGCCACGGCGCTGTTCGAGCACGGCCGCATCAAGACCACCGAGGCCAAGGCCCGGCGGCTGCGGCCGCTGGCGGAGAAGCTCATCACCAAGGCCAAGCGCGGCGACCTCGCCGCGCGGCGTCAGGTCCTCACGGTCGTGCAGGACAAGAGCGTCGTCCACACGCTGTTCACCGAGATCGGCCCGCGCTTCGAGAACCGCCCCGGCGGTTACACGCGGATCACCAAGCTCGGCCCGCGTAAGGGCGACAGCGCCCCGATGGCCCTGATCGAGCTGGTCGAGGACTCGGCGCCCGTCGCGACGACCCGCCCGGCGCAGCGCACCCAGGCCCCGAAGGACGAAGCGCCCGCCGCGTCTTCCACCGACGAGACCGCGGAGGACAAGCCGGCGGCCGACGCGCCCGCCGACGAGGAGCCGCAGGACACCGCTCCGGCGGCCGCGGCAGACGAGGCCGAGGACAAGAAGTAACTCACGCTTTGTCACGAGCCCGCCGTGCCCTACGGGACGGCGGGCTCGATCTTTGGGAGAGTTGTGCAATGGTCAGGACACGGAGAGCATGGAGACAGGGTCATCGCCGACCGCGCGGACCCGAAGGGCAATGGACATGGACGACCGGCCGTCCGAGCCTCCTCCTGATCCGATGACCGCTCTCGTTCGACTCCGGCTCGACATCAGCTACGACGGGTCGGATTTCGCCGGGTGGGCTCGCCAGCCCAACCAGCGCACGGTTCAGGGCGTCATCGAGGAGGCCCTCGGGCGCGTACTGCGCCTGGACCCGCCGCCCGTGCTGACGGTGGCGGGCCGTACGGACGCGGGCGTGCACGCCCGTGGCCAGGTGGCCCACGTCGTCGTGCCGGTCGCCTCCTACTACCCGGTCACCGGCACTCTGCCGCGCCGGCTGGCCGGAGTGCTGCCCGCCGACATCCGGATCTGGCGCATCGGCCAGGCCCCGGAGGGCTTCGACGCGCGGTTCTCGGCGATGTCGCGGCGCTACGTCTACCGCGTGTGCGACAACCCGATGGGCGTGGACCCGATACGCCGCCACGAGGTGCTCTGGCATCCGCGCCCGCTCGACCTCGACCGGATGAACGCCGCCGCCGCGCTGCTGCTCGGCGAGAACGACTTCGCCGCGTACTGCCGCCGGCGTGAGGGTGCCACGACGATCCGCCGGCTGCTGCGCTGTGACTGGGCGCGCGAGGAGACCAGCGTGGCCGTGGCGACCATCGAGGCGGACGCGTTCTGCCACTCGATGGTGCGGGCGCTGGTCGGCGCCCTGATCTCGGTCGGCGACAGCCGTCGCGAGATCGAGTGGCCGGCCCAGGTGCTCGCGGGCGGAGAGCGCGACTCCGCGGTGCAGGTGCTGCCGCCGTACGGGCTCTCGCTGGAGGAAGTCACCTATCCGGACGCCGCGCACCTGGCCGACCGGGCCCAGGAGACGCGCCGCATCCGTGTGCTGGGCGGCGTCTCGCCCGAGGAGCGTCACGCGAGCTGAGGTCCGGCGCCGAGCGTCCTGGACTCCACGAGCGCCGGCCCTCCGCGCCGTCGAGCGGACGCGCGCCGGTGCCCGGCCTCATCGGGTGGATCACGGGGGCGAGGTCTGCCCGGCCCGCCTCAGTGCCGTTTGTCGCGGCGTTCGATCGGGCGGACGGTGGAGTCGCGGAACGCGACACTGAGCTTCTTCAGCGTGTTGTCCTTCGCGGCGGGCTTGTGGCCGTCGGCGTACATCGCG